>Ga0255338_1000382_pt1 | contig 156060 bp, 147 predicted proteins | sample MeOH1_35cm_T4_19_FD_203715 | JGI IMG/M metagenome (GOLD analysis project Ga0255338, IMG submission 203715) | Sandy soil microbial communities from University of British Columbia, Vancouver, Canada - MeOH1_35cm_T4_195 | ecosystem: Engineered > Artificial ecosystem > Sand microcosm >...
ATCATGGTTTGTTCTCCTTTGAGAACTAGGGTCACCTTCCAGATTTCAGCTACTTACGCTAAAATCCGCACACTTTTTTGACTTAAATTATCCCGCCAACTGTGACGAACGAGCCCGGACAGCACACTATAAGAGACCCCAAGCTTAATTCTTTTCTGGAGGTTCCATGAATCGTGTATCAAAAGTTCTTACAGTAATGGCTATTTTCCTGTCTGCATACGTCGCAAAAGCCGATGTTGCTGCGGATCAAATGCTTGTAAAGACATTGCTTCAAAAAGATCCCGTGGTCTCTGCAGCAATCCAACAAGCTAAGAAGTTTGGAACAGGTCACAAATGTACTTGGACTTTTGAAAAGCTTGAGCAGCCCGAAGCTTTTCAAAAGAACACAACCTACGATGTGGAGGTAAATATTACTTGTGGAGAAAACAAAGGTGAAGGTAGCAGCCAAGGCCTCATCAATGTAAGCGGTCGATTAATTAATAAGAGTACCCTGCAAGAAATTGATCTTTCAATTAGATTTGCAGGTTGAGCTTCTTCGGCAAACACACTCCACAGCACGCATTCTAAGGCGAGATTTGCTTTCGCTGATGCTTCATCCAACCACCGATGCCATTTCCTAGCCCCTTTGCCGCCGAGATCTCTGAGACCGCCACAAAGCCAGCTCGAAACCGATGGCTCTGCTTATCGAAAGGACGTTTTTAGCGACTGGATCACTATTGGAGTTGTAGGAGTTTTATATGAAGCACTTCGATAAAGACATCATACTTAAAGGCATGGGCTTTTTTGAGCATACTTTGGATCAAAGTTGAGATATAATATCATCTTATGCCACATATTCGATTTCGGTCCCTTCAGAGTCATCATGTTTCTCAACTCAGTATGGAGTTGGGTCCTGCTTTAGCTTCGGCCATTCAAACTGCGGAAGACAATTTTACTTTCGAATTGATTCAGACCCAGTACTTCACCCAAGGGCAGCCTACACCTTCCTACCCATTCGTGGAAGTTTTGTGGTTTGCCCGGCCGCAGGAGGTACAGGATCGTTGTGCCTTGCTCATTACGGAAAAAGTCAAGGCTCTGTCCAAAGCGGAAGATGTCGTTGTCGTGTTCACAGTTTTAGAAAAGACCGCGTACTACGAAAACGGAAAGCACTTCTAGTCGAGGGGCTGATTCGGTTCTCGAAGGGATTTTGTAAATTGCTCCGACCTTGGCCCTTATCTATGCATAGCCAGACTCCCATTACTGCTTGAGCCTATGACCCTTAATACGATAAGGTGACGGTGCCCGTAGTTGATGCTACTTGCAACCCGGACGGTGCTCCCTTGGGAAAGTCTCATAAAATCATTCCGGCTTAAATATACAATGTGGGAGTGGGTTGCCATCCCTTTAATGTCATAGCTATGACTCTGATGATCTTGAAGATCTGAATCTTTTAAAACCAGCTCATGCCCGTGATTTCTCTCGATAGTTATTTGAATATCCTGGAGCCGGATTCTCTCGGGATAAATCAAATCAAATTCGTCAGTTTGAGCGAACGATTTTTTGCCAGCAACCAGTGTCAGACCGCCGGCAACCAAGGTGATGAGAAATTGACGTCGTTCCATGGAACCTCCTTTTTTTTGACGCTAAGGAGGCTAATAGAAATTTTGGAAAATAAATGGGGCGTCTTTTGAAGATTCGATCCTGCAGTCATGGAGCTTCACAGACTTTCTCGCCGGAGGTGACTAACTAGGGAAGTTTTCTTCCCAGTTCAAATTTAAGTTGGTTCTTAAATCTTGCGACTCTAAAATTCCCATCACGCCCACAAACGTCCAAAGCATTTTCATGAGGGGGACATCAAATGAAACATTCCTCTTTTAATAAAAAAACAGTTTTTATCACGATAAGCTTTTCATTTTTACTGATTTTAAGCACGGCCCTGGCGTTTGAAAGCGGGAGGATTCTTAGTGCATTTGACAATGTCATAGGAAAAAACTCCTCGCAAATGCTCTCAGAGGGGCGCAGGATCTTTCGCTACGACACTTTTGGCAGTGAAGATTTTTGGGGTGGCAAGCTGCGGATTCATGAGGCCATCATGGGCGAAAAAAACGGCGGCGTCGGGCCTGGAGTAAGCCCCAAAACCGCCCTCAGCGCCGGCCTTAAGGTCGATATCGATGCCCTGCCGGCAAAAATTGTTGCTGGTCTAAAAAAGGGGGCCATCGACTTGGACAATCCTGACACGAGTTTGGCCCTTTTGAAAGAAAACGCCATCATTGGCTTGAAAGGTTTTTTTAACGGGCAAGGACGGCTCACTTCCATTGGAATTCAGTGCGCATTTTGCCACTCAACTGTCGACAACTCTTTCTCGCCAGGGATTGGCCATCGCCTGGATGGCTGGGCCAACCGGGATCTCAATGTTGGCGCGATCATCAATCTCTCGCCTGATTTGCAGGTTGTGAACGATCTTCTTCAAGTGGACGATGCGACCACTCGAAAAGTGATTCTTGCTTGGGGGCCGGGTAAATTTGATGCAGAACTTTTTTTGGATGGCAAAGGTTTTCGCCCGGACGGTAAAACGGCAGCCACTCTGATTCCTCCGGCTTATGGTCTTGCGGGGGTAAATCTTCATACCTATACTGGATGGGGCTCGGTCACTTATTGGAATGCCTTTGTTGCAAACTTAGAAATGCATGGACAAGGGACCTTCTTCGATTCGAGATTGGATGATGCCGTTAAATTTCCCGTCGCCGCCCGTGCCAAGATGGGTGATACTCGCGCGGCGAATGATATGATCACTGGCAAGTTGGCAGCTCTCCACCACTACCAACTTTCCATTCCGGCTCCCCGGGCGCCGCAAAATTCATTCGATCCGATCGCGGCCTCACGAGGCAAAAGTCTCTTTGCTGATAAAGCGAAATGCGCCACTTGCCACATTCCCCCGCTTTATACCGAACCCGGGTGGAATATGCACGAAGCTTCAGAAATCGGTATTGATGATTTTCAAGCGAAGCGTTCGCCGGATGAGCGCTATCGTACAACGCCTCTGAAAGGCCTTTGGGCTCATTCAAAAGGGGGCTTTTATCACGATGGTCGTTTTGCTGATTTGAAAGCGGTCGTTGATCACTATGAGAATCATTTAAGCTTAGGCCTTTCGGACACTGAAAAGTCAGATTTAGTAGAATTCCTGAAGTCTCTCTAAAGGTGCCAGGCCCTGTTTCTTGCCCTGGCGCATCCAGAAACAGGGCCTGGCACTCTTTTAGGGGCCAACGCCGAGGCCGGATAAATCGATAATAAACCTCTCCGTGTAAAAATCGATCATCAGACGGCCGGTGTGAACCCCCTCGCTCAAGGGCGCAAACCGGACGCCCACCCTGCATCTTTGATGGGCTGGAATCACGTCCCCGCACTCGCTTTGCAGGAAATAGGAGGGGCCGGTCACAGTGATTTCTTTGACCCGCACCTCCTGGGACTTCGCACGAAATCCCCAATGAACCTCCTTGGCCGTCCCCGCTGAAACTTCGCCGAAATCATGGATGAAATGGAGGTCTTTTGCGTGGGCGGAGGAGAATAAAAATAGAAACCCGAGAAGGAGGCACTTTTTAGACATGGAAAAACCCTAACCCAAAAGGAAGCCCTCGTGAAGACCGGAGAACCTCCCGAAGGAGTGTGGCGCACCGTCCTCAGAAACAGGGCCTGGCACCCGCGGAAATTGTCACTTTTTGGGGGGTTTAACAGGGAGGGGGGGTTTAATGCGAGATGGAGGGGGTTTTTGTGGGTTCAGGCTTTGCATTTTCTTCACTTATGGAATTTGGCAAAGAAAGAACTCCTATGGCACAAAAACGTATCAGACCCCTTTCACGCGTCTTTTTGTCGGTCCTTATTTCGGCCCAAATTGGGCTTGAGCCCTTGCTTAGCCATGCGGCCGCCACCGGCCCGATGCCCCCCGTGGCCGTAAGGCCGCTTCAGGCTGTGGACCGCGGACAAAAGGAGATGGATCCGATCTGGCAACAGTTTGTCGAGGGCCCTGATACGCACTTTTCTTTGGAGTTTTCACCTGAGGATCCCGCCATCGATCAGGATCCTTTCTTTCTGCGCGCACAATCCTGGAGCCGGGGTTCCACGCAATTTAAAGACCTGGCCTCCATGAAATCCGCCCAGGGCGTGCAAATTGCCATTCCCAACACGACGGCCACCCTGAATTTAAATCTCCCGCTGACCCCCTTCCACGCCTCACCGGAATTTATCTTTTTATCCGCGGACGCCCAAAGCACCCTCTTTGAAAAAGCCGCCGGCAGCAAAGAAGCTCCGGGGGAAGGATTCTTCTTTATCTCCCGCCGCGATCTCGTGGCCCTGGCCCTTGAAAACAAGCCGGTGCCGGTTCATTTTTTCCCTCTCTCCGGGCACTCCTGGAAAGGGGCCCTGCAGGCTCTGGAGCTGCCGCAAACGGACCACCTCGTGATTGCCAATCAGAGTGAATCCGTGGCGATTGAACTTCAGGACATTGAAACCCTCATGAAGGCCCAGCAGATCAACCTGGTTTTGGCGGCCTCCTTGACCGCAAAAAACCGCGCCGGCCGCCGTGGGGATGGCACCGCCATTGCCCCCGGAATGACCGCAGCCTTCGGCTTGTTCTTTACCGGCCTTGATCTTGAGCAGCCGGAAAAATCCCTGTGGAAGTCCACGCGTTCCGCGGCCTTCATGCTGGAGCATCCTTTTGTCAGTGCCGCCTTAAAGAAAATGTCCCGCTTCTTTGCCCTGCCCTCGCCCTCCGAGGCCCAGGCCCTTGAGTTGTCCCCCGAAGTCATTGCCCGCGTGGTTTATGTCGGCACCATCCTGACCGGGATGCTGGCTGCAAGCGTGGTCTTAAAATACGCCCACCCCGGAATCCGTAAAAAACTGGCCTCTTTGCGCGAGAATAAAAATCCAAAAAATCCTTTGAAAGTCCTCGGCCGCGAAATCAAAGAGAGCTTTGACGTCTTTGCCCATATGACCACGACCTCCGCTCAATTTGCCTCCGTGACCTTCGCCAATGCCCTTGAGCTTTTCCTGGATCGCTGGGCGCCGGCAGCAGCGGCGGATCACACTCTCGTCCGTCGCTTCCTGAATAATTCCTTTTATTTTACCCGCAATTCCGTGCGCAACACTCCCGTGAATGCGAAGACCTTCTTTTTGGGGGCGATGGTCATGGGGAACGTGGATACCGCCATGGTGGTGGTTCAGTACACCGTGGCCGTGCCGTGGATGGCGCATGAGGTGGCCCCTTATTTGCCACCCTCCATGCAGGCCCGCATTGAACACACCTTCGATCCGAACAACCCCAATACGGCAAAACTGGTCGTGCAGGATTCCGTCCGCAATGAGTTGGCGTCCATTCAATCCGGCGCCTCCAGCTTTTCGATGGAAAGCCGGCAACAGGTCATTGAGGTGATCACAAAAGAAGTCGAAACTTCCATGAAAGCCCGCGGCCTGGATCCCCTGAATCCGCAAAACCAGACTCTCAAAGAACGTGAGATTGAAGAAAAAATCAATCTCGCCATGAAACAAAGAGGCCTTCCCGGCAGCGAACAATTCTTGTTTGATGCCAGCACTCTGTTTAACAAACTCCCTCAAGCACTGGGTTATCGCGCGCCCGAAGACCTGGCGGCCAAAGAAAGCTTTCTCCTCGCCAGTCGTTTTGGCCTTAGTAAAAACGCTCTGAACAAAGCCATCGCCGCCGCCAAAGCCTGGGTTCAGGCCGAGGGCTCTGCCCCCGCCCAAGAGGCCGTGGCGATTCTGCAAGAGACCTCCCGAACCATGGGCTTTCTCACCAATGGCCTTAAAAACGGAGCGGCGGGCCTCAAAGCCGCCCGGCAAGTCCGCCAACAGCTGACTCTTCTCAGTTACGAAGGCCCCGTTAAGTACGCCGTCAAATATGTTCCCGAAACCTGGACTCAGACGTATTCCCCCGAAGGGGCACAAGCGGCAAGCCTGCTCTTCCGGCAGGCCCTGTATTCTTACCTCCTCAAAGAGGGAGATTCTTTGATCATGGCCTCCGAGAAAGACGTGTCTCAGTTTGCCCAGAAGGCCAAAGAGAATGTCCAAGAGGCGATGAAAAAGGAACATCCCGAATTAGCGGCGCTGACCGACAGGGAGTTTAACACCGGCCTTTCTGAGAAATTCCGCCTTGAATACAAGCTGCGCCTGCAGATTGAAATCAATGATCTGGCTCGCGCCCAGGAGAGCACCCTTAAAGCGGCCGCCTACACTCCGCCGAAAAAAGACTTTCTTGCCCGCCGTCAAGAGCGCAAAGCGGAGCGAGAGGCGGAGGAAAAATTGGCCGCTTATTTGAAATCCTCTGGCGGCCAAAACGCCAGCGAAGTGCAAATCCAGCAGTGGAAAAAGGCCTACTATCGTGATGCCCTGGCCCGCCAAATCGGTTTGCACCTTGAGAGCAAAGAAAAGGCCCAGGCTCAAGGCCGCGAAGACTATCTGCGCATGATCGCCTTTGTTGAAAAGCGCGCCGAGGAAACAACCGAGACCTCCCTCCAACAGGATGCGGGCCTGAAGGCGTACTTTGAAAACCTGGGAGCCGTGGAGCGTGAAAAGCTTAAACTGTCATTGTATGCCAATCACTTTTTTGCCGCCTACAAGGAAGCCACCACCGACCTTGAAATGGTGTCCCCTCTGGATCCGGCCCAACCCGGCCGCTTCCAAAAGATCCGTCAGACCGAAGTGGTGCGCCAGAGCGCTTTCCTGACTCGCAGCTTGCGCACTCTGGAGTCCTTTGCCGATGACCAAGCGGGGCTGAAAACAGGATTTTTTGCCAGCCTGACCCGCAACGTCCCCCTGTTCCAGGACCTGTGGAATTCGCACCGCCGGTTGATTAAGACGATTTTGCCCGCGCTGACGGTGTCCTATGCGTGGAGTTATTTTGCCTGGCAGGTCCATATGCCCTTCGCCAGCTTTGCGATGCTGGTTCTGACCAGCGCCGCGACGATCTCCACGCCCTCCACCTGGTTGAACCGCGCCTTCCGCATGAACGGCATTAAAGCCATGGGCGGAGTGATGTCGAAGATCGCCTATGCCTTGCCCTATTCCTGGGTGACCTTCCTGGGAATGTTCCCCATCATGATGTACTCGGCTGACTTCGCGGGCCTGCTCAATGATTACGTGCGGGAACCCATCCTGGGAGTCTTTGGCCAAATCCCCGCCAAGACCTGGCTTGAGATCGCCGCCGCGACCGGCTTTGTGGGAGCCGCCGCCAAACTCAGTGGAAAAACGAACTTTAAAGAAAAGGCCTCTTCCCTCAAACAGGGTCTTTTCCCAAAAACCCCCGCGAGCGGAGGCCTGCGCTGCCAGGATGTCTTCCTGTAGAAAGCAAGGCTAAGGAGAGAGTATGTTTGGACTTGGTAAATCCCTATTAATGACGGTGGCCCTCCTGGGAGCCATTCCTGTGCTGGCGGCTTCAAACCCCGGGGCGAAGCCCTCGCATCCCGCTGGGGCCAAAAAAACCAAACCTGCGGCGACCAGCACCACGGTCGTCGAAAAAAAAGAAGAGGCTCCCCGCTTCAGTGGTTTTCTCTTAGCGGCCCGCTCTCACAGTCTTTATGATTTTAAAGACGGAAAAAAATCCGAAGGCATGGAGTACACCCTGCGCCTGGTGGCCCGCTTGTGGGCCCAATACTCCCTCAAGGTCACGGGGGTTTATGCCGATGACCTGCGCGACCAGGAGCGCGGCGGCCAGTGGCAAGACACGGTGGCGATGCTCGGTCACAAGCCCTCGCCCCTGGGGTCTTATTTGTTGTTTTCGCCCCTTGTGGGCTTGGGTTTGCCGACTTCAAAAGCCTCCCAGGACGCCGGCTTACAGGCTTCCCCCAAATTGGGCTTTGTGAGCTTGATCAATCCGGACAAACTGGTTCCGGGTTTGACCCTGACTCTGAATATTATTGCCAGCCGGAATATTCACTCTTACGAAACCGCCCGCTCCGGCGCTGTGAACACGGCCTACAGCCTGGCCCAGAACTTTAACGCCGCCTACGAGTGGAAGTCCCTCTCCTTCACCTTGGATTTCGTCCACGTTAATAACTGGAGTTATCAAAATGCCATGAGGGACATTTTCCAGATGACCCAGGAGATCGGCTATAACGTGGATAAATCCCTTGCTCTGGCTTTGGGTCACACCAATGGCGGGTCCACGCTCAAGGCCGACGGCATGACTTCCAATGTGGAGTTCCTCGATGAAAACTCCTCCCTGGTCTATGTGGCAGCCCAGGTGAATTTTTAAGGTGGATTTTTAAGAGGTGCCGTTTTTGCGTCCCTGGCTATTTATTTGCCGGGGAGAGGCACCCAAGATTTATTGAACTGCAACCTGGACGGTCCCTGTCTGGCTTCTTTTGTGCAGGTTGCGATTTTTGCGAACGACGTGATTTCCGGAGGTTCCATGAAACAAACATTGCTGATGCCGCTCACCCTGGCCCTGCTTCTAACAACGGCCTGCCAAAAAACCCGTGACGCCCAGTTTGAGTCCGGTCAAGGGGAAAACCTTTATAGCATCGCTGATTATAAAGGCCTCACTTTTGAGATCCAAACCGGCCAGCCCCTCGTGGAAACCAGCAATGGCCCGGCTCTGGAGGGCGAAGCCGACGCCGAGATCAAAATCAATCTGGAGGACCCGGCCTTTGCGGAGGTCAGTTATGAAACTTCCTCCCCCTTGCTTAAAACCCTGATGAGCCCGGGTAAAATCAAAGCCCGCGCAAACTTTAAATACCAGGGGCAAGTGGAGCTGGATGAAAAGAACCTCACTTTTGTCATGCTTGCAAAACCCGCCGACGTCCCCGCTGATGTCGCTGACTACGCCCGAAAACAATCAGACGGCACCTTGCGCATTCCCCTTTTGCAGTTTGCAGTGGAGAAACTGGTGAATGTCGACTTGAAGAAGTCCGAAATGGGTGAAACCACCTCCACGAAGGTGGAACTGGAAACCAAATCCCTGGACAAAGCCAAGTTCATTAAAATAGATCCCACCAAAGGAAAGGTCTTCGCCGCCGCCGACAAAAGAAACCTGCTGCGGGCGTCCTTTTTTGCGGGCGAATGGTCCTTCTCACAGAGAACTCTCCTTCCGGGAGACTCTGAGTCCCGGGCCTTAGCGGCGCCAAAGGACGCGGCGGAACCGAAATTGCTGAAATTCGCTTTAGGCGGTGACAGCATGCGGGCCGTGGATGCAAGCCTGGATCTTTCCAATAGCAAGAAATCCGAATGGAACCTGGCCACCACCCTGATTCTGGACATCGACCGCGTCGCTTACAAAGCCAATGACGACTTCACCGAAGGTGAGGACAAAGATCTGAAATTGCGCGAGCGACCGCTGGTGCGGGTTCATTTCGAAACCGCCCGCACCCGCACAAGCCCTGAGAACGCGCGTCTGGTCTCCGTGGAGATCCAGAAGGATTTGATCACGTTCACTCTTGAGGACAAATCCAATGTTTCTCGCCCTCGCACTGAGTTCACCTTCCAACGAAAGAGCCCCTAGTTCCATGGGTTGGATCGTCCGCTCGGTTTTTGTCGCCGCTTTTTTTATCTCTGCCCTGGCGCAGGCCCAATCCCGCTGCGCCCAGGTCTTTGCTTCCGGCGATGCCGATCCGGCCGCGGAATACCAACGCCAATACCAACGCCAGGAAAAGCTCCTGCGCGAAGGCGCGATTTCCGCTCACTGGCCTGCGGGAACTTCGAGTTTTGGAGCCCGCTTTGTGAAGTATGCGGATCACACCCTGGGGGTGTGGAAACCCAATTACGCCGCCTACAATACCCTTCGCCACGAGATCGCGGCCGCCCGCGTGGACCGCCACCTGGGACTGCACCTGATTCCCCCCACCGTCGTCAAGGACCTCAACGGCACCCCCGGCTCTGTGCAATGGGTGGTGGGCCCTTTGAATGACAAACGCTTCAACGATATGCTGGAGGAGTTGGGTTTTCTGGATTTCTTGATCGATAACCGCGACCGCAGCCGCAACAACATCCTGCAAACACAAGATGGAAAACTGGTCGCCATCGACCACGGGTTGTCCTTCGGGGAGCCGGGCAACTGGCGTTCTGATAAGGGCTTTAAAACTTTTGAACAAAATGTGGAGACCTTGGCGGCGATCTCCCTCAAACGCCAGGATCTGGAAGCGCGCCTTTCTTCGGCCTCCCCCGAGCAGGCCGCTGCCCTCCACAACGGCATCCGTGTTCTGCGCCTGCAGGAGTCCAAATTGCAGTCCGCCATTCAAGTCTTCAGTCCCCTGCCGCAGGTCCTCTCCAATCTCAAAACCACGAGCGCAACGGACTGGGCGGACGTCCTTGGCGACAGCATCACGCCGTCCGAGCTTCAGGCTCTGGTGGAGCGGCAACATATTCTGATTCAAAGCTTTGAGCGTGCTGAAAAGCGCATCGGTCCTGAGCGCCTGTACCGCCATGCTGAATTCTCCTCCTTGTCAGGAGTGGTGGCTCCCCCGGCTCCATCCGCGGCGCCCCAGCAGCAATTGCAGAAAATGAAAAATCGCCGTGCTTTTGGCGATTTTTAAACCTTGTTCCACCGGTGCAAACAAGGCGAGATTCAAAAGCGCCATGACAAACCCGAACAGATGAAGCCCCAAAAAAACGGCGATTCCCAGATGCATCCCCACAATTCCCATGAGCCAGAACTTTCGCGTCTGGCGCGGCCAAATAAAGACACAATACCCCAGTTCCAAAACCAAGGTCATCCATCCTGCCAGCATCGAAACCGCAGGCCACTGCGCTAGCCAACTCATGTCGAATTGGCGGTAGATCGGCAGGCTCATGACCCGCCACAAAAGCTCGCCGTTCCACCACTGGATCCCCTGGGCCTTCTCAATGCCACTGGCCAGATAAGAGATGCAGAGGTGAAGCTGCATGGTGCGATAAAGCAAACGGGCCGCGGAACTGGGTGGCGCAGTCCAGGCCGAGGGGGCCCAGATCAGGTAAAACAAAAAAATATGGATGTATTGGTCCACGCCGTAGGAGGAGGAGCTGGCCGTATTGACCAAAACCCAGTGGAAAAACCAAACAAGGACCGTCGCCCCCCGGATCCAATAGCCTGCGGTGAAAGCCAGCAAGCTTAAGAGATACAAAGCGCAGACCAGGACAATGCAAGTGGCCTCACTGACCTGCCACGGCGCCAAGAGCTGCCTCAACCAGGAGATCTGCGGCAAGGTCGGGTTATTTAAGATTTGCGCCAAGCCCCCTTGGATATAACCGGCACTGGAAAAAAAATCGAAAACAGAGAAGCGTAAAAAATACGCCTGCACCAAAAGGAGCACGCCAAGGCCCGTGCGCAGCAAGGCCAGAGGTGTTGGGACCATGGGGGTCAGGAAAAAATCCACGAAACCTTTTCGGAACGTTCTTTGCCAATCCCCGATCTTCATTGCCTGCGCTCCTCCACATATTTTTTACGTTTGATGAATTTTGCTGAATAAATTTTCTGCCAGCTGCGGGTCACGCCGTTGCGGTACTCCTCCATGGAGGGCGGAACGAGCTGCTCGAGGCGGATCCTGACGGAGTGGGCCTCCGGATACAGGCCAAACATGGCTCCGCACAAAGAGGCCGAGAGCACCCTTTGGTACTTTTTGGGATTGTCGACATGTTCGTTGTAAAACTGTTCAATGATATCCCCCACCCGCAAATCCACCTCGCGCACCTTCCCGTTCAGAATTGGCACGGTGACCGTGTGATTTTGGCTGTCGGTAATATCAAAAACCGCCTGGACCTGGGAGTGAACTCCCGGAGCAAAAAAACCATAGCCACCGGCGGCACCGGATATTTCTCCGTAATAAGTCAGAACCTCCCCGACCCCGGGAGGAAGAGGGAAATTAATACTGAAAGCACTTAAGCTCACCAGCAAGAGATGAACAAAAGCGAACGTCAAAGCCGTTTTCAAGAGGGACTCCTATCGGACTCAGCCCAGCCCCGGGGTCCACCGGAGCCGGGCGGGCTTTTGCTTACTTGTTCTCTTCCACCTCAGGCGTTTCTAAGCCCTCGGTGGAAATTCCGTCCTTGGAGTCGTGTTCATAACGATAGTATCGGTAACCGCCATAGTAACCCCGGTAACCACCGTAGTAGCTGTTGTAGCCGCCATAGTATCTGCGATAACCGCCGTAATAACCACCATAATAGCCCCGGTGATAGGGGCGATAATGATGTCCATGGCGATGATAGCCTCCATAGTAATGCATCTCCGGTTCCGATTCGGCGGTTTCTGGATCTGCATTTTCAGGATCCGCCGTTTCGGGTTTTCCTTCCTCTTGAACCAGAGTTAGATCTTTCACAGGGACGCCCTCGGCGCGGACCGCCGGGGAGTAAATGCTGGTGCCAGCCACGCCGGCCAAAGCCAAAAGTGCAGTTGCGATGTATGATTTCTTATTCATAACCCTCTCCTCTTTTTTGATTTTTAAAATATAAGCAGCCTCACACGGAAATCTTTTTAAGAAACCTTATCGAAGGCGAGGGAGCATCCGCAGCCGAGGAGCCAAGAAGTTTTCTAGACGATATTTATATCTGCCGGTGTGATTGACATTTGCGGGGTCGCCACATGGCATCGGCCTGTATGAGCGCAGGGATTTGCTTATTTTATAATTTCAACCTGGTACTCCCGCGGGCGGGGGGATCCATGGGAAGATTTGGCAGGAAGGGTGTCTTTAAAAATACTTATTAACGCATGGTGATCGCCCAAATAGAGCACCGCTGTACGTCCTTGCACAAGGCCCGGGCATTTTCCCGGATCAAACGCAAAGGTGGCAATGGCCTTCCAAACACCGCCCCCCCGCAGGTCCAAAAGCCGGCCCAGATGAGAATCACAGCCTTCCGCTAAAATGTCCTTGGGTGTCGATAGAAGGGGGCGCTGGTCGCGAACATCGAAGTCCACGGTAAATTCTCTTTGCAAGATCCTTGAAGGGGTCTGAAAACTCTTAAGTGAAAGGGTGCCGGTGTAAGACCCTCTGTAGTCCATCAGCCTTGCTGCGGCCTCCGGCGGAAGAGCTCCTGTGGAATCCACTTTGATGGACTTGCAGGCTAAAAGAAGCGAGACAGCGGACGCACTCACAAAGAAAGAAAAAAACCGGGATTTCATAGAGGGTTTCCTTTGGGCCATAAAGGTACCAGACCGGGCAAAGGATTTCACCTGTAATGATTCTGACACCTGGGACGAAAACCGGCACCCCGGGGGCCCACCAAGGCCCCGATCCAGAATTTATTTTCCCGCTTGAATTCCCTGGCAAATTACAAAAAAATGGAACCTCCAAATCCAAAGGAGAAATCTCATGTCCACTACCTCCCGTTGTATTCTGTTTCTTGGTCTGGCTCTCACCTTGGCCCCCTCCGCCCACGCAGGGAAAATCAAAGACAACTCTTTTTTGATCGAGGAGGCCTACAATCAGGAAGCCGGTGTGGTGCAGTTTATCAATGCGTACCAATACTCTGACCTCACCAAGGAAGGGACCTACTCCTTTACCAATGAACTGCCCATCCATGATGAGACCCATCAGTTCTCCTACGTCATCCCCGTAGCCAAAAAGGCCGGCCCTCCGGAAGAAACCGGCGTGGGGGATGTCCTTTTGAACTACCGCTACCAGCTTATCAATAACGACCATCTGGCGATGGCTCCCCGTTTTTCCCTTATTCTCCCGTCCGGGGATTACAAAAAAGGTCTGGGCAATGGGGCCGTGGGATTTCAATTCAACCAGGCGGTCTCCATCACTCTGAATGAAAAATGGACCAACCACTGGAACGCGGGCTTGAGTTTCACGCCGGAGGCAAAAAACGCCCAGGGTGAGAAGGCCGCTTTGTTTGGCTATAACTTCGGCACGAGCATCGTGTATGACTTGACCGAGAAGACCAATTTGCTTTGTGAGTTTGCCTTTAGCAGTGCGGAAGTTCTGATCGGCCCCGGGCAAAAAGAATACAGCTCGGCCTATTATGTTGCCCCCGGGATCCGAACCGCCTTTGAGGTTGGAAAAGAAACAGAGATTGTTCCCGGAGTGGCCGCCCTTCTCGGAGCCGGTCCCTCCGCCCAGGCCCATGACCGGGGGCTCTTTGCTTATCTCTCGATCGAATCCAAGCTTTGGTGAGAAAAGCCTCTTACGGCACGAGGCTGGGTTCCCAAAGGGCATTGCGACGGAAGCGTTCCACTGGTGTCGGTCCTTGGTACTGACCGACTTCCGGCGCCCAGTAACGTCCCCGGTAGCCCTGCGCGAAGGTGGGATTGGTCAGGTCCAACATATTTGCAATATCCGTAATCAACCAGATGTCCTCGTCCCTGACAAAACGGCGAAGATGTCCCAGAAAGCGGCCCCGCCGTCCCGCCAGACGATCCAGAAGAGAAATCAAATCTCTGGCCTGCTCATCGGTGGTATAACCGGCCCGGCCCCGGCCATTAAAGGCCTGCAAAATCCGCCCGGCCATGACACTGGCCTCATAGGCCTTCCCTTGATGTTTTTCTTCCCCCTCCTCGTCCCCTGATGAATCCAGATAACCCAAATTCGCGGGATCACTGGCGGCCGCAAGAATGGAACGCAAGGCCCGAAAGGAGATCTGCCAGTGCATGGTCCCGAGAAGCTCAGGATAAGCCTCTAACTCCGGAGGCATTTTAAACGGAATGTACTCGGTTCTTGCACCGGACCGCTCTTGAAAGAAGGCTTTAAAATCATTGTCAAACTCCTTTCGGGTGCAGTAGTTGTCCAGCATCGACACCGTGATATTCACTTGCGCTCCAAGGAAGGACTTATGGTCTTTGTCGGGAAGCCCCTCAAAGCTGAGGTTGAGAAAAGTCCCTTCATTCCAAAAGGCTCCGAAGTAATTGGCGGGGATCTCTCCCGGCCCGAGGAATACTTTCTCATTCCAAATTCTGTCAAAGGCCCGGCCGTAGGCATGATTTTTATAGGCAGCCACAATATCCCGTCCATCGGCCTTGAGAAGATCCAACCCAGTATCCGCGCTGACATTCCAAAGAAAGAGTCCGAAGCTGGAACTCTGGCTTTTTCCTTTGACCGTCAGACGATGGGGAGAGACCAGGCGGTCCAGGGAATCAAAATCATTTTCAATCAAAGCCGCATCAAACGCCTTTTGCAGTTGCACCGCCCCTTCCGGAGATTCATTCAGGGAATCCAAACGGTACAATCGGTAGATGTGCTTGGACCGCTCCCTGCGCAGCATCGCTGCCAGCCGCAGATAGAAGCGGATATCAAAACCCGCCTCGCGTCTTTTAATCCGGATATGGTCCGTGGCCACTTCCAGAAGGTCCTCCGTGGGCTTGGCAAAGTAAACACTTTTGATCCGGGTCCGGCTCCTTCCCATTAAAGCCGCTTCAAGTTGCGCCTCCTCATTCCAATGGACCTTCACTTTTCCAACGGAGGCCCCCACCGAATGGGTGAGGATCAATTGCTCCCCCAACCGCAGGTTCCGGCGGATCTCCCTTAGGCTGAAAGGATTCAACAAGGAGAAAAACCGGCTGGTCCCCACCTCCCGCAGGGTGGCGACACTGTGAAGATATTCAAAGGTGTAGGTGTAATAGAGTCCCACCGGAGTGATCACATGGGTGGTAAAAAGGCCCACAGGAATGCTGATGCTCAGGCGGTCCCGCAGAACATAGCGGTGCTGGCCAGGGCCTAACTCCGGATTCACCGACACCCAACGGGAGGCCGCGAAACCCAATCCCGTTTTGGTCTCCGTGGACCCCAGATCAATGGACACTTTCCCAGGACCGTAACTGGCGGGGTTAAATAAAGAAAGAAACTTATTTTGAAACCCGTTGATCGCCCAGACCACCAATCTCTGGTAGGGGGTGAAACTTTCGCCCAAAATCGGCTGCACGTTTCCGGGGTATTCCTGGGCCTTTTCCTTTAACAGGCCTTTGCTGTTAATATATTTCGGATACCTGCGCGCGAGTTCCTCGCCGGAAAGCACCGGGTGCAGAGAAAACCCCTCCTTCTGCAATTCAAAATCCAGAATCAAATGATTGATGCGGGACTTGAGCTTCTCGGCGTAAAGCGCCTGCACCGGGGGAGGGAACCCCGAGGTCGCCATAATGGCATCGATTTGGGTTGTTTTAATACGGGCCATCCGGCGCGCCAGCCACTTCACATCACTGTAGGTCGTGTCTTTCCAGGCCCGGGTGTCAAACCACGAAATCCAAAACAGGCGGACATGACCGAGGTCCCGGTGCGTGAAGCGCGGGGTGAATTCGTTGACCGTGCCGCGGTTTTCGTGGAGCGTGGGAATGCTCAGGGCGGAGCCGGTGTCCGCCATCATAAATAAAGGCTGCCATCCTTTCACAGGATCCTTGTACGCATCCACGCGGGATTGAATCATCAATAAGTCTTCAAGGGAGATCAATCCGTTATAAAGAGGCATAGCCCGGTATTCACGGCGGTTGCGAAGGCCGTTGTCCCCCATGCGGAAAGGCCCCATGCGCCGGTATTTTTTCTTGCTGGGATAGGCCTCGAGAGTGACTCCCTTAAGAAGGATGGCGTTCTCCCCAGGGATCCGCTCCACAAAGGTCACGGCGGAGCCCTGATGGGTGCTATGAACGCTCTTCCACTGGCGCATAAAATCCTCAAAACGGGTGTTGCCCAGGTGCAATTTTACTTTCTGACGAAAGGTGGTCGGAAGGGCGGGATAACCAATGATCCGTGCCAAATGCCCGGTGACCGAGGTGGTATAGGACTCCCAGGCCACCCGGAAGGTCACGTCCTTCTTCTTAGGGCGGCCCTCTTTGCTTAACTCCTGGGGATCGAACCAATGGGTTTTAATCTTCACCTGCCCGTTTCCCATGCGTTCATAATAAAATTCCGGCAAGGGGTCTTCCCGCGGGGGGAAGAGCCTTTCTCCGAAGTACACTTCGTTGTAGGGATCATAGGACTCAACTTCATTGTCCGTCCAAATCGGCGAAGAGGGCGGATTTAACTTTGAAAGATCCAGGCCTTGCTTCCGCGCTTTTACCAGATCCTCTTGGCTGGCAAAGCGCCCGTTCAGCAACAAGTTGCTGGCCTGAAGCTGATCCCTGTCATCAATCCGCCATTCAATGAAATTTTCCAGGGCCTTTTTGGTTTCTTCTTTGGCCTTGGTAAAGTAATTCATGGGATAGGGGGTGTAAGCGGCGGCAAAAAAAAGCAGAATGGTCTCCACCTTTTCGTGAATCTCGCCCGGGGTCATTCTCGCGTAGGAGGCCTGCAACTCCCGCGTATGTCCAATGGCAAAATCAAAGGGAGCAATGGCTTCAGACTTGGGACCTTGAGCCTCAAGCCCTTCCTTTTCCGCTTCCTCATTGTCATACCCATGCATCCAGATCAGATTGGTTTTGCGGTTGAGTTTGGCGGAGTCCAATAAAAGCCCTTTTTGAAACTGCAAAAACTCAATCAGCTCATCCATCTTCCGCGGATTAAGGCTTCCGTCGGAGTCATAAAAATACCGGCGGCGATAAATATCAAGCGAGTGATCGTGACCTTTCGCAAGCACCCCCTCCGCGTTTGAATATGGACTTGCCGCCCAGAGGTGAACCGGCACTTGCAAAGCAAAAAGAATCAAACAGGACAGAACCTTCATAATCTTCCTTCAGCCAAAAATAGAGACCTCTCATAAAAGAACCTCATTCGGAAGACCAGAATTAAAATCAGGTTTCGGTTATTTTTTTGCGGCGAATAGAAATGAAACTCTCTGGGCGTGAAAATGCGATCAGATATTCTTCAAAAATTCACAGCAAAGTCATAAGGCGTGAAGCCCCCCTTGGGGGGCTTGTGGCGGCGTCCCTTATTCAATAAAAATCGGATTTAAAAGCGTGCTGCGACGGAAGCGCTCCAAAAAACTATGCCCTTGGTACTTCCCGACTTCAGGGGCCCAGAATAAGGCCTTGTCGGCTTGCTGTGCAAACGTCGGATTTGTCAGATCCAGCATATTGATGATTCCCGTGATCATCCAGATGTCCTCATCCTTCACAAAACCTCGCAGCCGTCCCATGTGACGCCCGCGTTTGCCGATCAAACGATCAAAGACATATATCAGATCCTGTGCCTGCTCTTCGGGAGTGTAGCTCGGCCGGCTCTTGCCGTTAAAGGCATTCAGAAGCCGCGCGGCCATGGAGCTTACTTTTTCGGCGCTCCCGCTGACATGATCCTCGTCATCCCCCGAAGAACTGAGATAACTTAAGTTCCCAGGCTCGCTGGCAGCCTCCAAGATATCACGGAGTGCCCGTGAGGACAGCTGCCAGCGCATGGTTCCGCCCAGCTCGGGATAGGACTCCAGCTCCCGGGGCATGTCATAGCGGATATAGTCGGACTTCTGGCCCGAGCGCTCCTGGAAAAACGGTTTAAACTCGCCCTCGAATTCTTTTCGCGTGCAATAATTGTCCAGCATGGAGAGCGTGATATTCACCTCCGATTCCGCAAACGTGTTTTTGTCTTTATCCGGAAGCCCCTCAAAACTGATATCCGTGATTTGCCCTTCATTCCAGAAATTGGCCATGTACTTAAGTCCCCCATCACTGGATCCGAAATGAATTTTTTCTTTCCAAAGCCGGTTGAGCGCGCGGTCATAGGCCCGGGTCTTATGGGCCACCACCACTTCCCGTCCATCGGCTTCAATGAGATCCAGACCCGTGTCGGAGCTGTAGTTCCAAAGAAGAAAGCCAAAGCCCGAAGCTTTGCTACGGGTCTTCACCTTCAGCCGATGCGGTTCCACGAGTTGATCCAGGGCGCTGAAGTTATTTTCAATCAACGCCTTCTCAAAGGCCTTTTGCGCCTCGAGCGCTCCCTCTGGAGTCTCATTCAGGGTATCCAAGCGATAGATCTTGTAGGCCCGTTTGGAACGCTCTCCCCGCAGTTTGGCAGCCAGGCGCAGATAAAACCGGAGGTCGAACCCTGTCTCCCGGCTTCCCACCCGGATGTGGTCGGTCGCAGCTTCAAAAAGGTCCCCCGTCGGTTTTGAAAAATAAAAACTCTTCACCGTCGTGATCCCGCGGCTGAACAAGGCCGCCTCGAAGCGGATATTGTCGGTGAGTTTTAATTTTACTTTTCCGACGGACGCCCCAACGGCGTGAGTGACAATCAGTTGTTCCCCGACCAGCAGGTTGCGGCGGATGTCCTGAAGACGAAAAGGGTTGTACATCCCGAAGAAGCGGCTGGTTCTGATTTGCTTGGCCGTCGCGACACTATGGACATACTGAAAGGTATAGGTGTAATACCGGGCCGCCGGTGTCACAATGTAGTCCGTAAACAGTCCCACCGGAATGCTCATACTCAGCCGGTCTCTCAGTAAATAACGGTGCTGGCCGGGGCCCAACTCCGGGTTGACCGTGACCTCCCGCGAGGCCGCAAAGCCGATTCCGGGTTTTGTGTCATAGGAACCCAGGTCTATCACAAAGGAGCGGTTTTTATAGCTTTCCGGATTAAACAAGGTGAAAAGCTTGTTTTGAAATCCCCAGAGCGCCATGGACAGCGCCTTCTCGGAAAAGCCAAGCCCTTCCCCCAAAAGAGGATGGGTGTTTTCGGGGTCTTCTTGCGCACCTTCTTTTAATTTCCCTTTGTCGTTGATGTATTCAGGATACCTGTGCGCGAGCGCCTCCTTGGAAAGAACCGGATGCAAGGAGAATCCCTCTTTTTCCAACTCAAAATGATGAATCAGGGTATTGATCCGGGACTTCAACTTCTCGGCATAAAGCGCCTGCACGGGGGGAGGGAACCCGGAGGTCGCCAAAATGTCCTCAATTTGTTTTGTTTTAATGCGGGCAATCCGGCGCGCGAGCCATTTGACATCACTGTAAGTGGTGTCTTCCCAGCTGCGGGGGTCGAAGCCGGAACACCAAAAAAGGCGAATCTGTCCCTGCGTCCGGCGCGTGAAATACCAGGTGAATTCATTGACGATGCCTCGATGCTCCGGCATCGAAGGAAACCCAAAGGAGGACCCCGTATCAGAAATAAAAAATAAAGGCCGCCATCCCTTTGCGGGATCTTTGTAGGCATCGACCCGGGACTGATGGCCAATCAAATCCCCCAAGGAAATGAGTCCGGCGTAAAGAGGCAGGGCCCGGTATTCACGGCGGTTGCGAAGACCATTGTCCCCCATGCGGAAAGGTCCCATGCGGCGATAGTTTTCCTTTTCTGGATAAGCTTCCAGCACAACCCCTTTCAGGATCAGGGCGTTTTCACCGGGGACTCTCTCGACATAGGTTGCCACTGAGCCTTGCACCAAACCATGGATTCTCCGCCATTGGTTCGTGAACTCTTCAAAGGTGACCTCCCCCAGATTCAGCTTCACCCGCGGCCGGTACGTGCTCGGAATGGCGGGATAGCCGATGATCCGCGCAAAGTGATTGGCCACGGGGGTGGTGTAGGCCTCCCGCCCTAAGCGCAAAGTGACGTCTTTCTTTTTCGCGCCCCCTTTTTTGTCCGCCTCCCGCGGATCAAGCCAATAGGTCTTCATCTTAATCTGCCCGTTTCCCATGCGTTCATAATAAAATTCCGGCAAGGGGTCTTCCCGCGGGGGGAAGAGCCTTTCTCCGAAGTACACTTCGTTGTAGGGATCATAGGACTCAACTTCATTGTCCGTCCAAATCGGCGAAGAGGGCGGATTTAACTTTGAAAGATCCAGGCCTTGCTTCCGCGCTTTTGCCAGATCCTCTTGGCTGGCAAAGCGCCCGTTCAGCAACAAGTTGCTGGCCTGAAGCTGATCCCTGTCATCAATCCGCCATTCCAGAAAATTCTCTAAGACATTTCTGGCAAGCTGATTGAACTTGGTGAAACGGGTCATGGGATAGGGGGTGTACCCCGCCGCAAAAAAGAGCAGGATGGTCTCCACCTTTTCGTGAATCTCATTGGGAGTCATTTTTTTATAAGAACTCAGCAGCTCCCGGGTCTGCTCCATGGCGAAAATCAAGGGGGCAATGGTTTCGGGGTCCGAGGATTGGGCTTTAAGCCCCTTTTTCTCTGCCTCCTCGTTGTTATACCCATGCACCCAGATCAGATTCGTTTTGCGATTCATTTTTTCCGAATCCCACAGAAGGCCTTTTTGAAACTCCAGAAAGGACAGGAGTTTGTTCATCTTCTGCGGGTTTAAGCTTCCATCCGAATTATAAAAATAACGCCGCCGGTACGTGTTCAGAGTGAGATCGTGACCTTTTGCGAGAACCCCCTCTGAAGCGGAGTAGAGACTTGCCGCCGGGGAATAAAGTGGAAGCATTATCGTCAGAGCTAAATACCATAGAGCTTTCATGATCCTCCTTGAATCCATTTGAGAGCTACGGCCGCGGATAGGTCTGACTAAAGACGTTAGGATAAAAAGGAGGGGGCAAACAAATTAAAGTAGCAAGTTGAAGAAGACTTCATCAGGCAGTCACAAGAATCGACTCTTCGTCATAAGAGTTATGAGGAGAGGCAAGCGGATGGAATTAAGCAATTGCTGCCCCACAGGAAAACTTAAGGGGACGGGGCTGGGGCGCTGGCTCTTTTCTCTTCTCCGGCGCGAGAGCGCGGAATCTTTTCGGTGTGGGCCTGAACCTCCCCTTCGAGAACGAGAGGGGCTCCCATTCCCAAGCGGGCCAGATGCTCCTTGACGAATTTCGCCGCCAAGTGGTTGGCCGCCTGGGCGGAGGCTTTACTCTCAAAAAGGCTCACGGCGGCTCCGTCCCCGTCTTCCGTATTCACCCAATAAAAAGAGATGAATCCGGGGGCTTTTTCAATGAGGGCCGTAAAGGCGTCACGCATTTTTTGGTCGATTTCTTTATTGTGTCGGTTTTCAAGCCGGTACTGGCGGATGACTGCGTACACCTGATCTCCTTTGCAAAGCCACGCGTGTGGTGATGGTTCCATCTAACTCCATTCCGCAAGAACCGGAAAGGCCCCGCCTGGATTCTCTGCGAAGAAACAGGGAAAGACCCCGCTTGAGCCTCTTTTTTAGCATCTTTGGAGCTTTGCAAAAAATTGACTTTGCTCAGGCTTCTTTACGACAGGGCCCGAATTAAAACAGCCTGTTCACCTTTTCCACCGGAAGCTGAAAAGTGATGGCTCCCAGCTCTTTCAGGTAAAGCCCCAAAATTTCCGTCTCCGTAAAATCAGGGAACTCGGACTTCATGGCTTTTAAGAGGGCTTGTTCTGAGTCGTGAATCATTTTTCCGAAATTGGTGCCCTTGTGTTTTTCAAGATAATAAAGCACCAGAAGGTAAGGCATGTTCTTCATGTCCTCAAGAATCCGGCGGAGTCTTTCCCGCAAGTTCATGGATTTCGCACGCTCGACATTAAAGAAAGTGGCCACAATAAAGCGATAGGCTTCTTCAAGGACCTTTTTCTTGTCCTTCCCGAAATAATAATAAATGAGGGAGCGGGTGATCTTAGAATCCCGGGAAATGTCAGATAAGGTCCACTTTAAATGTCCCTTGGAGACTTCCATTTTCAGGATCGCATTGCAAACCGCGAAGTAGATTTGGTCTTTTGATTGAGCTGCCATCCACGCAGTTTGACAAAAACCCCCGGAATCTGTCAACGGAAGCCGTCCTTTTAGACATTTTGCCAGCTCTCCTGTCAATGCCAGGAATAGGCAATCATCCCCCCGTTCCTTATAGTCTTCCAGAAGCAACTAAGGAGACATTATGTTCGCTGTAAATGACGTCGTGAGTTCACTGGGAAACATCTATCTGCAAATGTACTCAGACCACATGACCATCAAAAGATCCGACCTTCTGGCCAAGCAAGAGGCTAACTTCCAATCTTTAAAACAAAGCCTCGTCGGCACCCGCATCTACGAGGATCTGAACCTCTCCTATATTTACAGCTATGATGAGTTTGTCGGCCATGTCCCGGTCCTGACTTACGACGACTACGCCCCGTACGTGGAAGAGGTCGAGGCGCGCAAGCCAAACATCCTTTTTAAAGACAAGATCCGCCATTTTGGTCTCTCCTCAGGCACCTCCGGGAAGGACAGCAAACGAGTCCCCTACAATGAAGGCATGATCGAGCTTTTCATTAAAGGGCAAAAGCGGGTGGCCAGCCGCCTGAGTCGCCTGGAACCTGAGGTCAATTTGCTGAAAGCCCCCCGCCTGACCTTCGGCTCTGATCCCTGTCTCTACACCCGCAACGGTTTTGAGTTCGGTTATATCTCGGGCATCCTGAGCACCCGGGTTCCCCGGACTCTGGAGCGGATCACCTTCCCTTCACCCGAAGTTCTGGCCCTTTCGGATTGGGACCAGAAAATCGAAAGGCTGATCATGGAGGCCATCCCCAAAGACATCCAAGTCCTCAGCGGCATCCCCACCTACATTATCAGCATCCTGGAGGCGGTTCTGGCCAAAACCGGAAAAAGCTGCATTCGCGAAATTTGGCCTCATCTCAAAGTTTTCATTTACTCCGCCACGCCCATCAAACAGTACAAGGAACGCATCGATCACCTGGTGGGCCATGAACTCAACTACTATGGCATTTACGCCTCCACCGAGGGACTTATCGGCCTTCCCTATGCCAAATACTCCAATGGACGCCAGCGTTACTTCCTCAATCCGGACCTCTTGTACTCCTTCAGCGAAGTCCAAGGGGACCAGCGGGATCTGGGGGTGCATGAAATCGCGCTGGGCGAGCCCTACTATCTGAATGTCGGCACGCCCAACGGGTTTATCCATTATTCCATGAAGGACGTCGTGCAGTTTTCGGAAATCAAGGGGGATCTGGTCTTTGAATTTGTCGGCCGGAAAAGTGTGGGCATGAACCTGGCCTCTGAAAAAGTCAGCGAAGAGGAAATTCTTGATTGCTACCTCCAGGTCAAAAAATCATCTCCGGCGGATTTAAAGCACTTTTTCCTTTCCCCTTCCCCGCAGGGGGGGCCCGCCGCCTACCACTGGACTCTCTTCACGGAGGCTCCGCACGAAATCGATGCCGTGAAAATGGCCGAAGTCTTGGATCGCACTCTCCAAGACATGAACGGGGATTACCAGGATTGCCGTGAGGTCGGAGTTTTAGGCCCCGCCCAAGTCCGCCTCCTGAGTGCGGAGCCGCTGCAGAGGTATTTTGAAAATCACCGCGCCAAAGGACAGTTGAAACTAAAAACAACCTTTGAAACCGTGGAAGAGTACCAGAGATTCCTCCGGACCCATCTCGGGATTCCAGGTGGAGTTCTCCAATGAGTGCCTCCGTCTTCTCGTCCCTGGTGTTTCTGGGCTTGCTCTCGGCCCTGGCGCCGGGGCCAGCGAGCTTCAGTATTTTCCGAAAATTGCTGACGGCAAAAGGCTGGCCGCGGGGGGAAATCGTCGGTTTTCTCTTGGGCGACCTAATGTATGTCATTGCGTCCCTTTTCCTTTTAAAAAGCCCGCTTCTCGAGGACGCCCGCTTCAAAACCGCCCTCACCCTTTTCACCTGCGCGACTTTTTTGTTTTTTTCTTTTCATCTTCTAAAGAAAAAATCAGACCCGCTTGCACTCCCCCCTTCTTCCAGGGGGTTTTGGGGAAGCCTGCTTTTAACTTTGGGGAATTTTCATCTGCCTCTTCTTTACACGGGGCTTTTTGCCGGTCTTCTCAGTGGCAGCCTCCCGCGCATGGCCGTGGGCGCGGGGCTCTATGCCCTGTCCTTCTCCATCGGCTTTATCCTGCTTTTAGTTGCCCTTAAAAACGTCCAGGGCTCGCTGCAAAGAAGGCTTCGGCACATGGAAGTCGCAGTGAGCTTCGGCTTTATTTTCTTTTCCCTTTATCTTTCCTGGAGAACTTTATGAAAACGATTTTACTTGCCCTCGCGTTGGTCCTTCCGGCCTTTGTGATTCAGGCCTCCGTGGCATCCGCCGCCTGCGTCCTGCAAAAAGAAAAAGACGGCCAGAAACTTTTTAATTGCCAGGTGCCCGGCCTGGAAAAATCCATTCACGTTTTAGATCTCAAAGGCGGTTTTAGTGAAACGGCCTACTATCACGGCTATTTCCTGCAGCGGGAGATCGAAGAAGGAGTCTTAAAAGGCGTCCTGGTCCGCACGGAGCAGGCCTTTTCCCAGCTGTCCCCGCGGGAGCGCTCCCAAATCGAGGTCGTCCGCGAGTGCGCCATCGACAAATACCGGGACAGTGTTTCAGAGGAATTCAAATCCGGTCTCCGCCATCTTTATCGCGGGCTCCGGGATGCCGGGACAAAACTTTCCTGGAAAGACTTTGAAACCGCCAACTACATGGTCGAATTCTCCATTTATGCGGAGGCCCTGCAACGACGCCTCGAGGAGAATCCCGGGAAGACCAAAAGAAAGCTCTTTTGGTCTTGCGCCCCCTATTTTGTTGAAGACAGTTTTCTCCGGTCCCTTAAAAAAGTGGCCGCGGGCCTTCAGAGTATAAAAATGGGTTGTACGGGGATCAGCGCCTCCGCGTCCTCATCCTCGGAGGGGGCTTTGGTTCACGGGCGGAACTTTGATACCGGTTTGATCGGCTTCTATGAACCCCATCAGGTTGTGGTCATCAACAGGCAGAAAAACGGCCTGGTCTCCGTGGGCATCGCCTCGGCCGGGCTGCACTACGCAGGTGGCATCAGCGGCTTTAACAACGCAGGGTTGGCTGTGAGTCTGCATGAACTGCAATCGACCGGAGCGCAACTGAAAGAATCAAAAGGCAGCACAGACATCGCTCCCTATCTTCTGCACTCCCTCCTGATGAAGGCCCGCACCCTGGACCAGGCCATTGCTCTTTTGCGGGAACGAAAGGGGTTTGGCGCCTGGACCTTCCTGATTTCTGACGCCAAAACCGACGAGGCCGCGTCCATTGAAATGAGCGGGGACCGGGTGGCCGTCGCGCGCCGGGCCTCCCATATGTATCTGGGACAAAGTAATCATTTCCTGCATCCTTTCACTTCCGCGGAAGGCTACGAATACAGTATGAATAAAACCCTGGAAACCCGCTCCCGCCTGGCTTACGTGACCCGCTCCCTTAAGGAGGACTACGGCCGCATCAACCCTCAATGGGTGATCGATCACCTGGCCGGTCACTTCGACGAATGGACCGGCATGAGAAGTTTTGGACGGACCACCACCAAAGCCTATACCGCCGCCACCCACATCCTGGTGCCGGCCCGGCAAGAGTGGTGGATGAGTCTGGGGGAAACCTATCCCACCAACCGCTCCCATTTTATTGGATTCCGTCTGACGCCCCAGGAAGCCAGCCCCTTGGAGATCCTCGGGGTCACCAAGGCCCATGAATCCGAGGGGCTCAGGAATTGGTATGATTCCATGAAGTATTATGTTACGGCCTACATTGCCAATGAATCCGATCATGAAACCCTGGCCGGGCTTGACCGCAGCCTTGGACTTTTAGAACAAGCCCAAGACACGGCGATGCGGGATCGGGTTTATGAATTTCCCTATCATTTTATGTGGGGCCGTCTGAAGGTCGCTCGCGCGGCGCTGGCCATGAAAAAAGGCCAACAGCAGATCGCCCTGGCGGATCTGGACGAGGCCCAGAGAAAATTCCAGGAGATTCGCGGACGAGCCTCGCTAAATTTGCATGACTATGAAAAATTCCAACTGGCCCTCTGGCAATTCCGCGCGGAGAGTCTGAAGCCCTCACCGCTCCAGGATCCCGCAAGTCTGACACAGACCAAAACGCAGGCCCAAAACCTCCTCGAACAGCTCATGAAACAATATCCTCATCAAAAGGCCCTTTTTGATTTACGCTGGAGTTTGAATCAGAAGTACCAGCTTCCCATTGTCAGGGACGCGGAGATTCACATAGAAACCGTGGAGTAAAAGGACTTTCCATGAACGAATTGCTGAGACTTTCTGCAATTGAGATGAATAAAAAAATCCTCGCTAAAGAGGTCTCCCCGACGGAAGCGCTTGAAGCCCACATCGCGCGGATCGAAGAGGTCAACCCCGCCCTCAATGCCCTGGCCGAAGACGACTTCGCCCGGGCCCGGAAAGTGGCGCACCAGCAAAGCGAGCAGCTTGTCAAAGATCCTTCTTTGCGGCCGCCGCTTTTCGGGGTGCCGTTCACAGCCAAGGAGATGTTTGCGGTCGAGGGTCTGAAAAGAACCGGTGGCTGCATCCACTACCGCAACGAAACCATGACCTGGGATGCGACCGTGGTGGCGCGCATGAAAAATGCCGGCGCCATTTTGCTCGGCACCACCAACATGCCGGAACTGGGGTTTTGGTTTGAATGTGACAACCGCGTTTACGGCCGCACCAACAACCCCTACGATCTGTCGCGCACCTGTGGCGGCAGCAGCGGCGGCGAGGGCGCCCTGATTGGAGCCGGAGCAACGCCCTTAGGCTTGGGAAGCGACATCGGCGGCAGCATCCGCATGCCCGCCTCTTTTTGCGGGGTCTTCGGGCATAAGCCCTCGCGTTTTTTACTGCCTCTGACGGGACACTTTCCTTTTTCGCGTGAGGAATTCAAAACAGCTCTTGTCGGAAAAAAATATCCCTACACCTCCATGGGTCCCATGACCCGGAAGGCGGCGGACCTCTCTTTGATGTTAAAAATCCTGATGGGATCTGACGGCATCGATCAGGAAACGCTCCGCGCCCCCTCCCTCCCCGCTTCGACGGAGAGCTGGAAGGGTCGCAAGGTTCTTCTCTGTCCCGCCCCGGTCATCGCCAAGGCCCGGGCCACGGAACCGGAGCTCACCGCCGTCGTGAAAAAATGCGGGGCCTTCTTCGCGGACCTGGGGGCCGAGGTGCAGGAACTCCCCTCGCGCTTCTTTGAACACAGCACGGAGCTGTGGTTTGCGGCTCTGAAGCAGACCAGAAGCCGCTACCTCTATGAAACTCTCAAGGGTCCCCGGAAGCCTCTGGCCATTGCTAAAGAAATTTTGAAAATCGCCCTCGGTCAAGGGAACTACACTTTGCCAAATCTTGTGGTTTCGCTGGCGGAACTTTATGAGAGGCCTCCCTTGGATCTGCGGGAGGAGATGCAGGCCCTGGCGCAAATGCAAAAGGATCTGGAGACTCACCTCGGCCCTGAGGGCCTCTTGCTTCTTCCGCCCCACCCTCGCGTCGCGCCCCGACACCAGGCACCGCTCTGGTCGCCGTTTGATTTCATCTATACCGCCATCTTCACCACTCTCGGCTTTCCCGCAACCTCCATTCCCATGGGCCTTAACTCCGATGGGCTCCCCTTGGGAGTTCAAGTGGTGGCCCCTTATTTACGAGATGACTTGGCCTTGTCCTGCGCGGAGTTGCTGGAGGCGGCCTTCGGCGGATGGCAGGCGCCTGGGGAAATATGTCTTTTACCATAAAGCCCTGATCCAGGTCCTCCAAAAGCAGAAACATATTGCTCTGGCCAAGCGCTCCGGCAAACTTAGATTCCAATGACGTCAGCTATCTGGTTCGCATTGACTGGGCTCCTCCTCATTACAATGTCCGTCGTGTCAGTGTCCCTGAAACGGCTTCCCTTTACCACCGCGATCATCTACGTCCTTTTAGGAATTTTCCTCGGCTATACAGGCTTAAGCCCCATTGCCCTCACCTCCGTCAAGGATGCCTCCTTCATCCGCCTTATCACCGAAGTCGTGGTGATTATCTCCCTTTTCACCACCGGCCTGAAGTTACGTCTTCCGTTGTCGAGCCCCGAGTGGAAGACCCCCTTCCTTCTGGCTTCCTCCTCCATGCTGATCACCATATTTTTCACAGCTCTCACGGCTCATTTTCTGATGAGGTTCTCCTGGGGCGCTGCCATTTTATTGGGAGCGATCCTGGCCCCCACCGATCCAGTTCTCGCCTCCAGTGTCCAGGTTTTGGGGCCTGAAGATCGGGATCGCCTGCGTTTTAGCCTGACTGCGGAGGCTGGCCTGAATGACGGAACGGCCTTTCCCTTTGTGATGTTAGGCTTAGGGCTTCTGGGCCTCAGGGACATCGGGGCCGGGGGCTGGCGCTGGGTCCTTAATGATCTGCTTTGGGGGGTGATCGGCGGCCTGGGAATTGGCACCATCTTGGCAGCAGGGGTGGGAAAACTGATTTCTTATATCCGTACCACGCAGGAGGAGACCGAGAGTTTAGATGATTTTCTTGCTTTGGGATTGATCAGTTTATCCTACGGTCTGGCGGTGCTTTTGCAAGCCTATGGATTTCTGGCTGTGTTTGCCTCCGGCCTCGGATTGCGGCGGCGGGAACGGTATGAAAGCCAGTCACTTGACGCCGTTTCGGACCTCAGAGAGAGTTCCCCTCGCACCGACACCGTGTCGGGGCATATGGCCTACGCCGTTCTTGGGTTCAACGAACAGATGGAACATATTGGAGAGCTTGTCGCCGTCATCCTTTTAGGAGTGATGCTGGCGAATCAGGAGTTCTATGCCAGGGATCTTTGGCTGATCCCGGTTCTGATTTTGATCATCCGCCCCCTTTCTGTCTACATAGGAACCCCTTTCATTCACCACGGTTCCCATAAACGGCTTCTTTCCTGGTTTGGAATCCGTGGCATCGGCTCCCTTTATTATCTCGCTTTTGCCATTGAATTAGGCTTGCCGGAGGATATGGCAAAAAGAATTTCTGCCCTGACTCTTTCGACCATCATTGCCTCCATTTTCATCCACGGATTATCGGCCGCGCCTCTAATGATCCGTCATGCAAGACGGAAGGCCCCTTGATCTTCTGTTGCTGTCGCTCAACAACGCGGTCCAGAACCCGTACCGCCTTAAGAATGCGCTCTTGCGCCCGCGCCGCCTCCGCTGGCAGGTTTGTCAGTTGCTCGATCCCCCAATAGGTCAAGGTCGGTTTCACGACCAGATCCCGATGTTCGAGGGCGCCGTAGATCCCCAGCCGGGATTCATTGTCCTCCCGCTCTTCAAAGTCCTTAAGTTCGGTGCCGGGCATCGCAAAACTGTAGAGTTGCTTCATGATCGCAGGAAGAACCAGCTCCGGAGCCTCATTCATAACGATCTTCACAAGGGAGCGATAGAAAATATAATGAAAGTTTTCATCTCTGGAAATCAGGGACATCAATTTCGCAAGTTGGGGTTCTCCGGCTTTTTGCCCCAGTTTCAGATGCGAGACCCGGGTGGCCGCCTCTTGGAAGGCGGTGTAGGAGAAAAGTTCCAAGGGATCCGCGAAGTCGCGGTGAAACCCCAACCTCATGATTTCCAATCTCTTCGTCTCCAGTCGCACCGGATCTATGATCCGCATCAAGTGGGCATAGTCCCGCATCACCACCGCATGGGCTCCCTCTTCGGAAGTCCAAATCCTGTTCCACTCAGCGAGACTGCTTCCCTCCCCTACAACGCTTGCGATGTGGGCATGATAATAGGGCAGGTTGTCCTCGGTTAAAAGGTTGGTTTCGAAAGCCAAAACGATTTGCGGATCCAAGGGGCTTTGGTCGGGGTTCCAGGGTTCATCGACAAAACTTCGTCCCCGGCCCCACGGCAATATTTCGTGGGAGAACCACCGGCGGGAGAGAGCTTTATGATCCTCAAGAAGCTGACGGATTTGCGGCTCACACGCCGCTAAGATCTCATCAATGGCATCAAGGCGCTGAACTTGCGTCTCGGTTAAGTGGCTCCGGTGACCGATCAACATATACATCCTCCAAACTCGTTACAAAGGAACTCCCTGTCGCATACCTTGAACGCCAGGAGGAGCGCAATAGGATTGAACAAGGACTGTCTTACAACACGAAGAAGCCGGTGGCTCTTAAGATAAAGGCACCGGCCATTTGACGGAATCGTCGCAAAGAGTTGACTTCGAAGAGATCTTTTTTAAAATGGCGCCACGTCTTAGGGAGGTTTTAATGAGAAAATGGGCTTTGGGATTGTTTTTAGGATTCTTTTCAGTCTCGCTCCTGGCACTGACGAGTTTCGCACAAACTGAAACCGAACTTTCAGGCATTGCAGATTTTAACACCAACAGACCGCGTGGATGGACCTGTGAAGCCCACGGTCATGATCTCTCTGGCGGCCCTGGGGGCCCGATTTATCAATCCGTTTGGGGCTATGGTTCAACGGAGGCTTCCGCCATTGAGGATGCCTTGAGCAGATGTTACTCCCTGGGGCTTCACGATTGCGCCGCGGGCTACTGTCGAAGACGCTAATCTCCTCCCTGTTTTTTTTAGGGGAACTTTAAAAAAACCGCCGCACAACCCGACGCTTAACAATTTCCACAAGCAGGAGATAAAGCAAGGTCGCCCCCGTCAGGAAATAGAAGTAAAAAAGTGGCAGAGGGCCAAAGTGCAGAGGCTTCGCCAGAAGCGAATATGGAAGAAGCATCGCAAGGACGACCACGGAAAGAGCCGTGAATGTCAGCACCCTACTGGGGCGGTTCCGCAGGGGGTTTCCCAGAGTCCGGATGACAAAAACAACCAAGACCTGGGTCACGAGGGATTCCACAAACCATCCCGTGTGAAAGAGCACCTCGCCAAAATAAAAGACTTTTAAGAGGACATAGAATGTCAAAAAATCAAAAAGCGAGCTGATGGGGCCGATCAGCAGCATGAAATTGCGAATCAAGCGAAGGTCCCATTTATGGGGTGCTTTCAGATAAGCCCTATCCACTTCATCGGAAGGGATGGAAATTTGCGCCAGATCATAGAGAAAGTTATTTAAAAGAATCTGGGTCGGCAACATGGGAAGAAAGGGAAGAAAAAGCGCAGCCCCTGCCATACTGAACATATTTCCGAAATTTGAACTGGTCCCCATCAGAATATACTTCAGCACGTTCCCAAAAGCGCGACGGCCGGCAAGGATGCCCCCACGCAAGACGTCCAAACGCCGCTCCAGCAGGATAATATCGGAAGCCTCCCGCGCCACATCCACCGCCCCCGCCACAGAGATCCCCACATCGGCATCGTGCAAAGAAGGAGCGTCATTAATCCCGTCCCCGAGAAACCCCACGACATGGCCGGAGGCTTTGAGAGCCCGGATCACCTGTTGTTTTTGTGCCGGTGAGACCCGGGCAAAGATATCCACTTCACGCACCGTTCTTTCCAGGACGACGCCATCCATCTTTTCAATTTCCTGGCCTGAGACAATGCGGTCCCGTTCCATCCCCACGTCCCGGCAAATCCGACGGGTCACCCACTCATTGTCCCCCGTTAAGATTTTAATTTGCACTCCGATTTGTCTAAGGGTACTTAAAGATTCTTTCACGTTCTCGGCCAGCGGGTCGGCAAAGGTGACAAACCCGCGAAAAGTTAAACCCGCCTCATCGGCGCGAGTGTAGGCGTCGGCCTTTTCCACTTTCTTGGAGGCCACGCCAATCGCGCGATATCCCTGAAGGCTGAGATCGCGGAACACCTCAAGGCACCGCGCTTTTTCCCCGGGCCCCAGGGGTTTCTCCTGGCCCGCCCATTCCAGGTGTGAACAACACTCCAAAATATTCTCCGGCGCGCCCTTCGTAATCAGGAAACGGACGTCCTGGGGGTCCTGGACCACAATGGACAGGCGCCGACGCTCAAAATCAAAAGGCACCTCATCGAGTTTAGTAAAGCCCTCACCGCCCGGGGTGGGCCGCGCCAGGAGCGCCTCATCCACGGGGCTTTTGATTCCGCTTTCAAATTTACTATTTAAATAGGCCCAGAAAAAACTCTGCTCCGAAGCCTGGCCGTTACAATCTAAAGAGGCCTGTAGAGTCATCGTCCCAAGCGTCAAGGTCCCCGTTTTATCGCTGCAAAGCACATCCATGCTTCCCAGGTTTTGAATGGAGGATAAGTGTTTAACAAGGACCTTGTCTTTGGCCATGCGGATGGCTCCTTGGGACAAGGTGACAGTGGTAATCATGGGAAGAAATTCCGGCGTCAGTCCCACAGCCAGAGCGAGGGAGAAGAGAAGGGATTGCAAAGCCTCCCGCCCCAAGGCGATATTAATGATCAGAATAAAGAGAATCAGAAACAACACCGTTTGCATGATCAGGTAACCAAACTGGCGGGTGCCCTTTTCAAATTCTGTCTCTTCGGGGCGGGAGGAAATGCGCTCGACAATATCCCCGAAAGCGGTGTTTCTCCCGGTGGCGATGACCACCGCCGTTGCCGAGCCAACAACAATGGATGTTCCCAGGTAAACCAGATTGACAGCTCCGACCCCGCTTTGGTCCTTGCTGTCGGAAAGAGCGTCTTTTTCCACCGGCAGAGACTCTCCGGTTAGGGCGGCTTGCTGGACATGAAGGTCGCGGGACGTGAGCAAGCGCGCATCCGCCGGAACCAGATCCCCGGCAGAAAGCCGCAGGATATCGCCGACGACAATTTCCCGCCGGGGGATCTCTCCCCATTTTCCCTCACGCAGAACCGTGGCGGTTTGCGAGATCTTTTTCTGCAGGCTCCGGACCGCTCTTTCTGAGCGGTACGTCTGCCAGAGGTTCAAGACCATGCTCAGAAGTACAATCCCGCTAATGAGAAGGGCGTTGGTCTCTTCTCCGACGATGGCGGAGACCACTCCCGCAAAAAGCAGGATCAGAACCAAGGGACTTGCGGCCGCACGCAAAATCTCCAGTGCCTTGCCCCCCAGGCGGACCGTGGCAAACTCGTTAGGGCCCTGAGCCTGCTGTCTTTGCCGGACCTCGTCCCCGGCAAGCCCCACGGTGGGGTCCACGCGAAGGCGCCGGAGAGTTTCGTCGAGACTCTCTTTTCCGACATGAACAAAGTCCTTGGCATTGGACGTCTTAAACTGGTCTCGCCCCATGGGGCTAGAATACGGGGGCTTTTGATCTTTATCTAAAAAATTAGCGGGGGCTGTTTGAAAACAGGCTTTCCGATTTCCTTCCAAGGCCTCCATGAGATCGGGATTGCTTCCGGACAGGAGTCCATGGAAACTACCTCCGTGGAGCCCTTCATCCAATTAACGATCTCCTTAGCTTTGGGGTTATTAGTGGGACTTCAGCGCCAATGGGCCGAAGAATCCCCCATCGGCGGGATCCGCACTTTTTCCCTGATCTGTCTTCTGGGAACCCTCTGTTCTTACCTGTCTGAGAACGAGGGGGACGGGGTGCTGGCTCTGGGATTTATCGGCACCCTGGGAGTGACCATCAGTGGACGCCTTTTTAATTTCCGCAATAACCCCAAGGCCCCCTTGCCCGGCCTGGTTCACGACTTTTCCATGCTCTTGACTTACCTTACGGGAGTTTTGGTTCACACGGGCCCGACGTGGCTTGCCGCCTTTGTGGCGGGCATCCTGGCCTTTCTCCTCCAAGCCAAATTTAAGCTCCATGGGTTTGCGCGGAGATTCACCCTCAAAGAAATCAGTGCCATCATGAGGTTTGCCCTGATCTCGCTGGTGATTTTACCTGTGGTCCCCAACCATCCAATGGACCCTTTGCAGGCCCTCAACCTCTACGACATCTGGTTAATGGTGGTTTTAATCGTCGCCATCAGCCTTTTTGGATATCTGGGATATAAATTTTTCGGCGCCAAAGCGGGGGTCTTGTTAGGAGGCATTTTGGGGGGGCTGATTTCCAGCACCGCCACCACCGTCAGTTATTCCAAAAGAGTGCAAACTCACGAAGCCTTGATTCCGCAAAGCGCCTTGGTGATCCTGGTGGCTTGGACCGTTTTGTATGTGCGGGTGCCGGTGGAAATCGCGATCGTGGCTCCGGGGTTCACCGCCGCCTGTTTTCCGATCGGAATATTATTTCTTACCTCCGCCATCTCCACCGCGATTCTCTGGCGCAAAGACCGCGACTCCCAAACGGGAATGCTGCCCCAGAGCAACCCCACGGAACTGAAGGCGGCCCTCAGCTTCGCTCTGGTTTATATGATCGTGCTTTTGGCGGTTGCCTACTCACAACAAAAATTAAGTCACGCGGGTTTAACGGTGATCGCCCTGCTCTCGGGGATCACAGATGTGGATGCGATCTCTTTGTCGGTGGCGCGCCTGGTGGCCACGCAAAAACTGGGATCAGCGGCGGCCTGGCCCCTGATTGTGACCGCCATCCTCTCAAACCTCTTTTTTAAGGGGCTTCTGGCCGGTTTTTTAGGGGGCCGGGATCTTTTTAAGAAAATTCTTTTTCCTTGGCTGTGCACTCTGGGAATCGGAATCTTGCTCCTCTCAAACTGGCCCCTTTAAATGTGGATGGCAGGGGACTTGCTCTTGGCTGTTCTCATGTTGCCAAAATGTCCTCATTGCCAAAAGAATCTTTCTTCTTCGGATATCCGGACCTCTGCGGTCGTTTGCTTCGGATCCTTCACTCGCAAAAGTGATGGAAAACTCCTTCAGCGCTTTCGCTGCAAGGCCTGTCGCAGAACCTTCTCCCTGGCAAGCTTGAGCCCCTGCTATTACCAGAAAAAGCGCCACCTCAATGGCTCCCTTTTTCTGGCCTTGGTCTCTGGCGTCTCCCAGCGTAGAGCCGCCTTGATCCTTCGGGTAAACCGTAAAACCATTGTGCGAAAGTTCCTCTTCCTCGGGGCTTATGCCCAGCACTTCCTTTTAGAGGAAAATAAGAAGCTTCCCAAAGTCTCCTGCTTTCAGTTTGATGATCTAGAGACCTTTGAGCATAGCAAATGTAAACCTCTTTCTGTCACTATGGCCGTGGAGCAGGGCTCCCGCCGCGTGCTGGGGTTTCGTGTGGCGCGCATGCCGGCCAAAGGGCTTTTAGCCAAAATCTCACGCAAAAAATACGGTCCCCGCAAGGATGAAAGACCTCAGGCGCGAAGGGAGTTATTTGCAGAGCTCCAGGATTTGGTCCTGGAAGGGGCTTTGATTAAGTCGGATCAGAACCCTCACTATGGGGCTGAGGTGAAGAGGTTTTTCCCCAAGTCTTGCCATAAGACCTATAAGGGACGGCGAGGCTGTGTGGTGGGGCAAGGGGAGCTGAAGGCCGGGGGTTTTGATCCTTTGTTTAGCCTGAATCACAGCTTTGCCATGACCCGGGCCAATATCAATCGCTTGTTTCGTCGCACCTGGTGCACGACCAAAAAGCCGGAGCGCTTGGCCCTGCACTTTGCCATGTATGCGCTTTATCATAACTTGGTTCTCATCTAGATCTTAAGAACTCAAAGAGGGTCTTCACCGCCGCTCCGGCAGTGGCCCCACAAAGAGGGGCTTTTTTCCATCAACATTTAAAGGGGCCACTTTAAAATTTCTAGGGCGGAGACGTTCACTCCCCCCGTCACCACGATGGTCAAAGTCCCATCGCTCACATTGGCGGCGTAAGGTCCAAGCCGCCGCCATGCACCCGGGCTGCCGCTGGCAAGATTGCTGGCGGCCAAAACCCCTTCCACTGTCACACTGTAAGTGACAGAGAGGGTGTCTTCCCAGGTGTAGATATAAACCTGGTAAGAACCATTGGTGACAGGAACCCGGATGGTCAAAGGGGTGAACTTGTAAACCGCGGAATGAATCAACTCCGCCGTCGCCGCATCGGTGGCAGGAGAAAGAGCGATCAAGGGTTTGCTCATATTCGACCCATCATTCGTCGCCCCAGCGTCCGCTTCACTCAGGAATGTCTTCCCGTTGACCACCAGTTGCGGCCCATTCAAGTTGACTCCTTTGACAAACGTGGGCCCCGGCGTTGGCGTTGAAACCGGTGTCGGCGTTGGCGTTGGCGTGGTGGGGGTGGGGCTTGGGGTGGGAGAGGGACTGGTGTTTGCCGGCAGGGTCACTAGCTGGGTTAAAACTCCCCCGCTCATATCCGTGACCGTGCCTTCAATATCAACAGTTTCCGCCAGCTTTTTTCTTATTAAAACCGCCCGTTGCCCGGAGATGCTTAGGCCGGTGTTCTTTAAAACAAATTGCACCGACGCCAGATCCACCGCAGGGGCATTCACCGAGAACAAAAGGATCTCCTCAACCCCATCGTTGACCACTTGCCTTTGACTGAAGGTGACGGCATTGACGGAGTTCACGCCCAAGGTGCTGGCCTGCCTGTTCACAAGAGAAAACTGGCCGATCAGATAAGATCGCCCGCCCCGGTAACCGAAAATATAATATGCGCCCAACATCTCCGGCGAGAAGGTCATCTGATTAAAACTCATCCCGGAGGCCACGACCGTCGCCGTGGGACCATGCACCCACTGAATAGAATTGAAATCACTATTGAGAAGCACAAGATTCTCGATGATGGGCGTATTCTCCGCATAATCAAAGACTTCGGCCGTGGTGGCGGAGGGGAAAAGGATATTAGACGTGTTCTCCTGCGGGGACGCCAAAAGAAGCTCCAGGTCCACTTTGCTTCCAACGGCCGAGGGTTGACCGGAGACACTGGGAAGAATAAGGGAGGCTTCGTCGCTGGACCCTTTGAGAGTGGCGGGGCCGCAGTTTTGAAAAAGCACTATCAGACTTACAAACGTAAGTGCGACAAAATAGCGCGAATTTGCCAAAATCATTTTCATGTCATTCCCCAATTACGATCTGTACACGGAAGCACGCACTCTCAGTCTAAATGACAAGGTTTTGTTTCTTCCAGGGAAATGGCACCCTGTCTCGAAATTGCGGGGTCTTTGTGTCATCCTGAGAGACCCTCTCTGATCGGCCGAAAACCTTCCCCTCAAAGAGCGTCTCATTTTGGACAAGTCCCCGCGCGCCCCGCCGGCTGGGGCTTTCGTCGGGTTTTTTCTTTCAATTAGAAATCCGCCTTCGTCTCAAGTAAGCTGTATACATAAAAAATAATTTAAAAGAGACTTCTGTGCTTTTAAAAAACTTACGCTCCCCACTGCCTTTTTTATTCTGGCTTTCGCCGCTTGCTTTAAGCTGCACTTCCCCCTCGCCCTCCCTGACCTCGCAAAAAGCCTTGGACCGCCAGCCGGCCTGGGAAGCATCCTCAGGCGTCCTCCAGTTTGTCTATTACGGTGAAGATGAAAACCAGGAGGCTTCGACACTGAATTTGGACAGTGTCAAAGGCGGCATTGACCGCCTTGTTTCAATCCTGAAAACAGAGTGCGGGATGGAGGTCAAATATACTCTCGAAAAGAGGCCTGGACTGAGGTTTGAAAAAAATATCGAATTTTCCCTGACAAAAAAAACCGTGGCGACCCCCGATGGTCCCTTGTCTTTCATCTATGACCAAGCGGATCTTTACCGGGAGTTCCGAGCCCAGAAAATCACCAAAAAGAGAAACGAAATCGATATCATCAAAACCGCCCAACTGGGCGCCGTCACCTTGGGCGGGAGCGACCACAAAGACTGCGGCTATGCCAATCCCGAAATTCAATTTGATCCGGGGATTCCCGCCGGCGTGAAAGCCCAGCTTCGCAACACCATCGTCTTCAATGCGGACCAGAGCGGGTGCCCCAAGAACTTCTCTTTTGTCCTCGCCCATGAAATCAGTCATCTGCTGGTTCAGGATGAGGTCCCTCACACCGTCACGGACGATCTAAAGAATTTCTTCCAACCTCCGCTGGACAATCTGATTAACACCGCCGGTGGGGCCCGTCTGTCCCGGAAGTACCAATGTCCCCGCATCAAAGAAACCCTTCGCGGCCTTTTCGCGGATGAAAAAGTAGCTCTCCCCGCCAGCCCCTCTTCCCCAGCGACCAAGGCGCCGCCCCTGATCCGCTTAACGAAAGAAAGTATCGACCTCAACCCGATCACGGGTTCGCAAAAACTCACGGAGCGCACCGGAAGGTGTCTGATCCAGACGGATGGAAGCGTCCAATATCAACTGTTCCAAGGCGCTTACCGCCCGGACAAGGACACCCTGGGGAAGCTCACCCCCCAAGATTTGGATCTCCTGGTGAAGGTTTTAACGACCTTAAAACAGTCCCGCGAGGATTCTTATTTTCTTCGTGAGTATGACTTCACCGGCGACATCACCGATGAGATGGGCATTAAAAAAGTGAAAAGCGATGACGGGGTGGCCTACGTTGATTCTATGGAAGTTCCTTTCTATTGGATGAGGCGCCGCCTGGTGAACACCTACAAGGGTCCTGGCGCCCCCGCCCTGAGAGAGCTTTTAAGAAAATATTGTTTCATGGATATCTAATGAAAATACTCTTATTTTTAATTCTTCTTTGTTTAAGCCTTAAGGTCCCCGCGCAATCCAATGCCCAACTCGGGGGATGCTCCGGCAGTGTCCTGCGCATGCCAGGAATGAGCGGAACCGATCGGGCCCTTATGCTGACCAACGGCCACTGTCTCCCGCTGGAGTTCCCCTCCCGTCAAAAAAGCAGTGTTGCAAAACAAGTGACTGACAAAAAAATCTACCAGGATATTTTTCTTTATAAATCCGATCTCGATCTGGGGGCGCGTTTCTCCGCCCGCCGCATCCTCTACGCGGCCATGCTCCCACGGGATCTTGCCCTGATCGAGATGGAGCAGACCTTCGATGATCTCTCCCGCCTGGGTTACAAAACTTTTGAACTCTCCCCCACTCCCCCGAAGCGGGGAGACGTCCTGTCCTTCCATTCCCTGTATATGCAAAGAGAGAGCGTGTGTGAAATTGAAAAAGCCCTCCCCCTTCTCCGTGAAGAGATCTTTGCCACAAAAGACGTCCTTCGCATCAAAAGCACCCCCGGATGCCAGTTGGATCACGGAAACTCAGGAACGGCGGGTACAAAGGGAGACTTGATTTACGCCCTGGCTTTCACCCGTTATGATGGCAATGGCCCGGATTGCAGCTTGAACAACCCCTGTGAGGGGACCCAAGCTCAGGGGACAACAGCCAAAGTGGGGCAGGCTTATATCTATGCAACCGACTTTCTTTTTGCCTGTTATAATGAAGGATTGAAAAAATTCGACTTTGCCCAGCCCCAGTGCCGGGAGGCGCTTGCAAAACTGGCGCCCCCACCCTAACGGGCCTGGGTCCAGGATTGCCAGTAAAGGGCGTCTTGTTCCGGATTGACGATCTTGACGGGTTCATGAAACTCAATCTCCGCGCGCAGATGCCCGGCACGGAAAAGTTTAAATAAATGCACCGGAAAAAAATCATTATCGATATAGGCCACCGTCCTGAGCGGATCATAGGAAATCCGGAACGGCTGGACCCAGACGTTTTGTTCACAGGCGATTTCAAAAGCGCCCCGCCGCCAGGGTTTGTCTTCCCCCAAGCAGGTCGTGCCGGAGGGAAAAAGAGCGATTCTCTTTCCTTCGCCAAGGGCCTTGTGGATGGAGAGGCGGGTGTTTTTCCGGGACACCCCGCTTTCGCGTTTCACAAAAATGGTTTCCGCCTTTTTCGCCGCTTCGCCAAAGAGCGGCCAGTGGCTGAGTTCATGTTTAGCCACGAAAGAAATATTCCCCGCCACGCTCATCAACAGTGGAATGTCGAGATAGCTGATATGATTGCCGACAAAAAGAACGGCCTCTCCCGGAGTGGGCTGGCCCTTGAGGGTCACCTCTGCCCCCAAGCGTGATAAAACACTCTGAGCCCAGCTTGTTTTTAGATCACTGAGGCTCTCCGCAGGGCTTTTAGCCCTCTGAAGGTGACGATAGGTCTCAAGAAAAATGCCTAAAGCTTCCATGATCCTAAAATATCCGAAACCCTGCCCGATGTTTTTTATGATTCTGTCAGGATTTGTGTCCTAACACAAAGCTGACGGGACAAGCCCCCTCCTCCCCTTCACTCTCATAAAGATGGACCAGCTCATTCATTTTTTAGGTCTCGGGATCGAAGGCGGGCAGCCCCGGGGCGGCTTGCATCGCTCCCCGAGTTTAGCCCGAGAATTTCTTCCGGCCCTGCAGCGTGCGTCGGGTCTTCAGTTTGTTGACGAAGGCGATATTTCCCCGATGCCTGGGGACGCCGCCAAAGTCCACTCCCCCGAAGACCTTAAGGGGGTCGACTGGAAGCCCTACCAACAAGGCCTTCGGAAGATCCGCGACCTTCTCCAAAAAAAGAACGGACCTGTTTTAAATTGGGGTGGAGACCACAGCGTGGCCCTGTCCACTGTGGGGGCTTTTTGTGAGCACGCTCCCCAGGGTTCGGTGGTGTGGATTGACGCCCATGCCGATCTCAACCTTCCTTGCGTCTCGCCCACGGGAAATCTCCATGGGATGCCTCTGTCGGTCTTGCTGGATCTGGGAGAGATTAAAACCCGGCACTTTCCTTGGATCCAAGGTTGCCTGAACCCCACTCAATTAATTTATGTCGGCCTCCGGGATCTGGATCCCTTTGAGCAACAAACGCTCCTGGACCTCAACATCACAGCCTATCCGGCCCCCGTGATTCGACGCCGAGGAATGGCTGCCGTGGCCCGGGAGATTTTTGCCAGGGTTCAAGGCCGTCCTCTTCATATCAGTTTCGATATTGACAGCCTCTCCCCCGAGGTGGCGCCCTCAACGGGAGTTCCTGTGGCCGAGGGTCTTCTCCTTCCGGAAGTGGAAATTTTAGGACGAGAACTCTCCCGGCACCCTGACCTTACCTCCATGGACGTGGTTGAAATCAACCCCGCTCTGGGAACCGCGCAAGACGTCCGGCAAACTTACCTGGCGGCTTTCAAGGTGGTGGCCTCGGTCTTTAGCGCGGCTGAACCTCTTTTTTATTCCGCACCACCCAGGACTCCAACGCCGTAACGAATTTATGCAGAAACTCGCGGGTGTCATCCTGGGCCAGGGAACCATCCCCTTTAAAGAGCTTAGCGGCCCCTCCGATATAAGCCTCGGGTTGTTGCAAGGGGGGCATGTTCAAAAAGACCAGGCACTGTCTGAGATGGTGATTGGCCCCAAAGCCGCCAATGGCTCCTGGAGACACGCTGATAACCGCCGTCGGCTTTCCGTCCCAAACGCTTTGACCATAAGGACGAGAGCCCACATCCAAGGCGTTTTTCAGCACTCCGGGAATAGAACGATTGTATTCCGGAGTGACAAACAAAACCCCGTCAAAGTTTTTTAAGTGTTCGCGGAAGGACTTCCAGGACTCCGGCGGACGGCCTTCGTCATCTAGGTCCTGGTTGTAAAGAGGCAGGTGGCCGATTTCGATAATCTCAAAGGCCAAGGAGGGGGGCGCCAGAGACAGGATCACTTTCGCCATTTTCATATTGTAGGATTCTTTACGAAGGCTTCCGACGAAGACGGCGACTCTAGAGCTTGGCATCTCTTTTCTCCTTTTATCATTTCTGCCAGGCACCTTAAAAAAGCAAAGGGAGAAGAGTAAACTTTTTTAAATGGAATTTGCATAAACACAAATAAAAAGGGCGGACCCTCTGCGCCCTTTTGGAACTCGCCGATTATAAATTCGCGCCCATCAGACGTCCCAGCAAATGGGTGCCGCCCGCTGCAAGCCCCCCTAGGATCAACTGCCGCGCCCCCGAGGCAAAGACGGGCTTTCCTGTAAAAACAGAAATCATGGCGCCAATCCCAAAGAGAGCCGCCCCGCTCAGACCAAGGCAGAGCCAGAGAGCCGAGGAACCTGAAAGGACAAAGAAGGGGACCACGGGAATCACGGCCCCGATGGCAAAAAGCACAAAGGAAAACAACGCGGCTTCCCGGGCTGAACCTTTCAGCTCTTCCGGGTTTAACCCCAGTTCTTCGCGCGTGAGGGCGTCAATCCCGGTTTGCGGGTCCTTCATCATTTGTTCGCTAAGACTGGCGGCCTCGTGCGGAGGGAGGCCTTTCGACTCATAAATTAAGCGCAGCTCTTCGGCCTCGGACTGAGGGTCCAGAGCCAACTCTTCGCTCTCCACACGGATTTCCCGCTCGGCCAGTTCCCGGGAGCTTGTCACTGAAAGCCACTCCCCCAAGGCCATGGAAAAGGCCCCCGAGAGAAGCCCTGCCATTCCTGTCAAAATCAGGGTCTGGGAGTCCGTGGTGGCCCCAGCCACTCCCATCATTAAGCTGAGATTGGAACAAAGGCCATCATTGGCGCCTAAAACGGACGCCCGGAGGGCGTTGCCTCCCACCGCCTTATGACGGCCCTCGATACGTCCAAGCAAACCTCCAGAGACGCCTCGGGCCTGGGTCTGCGCCAATTGGCGCAGGGTCTCGGCGTGTTTGCGTTCCTCGTGGGCCATGCCGGTCCCTAGGGTTTCATTCTGGGGGACGTATTTATTCCGGTCGGCTTTCTCGGCCTCCGCCACGGTTCCCAAAATGACGGCGGCGCCAAAGTATTTCGCAAGACTCATCAGCACTCGAGCCCGCCATGAGGGATGACGGGGCGGAACTTGCCCGCCGGCTTTGCGGATCTGGTCCTCCCAAAAAACAATGTGGCGCTCCTCCACACTCTTCAGGCTCTCGTAAACCGCTTTGGTCTGAGGATCTTTCTCCGCTTGAGCCATGGCTCCGTACTGGGCCGCGCTGTCCACTTCACTCTGCCAATTCTCTCTGTAACGTTGGATGTTTTTATCCACAGCCCTCTCCTCTCGCGGTGGTCCCAACAATCATAAACTTGTGGAACCGTCCTCTCAAGCGACAAATTTTACCAATTTTTTCCACCGTGCTTCTTACTTTCTTTAAATGGGACTTGCTATTCTGCCCCTGACAACGCTCTCGCATGAGGAGCCACTATGAAAGCCGCGCATATATATTCTTACGGGGGTTCCGACAAAATCAAAGTCGAGGAGACGCCCCTTCCTTCCCCGAGCAGCCGCGAAGTCCTCGTCAAAATCCACGATGCCGGGGTCAATCCCGTGGACTGGAAAATCCGTGAGGGTTTCTTGCGGCTCTCCCACCCCCACTTCCCTTTGACCCTGGGTCAGGATTTTTCCGGAGAGATCGTGGATCTTGGGCCGGGGGTCACCGGCCTCTTCAAAGGAGACCGGGTGTTTGGCTTTGCCCCTGGGTCTTATGCCGAGTATGCGGCGGTCCCGGTCGAGAGACTGGCCTTAATGCCGGAGGCGCTGGATTTTGAAACCGCCGCCGCCCTTCCCACAGCGGGGCTCACCGCCTGGCAGCTTGTCATTGACAAGGCCCAGATCCAAGAAAACCAGAACATTCTCATTCACGGGGCGGCCGGAGGGGTCGGAGCTTTTGCCGTCCAAATCGCCCTCTGGAAGAACGCGCGGGTTTTCGCCACCGCCTCCGGAGACGACATTCCCTATCTGCAAAATTTGGGCGTACAAAAAACGATTGATTACAAGAAAGACCGCTTTGAGGAATTCTTTAAAGACATCAATGTCGTTCTGGATTTGGTCGGAGGCGACACTCTTTCGCGCTCCTATCAAATTATGAAAAAAGGCGGTGTGGCTCTGTCCACCGTGGGAAGCTACAGCGACGCCGAAGGCCTCACCTATGATGTCCAAGGGATGAATTTTGTGATGAACCCTGATGCCACCGAACTTGCCGAACTGGCCAGACTGGCGGAGCTGGGCGTTCTCAAACCCCGTCTCGGCGAAGTTTTTCCTCTGACGGAGGCGAAGAAAGCCCAAGACCTCAATCAAAAAGGCCACTCCCACGGAAAGCTTCTTTTGCGGGTGCAATGATTTCCTGACCCTTAGGAGATCGGCAGAACGTCCAGATCCTTTTGCCGGATGCGCCGGAGTTCCTCAGGGATGCTTTTTAAAATCGCCTCCCCCAGGGACTCAATCAATTCACTCTTATAGTGTTCACGGCGGTACACCAAACCGATTTCCCGGGCCGGGATGGGGCGTTCAAAAGGAATCAACCGGCTGGACTCCCCCACATGCTCTGCCGCCAGATAAGGCAATAAAGTGTATCCGCCGTAGAGGTCCACCAGGTTCTTCAAGGTCTCAAGACTCCCGCTTTCAAACTTATATTTTTTCTCTTTGTCTTTGCCTTTCTTAACCGAACATACATCCAAAACCTGATTGCGCAGGCAATGGCCCTCTTCCAGAAGCCAGATGTCGTCGGCGCCGAGAGTCTGGTACTTTATTTTTTTCTGATTCGCGTATTCGTGATTTTTTTTGCACAGAACATAAAAAGGCTCATAGTATAAAGGGAACTCAAACATCTTCGGGACCTGGGTGGGGGTTGCCAAGATGCCCACATCAATTTCATCCCCGTTCAAGGCCTCAAGAATTTGTTCCGTTTGCAGTTCTTTGATGTTCATCTCCAAATCAGGAAACAAGCCCTCACAGACCGGCAAAAGGCGCGGGAGCAGGTAGGGGGCCACGGTTGGAATGACACCGATAGACAAGACTCCTTGCTGGCCCCCAGTGCTTTCTTGCTGCACAATCGTCTCGATTTTTTTAGCTTCAAAGAGAACCGTTTGAATTTGCCCGATCAGCTTTTTACCCATCTGTGTCAGCAGAATCGGCTTCTTGGAACGATCAAAGATCACCGCCCCTAAATCCTCCTCCAGCTTCTGGATTTGCATGCTGAGGGTGGGTTGGGTCACAAAACAAGCTTCTGCAGCTTTAGCGAAATGCCCGTACTTGTGCACCGCCATAACATACTCCAGCTGCGTCAAAGAGAAATTCACCTTAGGTCCCATGGGGTCCTCCACTGCCTTATTCTATGGCAATAGGCAAAATCTATCAATATATTTTTATAATCGATTTACTTAAAAAAGGTTGATCCTCTATTCTTAAGAACGAAAGATGTTTACTAACAAAAGGGACTCCACGGGGGGTTCCTCAACTTATCCAACAAGGAGAAGAAAAAATGCAAACGTTGATTAATACAAAACTTCCCGATTTCAAGGCGGAAGCTTACCACCGCGGAGAATTCAGAACCATCACTCAGGCGGACTTGAAAGGAAAATGGTCCATCCTGTTTTTCTACCCTGCCGATTTCACTTTCGTCTGCCCGACGGAGTTGGGGGATATGGCCGATAAATACGCTGATTTCCAAAAACTGGGAGTCGAAGTTTACAGCGTCAGCACCGACACTCACTTCACGCACAAAGCCTGGCATGACACCTCTGAAACCGTAAAAAAGATCAACTACCCGATGCTGGCAGACCCCACAGGTCACTTGTCCCGCGCCCTGGGTGTCTACATTGAGGAAGAAGGCCTGGCTTACCGTGGGACATTCCTGATCAACCCCGCCGGCGAGATCAAAATGGCGGAAGTGCAAGACAACGGCATCGGCAGAAACGCGGAAGAGCTTTACCGCAAAGTGCAAGCGGCCCAGTACATTGCAGCCAATCCCGGCGAAGTCTGCCCGGCAAAATGGACCCCTGGCAAAAAGACTCTGAAGCCAGGCTTGGATCTTGTGGGCAAAATCTAAGACCGGGACTTTTCTGGTCCCCGCGCGAGGGCGGGGACCCGCCCCTATTTTGAGAGGAGAATTTTATGTTAGAAGCTGAACTCAAAGAACAACTCAAATCCGTCTTCGCAGCCCTGGAAAATCCTGTCGAACTTATTTATGAAGACTCCTCCCATGAAGATCAAAACGACCTGATCGAGATGCTGAACGACGTGGCCAGCACCTCGCCAAAAATCCTTGTCAGCCGGAACACGGCAGGGTCGCCCTCTCCCATGCCACAGTTTCACATCGCTTCTCACGGCCGCCCCACCGGAATCGTCTTTAAAGCCATTCCCGGCGGCCATGAATTCACCTCCCTTGTTTTGGCCATTCTGAACACCGATGGAAAAGGCAAACCTCTTGACAGCCTGATCGCCCAACGCGCCAAACGTTTGAAGAAAAATATCACGGTTCAATCCTATGTCTCTTTGACCTGCGAAAATTGCCCCGAAGTCGTGCAGGCTCTGAACCAGATCACCCTGGCTCACGGAGGCCTGCGCCACGAGATCATCGACGGAGGTTACGTTCCAGAAGATATCCAGGCCTTAGGCATTCAAGGGGTGCCCACCTTGGTGGCCCACGGGAAAATGTTCCACTCCGGCCGCATCAAGCTTCTTGACCTGATGACCAAGCTCGAAGAAACCTTCGGCATTGATGAGACACAAACGCCCGCGGAGCCCGTCAATAAAAATCTCGGCCACTTCGATGTGCTGGTGATCGGCGGCGGTCCCGCCGGAGCTTCGGCCGCGATTTACAGTGTCCGTAAAGGCCTCAGCACTCTTTTGATCACGGAAAAGGTCGGAGGTCAGGTGCAGGAAACCAAGGGGATTGAGAATCTCATTTCTGTTCCCTACACCGAAGGCCCGCAACTGGCGGCGCATCTCAACCAGCACATTTCATCCTACCCGATCAAGGTTTTGGAAAACCGCCGGGTCAAAGGCATCCGTGCCATCGATACGGTGAAGACCATCGAATTGGAGAGCGGCGAACATTTGACTGCGGACTCAATCATTGTCGCCACCGGCGCCAGGTGGCGGGAGTTGGGGGTGGCGGGCGAAAAAGAATACCTCGGGCGCGGCGTGGCCTATTGCCCACACTGTGATGGCCCCTACTACAAAGGCAAAAAAGTGGCGGTCGTCGGCGGCGGGAATTCGGGCGTGGAAGCGGCGATTGATCTGGCGGGAATTGTGCGCGAAGTGGTTCTTTTTGAATACCTGGATCACTTAAAAGCCGACCAAATCCTGGTGAACAAGCTGAAGTCCCTGCCCAATGTTTCCATCGTGACCAACGCCAAGACCGAAAAAATCCTCGGCGATGGCAAGAAGGTCCTGCAGATTGAATACCTGGACCGCGCTACTGAAAAAATGGAGAAAATGGATCTGGATGGGGTGTTTGTGCAGATTGGCCTTGTGCCGAACAGCGCTTTCCTGAAAGACACCGTGAACCTGACAAAGTTCGGGGAAATCATCGTGGATGAAAAGGGACGGACTTCAGTTCCGGGCATTTATGCCGCCGGAGATGTGACGACCACCCCCTACAAACAAATCATTATCGCCATGGGGGAAGGAGCCAAGGCAGCCTTGGCGGCTTTTGAAGACCGTATGTATCACCCCACGGCTTTGCCGGCCCACACCCCCGCCTCCGTTGGTTGACACCAAACGGGCGGGGCGCCGTTCGGTGGATCCTGCCCTTAAGCAAGCGTCTCAAATTTCAGTTTCCAGCCTCCTCGTCCCGGTCCTAGGATACGCTCAAGACCGGGAATACCAGGAGGCACCTTGTGAGACTTCTCATTTCGATGATCCTTTTTTTCGCCAGTTTCTATTGTGGCGCTCAAACATCGCCCCAACGCAGCCCCCCCGCCGGTTATTCGTATGCGAAAGAAGCCGTGGGAACCACCAAAGGGGCGGAGAAAATCAACCAACAAAGCAACGGAGCCGGGCAATGGAAAGACTCCGCTCAGATCTACAACCTGCTCTGCATCCAATGCCATGAGCAGGGGCTGAATATCGGCCCCGTGATTCTGGGACGGCATTACCCCGCCGCCGGCCTGAAAATCATGGTCCGCCATGGGGTTTTCACCATGCCGCCGTTTTTCCCCTCGGAAATCAGTGATGAGGAGTTGGAGGGCTTGGCCACGTGGGTGCAAAACAGCCCTCCGCCACAACTCAAGGGAGGACAATAAAATGGACGCTTTCCAAACCACCCGTCGGGAATTGCTTTCCACGGCCCTTGTAGTGGGGGCCACCCTCGCTCTGCGGCCGGCCAAGGCTTTTCCCCCGTCCTCACGGCTCCCCTTAGCCTCGCCAGCCGTTTCGCCCGTGCATCTTCTGCAAGCGGGAAAAACCGGGTCCGCTTTTCAGAGCGGTGTTTGCAGGGCCCTTGGCCCGCAAAGCGAACTCCGTGTGTCCTGCCTGGAAAATTTAAATCATCTCGAAGAATGTTTCCAAAAGTCTCCGGGCGGGATCCTGCTGGGAACACTGCCGGAGAGCCACTTTATTGAATTCAATGAACTCTTACGGGGAGCGGACTTGATTTGTTCAGGCTCCCACACGGAGTGTCCCGGTTTTAGCCGCCATCACTTCCAGTCCACCCCGCAAAGCCTGGGCATCGGCGCCGCTCTGGCGCAGATCCTGAAAGACCAGCAAAGACAGGGGCTGGTCAAAGAAAGCGCCCTGCCAGCCACTCCGTCCTCTGGTCCCGCAAAGCGGCCCCTTCCCGCCCTTTCGTTTACTTCCTGGGAACAAGGCTTAGGCTATTGTTTGGCCAGCATCGCCACAGGACAGTGGCGGCCCCGAGAAGCCCCACCTGAAATTCTCGTGGGCGAGGCGTCCGTGAACACCTTCAACTCTCACAGTTTTGTTTCCTTCATTGCCCGCATCTAATTTAAGAGAGGATACTATGGCTGAAACCGTTCTGCCGAAAGGCGTCTCCAAAGAAAACTTCCAAAAAGCCCTCATCGAGTACCGCAAGGCCCTTGGCGAAAAGAATGTTCTTGCGGATCCTGAAAAGATCGCGCCCTATACAAAGATCATGATTCCAGTGGAGACCAAGGCCCACCAGCCCTCCGGCGTGCTGATGGCTCATTCGGTCGAGGATGTGCGGAGGGTTCTTGCCATCTCAAACAAATACCGCATTCCCGTCTGGCCGATTTCAACGGGACGCAACTTCGGCTATGGCACTGCGGCCCCGGCCACCCCCGGGCAACTGGTGTTGGATCTCAGGGGCATGAATCGCATTCTTGAGATCGATCCCGTTCTGTGCACCGCCCTGGTCGAGCCGGGGGTCACCTACCGGCAACTCGTCAACTACATCAACGAAAGAAACCTCGACCTCTGGGTGAGCTTCCCCTCCTCCGGCGGATTGGCGGGCCCCATGGGCAACACCCTGGATCGCGGGATTGGTTACAACCGCGCGGGAGAGCATTTCTCCAACTTCTGCGGTCTGGAGGTGGTTCTGGCCAACGGGGATGTCGTGCGAACCGGAATGGGAAGCATCGGTCAGGGGGAAACCTGGCAGTCTTACCGCTGGGGTTACGGCCCCTGGGTGGATGGCCTTTTCAGTCAGTCCAATCTAGGGGTCGTCACTAAAATGGGGCTTTGGCTCATGAGAAAACCCCCGGCTTATCAATCCTTCGGGGTCGGGTGGAACGATATCGAATCCACCGCCAAGGGCGTGGAAATGGCCAGCCGCTTGCGCCTTGCCAACGTCATGGAAACCGGGGTTGTGGGATCCGCTCTTTATGGGGTGATCTCGACACAAAAAAAATCCCAGATCTACACAGGGCCCGGCGCTATTCCCGACGACGTTCTTACCAAGTTTTACAAAGAACACAACATCCCGCACTTTGCCCTTTTTTCCACTCTCTACGGCACAGAAGAACAAATCAGCATAAATCTGAAACTCTGCCGGGAAGCTCTGGAATCCACGGGCGGGACTTTTTTTACCGGGGATGCCTACAACGCCAGCCCCGATGCTCTTCACTGGCAGAGAATGATGACAGGACGCCCGGAACTGCATGAGTTCGGGAACTACAATTTTATCGGCGGCGGAGGGTCGGCCTGGCTGGCTCCCGCGCTCCCTTCCCGGGCCTATCACGTGGTTCGTTGCTACAAGGCCGTCAAAGAAGTTTTTGATAAACACGGCTTCGACACCCCTGCCGGAATGCTTTTAGGAGTTCGCCATTTGGAAATGATCGTGGACATGCTCTTTGACCGGACCAATCCCGAGCAGACAAAAAAGGCCTACGCCTGCTTCAAAGAGGGCCTTGAAGTGACGGCAAAGCTGGGTTACGGGTGTTACCGCACGAATATCGCCTTTATGGATATGGCTGCGAAGACCTACAGTAAAGAACTCCAGAATTTAAATAAAACCCTCAAACGATCCCTGGATCCCAAGGGAATTATTGCTCCGGGAAAATCCGGAGTTTATCTCTAAGGAGTTTCTATGGCGAAAAACCTTTTGGATTTTACCAATAAAGTGGTCTTAATCACCGGGGGAAGCTCGGGGATCGGCCGGGCGGTGGCGCTGGGCTTTGCCCAGCAGGGAGCCAAAGTGGTCATTGGGGATAGAAACGAGTCCGGCTCCCGAGAGACCCTTGAAATGATGAAAGCCTTCCCCACCCAAGGACACTTCGTCAAAACAGATGTGAGTCAGGCCGCCGAGGTGAAGGCCCTGGTGGAAGAGACCGTGCGAACCTTCGGAGGACTTGATTGCGCCTTCAATAATGCCGGAATCCTTCATGCTCCCGCCCCCCTCACCTCCTTGGAGGAGGGGGAGTTTAACCGGGTGGTCAGCGTGGATTTAAAGGGGACTTTTCTGTGCTTGAAGTATGAACTTCAACACATGATCAAAATGAAAAAAGGGGCCATCGTGAACACCGCCTCCGTCGCCGGTTTGTTTCCGGAAGGAGGAATGGGCGCCTATGTCGCCGCCAAACACGGAGTGATTGGTCTGACCAAGACCGCAGCGATTGAAAATGCCGCCTTGGGGATCCGGGTGAACGCTCTGGCTCCGGGCTGGGTGCGCACGGGAATGACCAAGGCCTGGGATGAAGACAAGGCCTTCAATGCCAAAATCAAGGAGGCAACGCCCATGCACCGGGGAGCGGAAGCGGAAGAAATGGTGGGGATGGTTCTTTATCTTTGCTCCGAGGCCGCGACTTATACCACGGGCCAGACCTTTCCGGTGGAAGGGGGCCAGACGGTGCGGGGCCTTCTTCCCTATGAGGCGCAAATCTAAAGTCGAGCCGCTGACGAACCCGCAGGCCGCCTGTCTCATTTTTTTTACAGCTCTTTTTGTTCATTGTTATAAAAGGAGCAACTTTTTCGCCTTCTTCATCTCAGGCTGAGAAAACCTATTAATTTTTTTTTATAAACGGGTCTGTTTATTCCGATAAGCCTGGTATGAAGATATTTGCACGTAAGTTACAACGCTTCTTCCGAGGCGGTCTGACTTCCTCGGTTTTTAGTCTGCAGGGCCTCCTTGCCGGCATTCTGGTCTCTTCTGCAACGCCGGCCCTGGCTCTGACAGGTTTTACCTACACTGGCCGCATCCTGGACGGCAATAATGCGCCCGTGGAGTCCTCGGAAGTCTATTTCACGACCACAATTTATGATGAAAACACCCGTTGCTGGCTCTATACCGAGATTCGAAAAGTCGATCTGTCCCAGTCTTCAGGGACTTTCTCTTTGAATATCGGTTCCAATGAAAGTGATTTGGTGGCAGGCTCCGCGTCCTTTAACTCCAATGTCACCACCTTATCTGATGTGTTTAACAATAGTAAGACTTTCAACGGCCTCACGGGATGTTTGTCGGGGAGCAACTCCTATGCGCCCAGTTCGTCAACGGCTCCCCGCTCGATGAGCATCTACTTTCGGGTCGGATCCGGCCCGCAGCAGGCCCTTCCTGTCTTAAAAATCAATCCGGTCCCCAGTGCCCTCCAAGCCTATGAAGTGGATGGTTATGGCTCCGGTGCTTTGCTAAAACTTGCCAGCACGGTGGATCCCAATCTCAATAGCAACCCGAACAACGGACTGGACCAAACCCAGTACGATGAGTTCTGGCGCTTGGTGAAAAATCCTCTTTCGGCTTATTTGCCCCCGTCCGGAGATGTGACCGTGGTCTCCGGCAATAATAAGGTGACAAGCCTTTTGGGTCAGACTCTGCCAGCAGGCCCGGCCACGAGTGGCCAGGTTTTGGTTTCAAATGGCACAGCTTGGGTTTTGCAATCCATGAGCTCGGGCTCTGTGACCAGTGTCTCGGCCAATGCGCCCTTAAGTGTGGGAGGCACGGCTTCAGCACCAGTGATCAGTCTTCCTGCGGCCACCACATCAACGGATGGGTATTTAAAATCTGCGGACTGGAATACTTTTAATAGCAAGCAATCGTCCTCACTTGCCAATGGCAATGTATGGATCGGCAATGGCTCTGGTGTCGCGGAGGCGCAAAGTGTCTCGGGGGATGCGACTTTGGCTGCAAATGGAACTCTCACACTCGCAACGACCACCACCGCCGCTACGAAAGGAACAGCGCAAAAAGTGCCGCAAATCACTTACGACGCAAAAGGCAGAATCACTTCCGTTACGGAAGTGACCATCGATGATACTACGAAGCTGCCTTTAGCCGGTGGCACCATGACGGGTGCCTTGAATATGGGTAGCAAAGATATTACCAACACGGGCAATATCACGATGGCTGCCAATAAGTACCTAGGCCTTTCTGCCAATAGCACGGATGGAACCGTGGCGGGTCAGATGTGGTATGACTCGGGCACCATCAAGTATTATGATGGCGCTTCTGTAAAATCTCTGGGCGTCGCTGGAGCTGGGATTACTAACTTTAACGGGTCAACCGCCGGTTCCCAAAGCCTTGCCGTTCCTGGCACCAGCGGCACGGCTCCGAATTGGTCCACGAATACAGGCACGGGCGTTCATACTCTCAATATCCCCATGGCCTCCACTGCCACAGTGACGGCGGGTCTTCTTTCTAAAACGGATTACGATCGCATTGGAAAATCGGAAAGTCTTAACGGCAAGGCCTTTGATACGACGGCGGCTTCCACCATGGGACAGATTTTGTACTTTGATTCCGCGGCCGACAAATGGAAGGTCTCAACTGCCGCTGCGCCCACTGATGGCCAAGTCATGAAATGGAATGATACCTCCAAGGCTTGGGAGCCCGGCACGGACTCTGCTGGTTGGACGGCGGTGGATGCGTCTTATGCTGCTAAAGGCATTGTGCAATTTCAAACCGACGCGGCTACCTCTGGCATCAATGTTGCCTCAGGGGTCGCCACGGTCGTTCGCACCACCACTGGCCAAAGTAGCACGATTTTGTCTTTGGATGGTTCAGGCATTGCTAATATGTACGCGGCTGGAATTAAAGGCGCCACCTCTGGAACTGTGACTTTGCAAGCTCCTACCACCACAGCCAACTACTCGCTCACACTTCCGAACGTAGCACCCGCGGCAGGACAGTCTCTCCAATCGGATGCTTTGGGGAATTTATCTTGGGTCAGTGCTTTAGGAGCTGTATCTGACACCGCCACCCTCACCTCCGGTAAAATCTGGGTCGGAAATGCCTCGAATAAATCTTCGGAAGTGTCCGTCTCGGGTGACGCCACTCTGGCTTCTAATGGCACGCTGACTCTGGCGACGACCACTACGGCCGCCACTTCAGGAACAGCGCAGAAGGTTCCGCAAATCACTTACGACGCTAAGGGACGCATTACTTCCGTCACCGAGGTCACCATTGATGACAACACAAAGCTTCCTTTAGCCGGCGGAACGATGACAGGTCCTATTGCTATGGGAGCCCAGGACCTCACTAACGCTGGTAATATCACCATGGCCGCCAATAAATACTTAGGTCTTTCTGCCAATAGCACGGATGGAACTGTGGCGGGTCAGATGTGGTACGATGCAGGCACCATCAAGTATTACGATGGCACTTCTGTAAAATCTCTGGGAGTGGCTGGTGCCGGCATTACCAATTTTAACGGCTCCACCGTAGGGTCTCAAAGTCTGGCCACCCCTGGAACTTCAGGAAATGCCCCGAACTGGTCCACCAATACAGGGACCGGCGTGCACACCCTCAATATTCCGATGGCTTCGAGCGGGGCTTCAGTAACTGCGGGGCTTTTGAGCAACTCCGAGTATGCCACTCTCAGTGCGAAGCAAAGTTCCAGCTTAACTTCCGCGAAAGTCTGGGTGGGAAATGCTTCTGGGGTGGCTCAGGAGCAAACTTTATCGGGAGATATCGCTTCCGTGTCTAATACTGGGTCTGTCACCATTGATAAAACTCAGAGCGCGCAAGCAAGCAAAATCCTGCAACTGGATGCTAGTTCCGTGGCCGTCACCAAAGGGGTGAATATCGGAGGTGCGGGCTCCGGGGTGGCCTCTCTTCGTTATCCGAACACGGCCACAAACACGACATTGACTTTGCCAAGTTCCGCCGGCAGTGCTAATCAGGTTCTGCAAACCGATGGCGCGGGCCTTCTGACTTGGGCCACTGTTTTAAGTTCCATTACCGATACCGCTTCTCTTACCTCTGGTAAGATTTGGGTGGGGAATGCTTCAAACAAATCTTCTGAAGTGTCGGTTTCAGGTGATGCGACTCTCGCTTCTGATGGCACTTTGACTTTGGCCACCACCACCACTGCCGCTACGAAAGGAACCGCGCAAAAAGTTCCGCAAGTGACCTATGATGCCAAAGGGCGCATTACTTCCATCACCGAAGTCACCATTGACGACAACACAAAATTGCCTTTAGTCGGTGGAACGATGACAGGTCCTATTGCCATGGGTGCTCAAGATCTGACGAATACCGGCAATATTACGATGGCGGCCAATAAGTACCTGACTCTATCTGACAATGCTACTGCGGGTTCTGTGGCAGGACAGATCTGGTATAATGCTGGGAAAGTTTATTACTGGAATGGCTCTTCCGCCGTAGAACTTGGGGTGGCAGGTGCGGGCATCACCAGTCTTAATGGCCTCACCGCCGGAACGCAAACCTTTGCCGTCGGCACTTCCGGCAATGCTCCTGCGTTTAGCTCTAATACAAGTACTCATACACTGAATATTCCGATGGCGTCTAGTGGGGCGTCTGTCACTGCCGGTCTTCTCAGTAATGCGGAGTACGCGGCTTTGAATGCCAAACAAACTTCAAGTTTGTCTTCCGCCAAAGTCTGGGTGGGGAATGCTTCTGGCGTTGCGCAAGAGCAAACTCTCTCAGGGGATATTGCCTCTGTCTCTAACGCCGGCTCCGTCACAGTGGATAAAACCACTCTCGGACAAAGCAGTAAGATCCTCGCTTTGGATGGCTCTGGGGTGGCCAACATGTATGGCGCTGGCATTAAAGGGGCGACTTCTGGAACGGTCACTTTGCAATCCACCGCTACGACCGCCAACTACTCTTTGACCTTCCCTGCCGCCCAGGGCGGCGCTAATCAAACCCTCTCCAATGATGGCTCAGGAAACCTGTCTTGGGCGAGCGCTTTAACAGCCATCACAAATACCGCCACGCTTACTTCTGGTAAAATCTGGGTCGGAAACGCCTCTAACAAGGCTATGGAAGCTACCATGGGTGGAGACGCGACTTTGGCTTCTGATGGAACCCTGACTCTGGCCACCACCACCACGGCCGCCACTTCAGGAACCGCACAAAAAGTGCCGCAAGTGACTTACGATGCAAAAGGCCGAATCACTTCCGTTACGGAAGTGACCATTGATGACAATACGAAGCTGCCTTTAGCCGGTGGCACCATGACGGGTGCCTTGAATATGGGTGGCAAAGATATCACTAATACCGGCAATATTTCGATGGCGGCCAATAAATACCTGACCCTGTCGGACAATGCCACTCCAGGCTCCGTTGCAGGACAGATTTGGTATAACGGCGGTAAGGTTTATTACTGGAACGGGTCTTCCGCCGTAGAACTGGGCGTCGCCGGAGCTGGCATTACCAGTCTTAATGGCCTCACGGCCGGAACTCAGACTTTTGCTATAGGCACCTCCGGCAATGCTCCTGCGTTTAGCTCAAGCACTAGCACTCACACCTTAAATATCCCCATGGCCTCAAGCGGAGCTTCAGTGACCGCGGGTCTTTTGAGCAATGCTGAATATACGACTCTGAATGCAAAACAAAGCTCTTCTCTAACCTCTGCTAAAGTGTGGGTGGGAAATGCGTCGGGGGTTGCGCAGGAGCAGACCCTCTCAGGAGATATTGCTTCGGTGTCTAATACTGGGTCTGTCACCATTGATAAAACCCAGAGCGCACAGGCCAGTAAAATCCTGCAACTGGATGCCAGTTCCGTGGCCGTCACCAAAGGCGTGAATGTCGGAGGTGCGGGTTCCGGGGTGGCTTCTCTTCGTTATCCGAACACGGCCACAAACACCACTTTGACTTTGCCAAGCTCCGCCGGCAGTGCCAATCAGGTTCTACAAACCGATGGTGCAGGCCTTCTGAGTTGGACCACCGTTTTAAGTACCATCACAGGAACCGCGTCTCTTACCTCGGGTAAGATTTGGGTGGGAAATGCTTCCAATAAATCTGCGGAAGTGTCTGTTTCAGGCGATGCCACTTTGGCTTCGGATGGAACTCTCACTCTGGCGACGACCACTACCGCCGCTACGAAAGGAACAGCGCAGAACGTTCCGCAAATCACTTACGATGCCAAAGGCCGAATCACGTCGGTCACAGAAGTGGCCATTGATGATAACACCAAGCTTCCGAAAAGTGGTGGCACCATGACAGGTCCTATCGCCATGGGCGCTCAGGACATTACCAACACCGGTAATATCACCATGGCCGCCAATAAGTACTTCACCCTGTCAGCCAATACCACTAACGGCACCGCTGCAGGACAAATGTGGTATGACTCGGGCACCATCAAGTATTACGATGGCACTACTGTCAAATCCTTGAACGTGGTCGGTAATGGCATTACCAGCCTCAATGGTCTGACCGCTGCAACCCAGACCTTTGCCATTGGCACTTCCGGTAATGCTCCTGCTTTTAGCTCAAGCACCAGCACACATACTTTAAATATTCCTCTGGCCTCCGCAGGCGCTTCGGTCACGGCGGGTCTTCTCAGCAATGCGGAGTACGCGGCTCTCAATGCGAAACAAACTTCAAGCTTAACTGCCGCGAAGATTTGGGTCGGGAATGCGTCTGGAGTTGCGCAAGAACAAACTTTGTCGGGAGATATTGCCTCTGTTTCCAATACCGGCTCTATCACCGTGGATAAAACCGCTCTCGGTCAGAGCAGTAAGATCCTTGCTCTGGATGGCTCTGGCGTCGCCAACATGTATGGCGCCGGCATTAAAGGCGCCACCTCCGGCACGGTGACTTTGCAATCCAGTGCCACCACCGCCAACTATTCTCTGACCCTCCCGGCGGCTCAAGGGGCTGCGAATCAGGTCCTGGCCAATAACGGTTCCGGTGCTTTATCCTGGGCCAGTGTCTTAACGGGTGTGAACAATATTGCCAGCCTCACCTCGAGCAAAATCTGGGTGGGGAATGCCTCCAACCTTGCCGTGGAGACGGACCCGAGCACTCTTTTCCTGATGCGGGATGGCTCCGTTGCCATGACCGGATCCCTGAAGATGGGCGGAAATAAAATCTACGGAAACTCCACCGCCGGCGGTGACCTCACCATTGACTCCACCAGCGATGCCTCGAAGGGGAGCATCATTCTGCAGCCCGTTTCGGGCAACGTCGGCGTCGGCGCCACCAACCCGGCCAGTGCAAGACTGCAGGTGTACTCGACGTCCACTCTCCCAATGCTGGTGCAACAAGCCTTGAGTTCCGGCAACAATAAACAGGTTGCCATCTTTAAACGGTCTCGCAGCGATACGACGGCCCCGGTGGCGGACTTCGGGGGCAGCCTTGATCTGCAACTGGAAGGTTTTTCAGATGGCAGCGGTATCGGCGCAGGGAGCTTGGTCTGGGCCTGGGACAAAGATCAAACCAATGACACCACCGACCGCGACGCCTACTTTGCAATTCAGACAATGCAAGACAACGTCCTGAGTGAACGACTCCGTATCGTAGCCAGCGGCAATATAGGGATCGGCACAACAACTCCAACGGAACTTCTCTCTTTAAAGTCCACATCCCAATCTGTGGTGAAAGTGGAGTCGACCTCCACCAGCGGAACCGCTCAAGTGTCCTTCTTGCGCGGGACTGCAGAAACCTCCTTCGGCCCTGATGCCACGTCCATTGACCTGTGGTCCAGTGAAAATCTCCCATTCATCGTAACACTGGATGGCACCAATGAGGTTTTCAGGATCAAACCGACCGGCAACGTCGGGATCGGCACATCGACACCCAACTACAAGCTGCAGGTGGCCGGAGTCATCGCCCCCACGGGGGATGGAACTTATGATTTAGGGGCTTCCACCAGCCGGTTCAAAAACATTTATGCCTCTAACGGAACAATCCAAACCTCCGACGCCCGTCAAAAAACGAATATTGAAACTTCGGATCTGGGCCTGGATTTCATCAATAGCTTACGCCCGGTTTCATACTACTGGAAAAACGGCGACCAAAATCTGCACTACGGGGTGATCGCCCAGGAAACAGAAAAGGCCCTGAGTGAAGCCAAAAAACGTCTGGGTAAAAATGCATCCGTCGACAATACCATTGTCACTCACGATCAGGAAACCGACGCCTATGGGGTTCGCTATACCGAATTGATCGCGCCGCTGATTAAGGCCCTCCAAGAAATGTACCATGATTTTGTCGACACCAAAGAAACCGTAAAAAAACAGGAGCGGGAAATCGCCTCCGTGAAAGCCGAGCTGGAGAAATCAAAAAAAGAGAACGCCGAGATCAGAGCCTGGATCTGCTCTAAAGACCCCGGCTCTCCTTTCTGCCGGAAGGCGCAGTAGATTTTTTCTGCGGAAGAGAAATAATAAATCGCGTGTGGGGGCTTTGGCTGTCATACTCAAGCGAGCCCCCGTTTTTTCGCAAAATCCCCTGGGAAATACTTAAACCCAAGCCGGTTCCGAATTGAACAGGTTTGGTGGAGTAAAAGGGGTCAAACATTTTTTTCTGCACCTCAGAAGGAATGCCCGGACCGCTGTCGGAAATGGAAATTTCCACGGACTCCTCCCGTTCCAGAACCTCAATCGCAACCCACTTTTCTGTCATCTGCTGGATTGCATCGAAGGAATTATTCAGCAAATTCACAAGCACTTGGGCCAACTGGTGGCTGGCGCATTCCACCATCAAGGTCTTCTCAAAGAAAGGTTTTTTAATACGAACGCCGTGGTTTTGAAAACGGTAATAACAAAGATCCAAAGCCTCTTCGATCAGGGCCTGAACGGAAACCCGTTCCTTTAATTCCGTCTCCTGGCTATGGTGGGCCATGGTCTTCATGCTTCTGACGATCTTCGCGATCCTTTGCCCGGTGACCTCAATGGTGTCCGCAATGCGGAGCAAATCATGCACTTCGAAATTCCCATCGTTTAAAATCGCTTTTAACATCTCTACCCGGCCCAGAATCACCCCCAGGGGGTTATTGATCTCATGAGTGATGGCGGCGGCCATCTCGCCAATGGCCGACAAACGGGAGGCCGCCACCAGGCGCTCTTGCTGCTGCACAATCGTTTGCTCCGCCTGTTTGAGGTCCGTGATCTCGTAACGAATGGCCAGGTATTGGATCGGTTTTTGATTTTCTCCCAGAAAGGGGACGATGGTCGTGTAAACCCAGTAGAGCCCCCCGCTTTTATTGCGGTTGCATACTTCACCGCGCCAAACTTTGCCCTGGGAGATGGTTTTCCATAAATCCACGAAAAAGGCCTTGGGATGATGGCCTGAATTGATGATCCGGTGGGTGTTCCCCAGCAGTTCCCCACGGGAGTAGCCAGACACTTCGCAGAATTTATCATTCACATAGGTGATGAGGCCCTCTGCGTTCGTTGCCGCCACAATCGCCGCCTGATCTAGCGCGTATTTTTGATCCGTCAGCTGCTTGAGCAGATCATTTGTGGATTCCAGCATAAACACCCCCGAGACAAAATGACTCATCTTTTTATATCTCAAACCGCTTTTCTTTGAATTCGTCAAGTCTTGTGTTAATTCCACTTTGTTGATAGCCCACCTAAAGGAACTGGCATGGCAAATGAAAATTTTGGTTCAATTGTAGTCGTTGATGATGACCCCGAGATGCTCTCCATGGTCTGCGACCATCTTAAGCGCCAGGGATATCATGTGCGCCCCTTCAATAGCAGCCCGGAAGCCGTCCAATACCTGGCCTCAGGCGAAATGGATGCTCTGGGGACGGAATTATTGCTCACGGACCTGCGGATGCCTGAAATTGACGGCTTAAATCTATTGCAGCAAATCCGCCGTCTTCCCAACCAGTTTCCCGTCATTATTATGACGGCCTATGCGACGGTGGACACAGCGGTAGAGGGGTTGCGCCGCGGAGCCTTTGATTACATCACCAAGCCCTTTAAGTTAAACGAACTCTCCCTGACCGTGGAGCGCGCCCTGGCCTTTTACCGGCTGAAAGTGCAAAACCAGGTGCTCTCCGCCGAGATCCGCAAGTCCTGGGGGGTGCAGGACATCATCGGCAAAAGCGTCGCCATGAAAAGCATCTTTGACCTCATTGAAAGAGTGGCCTCGGCCAATTCCAATATTTTGATCACCGGGGAGAGCGGCTCCGGGAAAGAGGTGGTGGCCCGCTCCATCCACCATCGCGGGCCGCGCGCGCAAAAGCCCTTTGTCGCCATCAACTGCACGGCCATCCCGGAGGATCTTTTGGAATCCGAACTTTTCGGTCATGTGAAGGGGAGCTTCACCGGGGCCACGGCGGATAAAAAAGGTCTCTTTGAGGAGGCCGATGGCGGCACCCTGTTTCTGGATGAAATCGGTGACATGAATGTCGCGCTCCAAACCAAGCTCCTTCGCGTGCTGCAAGAGCGCAGCATCCGCCCGGTGGGAACCACCCAGGCCAAAAGCATTGATGTGCGGGTGATTGCGGCCACCCATAAGGATTTAAAAAGCTCCATTCTCAACGGCACCTTCCGGGAAGATCTCTTTTATCGCTTGGCGGTGATTCCCATCGTCGTGCCGCCGCTTCGCCACCGCCCTGAGGATATTTCCCTTTTAGCCCATCACTTTTTAAGAAAATACTCCGCCTTAAATAACAGCCGCGTGCTGGGTTTTACCCAGTCGGCCTTACAAAAGCTCATGACGCTGCCTTGGCCGGGAAATGTGCGGGAACTTGAGAACATGGTGGAAAGACTGGTCGTTCTGGCGCGAAACCCGCAGATCGACAGCTCCGACATCCCCGATATGGAACAAACTTCATCAGAGCAGTTCTTCGGTCAGGCGACGGCGGACTCCCCCACCCTGACGGACCTCGAGAAAAGATATATCCAGCTGATCTTGGAAAAAACCGGCGGCAAAAAAGAAAAAGCCGCCCAGATTCTTGGCATCAATCGCAGAACTCTTTATCGCAAAGAGAAGGAATACGGATTTGCCTCTGAGGATCCCAATGAAACGGCTCAGGAGGACTGAGACATCCAGATTTCCAAACGGGTCCCTTGGTCTTTTTGACTGAAGACCTTCAACTGCCAGTGGTGAAGCTGCCCGAGCCTCCTGCAAAGTGACAGACTGATTCCCACATGCCCTTCCTTGTTGGAATGAAAGGGCATGAACATGTTTTTCAATTCCTCAGGACCCATCCCATCCCCATTATCCTCGATGGAAAAAACAATGTTTTCTTTCACTCGTTGGTGCTGCACAAAAATAGTCCGGGCCTCATGCGGGCGGGTTTTCCGCTGCTCCAGAGCCTCAATGGCGTTCAAAAATAAGGAAGCAAAAATCTGCCGAAAGGCGGTGACCGAGCCCCGGAGGCTGAAGTCCGGGGGAAGAAGGTTCATCACTTCGATTTTGCCTTGCATGAGACGGGGCTGGAAAAACAAAGTCAGATCTTCAACGACTTTGTGAAAAGGGATCTGTCGGCTCCCGGAAGCTTCCGAGGCGGTGAGGCCCTCAATAAACTTGAAGATGTTTTCAAGTTGCACCACCTGATCCAAAATACCCTGGGCGTTGTCTCGCTGATAGTTCTCAAGCTGAGACTTCAAGGCTTCCGCCCGGGCGCGAATCACTTGGAGGGGTTCCTTGAGGCGGGGAAGAATTTCTCCCGTGACCATCGACAAAGTCTGTAAGCGATCCGCTTCAAGGAGCTGAATTAAGTCTTGTGTAGGAAGAAGGGAATTCGGCACCATACCCCTTCGTCCTGCAGGAAACGTGCAAACGTCAAAGGGCGCCCAATCCGCTTAAAAACCTATTTTGAGGCATTTTGTCACGTTTGCGGCTTTTTCCTGGATTTATTTTGGGGCGAAATTTCCCATAGACGAGGAAGATCCATGCCTTTCCTGATGGGTTAGGCCATGGGCCACCTTCTCATAGAAGGACTCCACGCTGACCAGGCGGGCCGTGAGATTAGCCACAACAGAAGACAGCATCAAATAGAGAATAATGTCGTGAGAGTTGCTCATCTCCAGAACCAGAACAAAAGAAGTAAACGGAGTTCTGGTGATGCCGGTCAAAAAGGCCACCATCCCCACCATAATCATCAGTTTCGTGCTGGCAAAGCCGAACAAACTGCTCAGAGCCTGGCCCAAGGCCGCCCCACTGGCCAAGGCCGGGGCAAAAACGCCCCCTACCACACCGCCAATATAAGTAAAGAAATTCCCGAAAATCCGTCCCACCGCAAGAAAAGGGTTTATCATCCCCTCGGGGTTTTTTATGAGGGCTTGCATCACCCCTTTGCCGGCGCCGACAGTTTCAGGCCCACAGAGCCAGATCGTGAGACTCAAGCAAATCCCAAAGGAAACCGTTAAAAAAACTTTCATCCAGAAAGGTTTTTTATTTCTCCACTGGGTCACGCGATAAAGGCTTTCGGCAAAAAAACTGCCGACAAGACCGACCAGGGCGGCAACCAGAATGGCTTGAAAGAAAACGTCCAAAGGGAACTGACCGAAATCCGTGCTTCCCAGGTAGAGATAGTTTCCTAAAAAAAGCTGCGCCAGAATCCCCGCAATAATCACCGCCTGAAAAACCGCCGTGCGAATCAAACTGACGTGGGTCTTCGCCAACTCTTCGATGGCAAAAACCACTCCTCCCAGAGGAGTGTTGAAGGCAGAGGCCAGTCCCGCCGCTCCGCCAGCCAGAATCATCGCCGGCAAAGGAGGTTTTGGCAGCTTCGCGGGCCAGAAACGGGAGAGTTGATAAAACACCGCCGCAGAAATTTGCAAAGTGGGGCCCTCGCGCCCGGACACTCCCCCCCCGAGAACACACACGCTGGAGGCGATGATTTTTGTGACAAGCATCGGAAAGCTCAGAAGCCTCTTTAGGGTCGGATTTTCTTTCTCAGAAAGCTCGACGGAGGCGATGACCTGCGGAATGCCGCTTCCAAGCGCTTCTTTTGAAAAGAAATGACCCGCCAAGAAGGACACCAGCAAGGCCAGAGGAGCGGTCCAGACCACCACCGTGGTGTGAGAAAGCGCCCAGTCCTCGCAGGCTTTAAAAAGAAGATTATAAAAAACGGACACAAGGGCGACCACCCCGGCAGCGATCCAAAAGGGCAGATTGAAGAGGATTTTATATTGCGCGTTTTTAACTTGGTCAGAAGAGAAAATGTCTTTGGGATTCATAGCTCTTGAAGGTAACACCCAGCTTTGTTGGCATCAAGCTTGCTTTAAGCAAGGGGATGATTCAGAATCCTCTTTTTTGGAGTCATTATGAACCCAGCACGGACGCGACTCCCCGTGCATACAATGTTGGTAAAATGAGTTTCAGCTCTGTTTTGATACTTGGCTCTCTGATTCTTTTGGTTTTTCCCGCAAAAGCCGCTTTTTTAAGCGCGGCCTCCTCGGATGCCTCCCCACAAGTCAGGGAGTGGCTCCGTCAGACGGAGGCCAAAATTCCACCACAGGTTCTCAAACTCACCGGCTCCGTGGAAGTGGCGTTTTCAGAAGGGGCCTCTTTGTCCCCTCGCCTGTGCGGACCCGCGGCGAACTACCAGGACCTGGTAAAATCAGATATTTTTGTTGCGCGCCGGCGCATCTATTTAAATAAAAAACTCCTGCCTTTTATAAACCCTCTCACGAAAACTACCGAGGCAAAAAACTTCCCCTGCCCGCAAGAAAGCGGGGAGGAGTTGGCAACCCGGGCTTTGCTTTTTCAAATTGCCAAAATTTACGACAAGGCAGAAGCGCATTGGAGTAATAAAACAGACCGTGAGGCCCGCCGTATGTGCGAAATTCAATACCGCGGCACCCAGGTCCCCCCTTCCCGGATTTGTGATTATTATTTAAACGCCCGCAACCGCGTCTCCGACTCCCCGTCCTATCAAAACCTTGCGGATTTTAAAGACGCCCGTCCGCAGAGTAAAAATGATCTCTCCCGGCGCACCAGCCATTTCCATGAATGGGACTCCCCGCAAGAGCATTTTGCCTATAACTTCAGCCAGTTTCTCTTCGACTCATCCTATGCCTGCCGCCGTCCGTCCTTGCACGCCTTTTTTACCACGCTGATGGGCGCAAGCCCCTTTGCGCAAAATTCCTGCCCCCCCACCACTCATGTTTATACAAGCACCGGCTCCTGGAAAATTGATGTGGCTCCCTCCAAAGTGTATGCCGTGCATTTTCTTTTCGCCTCTAAAGGGGAAGAGATCATGAGCCATTGGGGCCACTCCATGCTGCGCTTGGTGGTGTGCGCGCCTTCACGCCCCACCGTGGGGCCTGAGTGTCTCGAAGACGTCGCTTATCATGTGGTCCTCAGCTACCGCGCCAATGTGAATGACGTCATTACCAACTACTGGGACGGGCTTACGGGAAAATACCCTTCGCAGTTGATGGTCTTCTCCCTCCCCGAAGTCATTGATGAATACACTCGCGGCCAGTGGCGAAACCTCATCAGCCTTCCTTTAAAACTCTCCCCCGAGGAGAAAAACCTCTTGGTGGCCAGTGCCTTGGAACACTATTGGAGTTACACGGGGGACTACAAATTTTTAACAAATAATTGCGCCTCGGAAACCGACCAGCTTTTACGGGCGGCGCTGCCGAAAGATCACCTCTACCAGAACACCTTTGCCGCCAGCCCCTTGGGTTTTTACAAGAACCTCTCCCGCTTCCATTTGATCGACACCTCTTTGCTCAAAAACAAAGAGACGGCGAAAAGCAAAGGCTATTTCTTTCCGAGCCAGAAAGAGTCCCTGGAAAAGGCCTACGCAAAAATGAAGGTTTATTTTCCGAAATACAAAAACCTTGAGGAGTGGGCCCAGGGGTCCTTCGCCTTGGAACGCAGACCCGTCTATGAAAAACTGAAGTCGCTCTCCGACATCGGCGCGGCCTATCTTCTGGAAAAGTTCGCGGCTTTTCTCCAGGAGATGAACCAGCAGAAATGGCTGGCTGGCCAGTTGCAAAACGAAGCGGCGGGGTCCGGTTTCGGCGAGATCCTCGCCGGTCTTCAAGCCTCTTCGCAACAACGCCTTCCCTGGAACCTCAGCCAAGGCGGTTACGGGGTTCCGCTGGCGACGGAAGTTATTTCTGACGAGGAGCTCGAGCACCGTCACCAGGAGAACGCCCGCTGGATCCGGGCTTACCGCGACTTACTTACAAAACGTTTTCCTGAAATGGATCAGGAACTGAATGAAATCAAAACCAACCTCGAATTGCTAACCAACCTAAGGAGATTCTAATGAAAGCATTCATTTTGGCAGCCCTTTTAACAACTGGCTTTAGCTTACAAACAATGGCTTATCCCCGTCACGGCGGCTACGGCCATGGTGGAGGTCATCATGGCGGATATCATGGTGGCGGCCATCACCATGGCGAAGGCGACTATGACGACGGGGTCCTGGCAGGGATGCTGATGTCCACCTCCCTCCTGTTTATCAGTGACATCACCACCCGGCACTCCGAAGCGGTTTATCTGTATGCCGACCAGGATGCAGCGACTTATCTCGCTGAAGGAGGACAGCCGTCCCCCGCTTTGGCCCAGGCCATGAATTATGAACGTGGCTTCCTGGCCCGCGCGCAGGTGGAAGGCGCAGACCAGTTGAGCGATCAGGAAATCGCTTATCTTGTGATGAAGCGAGCGGAGAGCTTGTAAGACAAAGCGCGAGATCCAGGAAAGCAGTCCTTCAAGGACTGCTTTTTTTATGCGCAGAAGAGGCCAGTTTCAGGCCGTGTTCGATTCATTGAAATTGCAAAGAGTCGGTTTTCCAGTCATTATCAACTTATCCCTATTTATAATGAGCTGAGGCAATGAACGATCATGAATGAATCGCTGAACCGTTTTTTTGAAATTTGCCTGGACTTGCTGGCTATTGGGACCGCTGACGGTCGTTTTATAAAAATATCCTCTTCATGGACCAAAGTCCTGGGGTGGTCCCGTGAGGAACTCATGGGAATGAAAGCCGGGGAATTGATTCACCCCGAGGATTTGGCCGAGGCCCGACGATGCGTGAAAAACATCCTTTCCGGCGAAGCTGTCGGCCATATCGAAAACCGCTACCGCCATAAGAAGGGGCATTGGGTGTGGCTCTTATGGACCGGGGTTTACTCACCGGAGGATCAATTGATCTATGCCATTGCCAAAAATATTACAAATTTAAAACAAATGGAGGAGAAGGTTAAACAAAGCGAGCGGAGACTGAATGACGCCCAGAAACTCTCTGGGATCGGCAGTTGGGAGCTTGAACTTCTGAATCCGGAATCGCTAGAAGCCAATCCCCTTCACTGGTCCGACCAGGTCTACCGAGTTTTTGGTTATGAGCCGGGAGAAATTGCCGCGTCCTTTGAAAACTTTTTTAAAATTATTCATCCGGAAGACCGCTTAAAAGTCAAATGGGCCACAGAGAGGACCCTGCACTCCCACCAGGCCGAAAAAATTGAATACCGGATCATTTTACCCAGTGGGGCGGAACGGGTGATTCAAGACACGCCCTGGCTTCTGCGCGATCCTGAAACGCAGAAGGTTTATGCCATTGCGGGAACTGTTCAGGACGTGACGGAGCAAAGAAGAGTCATGAAGCAGATGGTCGAGTCCCAAAAGATGGAGAGCATCGGGCGTTTGACGGCCGGGATCGCCCACGACTTTAACAATATGCTGGCCGCCATTTACGGCAACCTCGCACTCATGGCAAGGCACATTCCCAGCGAGCATCCGGCCTACCGGCAGATCGCCAGCATTCAAACCACGGCTCGCCGGGCGACAGATTTAACAGCGCAACTTCTGGCCTTCAGCCGCCAGCAGGTCCTCACGCCCACAGAGCAAAATCTCAATAGCCTGGTGACAGAGGCCCTCGAAATCTTATCCGGAACCCTTGAGGAAAATATCCGGATTGATCTGAGGCTTTCCCCCCATATGGGGCTTATCGAGGTCGATTCCACCCAGATGATTCAAATCATTTTGAACCTGGCTTTGAATGCCCGGGACGCCATGCCCGAAGGCGGGCTGCTGACCATCGAAACCTCGGAGGTTCCCGGCGATGCGACCCGGCGTCCTTACGCTCTCCTGAAAGTCTCTGATACGGGACATGGGATGGATCCGACAACGATGGAAAAAATTTTTGAACCTTTTTTTACCACCAAAGAACCTGGCTCCGGAACCGGCTTGGGCCTTTCCACCGTCTACGGCATCGTCAATCAAAGTGGCGGCACCATCTCAGTGAAAAGTCAGCCGGGGCAGGGCACCACTTTTGAAATTTTCCTGCCCGTCTCTTCATAAACGGATTCCGTTCATTGGTGCCGGCACAGGCTTAGTACCCCACGGTGAAGCGCTTTTGCCTATGCTGGGGATGCTCCACTTCATTGAGCATGGCCACGGCGAAGTCTTGCACTGAAATACGGCTTTCGCCCTTGGCATCGACCAGAAGCTGATCCGTTCCCAGACGGAATTTTCCTGTTTTTCCCTCGGGAGTGAAGTTTGCCGAGGGTGACAGAAAGGTCCAGTTGAGGTCCTTTTCCTGGCGCAACTCTTCCAAGAACCGAACCCCCGCTTTGGCCTCCGCCTGGTAGCTTTTGGGGAACTCCGGAGTGTCCACCAAGCTCACCCCCGGGACCGCTTCCAGGCTGCCGGCGCCCCCGACCACAAGGTAGCGGGGGACATGGGATTTTTTGACCGCATTGATCAGGGCCCGTGGGTCCGTGTCCAAAAAGCGCACGGAACTGATGACCACATCATGCCCCTCCAGGGCCTTCGCAAGAGCGTTCTCATCATGAATGTCCACTTTCTTTGAGACGACATTTCTCTGCACCGGCACTTTCTCTGGATGCCGGACCAGGGCCGTCACCTGATGCCCGCGCTCCACCGCCTCTTTAAAGATGGGTCCCCCGGCATATCCCGTTGCACCGATGAGGGCGATTTTCATAGATCCTCCCGCGCCAAACATCCCCCTCAAGCTTAGTCCGCAAGAAAGAAAGGGACCAAGAGCTTTTTCTGTGGCAAGCGGCAAAATCCCTCAGAGAAAAAACAGGGATGATTTTGCAAACCTCCAGCGGTAGACTAGGTCCCATCGGAGGGACCTCACATTGGAAATTCATGACCACAAACCCAAGGGGCCCACCGCGGAATTAGTCAAAGATCCCGTCTGTGGAATGGCGGTCAACCCCGCCGCCGCCAAAGGGGGAAGCGCAAAGTACCATGATCATACCTACTATTTTTGCAGCCCCCGTTGCCACAGCCGGTTTGTGGAAGACCCGGTGAAATATCTCTCTCCGCCGACGCTCCGCCAAGAGATTCCCACCGATGCCGAGTACACCTGCCCCATGCATCCGCAGATCCGGCAAAAAGGACCCGGGACTTGTCCCATCTGTGGCATGGCTCTGGAGCCTGTCATGGTGTCCCCCAGCACCGCGGAAGAGAATCATGAGTATTTCAATATGCGGAAACGATTCCGGGTGAGTCTCACTCTAAGCCTTCCCCTTTTGTTCGTCACCATGGGCGGGCGGCATCTCATCCATAGTGAAATGGTTTTGAAAGCCACTCCCTGGATAGAGGCGCTGCTCGCGTCCCCGGTGGTGCTATGGGGAGGCTGGCCTTTTTTTGAACGCTTCTGGCAATCCTTAAAAAACCGCGCCCCCAATATGTTCACTCTGATCGGCCTGGGGGTGGCGGTGGCCTATCTCTACAGCCTGATTGCGGTTTTATTCCCTCATCTTTTTCCAGCCTCGTTCCGCGATCCGATGACAGGCGAGGTCGGTCTCTACTTTGAGGCCGCCGCTGTCATTGTCACCTTGGTTTTACTGGGGCAGGTTCTGGAGCTCAAAGCCCGCGGTCAGACCAGCGCCGCCCTCAAAGCTCTTCTGGGCCTGGCCCCCAAAACCGCCCGGAAGATCCAAGCCGACGGGAGCGAAGAGGATGTTCCCCTGGAGCGCATTCAAGTCGGCGACCATCTGCGGGTCCGGCCCGGGGAAAAAATCCCGGTGGATGGACGGGTTCTTTCAGGGGACTCCGCCGTGGATGAGTCCATGGTGTCCGGAGAATCTCTGCCCGTGCTCAAATCCGCAAACTCACGCGTCGTCGGTGCGACCATCAATGGCACGGGAACATTGACGATGGTGGCGGAGAAGGTGGGACGGGACACGCTCTTATCCCAGATCGTGCAGATGGTCTCTGAAGCCCAGCGCTCCCGCGCTCCCATCCAAAAACTCGTCGATCAGGTCTCCGCCTATTTTGTCCCGACGGTCATTCTTGTGGCGGTCCTCACTTTGATAGCGTGGGCTGTTTTCGGTCCCAGCCCCAAATTCGCCTATGCGGTGATTAATGCGGTGGCCGTGCTGATCATCGCCTGCCCCTGCGCCCTGGGTTTGGCAACCCCCATGTCCATCATGGTGGCCTCGGGCCGGGGGGCCACTTTAGGAGTGCTTTTTAAAAATGCCGAAGCCATTGAACTCCTTCGAAAGGTCGACACTCTTCTGGTGGATAAAACCGGAACCCTCACAGTGGGAAAGCCCAAGCTGGTCACCGTGCGGGCCGGCGGCGGCCTGACTGAGGAGGAGTTCCTGATCCTGACCGCCAGCCTGGAACAGGCCAGTGAGCATCCCCTCGCCAACGCCATCGTCGCAGGCGCCAAGGAGAAAGGGATAAAGCTGGAGGAAGTGCGGGATTTTAAATCCCTGACGGGAAAAGGGGCGACGGCGCAGATCCGAGGTCACAGCGTCGCCGTTGGCAACAAAGCTCTTTTGGAGGATCTCCAGATTCCCGTGGGGGAGGCGGACGCCGCAGAGGCCAACTCTCTCCGGCAAGAAGGTCAAACCCTGATGTATGTTGCCGTCGATGGCCGCTTCACGGGCCTCTTAGGGGTGATGGATCCGATCAAGGACACCACACCGACGGCGATTCGGGCCCTGCGGGAAAACGGCATCCAAGTGTTGATGATGACGGGGGACAACGAAGTCACGGCCCGGGCGGTTGCCCAGAAAGTGGGTCTTGACGCTTATTATGCGGAAGTCCTTCCTCAGGGAAAAGCGGACATCGTCAAGAAATTGCAAAAAGAAGGGCGCTTTGTGGGAATGGCGGGGGATGGGATCAACGACGCTCCCGCCCTGGCCCAGGCCCAAGTGGGCATCGCCATGGGGACCGGGACGGATATTGCCATGAGCAGCGCCGGCGTGACCCTTGTCAAAGGAGACCTGACCGGCATTGTCCGAGCCCGGGCCCTCAGTGAGGCCACCTTACAAAACATCAAACAGAACCTCTTCTTTGCCTTTGTCTACAACACCCTGGGGGTGCCGGTGGCAGCGGGGGTGCTTTACCCGTTCTTGGGTCTGCTCCTCAGCCCCATGGTCGCCGCCGCCGCCATGAGCCTCAGTTCCGTCTCGGTGATTGGTAACGCCCTTAGGCTTAAGCGCGTCCCACTGGATCTCAAAACGGAAATAAGATAGAAGGAACCTCTATGAATCCAAAAGTTCTCATTTATTCCAAAGTTCCTTGCCCTTATTGCGACCGGGCCAAGCAGTTTTTTAAACAAAGAAACATCCCTTTTGAGGAAATTGACCTCACGGGACAGTACGAGGAGATGAAGCAGCTGAAAGAGCGCACGGGTCATATGACGTTTCCGCAGATTTACATCAATGACCAGTTTATCGGGGGCTACTCCGACCTGATGGAAAAAATCGAGGCCGGAGAGCTGAAGATTTAGAACCCTAGAAACTCGCCATTAAATCAAGGTTGGCGCGATCGTATTTTTGCGGAGTTGTATCAATAGCGGTCTGATTTTTAAAGACCGTCAACTGGGCCGCGATTTTTTTGGTGAGTTTGTATCCCGCCGTCCAAACCTGACCCCGGGAGGAAGTCACCCCTCCGCCAAAATCCGAATCCGTAAAGACTCCGACCACGGCATCTTTCTCCACCTCTTGTTGTGACAAGCTGAAGCTCCAGGCCTTATAAGCCGCCAGAACCCCATAAGACGTCGCGCGGTTTAAAGTGGTCGCCTCGCGGTTTCTCACCCCTTCCGCGAAAAGCGTCAAGTCCACAGCTCCCACTTTCTTCTGCAATTCGAAAAACATTTCCTCGATATTATATTCGCTGGCGTAGTTTCCGCTGCCATCCAGGGTGTTGCCGTTTCCGTTGGAACCAGTCACGAGATTTCCCGGAGGCGTGTTCTTAAGCCCGATGTAAGCAAAAGAACCCACACCCACCAGCACCGTCCAGTCTTCGGGCTTCCATTGCACGCCCGTTTGCAGAGCATTCAACAGATTGTCCGTCTGCTCCTTACCGCCGGTCGTGTTGTACTTTTCACGAAGCAAAAAGGATCCGCCTTGAACAAAGTATTTCAGTTCTTCCATCAAGGACACAGAGTACTTGAGCGCGCCCCCTTCCGGTGAAATATCCCGGTCCAGAAGCAGCTGATTTTTTCCGGCAAAGGTGAAGGGCTGAGGCATCTTACCGCCATAAAGATTCAGGCCGGCCAGGGGTTGATAATCAAAATACGCCTGATCCAAGCCAAAATTACGGCGGGGCATCCCGGGTGCACTGGAGTCCCCCAAGGTTTGGTTGCCGCTATTTGCAGCGCTTCCAGTCATCAAACGCAACTTCACCAGAAAATTGTCCTGCAGTTGGCTGGCGACGCCAAAACGCGCTTGAATGCGCTCGACGGTTCTTTGCTCCTTAGAACCCTGGGTCTCCACCTGATGGCGATAGCGGAAGTCCCCGGAAAATTGCAGCGTCTCCTCCTTCACCGGCGCGGGCGCAGGCGTGGGAGTAGGGGCCGGTAGCGAGGTTTCGGAAGTTTGTGCGTGAGCGGCGAAAGCACATGCCAGAAAACAAGTCAGAACAAAAAAAAGCTTCATGCAGTCTCCTAAAAGTAGATTTGAGCGAAAAAACCAAAACACTCCCCTTCCCCCGTCCATCGGAAAGGGGCTTTTTAAGAGAAGGGTTTTGTCTGGCGTGAAATTTTGCAGATCTTCCGGGGATTTTCACGTTGAGTTTTAGCCAGGCTCTTGTCAGGAGTCTGTTTGGATTTCGTTTTGACAAGAAGCAGGATCGAGCTTTAGGGATGCTGCTCCGCCATTTTTTGCATTCCCGTTCCTAAAGGCGGGATGCGCAGATTCTGCCCGGGGTAGATTTTATTTGGATCGGAGAGCATCGGACGGTTGGCTTCAAAAAGAAGATTGTATTTCTGTGCATCTCCATAGAACTTCATGGCGATCTTAGAAAGGGTGTCCCCGCTTTGCACCGTGTAGTATTGGGACGCCGGAGCCGGGGCCGCCACCCGCAAATCATCCTGGACACTGGCAACACCTTGGACATTGCCGCAGCAGAGAAGAAGTTTTTCTTTTGTCGCCTGATCCGGGACCAGCCCCGAAATGGTCACCTTGTCTTGCTTGGGATCAAAAGTGATATTCAAACCCTCCGTGGAAAGTCCTTGCGATTGAATGTATTTTTTAATCGACTCCACATCGGCTTCTTTATTGCCTCCGAAGAGCTTTTCCCCCGCATTTTTAAAAAAACTGATAATTCCCATGGCCGTTTCCTTTTTAGTTTAGGGGAGGCTAGCAAACCCAGTGGCAGAGCTTCTGTGGGAACTGAGAATTTATGGCGAAATTATTTTTCCCACCGCCCTCTCTTCCCTTTCCTATCGCTTATAGACAAAAGTCCAGATCCCTCATTTTTTCCCTTTGCATCAGAATTCAAAGCCTTAAAACCTACCCCCTGGGGAGAGGGCCTGTTACAATCCTCTACGCTTAAAATCCCGATTTCGTAAATATTCGGTATTTGACCTGGTTATTGATTACAAAAAAGGGGCTCTCATTCATGCAAAAATCCCGCTTTCTTAAGTACTTTGTTCTTTTCTCCCTCTGTGTTTTCTCGCACTCCAGCCAAGGTGCCGAAGGGACCCTCGAGGTTCGCTCCCTCAATGATTTGATCCGCCTCAGCCAGGAGCGTTCCGAATCCTTGAAAGCCTTGAATCTCTCCCTTGACTCCCTTGAGGCGGAAATCCGCTCCCGGGACTTGGAGCTTTCCACCAAACTGGCCACGGAGCTGGCCTGGGTGCAGGACCGCAAGTCCACTCTGGCCTCTCCCCTGCGCAAGGAGGACTCTGAAGCCCTGGACCTGGATGTCACAAAGCTCTTCACGACCGGCACGTCCCTGGCGTTGAGTTCCCGGTATTTGCTGAATGAAAGCGCCGTCACCGGAAAACAGAATGTCTTTGATTGGGATCTGCGCCTGTCCCAGGCTCTGTGGAAAAACGCCTTCGGCCGCGCCACCCGTCAGCGCCAAGAATCCGACAAATACGAGTTGCAATCACGGCGCTATCAGGCCGAATTGCAAAGACAAACTTTCCTGCTCAACCTGGAGACGCTTTATTGGGATCTTATTTATTCCCTGCGGGAGCAGGAGATCCGTCAGTCGAATATCGAGCGCAGCGACACTTTAGAAAAATGGATCCGCGCCCGCATCCGTCATTCCGCCGCCGAGCCCGTGGACTTGTTGCAGGTTCAGGCCCAGGGCGCGGCCAGCCGCCTGGATTTGATCGCCAGCCAAAACCGCATTTCCACCTTTAAAAACCAGTTGCAACAACTCATTCCCGGACTGGATCCCCTGCAATTGAGTTTCGAACTCAGTAGCCTGGAGAAAGCCAGCCCCTCGGCCTTCGTTCCCTCCTCCTCGGCGGCGACAGAGTCCCCCGTGCGCCTGGACACCCTGGCGAGCCAGGCGCAGGAGAAAAAACTCCGCAGTGATTGGCACCGCACACAGGACGCCACAGCCCCTCTGCTGGACGTCTACGTCGGTTATGGAAAAAACGGCATGGATCCCCAGATGAACCAAGCTTTTAAAGAAATGCAGACCAGCTCGCAATACAATGCCACCGTCGGCGTGCTGTTCTCTTTGGATCTGGATCGAAGCCTCACCCGTGACCGCGCCCGTTCCGGAGAACTTCAGGCCGCCTCCGCCTCCCTGCAAACACGGCAATTGGAGCGGGCCTCCGCCTTAGACTGGAAGGACCTCAGCCGCAGTATCGAGAGTCTGAAAAACCAGGTGCAGGAAGCGCAGCGCCTGGCGGAGTTTCAAAAACAAAAAAGCCTGAAAGAGCGCGTCCGCCTGCAACTGGGGCGGAGCACGGTTTTCCAGTCCGTGACTTTTGATATTGATGCCGCGAATGCGGAACTCCGCTACTACCAAACTCTTGCGACTTTGCGAAAAACAGAAGCCCGTACCCGTCTCTTTAGCCACGATCAGGAGTCTTTATGAATCTGGTATCCCTCTCCATTCTCCGCCCGGTCTTTGCCTGGGTTTTAATGTCCGCGCTGATTATTTTTGGCGCGATCTCTTTTAACCACATGGGAATCGGACAATTGCCCGACGTGGACTTCCCCGTGATCGCCATCTCTGTCAGTTACGAAGGAGCCTCCCCGGAAGTGGTGGAATCCGAATTGATTGACCCCATCGAGCAGAGTCTTTTGTCGATTGAGGGGATCACCAATATGAAATCCTATGTCCGCCAAGGGGGCGGCAGTGTGGTTCTTGACTTTGATATCAACCGCAATGTCGACGTCGCCCTTCAGGAGGTGCAAACGGCACTGGGGTCCGTGCGCTACCCTCCCCGCGTGGATCCGCCTTTGATCTCCAAAAGGAATCCGGAAGAGTCCCCCATCATGTATATTGGTGTGTCCACCGACCGCCCGCTTCTGGAAGCCATCAAATGGACGGATGAGTATCTTTTAGACCAGTTTCGCTTTTTGCCCGGCATCGGCGAAGTTTCCATCGCCGGCTTCAGCCAAAGAAACCTCCGCGTATGGCCGAATCTTAAAAAACTCCGTGAATATGATCTGACGATTTCCGACATTCTTGACGCCATCCAGACCCAGCACTTGGAAGCCTCCGCGGGACAGTTCTCCAACGGCCAGAAAGAGTACCGGGTGCGCTGGCTGGGGGAAGCGGCCACCCCCGAGCAGCTCGCCCAGATCCGCATCCTTCGCCGCGGCGGCCAGGTCATCAATGACCGGGTCTTTTACCTGAAGGATGTCGCCCGGGTTGAAAATGGAACCAGCGACGTCTACCGCAAATCCCGCATTGACGGCAAAGAGGCCATCACCATATCCGTACAAAAACAGCGCGGCGGCAACGAAGTGGAACTGGCCAAGAGGGTTCACGAGAAAGTCAATGAGTTGAAATCCCTGGTCCCCAAAGGCTTTGATCTGCAGGTCAACGTGGACTTTACCGGTCCCACCAAAGCCGTCGTTCACACCACTCAGGAGAAGCTTGTGGTGGCAGCGGTCATCACCATCCTGGTGTGCTTCCTTTTTCTGGGAAGTCTCAGCGCCGCCGTGAATATTTTATTTTCCATTCCCACCTCCATTATCGGGACCTTCATCATTCTGAAGTTCTCAGGCTTCACCCTGAATCTCTTCACCCTGCTAGCGCTGACCCTTTCCATCTCCATCGTCGTGGATGACGCTATTATGCTCCTGGAAAACATCGTCCGCCATAAACGCATGGGAAAAAGCGCCGCCCAGGCGGCCTATGACGGCTCCGTGGAAATCCTGCCCGCGGCCAGCGCCGCGACGCTGGCGGTGGTGGCGGTGTTTTTGCCGGTGATTTTCATGAGCGGGATCACCGGGAAGTTCTTTTTCCAGTTCGGGGTGACGATGTCCGCCGCCGTCTTGCTGTCCTTGCTGGAAGCGGTGACCATCACTCCCATGCGGGCGGCGGCCTTTATGTCCTTCTCGGAAAAAGGCTCCCGCCTGGAGCATGTTCTGGAGGAGTTCTTTGCGGCCTTTGCCCGGTCCTACCGGACGCTTCTCTCTTTCACGCTCCGTCACGCCAAGACCGTGGTGTTTTTATCGCTGGCCTTGTTCGCGGTGTCCTTGTGGCTGGTCCAACGCGTGAAACAAGAGTTCGTCCCCATGCAGGACCAGAATATCGTTATCCTCAGCGTCCAGTTGCCCCCCGATAGCGCCATTGAACGCACCTACAACAAGGCCCTGGAGATTGAAAAAATCCTCAAAGCCAACCCCTTCGTAAAAAGTTTCATCACAAACGTCGGAGGCGGCGCTTCGTCGGTGAATCAGGCCTCCTTCCCCATCCTCCTGGTGCCACGGGAGGAACGAACCAAGACTCACGTGCAAATCATGAACGAGCTGCGCAAGGACCTCTTGCAAGTGAAGGACGTGCGGATTTCCTTACGGGATCTCTCAGCCCGGGGCTTAACAACCGGACGCCAAAGCCCGGTATCCTTTAATCTTCGCGGTCCCAATTTAAAAATCCTGCAAGAGAGCGCTGATAAAATCATGTCCAAGCTCAACCACGAGGGCCTAACTCAGGATCTTGATACGGATTTCAAACTGGGCCTGCCGGAGCTTCTCATCCGGCCCAACCGCGCGGCCATGGCCGCCCGCGGGGTCAGCATTGAATCCGTTGCGGGGACCTTAAATGCCTCCGTCGCCGGTGTGCGCGAAAACCAGTTCACCTCCGATGGACGTCGCTATGATATCCGCGTGAAAGTTCCCGACAGCGAAGTCAAATCCCCCCGGGACATCGAAAAGATCGAGGTTCGTAACAGCTTCGGCCTGCGGGTGCCCCTGAGTCAGCTTGTCAGCTTTGATGAGCGGGAAACGTACCAGATGATTTCCCGCGTGGACCGCCAGCGGGCCATCGGGGTTTACGGCAATGTGGCTGAGGGCAAGGGCCAGGGCGAGGTTTTAAAGCGCGCCGCTGAGATCGCAAAAGAGATTCTCCCGGAAGGCTATGACTTCGCCCTGGAAGGAGCCTCCGCCGGCTTAAGCGAGAGTTTTAAAAGTCTGTCCGTCGCTCTGCTTTTAGGAATCCTGGTCGCTTATATGATCCTGGCCATCCAGTTTAATTCCTTTATCCACCCGGTTTCGATTCTTGCGGCTCTTCCCTTCAGCATGAGCGGAGCTTTGTTGATCCTGGCCCTCACCGGAGTGTCCTTGAACCTCTTTAGCTTTATCGGCCTGATTGTCCTGATGGGGATTGCAAAAAAGAACTCCATTCTTTTGGTGGAATTCACCAACCAGGTCCGCCATCACGGGGAGAAGGACCTCACCAAGGCTCTTCTGGAAGCTTGCCCTGTGCGCCTTCGCCCCATCTTGATGACCTCGGTGGCCACCGTGGCCGCCGCCATCCCCTTGGTGTTGGGAAACAGCGTGGGACAAGAAACCCGCACCCCCATGGGGTTAACCATCATGGGGGGAACGGTGATTTCCACCGTCTTCACTCTTTTCGTGGTGCCGAGCTTGTACAAGCTTCTCTCGGTTTTTGAGAAAAAAACGAAAGACCACGAGGCCCCCGTGCTGCGTTTCTCCGAAGGCCCCGTGGGGATGGAAAGGACCCACTAGTAGCGTCCGTGCGAGTCCATTTCATCGTCACGGTCTTGCTCATCTTCATTACGGAAGGAGCCGCTGCGACGGGTGTCTCTTCTATTGCGGAACGCCTCTTGCTGGGGGTTGTACCCGCGCTGTCCGACTCCCCCGCGGCCCGGCTCCCAGGGACGTTCAGGGCCTTGGGGTCGCGGCCCTCTTTGCGGGGGACGTTCCCCTCGCCAGCCGCCTTCTTCGCGCTCCCTGCGGGGAACTTGCTGGCCGCCGCCGTATTGCTCTTCTTCATGACGGTAAGGTCCCCGGGGTGAACGCTCTTCATACTCTTCCCGTCCCCGGGGGCGTCCGCCGCCACGGCCGCGAGAGGCTTCTCCGAGACGTTCGTCCTCGTTGTAGCGTCCATAACGGGCGTCTTCATAACCCCGTCCGGTCTCTCCACCTCGGTACGAGGGACTGCGGGAGCGGCTGCGGTCATACTCTTCATAGTCCCGGCGCCCCCGCGGGGAGCCGCCAGATTGTTCCGAGGCCCGCCTCTGATAATCACTCCCATACTCCGAGCGCCCGGGAGCGCCGCTGCGGGAGGAGGGACCTCGCTCTTCCCATCGGGGCTCCGAGGGATATCTTTCATTAGGGGGTCTTCGCCGATTCATACGTCCTCCTTCGTTAGTGTCTTTGCCTGCGGTTGTTGGTGACTCTGAGTTTTAAAATTAAGTTCTTCACCCCATGCAGATCCTCGATAATATCCTCAGCCATGTACTTCATGCGCCGGTCCGGCACACTTCCGGAGAGGATCACCTCCCCGTCCTTCACTTCCACTTCAATTTCTGAAGCATCAATATCCGGGGCCGCCATCAAGCGCTCCGAGATTTCTTCCAAGAGCCAGGCGTCCGAACGTTGGCGCCGGAGAGGCCCCAGACCTTCATAGGTGACATTGTTTTTTGGCAGCTCCAGGTGCTGCCTTTCGGGAATTTCTTCGCCGGAAGCGGATTCCTCTTCGGAGGGCTCATCCGTCACATAAATTTCACGGAGAATTTTTTCGGAAAGATCACGATCCCGGTCGTGCGAACGGTCCACCCACCCCCGCGCGGCGGAACCATAGGGGCCGAAGCGCGTGTTATAGCCACGCTCATTGCCTTCTTTAGAGCCCCATTGGGGACTGACCATGGCTTTATCATACTCGATGCTCTCGCTGTGTTCGTTGACCCTGAACGGATTGTGCTCGCGACGAATTTTTTTCATCCCTCTTTCCTCCCTGAAGGTTCATCTTATTATTTAAAAAAATGGGAGTTGGAGTTTTATCCTTGAATAATCTTTGACGGAAAAAACAAGACTTGCCCCAGGACACGCTCGGCTCAGACGCAAAGGGGCTTGCAATGAATTTGCAAAAAACCTATACAGGGCTAAACACAAACGAGGTGACAACATGAATAGAAAGAGCACACATTTATTAGGAATCCTTTTAATGGTCCTCACATTCAAGGCGAACGCCGGAGAGAAAAACACCATCTCAATTCCCGAGTCTCAAGGCGGTAAAGAAATCCTGCAACTTCTGCAAACAGCGAAACCTTCTCTTGCCGTCAACCAGGGCGTCTTAAAAACCAAAGCCGTTCGCTGCTTGGGACGACTTGATTTCAGCTTGGCGAATTGCCGGATTCAGCCAGCCGCTCCGAGCCTGCTGTTCGTGTCCCACCTGACAGGTAAAGAAGCCGGCCGTCTCATGGAAATTATCTATGTCCTGCAAAAGGAAGCGTTTCCAGAGCGTGAGCTGCATGAGACCGGGGTGAAGCGCATCGAGTGCAGCCTCACCGGCGATTGCCAGGTCACGATCGCGGCCAGAGAAAGGATTTTTTAATCCGCAAGCCGGCCCCCTCGACTGGGGGCTGGCTATTCCATGAAATGCCGGGGTTGAAGCAGCCACTCGAGTTTCGCTGCTCCGGGGACAAAGTCCTTGAAACTTTCCACCTTCAGGCTTAGAGCCCCGCTCTTTTTTATCTCCAGCACCGGCTCTGTTTGATTTGTCATGAAGTAGCTTGCCAAAATCCCCAGATGAGGTTGATGCCCGATGATCAAAATCTTTTTATGATCTCCCGCATGAGAGACCAACCAGCGCTTGAAAGCCTGGGGAGGATTGGTGGGAACAAGTTCCGGAGCCTCCACCACTTTGGTGCCCGCAAAGACCTGGGCTACAATGTCCGCCGTCTGCTGCGCCCGAGTGTAGGGGCTTGAGACAATAAGGTCCACGCCCTTGATCCACTCCCGCAGACGCAATGCCACTTTCTGCGTTTTTTTGCGTCCTTTGTCTGTCAAAGGACGGAGGTGATCTTCAGGACTCTTCTTGGCGAATTCCTCTTTATCTTCGGCCAAACCATGGCGCATAATAATCAGTTCCATCATCGTCTTCTAAGGATGACCACTTACGCCCGACTCTTCAATATTTTTTACTCGTTGTTTTGTCAGCTGCATTAAAACCTGTTGAACGCCAACTTCCGAAGACTTTCTTTGCACATAATCCCCCTCCGGCGTCATCTGCCAGGTTTGCCGCTGGTCTTTGAGTGACAACTGCAGGATCTCCCACACCTTCTCTTTCAAGGACCGGTCCAAAACCGGAACAATGGCCTCCACGCGGGCGTGCAGATTGCGGTACATCCAGTCCGCAGACCCCATATAAAACTCCCCATCCAAAGGATCCTCCGCCCCGTTTCGGAAATAAAATATCCGTGAGTGCTCAAGAAACCGCCCGATAATGGAGATCACGCGCAGATGTTCGCTCAACTCCGGCACCTGGGGACGCAGGCAACAAAAGCCCCGCACGATCAGATCCACTTCCGTCCCCTTTTGCGAAGCTTGGTAAAGAGACATGGCAATGTCATTTTCTTCCATATTGTTGAACTTGGCGATAATCTGCGCCGGCCGCCCGGCTTTGGCATGCTCGCCTTCCCGCTCAATCATCGCCTTAAAGCGGGAATACATATTCACCGGCGCGATCAAAAGTTTCTCGTAGTTCACTTTCAGGGAGCGACCCGTGAGGTAATGGAAAAACTCCACGATCTCACTGGTAATCTCCTCCCGCGCTGTTAAGAGCCCCAGGTCCGTATAAAAGCGCGAAGTGGTCACGTTGTAATTCCCCGTACCGATGTGGCAATAACAACGCAGGCCCTCTGCCTCCTGCCGCACCACCAGCGCGGTTTTGGCGTGAGTCTTCAGGCCCACCACGCCGTACACCACATGCACTCCCGCATTCTCCAGCTCTTGCGCCCAGTAGATGTTTCTTTCCTCATCAAAGCGGGCCTTCAACTCCACCAGGCAAACCACCTGTTTTCCCAGTTCCGCGGCATGAATGAGGGAGCGGATAAAAGGGGAGTTGTCCCCCGTGCGGTAAAGGGTCATTTTAATCGCCAGCACCTTCGGGTCATCGGAGGCCAGGCGGATGAATTTTTCCACGGTGGCGGAGAAGCTTTCATAGGGATGGTGAAGCAAGTGGTCCTGGGTGCGGATCACACCGAAAAACCCGTTGGCATCATCCATCGCCAGGGCCGGCGGCACCACCGGGGTCCACGCTTCATACTTGAGTTTTGGAAGATCCAGCTCATAAATCATATTCAGATCGCTGTAATCCAGTTCCCCTTGCAGTTCGTAAATATATTCTTCTGAAAGCTCAAGCTCGCTCATCAGAAACTCAATCATCCAAGGGTCCGGATTCGGCCCGTGCTCCAGGCGCACCACCTCGGCAAAACGCCGCTGCCGCAGCTCTTCCTCGATCATTTCCAGCAGATCTTCCGTATCCTCCTGGTCATGCTCCGCATCGGCGTTGCGGGTCAGACGAAACGCCATGGCCCCAAGAACCTGCATGGAGGGGAACAAATCCCCGAGATTTTCACGGATCACTTCCACGAGGCTGACAAAACGGTGAGTTTCCCCCTCCGGGTTGACCCGGATCCACTGCGGCAAAACCTTAGGGACTTTCACCCGGGCAAAGAGCTTTTCCTCCCGGTCCGGGTGTTTCAAGGTCACTCCCAAGGAGGTGGACAGGTTTGAAATAAACGGAAAAGGGTGGCCGGGATCCACCGACAAAGGGGTCAAAACAGGAAAGACGTTTTTTTGATAGTATTTTTTCACCAGGTCTTTTTCTTTAGCGGTGAGGTCGGACCACTTCAAAAGAAAAAGGCCCTGTTCCGCCAAGGCAGGCTTGAGCGCTTTCTTGAAACAACGATCTTGTTCCTGGATCATCGGAATGACCGTCTGGCGAATGGTCGCCAACTGTTGCGTGGGGGTCTGTCCATCGGCACTTTTTGAGGACACGCCAAAAGACACCTGGCGCTTCAGCCCCCCGACCCGTTTCATAAAGAACTCATCCATATTTGAGGAGGAGATACTTAAAAAACGAAGGCGTTCCAAAACCGGGTTCCGGGTGTCTTCGGCCTCCGCTAAAACCCTTTGGTTGAATTTAAGCCAGCCCACCTCGCGGTTGGTAAAATACTTTTTTGACGACAAGGGATGATCCACGATCTTCGGTTTTCTCGTGCCCCGCTTTTTGCCGGAAATTTTCTCGTTCATCCTTGACACCTCGGTGATTTGTTTCACTATTATGCCTCTCCTCTTGCCATAAAGCTAAGGTCAACAAGATGCAAAATACACCCCGTGAACACAATCTTATTCAAAAACTAAAAAAACTTGTCCACCGCGGGCATCCACGAAGCGTGGTTCCCCTGGGGGACGATGGATTCGTTTTTAAAAGCTTCAGCGACAACACAGTCATCGCCCAGGACATGATGATTGAAGATGTTCACTTTAAAACAAGTTATTTTTCCCCTTCGGATTTAGGATACAAAGCCCTGGCCGTGAATCTCAGCGATCTGGCCGCCATGGGTGCCACCCCCCACTTTGCCCAGGTGTCCCTGGCTCTTCCGGAAAATGTCAGTGAAGAGTGGCTTTTGAGTTTTTACACCGGGATGTTGAGCCTTGCCGACCGCTATAAAATGGAAATCGTGGGCGGGGATTTAACCCGAAGCCCCGGCCCCCTGGTGGTGGATGTCAGTGTCATCGGCGAAGTCAAGCTCCCCTTCGTGCGCTCCGGCGCCCAGGCCGGCGACTGGCTGGCGGTGACCGGTCCCTTGGGTCTTTCCCAGGCAGGACGCCTCGCTTTGGAAAAAGAATTGTACATTTATGCGGAAGCCACGCAAAAACATCTGCGTCCCCAGCCCCGCCTGGAGGTGGCCGAGCTCCTTCGCCGCCATCAGATCACTCCGCAGAGCCTTCATGCCTTGATGGACTGCAGTGACGGACTGGTGAATGATCTTCTTCACCTGACCCGGAACGGCACTCTGGGAGTGGAGCTTGTGGAAGCGGACCTTCCCCTTGATAGCGACACCATCGCCATGGCTTCAAGCCTTCAGCAAAAGCCCTTGGACTGGGCCCTCTGGGGCGGAGAGGACTACGAGTTGCTTTTGGCTTTTCCCAAGGAAAAAAAGGATGAGCTGAAATATATTTTTGAGTCCGCGGATTTGGATTTGTTTCTCATTGGCCAATTTAATGACAGCGGCAAAATCACCTTGAAAAACCCCCAGGGCGAAACCGCGGACATTCAGGATTTCAAAGGCTGGAGTCATTTCACCCTGTCTTAAATTGAGACACGACCGGGAACTGGACCTTCTTTTACTTAGGTCCCGCCCTCCTCCATCCGATAAAATATGGGTATGAATCAGAATCTCGCTCGATACCACGCCCGCGCTCCCCGCTATATTCTCAATACCGAGGATGATTGTCTGATCCGCGTGGCGGGCCCCCGGCAGGTCCCCTGGGAAGAGGGCACCGAGATTAAAAACGTCTCCCTCACCGGCCTGGCGTTTTTGGCTCCCGAGGACCTTTGCCCGATCCTCGGAGAGATCGTTAAAATCCAGTTCCAACCCCCTGGCGCCAAGCAAATCGCAAGCTATGCGATTGTGACTCGTTTGGACCCTGCGGAAAATGACAAGGTTCTGGTGGGTCTGCATTTTTATAAAATGGAGATGGGGCACCGCGTGGCCATCGCCCAAGGCCTGGCCCGACGCTTAAAGGAAATTTCCGACCGGGAAAAAATTGCGAATTTTCAAAACGGCGCTTTCAGTTTCTGGCGCCGGTCCTTCCCACAAATTTTTCTGATGGTGAATTATTTTGTCATTTGGACCCTGATTATGGGTCTTCTGTCCCAGGAGTCCTGGCTGCAAAATCTGAAGTCCTGGCTCAATTTTTAGCCCTTCCTTGCAAACCCCAGCTTTTGCTCAAATCCCTGAAACAAATGTTCATGACAAGATTTCATGCGTGAGAAAGCGAGGGTGTCCTTGTTCTGACAAGGGTTGACATTAATAGTGGCCGAGTCTATCAGTGAAGTGCCTTCGGATTTATTTACGGATCATAGGACCGGCAATGAAAAGCAGCATACGTCATTTTCTACTTTCCCTTCTCGTCTCCCTTCCTTTTATCAGTTGTTCTGGACCCAAAAGCGTGAAATTGCAGGATCCTCCCGCGGCGCCGGCCCCCCCCGCGCCGAATCTGGGGCCCAGCAAGCCGCAACCCACTCCTGCGGGCCCGGAGTCCGACCCCACGGAACCTCCGACCGAAGGCACTCCGCAGCCTCCACCCCCCTCCGCTCCCCGCGGGAAGGTGGCACGTATTTTTTGTGAATCCCAACCCGGCGGCGGGCGCTCCCTCAACACTCTCCGCGCGGATGTGGTCAGCAACTACACCATGCCCAGCATCACCCTCTCTGTGAACGGCAGTCCTATTTCCCAAGCGAAATCCCCCGTGCCCCTGCAAAGCACCAATGAGAAGGCCTTTTTAATCCTGCGTGCCCAGGAAGACTTCACTCTGCCCTGGAAGATTTATAAAACCACGGTGGACATGTACAGCACCCAAGGGGAGCTGCAATTGCTCTCCACCTACGAGAGACCCTCCAAATCCGCGCAGTTCGTCTATGAGATGCTCAAGCTGGAGAACCGTTTTCTCGCGGCCAACGGCAAAAGAACCGCTTACGTCTATCCCAATAATAACGGCGTCTACGTTTGGGAGAACTTGAAGGGTGCAAAACTCTCCCTGCCTTTCAACGCCGAGACCTCTTTCAGCCCGGAGTTTGTCGGGGGGGATGATTACCTTCGCTTTGACCAACTGGCGGAAGGGGGCCTGGCTCTGACCCAGCGCTTTTATCACTTCGATTCCAAAAAAACCTTGGCCCTGCCTCCGCCTCTGAACCCCAAAGACTCGCAAATTCTTGGCAGCCTTGATGCGCAAAAAAGCACTCTTTACTGGCTGGAAGGGCGCCCGGACTCCGCGTGGAAGTGGCGCTCCGTGGGGCTTAAGCCGGGAGCCAAACCCCGGATTGTCGTGACCCTGCCCGGCAACCCGCGAAGTTTGATCCTGCCGGTGGTGAGCTTGAACCCCTCCGCGGATGAGACCGTTTTAGCCTACTTGGAAGAAGACGTCTCCCACGAGCGCAATGGCCAGGCTTTTTATAAAACAGCCGCCTTGCATCTGCTCACCGCCAGCGCCCGCAGCGGGGATCTCATTGGGAACCGCACGATTTCTTACACCGAAGATATGAAAAACCTGGTGCGCACCGAGCAGGACTACGGGCAGGGGCTGATGCGAAATTTGTTCCTGGAGCCTCTCTCGGGCCGCCTCTATGCTTCGAACATTCCCAAGGGAGGCCTGATCAGCTTTAACCCAAGAACCTCCTCTTGGGAGATCCATGCCATGATCGGAAATGTGTTTGGATGCTTAAACCCCCAATGGGGCGTGGAGGTGAGCCGTGACTAAGGGTCTTTTTTTAGTTTTTCTTTTCCTCTCCCCCCTGTCCCTTTCGGCGGCGTCCCTGCGGGAAGAGGCCTTGCGCGAGACCCAATCCCTGGACAAAAAAGCCTACCGGAAAAGCATTCAAGCCTCGGAAGCCCAGCAAGCGCAGGTCGCCAGTTTTCTGAAACTTCAGGATCCCACCCCCGAACTTCGCAATCGCCCCTGGTTCTGGACTTTTGCCTTTAAAATGCAAAGCCTCCAACCCTTGGGCACGGGAAAAGTGGTGGATTTAAGCTATGCCCTTGAAAGCTATGGCCCCAGTGTCATGCCCTCAGCCGAGTTCGGCTTTGTGCTGCCCGTGCTGGAGGCAAAACATCTCAGTTGGGGGACGGGCCTGGCCGCCCATGCCGGTTATATGACCCAAAAGACGGACTTGGTGACGCCTTCGGGTTTCAGGTATAAGGACACCCGCCTCACCACCACCCTGGCCAGCCTCGTGTGGACGCAGCGGTTGAAATTCAAAGGACTCCCCAAGCTGGGCTTTTTATTGAATCCGGAATTCGGCTTTGTGAACTACACGCAAACCAGTCAGGCTTCTTCCATGGCGAATTTCACGCAACAAAACAACTACTGGGGCGCGGGCGCGGGAATGGAGTACTTTTTTACTCCCAAATTCGCGGTGCTGGCCCAATACACCCACCGCCGGGCCAGCACAGAGAAAGAGACTCTCTCAAACATCCAGAAAAACAGCTTTGAAGTCGGGACTCAAGTCACATGGTAAGATGGCCTTTTCTTCCCTCTCTTTTTCTTGCTTTGCTTTCGCTGAAGGCCCTGGCCTATCCAGCGGACTTGTCCTGCAAACCCGCTCTGTCCCTGTCCCAAAAAGACGTGGCGGAATTGATTTTAAAACAAGGGCGCCGCACCCAGGAGATCAACCTTCAGTACCAGCAACTGCGTCTGGCTGTCGCCCAAGCTCGGGCCGCGTATCAGTGGGATTTCTCGGCAACGACCGGTTATCTTTTTGATAAATCCGTCTCTCTGCAACCCTCCGCCTTCCGCAAGAATGAGAATCTGGTGTCCAAGCTCAGCCTTGACAAGAATTTCTTCACCGGCACCCACCTCACCCTGGAGTACCAGAGGACCTCTTTTAAAGGCGATCCCGGCGCCGCCACCGCGAACCCCGTCCGCAGCGTCGCCACCCAGGATCTGCTGGGTTTAAATCTCACGCAAAATATCTGGGCGAATTTCTTTGGCATCGCCGACCGGGGGGAATTGGACGCGGCGGATTTGAATTACCAATCCACCGCCCTTTTAAGAACCAACGATCTTGAAAACACGGTTCTGGATTCCATCCGCGCCTTTTGGACCGCCTATGTTTCTGAGCAGAATTTCAAGGAGTCCATGGCCTCCCGGGACCGCTCAAAAAAGCTGATGGACGCGGTCCGAAAGAAAAGCAGTTTCGGTTACGCCAATCCCGGCGAACTCGCCCAAGCGCAAGCCGACTATGAAAAGCGCGTCCAGGATGTGAAAAACGCCTCCACCTTGTATTTGCAGAATCTGGACACCTTAAATACCTTGCTCACGCTTCCGCAAAACTGCGAGATCAAATTTATTGTGTCGGATGTGGTTCCCCCGGTGCCCCAGCTTCCGGAAAAACCGGTGCAGGACTTGCGCGCGATCCGCTCAGAAAAATTAAAAGTGACGGCAGCGGAGCGCGCCTTGGATGCGGCTCAATCCCGGGATGCTCCGACATTGCAACTGGTGGGCAAGATTTACAGTTACGGTGTCAAGGAGGACGGAAACGGGGCTTACAGCGAAATGGTCTCGGGCGCCCATCCCCAGTACTACGCCGGCATCCAGTTTCGGTATCTCTTTGGCGAGGATCTCTTAAGTGAGACCCGTTTGAACCGCAAATATGCGCGGGATTTTGAATCCGTGCGCCTGTCCCGACTCACCCAGGAATCCGTGGACGCCCAGCTTCAGGCCCAGCGCAAAGTTCAAACCGCCTACGCCTCTGTGCTCAGCACGGCGGAACAAAAGAAATTCCGTGAAAAAGCCCTGCAGGAACTCAATCGCAGTTTCAATCAAGGGCGAACGGATATCAGTATTTACATTGAGGCCATGAACAAGTTTTCGGATGCGGAAATTCTACACAGCCAGGCGGTGGGCAACTACCAAACCGCCTTGAATGAATGGGCCGCGGTCCGGGATGAACTCATCCCCGACGCCCAGGAGGAATAAAGTGATGTCTCTCAAATGGTTCTTCTCCCTATGCCTGACCCTAGGCCTTCCCCTCAGCCTCGTCTCCTGTGCCTTTGATAAAAACGCCAATACCGACAATCGGCGGGAACTGGAAGACACAGCGACACTCTTGCGCAAGTTTTCTCAGGTCACAGGCTTATACCGCGGGACTATTACAACAAGTGCCGGCCTGCAGCAGGTGGAACTGTCCTTTTATCCCTACTACAGGAAGGTCGGACAGAACACCAATGGCGAGGATAAGTACAAACCGGAGTTGCGGGCCCGTTACCGGCGCCTGGACACGGTCGTGGACGACATCATCCTGAGTGTGCGTTTTTACGAAGAGACCTCGCAAGTTCTCATGTCCAACGCGGAAGAAGGCGGTGGCCTGACCCTCAACGCTCAGACCAAGCTCAGCGGTGAAGCCCTCAGCGGGACCATCAGCCAAAACAGTGTTCCTTTGGGCCATCTGGAGGCACGTTTGATCACTCGCGAGTACGCCACCCCCAACCCCAATGATCAGGAAGAAAAAAACATTCGCCTGCGGGAGCTTTACGATTCCATTTCCGGAGTTTATAGCGGCGTTGTAAGCCCCTCCCCGAAAGAAGGGGCTCCTTTCGGCATCACCCTGGAACTTTATCATGTGGACCAAATGATCGGTGGCGTGACCAAGACCGTCTTAAAGGCCTATTACAACCGCACCAGCGATCCTGAGCGCACCCGGGAACTGAATCTGGATGTCGATTATAAGCCGGACACCAATCCCCCCAGCATCAGCATGGTCTCCACCACGGGCGGCAAGTACTCCATCACGATCAACGGCACTCTTGCGCAAGGGGTTCTGCGAGGTGTTTTCAAAGATCAAAGGGCCTTGGGAGGGCCTGTAACGCTGCGGAAAAAATAAGGGCCCGGGGGCTCCTCCGGGCTGTTAGCCCACAGGGCGTGAATAGAACAGCCAGGGACCTTCACAAGGAAGTTTAAAAAAGAGGTTTTAATAAAGGGCAAAAAGGAGACGCCCCATGGAACCTCAAAGTCCCCAACCGCCCCGCCCTGCCTCCACCAAGACGGGCTCCTCCCCCACGCCCCCCTTGCCGGAACTTCCCGCTCCTTACAAGTTCTCCGCCGCCAATCAGGCCTGCTGGTATGTGGGCGCCTTTCTGATCGCGGCCGGAGTGGTGGGCTTGGTGGTCCCGGGCCTCTTCTATGCGCATCTGAATCCGATTCACGATTATATTTTTATTCTGACCGGGGTTGCCTCAGTGCTTTTGGGAATCGGAAAACCCGATTACACTGCAAAGAAAATCTGCTACTGGCTGGGCGGCTTCTACACCTTGATGGGAGTGGCGGGGTTTCTCTTGGGAGTGCGGGCGGTGTCTCTGACCCGTCCCACCGTCTCGGGTGCTCCGGCCGAGACGGCCTTTTTATGGAAACCCCTTCCGGGACGATTTGAACTGGGAACGGTGGATCACAGTGTCCATTTGCTGGTGGGCCTGATTTACCTTGCCAGCGCCTATTTCACGCTGCGAAAGCATCACGCCCCTCCGTCAAAAGAACCCACCTGGCACTAGCGGTCTAGAACCAGCAAAGGCGCCGAGGGGGTCAGGCTGGAGACCGTGTTTTCAAGACTGACCTGCTTTTCCTGGGGCACATAAAGATAAAAACCCGAGGGAATTTGAAAGCTCGGCCGGAGATTGTTTGGCAGATCCGGATTGGCGGCCTGCAGGCTTTTCAGATCAAGACCTGATTGTTTTGCAAACGACGAAACAGATGTTTTCTTTGACACCTTCACCCGGGTCAAACGCAAAGGTTCCGGGCGTTTCAATTCCGGGAAGAGTTCCTTGGCGTACAGTTCCCCACGCAAAGCCGCCATAAAACAGGCATAGAAATTCGAAGAGGCAAACTGGAAGCTTTTTTCGTTGTTCAAATCAATGATGTCCTGAAGTTCCTGGGATTTCAGTTTTTTGATGGCCTTTAAAAGGCTCCCGGTCCCGTGATTGTAGGCCGTCACGGCCAGAGGCCAGGTTTTCAGAATTTGTTTGTTCTGCTTTAAAATAAAGGCGGCAAATTGGGTGGATTTTAAGGGGGAATCCCGCTCATCAATGACATTGTCGATCATCATCCCTTTGCGGCCGATGCCCGGCATGATCTGCCAGGCTCCCTTCGCGCCCACGCGGCTGTGGGCATCGATGTTAAAACTGCTCTCCACCAAAGGAAGGCGCACCAGCTCTCGCGGCAGGCCCTTGCCTTGAAAGATTTGTTCCATCGCCGGGATGAAGGGCGCGCTTCGGACCAAGCCCATCTCAAACATGTCCTTTTGCCCAAGTTGGATGCGCAAGGCTTTAATCGCCTCGCGCAAAACCTTCTTGCGGGGACCGGGAATCTCATTGATCAAGGCCAGAACCCGGGCTTCCTCGGGGGATAAATTCGTCTCATTGGACCGCACCAGAAGCATTTTAAGAGTGGCAATGACCGCGTCTTTTTTAACCTGGGACAGGGTGTCCGCATCCTGACGGTTCATCCATTTGTGGCTTCGTGGTTGGGCAAAAATATCCGAGGTGTCCACCACATCAAAAACAATCCAAGGGTACTCCCGGTGATGAATGATGTAATTGCGGGAGTCGTATTTGGTATAGACATCCAACCAGAAGGCCACTCGTTTTTCCATGCCTCGGGGGACGGCAAATTCCACCGAGAGGCGATTTTCCGTATCCAGCAAGGCCATCTCCTGCGGACTGATCTTCTTGGTAGAGACCAATAAGGCGGGGGCGGCTTCGGGAAGAACCGCCACCGGTTCCGCGGGGAGGACCTCCGAGAAGTAAGCCGGCCCCAGGAAGGCCGCAGCTGTCAGCATTAAAAAGAGACTTGTCGAGAGAATAGTGTAAACGCGCTTTTTGGGTAATTTCATAAGAAGAGACTCTAGCAACCGAGGTGCCAGGGACTCTTCCCCTCAAAGACCAATTAGCGGGGGTACACCAGCGAGGGACCAAGGCCCCTTGCCAAGTTTTGGGCGGAATTGGGCAAAAATTTCAATCAGCGGCTCCGGGGTCATTCCCCCTTGGCGGCTTTCTCAAGTTCCGCCCAACGGATGTAAGCGCTTTCGATTTCTGATTCCAATTGAGACATCTTAAGATGAAGCTCCTGGATTCGTGAGGCATTACTCACAATCTCAGGCAAACTCGCTTCTGTTTGGGCTTTGGCCAAGGCCTCTTCCAAGCCAAGGATTTTTTCTTCCATTCCCTCAAGCTCGTTTTTTAGTTTATAGGAAAGACGGCCGGGTTTTGCCCCGCCCTTTCCCGCAGAAACCCCCGGCGAGACCGGGACCGCAGGGGGGGACTCTGAAAGCCAGGCCTCCTCCCACTGCAAATAGCCCACAAACCGCTCGATTTTTTTAAGAGGGTTTTCACGGCGGGGAAAAGCAAGAAGGTCGGTTGACACCTGATCCATAAAATAACGATCGTGGGTGACCAGAATCACCGCGCCGTTAAAGTTCTGAATCGCCTCGCCCAAAACCTCCAGCGTGGCCACATCCAGATCATTGGTCGGTTCATCCAGAATCAGGACCGAGGCCTCTTGCAACATCAACTGGGCCAAGCGCAACCGGCTCTGTTCCCCTCCGGACAAGCGCCCGGCCGGAAGATCCATCTGCTGCCGGGAAAATAAAAAACGTTCCAAGTAACTGCGGGCAAATACATACTGCCCTTGGAAAGAGACATAATCCCCGTCAGGACAGATATTTTTAAGCACACTCTGATCCAGATTGAGGCCTTCGCGGTTTTGTTCAAAATACGCGACCTTGACTTTGTCGGATAAAAAGATGCTGCCGGAATCCGGCTCCTCCAGACCCAGCATCATTTTAATCAGCGTGCTTTTTCCGCTGCCATTTTCCCCCAAAAGAGCCAAACGCGTTTTGGGAGTGATCAGATAAGTGAAATCCTCCATCAACACCCGGCCCCCGTAGGACTTGGAAACATTTTTTAATTCAATCAGCTTCTGCGGGTTTCTTTCCGCATCACCAAAAGAGATCCCCGCCACACGCTGCCGGTTTTTCTCACTCAAAGCCTCGACGCCTTCTTTTAAATCCCCGGCTCGGTGGATACGGGCTTTTTGTTTGGTGAGGCGGGCCTGCGCTCCCCGCCGGAGCCACTCGGTTTCGCGGCGAAGAGTGTTCTTTAACACTGTTTCCAGTTTCGCCTGCGCCGCCAGCAATTGCTCCTTGGATTCCAGATATTGGACATAGTCCCCTTTCACGCTCAGGAGGTTATTGGGGTTGCGGGGATCTAAATCAAAAACCTTATTCACCACCCGCTGCAGGAAAAGACGGTCATGGGTCACCATTAAGAAGGCAAACGGAGCCCTTTGCAAAAACTCCTCAAGCCATAAAATACTCACCACGTCCAAGTGGTTGGTCGGCTCATCCAGAATCAAAAGCTCCGGCTCCGTGACCAATTCCCGTGCCAGAGCCAGACGTTTTTTCCACCCCCCGCTCAGTTCCGCCACCGGGAAATCCTCTCCAAATTGCGTCAGTTCCAGCCGCGCCATCCACTCGTAGGCGGAGGCCAGGGCTTCGCTCGGATCTTTTGCGTGACTGAGCAAGGCCTGAAGAAGGGTTTCGTTGTCTTTAAACTCAGGAGTCTGGGGGAGGTATCCCAAACGCAGCCCTTTTTTTGGTGTCACCTGGCCGCCGTCGGGCGAGGTCAGGCCCACAAGAATTTTCATCAAAGTGGATTTCCCGGCGCCGTTGGGGCCCACCAGGCCAATTTTATCCCCCTCCTCCACGCCCAGGCTCACGCCGGAGAAAAGGGTTTTTCCCGCAAAGGATTTTTCAAGCTGATAGGTACTGATTAACAAGGCCATGGGAATTCCGCGTTTTCATTCTTTTCTTGAGTTTGTTTGAGCTTCAGCAAATAGGCATCGCGATCAATGTATTTGCCCCCGAACGACGCCGTCACCGGAGTCACCATTTGGATATCCATCCATTCCATTCCCCAGGATTTCAAAACCTGAACGAGCTGAAAGAGCGCCAGTTTCGAGGCATTGGGGGTTTTATAGAACATACTTTCGCCGCTGAAAACCCCTTTTACAAAAACCCCGTAAATTCCGCCCACCAGTTGGTGGTGGTGCCAGACTTCCAGACTGTGGGCATAGCCGGCTTTGTGCAGGTCAATATAGGCCTTGATCATGGCCGGGACAATCCAGGTGCCTTGCTGGCCGGGACGGACTTGTTTTGCACACTCGCGGATCACTTGCGGAAAGGCTTTATCCAGGGTGATCTCAAACTCCGCCCCCTGCTGGCGCAGGAATTTCTGAAAACTGCGGGGCTGTTGCAGGTCGGAAAACTCAAGAACCCCCCGTTTTTCCGGGGAAAACCACAAAAGGGGATAGTCCGGATGAGGCCAGGGGAAAATACCTGAGCTATAGGCCGTGTAGAGAGTTCCGGCATCCAGGATCCCCCCGACGGCGAGAATGCCCTCCGCCATGGCATCACGAGGGTCAGGAAAGTCCACCGAAGATTGAAAATTCTTTTTTATTTTCGATTTCACCGGACTTCAGAAAAATCCAAAGTCAGCGCCTGGTCAAGAACGGAAATGATCTCATAACCATCAACATCAAGAACTTCTTGATTGTTGAAAAGCTTGATCCCCACCAGGTTCCACTGCGTGGGCCACTCATTGTAGAGATTTTGCGCCGACACCCCAAAGGACTCCCCATGGTCCCCGAAAGGGAAGGACGAGTTCGGGTTTTCACGAAGCTTTTTATCCAAATCCTTCAGGGGGATTGCAAAAGCCTCCATATGCCGTCCGTCATCCGAGGGGACGCAGGGTCCCTGAATGCGCAGCGTGGGAATGTTTCCGGAATAAGCCACCCCTTCCGCCTGCAAAACGAGTTCTAAGCGCGGATATTTTTCACAAGCGTAGACCTTCGCGCCCTCCTCATTTTTTACCAAAAAAAGTCCGGGTGAGAGCCCCAGGTGGGAGGAGGTTTTTTCAACCCGCAACCCTTCAATCAGGGCGTACTTGGCTCGTTTCAAGAAGGTGTTTCCGCTCTCCTCGCTTAAGTCATAATTATTTTCGGAACGGGACGCGAGAAATCCGTTTTCGGAGGAGGCCAGGCCTCTTTTGTTCAAAAATAAGCGGTCCGCCAGGTAAAGTCCCCCGATTAAAACTAAAATTCCTCCCAATAAAATTCGACCTTTTGATATTTTCACAAAGCTCCTAATTGTATTCGCATTTGATATGGGCGATGTCTTCCGCCGTGGGTATGTCGCGCTTGAGGTTAAAGCCCAGTTCCCTGAGCATCACCGAAGCCTTGTCGTCGCTCATATGAGTGAGACCCAAAAGATGTCCAAGTTCATGCACCAGGAGACTCTCCAGATGGACCTTGCCGTCACCGGGATCGGTGACGAAGTAAGAAAAATACTGGGCATCGATTTTAACATCCCCTTCGGTGAGCTGCGTGTTGTGCCAGGACAGGGAACTGACTGCCTGGAGTTTCGAGTCGTTTTCCTTCCAGGGGTTCTGCCAGTATAAGACATTGCGATTGTCTTTACCGGGGGTGGAAACCTGGGCGGCTCTTTCAAAAATGAAAAGGCTGCGGTTTAAAACATCCTCCCACCTCTGCGCCGCCGCGCGAAGCACGGCTTCGTACTGTGCGGGGAAGCTGGGATCCAGGTAGACTTTGACCGGGAGGCTTTGCTTCCAGGACACGCGTTGTCCGAAAGAATTTTGCACAAAACCACAATCCGGCTCTGATGCCGTGGCGAGTTTTGTTTCCGTGGGAGGCCCCAGACGAGGAAGGCGGCCGCAGGAAAGAAAGGCTGAAGCAGAGATTAAGCTGATTAACAGGATTTTTTTCATCTGCTTTTATTATAAATAAAACTTGCGTTAAATACAGAGTCTCACTTTCTTCCGGGCCAGAGGCCTGGTCCTAGGTCCGGGTCTGCGTTCGACAGAGAAAATAAACATCAGCGAATGTCACTTTCAACTTGCCTCCGCTTTCCGACTTTAGGAAAGTGGGACTTCTTTGCAGAGGAGGCTGGAAGGCATGAAATTTTCAATTTTAGGAATTGTTTTTCTCCTGAGCGCTCTTTCGGGTGCCGGAGCCAAGGCCCAGGATCTCAATTTCCAACAATATCGAAAATTTCTAATGCAAGGAAAGACCGCCAACTCCGGCAAAAAATGGGCTATTCAAACCACCTGCACCAACTCCGAGGGACAGGTCTACCGTATTGGCGAAAAAGGCTATGATGCCTGCTTAAATAAGCTCAGCCCCACTCCGGGAGCCGGCAGCTCCACCATTCATTTCGGGAATTAATTTAAATTCATATTTTAACGGGCCCTCTCCGGGGTCCTTGCTTGGCCCTCCCAGGCACGGATCCGCCTTTTATCTTTTTTAAGATGGAAATGTCACATTTCCATCGCCTTTCAGAAAGAAAAAGATGATAGTTTGTTTGGAAAAATGAGATTTCATCGCTTAGGAAAAATAAATAATGGTTCAACCCCTATTGCACAGTGGCCCTTCAGGAACCTCCAATTCCGAAGCATCTTGGCGCGAACGACGGATGGTTTCCGAGCAGATCCTTCTGAATCACGAGAGATTCAAAGAAATTTGGGAAAACAAAGTCCGCGCCCAAATCATGGAGGTCCAAAACACCGTCTCAACGATTCTCGTAGATTCGTTTGGGATTTTTTTAATTGAGCTCGCCGCTCTTCTTCTGCAAGAGCCCCCCTGCCCAGAGAAACTTTCCGAAAGCGCCATGGCAAAAATCCATGGCGGAAATCGGGCGCTTTTTCGGGGCTATTCCCTGACCCAACTGCTCTTGGAGTTTAGCGTCGCCCGCGAAGTCCTTGCCGAGGAACTTCAGAGTCAGGGGATTTTAACCAACGAAATCCGCTCTCTCATCGATAAATCTATTGATCGATCTCTCACCGCTGCGGTCATGGAGTTTGAACGCATTCAGAATGCCAACGTCAAAATGGCTCTCGACAAAGCCGAGTCCAGCAATCACGATCTGGAACAATTGGCCTTTGTCGCAGCTCATGATTTGAACTCGCCCCTCGCCACGATTTCAAGCCTCATGGAACTTCTCGCTGAGGACATTGGTGCTGGGTCCAGCCCTGAAACAAAAGAATATATCGTTTATATTCAAGAGACCCTCTTACGAATGAGGAACTTAATCGGAAACCTCCTTGAGTACGCCCGCTTAACCCGCATGAAAAAAGCTTTTCAGAGGACGTCGCTAAATGATGTCGTGATTGCAGCTATCCAGAACCTCAAGGATGAAATCGAGAAATCCCAGGCCCAAGTTGTTTTCAAAGAATTGCCTTCCATTTCCGGAGATCCGGATTTGTTGATTCAAGTGTTCCAGAATCTCATTGCTAACTCCATTAAATACCGGGGCAAGGACCCTCCGAAGATTGATATCAACGCCATGGAAAAGGACCCGGAAACCTGGCTTATAAAAGTAAAAGACAACGGCGTGGGGTTTGATGAAAAAGACAAGGAAGAGATCTTCCGTCTTTATAAAAGGCTCCAAAATCAATCCGAAGCCCTTGGCGCAGGGATCGGTCTGGCCACGTGCCGTAAAGTGATTGAGCTGCATGGAGGAAAAATAAGGGCAGAGTCCTGTCCTGGACAGGGGTCCACTTTTTATTTCACTCTTCCTAAATTAGATTCTAAACAGTGCGTTGGCGCAGGCTAGGGAGCCTTGAGGTTCTTTCCGCAGGAAAAGCAAAAGGCGGAACCTGCCTTGCGACGGTCTTTGTGAGCGGCTTCGCCGCAGTGGGAACCGGTGCCCTGCTTGAATTTCTCGCCGCAATTGGGACAGAAAAGAACAGGGGGGTTCGTTTTCCCGTGATTTAAATTTTTACACATCACTTTATTTTTCATTAGATCTTATGCCGATGAAGAATAATGCCGTGGGTTGGGTCATAAGGCGAGACACCGACATTCACACGATCTCCCACCACAACCTTAATATTGAATCTTTTCATTTTACCGCACAGTCGGGCTTTGATCGGAACCCCGTTTTCCAAAGTCACCGAGTAAACACCGCCGCCGGTCAGATCCGAGACTTTTCCTTCGACTGTAACCAGATCCGCTTTTGCCATCGGTCCCCCTTTAGGGTGAATGACCACATCAAGCCGACCTGTGAGAGTCGGCCCAATGCAGTGATTTCTTTCATCTAAGACCAGAAACTGGAAGCGCTTAGTACCCAGTGCGGGCGCTAAAACGGCCCCGGCGAGGGGACCGGCCATCACTGGCGCGATTCTCCTGGGGTTTTGCCTCAGAGACGTTCATCGCTCGCCCCCCCATCTCAAACCCGTTGTATTTTTCGATGGCGTTCTGCGCGTCGTTTTCCGAGGACATTTCAATAAAGGCAAATCCTTTACTGCGTCCGGTTTCGCGATCCGTGATGAGATTGACAGACTCCACCATTCCACAATGAGCGAAGGTGTCGGACAGTTGATTTGCATCAATTGTAAAAGAAAGGTTGCCTACGTATAATTTTTTTCCCATTTTGCCTCCTTGAAAGCTTGGGGCCATTCGCAGAAGACAAAAGGACATCTAATGAAGTATGTGAACGACGTATAAGATGATTAAAACACAAGCAGATGGAATTAGATACAAAGATCGATAAATTCACGAATTACTTCAGAAACCGGCCCCAGGTCGCTCCCCGTGGACTTGAGACATCGTTTAATACTTAAGCACCGTGGCGGCGCAGGTGAGCCCCGCCCCAAAAGCCGCCATCAGGACCAGGTCCCCGCGCTGAAGAGCGCCCTCTTGAACCTTTTCCGAAAAAAGAATCGGAATCGATGCACTGGAGGTGTTCCCCACGGAGGCGATATTGCGGGGAATTTTCTCCATTGGAATCTCCAATTGTTTAGCCACAGCTTCAATGATTCTTAAATTAGCCTGATGGATAAAGAACCATTGGATGTCGTCGACGCTCAAGTTCGCCTGAGCCAAAGCGTCCAGACAGGCGTCTTTTAAAAATTGCACCGCTGCCTTAAAGACCTCCCGGCCCTGCATTTCAATGAAATTTTTTTTCGCAGCCAACCTCTCCGGATTGATCGGATAGCGCGAAGCCCCCGCCGGAACCTGCAATATACCACTGTACTTGCCGCTGCTAATAAGATGAGCGGCCAGTATTTTTGACTCACTCTCAGAGGAAAGAGTTTTCGAGAGCACCACCGCTCCGGCACCATCCCCGAAGAGAATGCAGGATTGGCGATCCTCATAGTTCACGATGCGGCTCAGGGTTTCCGCGCCGACCACCAGGACATGGCGGAAGGTTCCGCTACGGATAAAGTCATGGGCGATATTCAAGGCATAGAGGAAGCCTGAGCAGGCCGCTGCTACATCAAAGGCCATGATGGGGCGACATCCGAGCTTTGCCTGGACAAAACAGGCCGTGCTTGGCAGAGGCTGATCGGGGGTGACAGTCGCCACCACAATGGCATCCAAATCCTCAGCTTGCAAACCCGCTTGCCCCAACGCCGAAAGGGCGGCGTGGTAGGCCAGATCCGAGGTGGCCTCTCCGGCCTCACAAATATGACGGGTGTGAATCCCGGTTCGCTCCATAATCCAGGAGTGTGAGGTATCGACCATTTTTTCAAGATCCGAGTTTGTTAAGGTCTTGGACGGAAGGTAGGAACCGACACCAGAAATTCGCGCTTGAATGAGGTTCATCGCTGCTCCTTAGCCAAAGTGAACCTGGCTTTTAGCCAAATATCTTGTCAAAAGCCAAGAACCCTCATTTACGTTTTGTTTACAAATCTGTCACGTATTGTTTTATCAAAAAAAAAAAAGGGCCGGTAAAAAGCCCAGCCCTTTTTTTATAACTTTTAGAGTTTAATTCAGTGCTTAGTAGCGTCCGCCACCAGCACCACGGCCGCCGCCGAAGCCGCCGCGACCACCGCCGCCGCCGCTACGTCCACCGCCAAAGCCACCACGACCACCGCCGCCTTCGCGGGGAGCCATTGGTTTTGCTTCGCTGACGTTCATGGCACGACCTTCGAGCTCTGCTCCGTTCAACTTGGCGATGGCGTTTTGCGCTTCATCTTCTGTTGACATTTCAACAAAGGCGAAACCTTTGCTGCGACCGGATTCACGATCTGTCACGATGCGGGCGGATTCCACATTCCCGAACTCGGAGAATACATCCACCAAGGATTGATCATTGAGAGTGTAAGAAAGATTTCCTACATAGATTTTTTTACCCATTTGAGCCTCCTAAAAAATTTTGGCAACTGGGAGCCACTTAAGAGGAACATGGGCCCTATGCCCGTACGCTCTACAAGGACTTTATTGAGTTCATAGAGTTAAACGATTCTCGAAGGAATAGGAAGCACTAAAATTCAAATTCAAGGAGTTTACCGAAAAGAGAACCAAAACCGCATAAAATCGTCTCAGTTTCGGGGGTTTAATCCGTTTCCAGCCTCCCCGCACCCCGGCAAATATCACAATGTCCGCAAGGACTCTGGCCCTGGAGGCCAAAATATTCATAAATCTGCACCAGGCGGCATCCCTCCGCCTGGGTGGCAAAACGGACCATCTCATAGAGCTTCTGATTTTGATTCTTCAGAAGCTGAGGGGAGTTTTCGGCCTCAAACATCTCCCGGGTGGGCTCTTGCACGGGACTATAGGGGAAGGGGGCCTCCGCCGGAACCAGGCACCCCCACCGCTCCAGGATGTTGACGGCGCTTTCCACCCGGAAATCCCGCCGGTTTTTAAAGCTCATCTGCCCCCGCAAAAAATCAAAACCCTCCTGATCCAGAGGGCCGCGGTTTTTCTCTATCAGTTTATAAACCTGGGCAATAAACTCCGGCTCCGGGTGGGACCACTTCAGGAACTCCATCTGGATCGAAACATCATCCGAGTCATACAATAAATGCCCTTGCGCCGGGGCCCCGTCCCGCCCCGCCCGGCCCACTTCCTGGTAATAGGCCTCCAAAGACCCCGGGATCTCGGCATGAATCACGGCCCGGACGTTGTCTTTGTCAATCCCTAAGCCAAAGGCCGGGGTCGCTAGCATCAACGGACTTTCTTCGGAAACAAAACGCTTTAAAGAACGGTGCCTGTCCTGGGCCGGCAGATCTCCATGGTACACAAGATGCTCCACCCCCAAGCGCCGCAACTCTCCGGAGATCTTTTTAAGGGTCTGAATCAAGGAACAGTAGACAATGCCCGCCCCCTGGGTTTGATGTCTCAGCCCCAGGATGGCCCGGATCTTCTCATCCACTCCGTAAACTTCATGGACGTTCAACTCAAGATTCGGGCGTTCCAGACCGCCAAAGACAATCTCCCCGCTGCCATCTATCTCCAATTGCTTTAAAATATCTTTTTGCACCGCCGGGGTGGCGGTGGCCGTGAGCGCCAGGACGGGGGGACTGCCGAGAAGTTTTCTAAACTCCCCCAATCGCGAGTAATCCGGGCGGAAATCATGCCCCCACTGACTCAGACAGTGAGCCTCATCCACGGCCAGGCAAAAAATCCGGCGTTTTTTTATCGCCTCCAGGAACTCGGCTTTGCGAAAGCGCTCCGGAGTGACGTAAAAAAGCTCGAAATCCCCATCTCCCAAGCGCCTTTGCCGGGATTCCCGCTCTTCGCGGCTTAAGGCCGAATTTAAAGCGGCGGCGGAAATCCCCAACTGGCGCGACTTGAGCACCTGATCCTCCATCAGGGCAATCAGCGGAGAAATGACTAAAACCAGCTCCTTTTGCACCTTGGCCGGGAATTGAAAGCACAGGCTTTTCCCCAAACCGGTCGGCATCAGGGCCAGGGTGTCCTTCCCCGCCATCACTCGCTGGAGGACGTGTTCCTGTTCACCTCGAAATTGTTTATAGGGAAAATTTTCATTTAAAAGCTGGAGGAGGTTCACTCAATAAATCCTTGCCTGATGGAACCCATTAAGCGCTGCGCTATAGATTCTTGGTCACAGATTCGTCACATTCTTCTTTTGCCATAGACCCCGAATAATGATAACCCGATAGACTCTTTAAGCAATCATTAACACACAAAGGGTATAGTTATGTCCAAAAAATGGAATATTGATACGGTTAGAAATATCGGTATCTCGGCTCATATCGACTCGGGAAAAACCACCACTTCTGAACGTATTTTGTATTATGGCGGTCGAATCCATGCCATCCATGAAGTTAAAGGTAAAGACGGCGTGGGCGCCACCATGGATTCCATGGATCTTGAGCGTGAAAAAGGGATCACCATCCAGTCCGCAGCGACTCAAGTGCACTGGAAAGATTATACAATCAACCTCATCGACACACCGGGGCACGTGGACTTCACCGTTGAAGTGGAGCGTTCTTTGCGCGTTCTTGACGGCGCAGTCTTGCTTCTGTGCGGTGTTTCCGGCGTTCAATCCCAGTCCATCACCGTGGACCGTCAGATGAAGCGTTACAGCGTTCCCCGTCTGGCTTTCGTGAATAAATTGGACCGTCAAGGGGCCAATCCTTTCCGCGTGACGGATGCCTTGATCGACAAATTGAAATTAAACGCAGTGATGATCCAAATCCCCATTGGTTTGGAAGACCAACACCGCGGTCATGTCGATTTGACTGACATGAAGTCCTATATCAACGAAGGGGACAATGGGGAAAAAGTCGTCGTTGGCGATATTCCTGCGGACCTCGTTGAGCAAGCCAAAGAATACCGTCAGAAAATGATCGGAAAATTGGCGGACATCGATCCTAAGATCGAAGAGAAGTTCTTGATGGAAGAAGAGCCCACCACGGAAGAAATCCGTGCGGCGATCCGTGCCGGCACAATCGGCCTGAAGCTCGTTCCCGTTCTTTGCGGTTCTGCCTTTAAAAACAAAGGCGTTCAGCGTTTGATGGATGCGGTGACTTACTACTTGCCGTCTCCGGCGGAGAAAAAAGAACAAGCTCTTGATTTGACTAAAAATGAAGAGAAGTTTGATCTTTTCCCAGACAACTCCAAGCCTCTGGTGGCTTTGGCGTTCAAGCTGCAAGAGACTCCCTTCGGTCAGCTGACTTACATGCGCGTTTACCAAGGTAAAATGGGCAAGGGTGACTTTATCGTCAACCAGTCCAATAAAAAATCCGTGAAGATCCCTCGCCTGGTGCGCATGCACTCTGACAAGATGGAAGATATCGACACGGCTTACGCGGGTGATATCGTGGCTCTGTTCGGTATTGACTGTGCGTCCGGCGATACTTTCTGCGACGATAAGATTGAAGCGTCCATGCAGTCCATGCACATCCCTGAAGCGGTGATCAGCCTCGCGGTGGCACCGAAGCACAAAGAAGGCGCGAACAACTTCTCCAAGGCTCTGCAAAAGTTCCGTAAAGAAGACCCCACCTTCCGTGTTCACCGTGATGAAGAGTCCAATGAGACCATCATCTCCGGCATGGGTGAGCTGCACCTCGAAATCTACATCGAGCGCATGAAGCGGGAATTCAACTGTGAAGTGGTCGTTGGTCAGCCTCAGGTGGCGTACCGTGAAACCATCGCGGTGGCGGCTCCTTATGACTACACCCACAAAAAGCAAACTGGTGGGTCCGGTCAATACGCGAAGATCGTGGGCACCATCCGTCCATTGCCTCCGCAAGAAGACGGTTCGACTTACAAATTCGTCAACTCCGTGGTTGGGGGTCGTATTCCTCGTGAATTCATCCCGGCGGTAGAAGAGGGATTCAAAGAGCAAACCGTAAAAGGTCCTCTCATCGGCTTCCCGATCGTAGGTGTGGAAGTGGAATTGACTGATGGTGCTTACCATGACGTCGACTCCTCTTACATGGCCTTCAAGATCGCGGCGATGGCAGCTCTGCGTGAGTGCTATCCTGCTGCAAAACCCACGGTGCTTGAGCCGATCATGAAGCTTGAGACCACCGTTCCTGATGAATACCAAGGCTCTGCGGTTGGCCAAATCAACCAACGCCGGGGTGTGATCGTAGGGACCACGTCCTTTGAAGGAAACTGCGTGATCGAAGCGGAAGTGCCATTGACAGAAATGTTCGGCTACTCCACCGATCTCCGTTCCGCAACCAAAGGAAAAGGGGAGTTCTCCATGGAATTTGCGAAGTACCAAGCGGCTCCTCGCAATATCCAAGACGAACTGGTCAAGAAGTACCAAGCCAAGCGCGCAGCGGAACAAAAGTAATCCGCTTTGCCGGGCCTCTCAAAGTCCAAATAAAAAAGCCGGTGGAAACACCGGCTTTTTTTATTTCACCCGGGTTTTCACACAGCCGGTCTTAGCTTCAATCCATTTCACGCTCAGGGTGTAGGGCTTTTCATTAATCCCTTCCTGGGCGTGATCCACTTGAGTCCTATTTTTTCTTTGCCAGGGTGAGGTTTTTAAATTGATCCGCCAGGGTTCCTAAACCCTTACCCGAAGAGCCGGAACCGCTGCTTGTAAACCCCTGCCAGGAAGTGTCCTCTTGCTCCTTCGGAAAGGACAAAGAGATTCTCTTCTCAAGGGTGTTGATGTTTTGAATCTGAACCTTCAGGGTTTCGCCAGGGTTTTTCTTTTCAAGCTCGCGTTCATCGGGAACTTCACGGAAGGCGGATTTGGGAAGAAGGCCCACAATCCCGGGTTTGATTTCCATTAAAAATCCAAAGCGCTCTTTGCTGCGGATCTTCGCCGTGTGCACGCTGCCCACCGGAAGCTCTTTGGAGACCGTGGTCCAGGGGTCTTCCTCCGCTTGTTTGCGGGACAAAGAGATTTTCAAACGTCCCTGGGCGTCTTCTTCAATCTTCAGGATCTTCACCGTGATTTCTTGATTAAGCTCCAAAGCTTCGGAAGGATGGCCCAGACGGGACCAGCTCACTTCCGAAATATGGACCAAACCATCAATCCCGGGAGCCAGCTCCACAAAGGCGCCGTAATTTTCAATGCGCACCACGCGGCCATTGAGCACATCGCCCACCTTGGACTTGTCCATGAAACTTCCCTGGTTCTCCAGCTTTTCCATGTCTAGGACACGGCGACGGGAAACAACGATGTTTTTTCCGCCCTCATACTTGGTGATAAGAAATTCAAATTTCTTATCGATGTAACTCTCCGGCTCCGTCACGGGTTTGGAATCCATCTGACTCAGGGGGCAGAACGCCGTTTTTCCCATCAGATTCACACGAAAGCCGCCGTTCACCACCTCGGTGACCCGGCCTTCCACCGGAGTTTCAAAATCATACGCATCTTCCAAACTATCAGAGAGCGCTTTACCCGAAGCCTTGGCGGACAAAAGCAAAAGCCCTTCCTGAGATTTAAGAACGTACAGAGTGAGGGTGTCCCCCACTTGGACCTTCAATTGCCCCTGCTCATCGATGAGCTCAGACTTGGGGACCATCCCGTCGCGGCCCTCAATATTAACAAAAACTTCGTCCTTTCCCACGGTCACGACTTCGGCGGTGACCTTATCACCTTTGCCGTAAGACTTCGTGTACCCCTGGAGGGATTGCTCTAATAGGGCGCCAAAATCATCTTTTTTATTTTGGGAATCATCATCACCGAACATGTCTCTCATAACTTCACCTTTGACTGAAAAAACCCATTCAATCCATATTTCCCCCTTTTGTCCATGTCCGAGCATCGCAGAAGGCCGGCAAAGAGCCTTCACCCCCTTAAGACGCAGCGAATCCTGACTAGCATTTTTAAGACGAAAAATTCCATAATAAATCCATTCTGATTCAAAGTTTTCAAAAGGAGTTTAAAACATGAAAAAACAAATCATTCTTTTAGGAACCGCCCTGGCCCTGGCTACAGGCTGCGCCACCGGTGAAAACAAAAACACCGTCAATAAAGCCGCCATTGGAGCCGGGATTGGAGCTTTGGCCGGCGCTGTGATCGGGCATCAAACCGGCAAGCGCAACGAAGGGGCCCTGATTGGCGCGGCTCTCGGGGCCGGTTTAGGGGGCGTGATCGGCAAACGCTTGGATAAACAACAAAAAGAGCTTGAAAAGATCGCTGAGACCAAACGCACGGAGCAGGGTCTCATCACAAAGCTGAAAAGCGATATCCTTTTTGATACCGGAAAAGCCGACCTTAAACCCGCCGCCCAAAGCAATTTGACGGAGCTGGCAGGGATTATGAAAAAATATCCTGAGAACGTTTTAACCATCAAAGGTTACACCGACAGCACGGGCTCTGATAAGGTCAACAAGCCTTTGTCTGAGAAAAGAGCGAAAGCCGTTCGTGACGCCCTGGTAGCCAATGGCATTCCTGAAACCACGGTCACCTTTAAGGGAATGGGCGCGGAAAACCCCGTGGATTCCGGAAAAACAAAAGACGCGCTTTCAAAAAACCGCCGCGTGGAAATTGAAATCTCCGTGGACGAGAGCAAAGTCCCCAACCAAGCTCAGAACTAAAAATCTGAGGGTGCAAATAAAAAAGGCTGGTTCCCCCAGCCTTTTTTATTTTGTCTTTTTCACCCACTCCATCTCGATTTGGCAGGAAATCGGGCGGACTTCGCCCCGGTGATTCTTGGCGCTCAGTCGCACAATGGACCTGGTCTTTTGCGCATCCCCCAGATCCACTTCCTGGATGATGTGATAAGCTCCCGACGGACCCCGGGCCAAAATATTCAAGGACTTGTCAAAGTGTCCCTTTGCCACCCGCGGCCAGATCATGGTCTCTCGCTGGGAGCCGAAGGTCAGGGTTTGGTTCCTCCCGGCCTCCGCTTTGTAACGAAGCTCATCAATGCCGCGCCCCCTGCTAATCAAAGCGGGGCCGCTGCGAACCACCACGTCCTTGGTCTGGCAAAGATACTGTGTCGCCAGAAGATAGTCCTGGGGCTCACCGGCCGGGGCGCCCTGGACACTCAGAGTGCCAAAAAAAAGTCCCAAGGCCAAAAAAGGGCTCAGATGACGTTCCATAAATGCACCTCCTTAAGCTCACGCTCAATAGGAAGCCCACTTGCATATTCAATGCCAGAAAGAATCACTTCAGAGGAGCTACCTCCTGCAGGAAGGTCAAAAACGCCGTCATGGACCGCCGATCCGCCACCGCATTGTAGGCCACTCCCTTGGAAATATCATTGCCGGAGGCCGGGTTGGTAAAGGAGTGAACCGCCCCGCTATAGCTGATAAACTGGTAATCCACTTTGGCGTCATCCATTTCTTTCTGGAAGGGCAAGACCTCCGGTTTTACATAAGGGTCGATGGCGCCATGGAGGATCAGGAGTTTTGATTTAATATTTTTTGCATCCTCGGGGTGAGGCGTGGCTAACCCCCCATGGAAGCTCACCGTTCCCGCCAAGGGCAGGCCCGCGCGGGCCATTTCCAAAGCCACCGTGCCCCCAAAACAATACCCCATCGCCACAGTTTTATTGGGATCTACGAAAGGCTTGGTTTTGATATAATCATAGCCGGCCTGAGCGCGCTCCCGCATCAGTTTGCGATTGTCTTTGTATTTAGCGGCCTCTTTTGCCGCCGCCTCGGGCGTGGAGGGACGAACCCCTTTGCCATAGATATCCAAGGCAAAAGCCACGTAGCCTTTTTGCGCCAACTCTTTCGCCCGCCCCTTGACATAATCCCCCAGCCCGGTCCACTCGTGCACAATCAAAATGACCGGACGCGGTCCTTTGAGAGCCGGATCATAGGCAATAAAACCCTCCAAAGGGACCGTGTTGTGCTTGTACTCCACGACTTCTGTTTTTACTTTCGCCCAAGCGGAAGTCCCAAACGCCATGACCATTAAACCCATCATGATTTTTTCCATATCAAACTCCTTTTTATGATTAATAACGAAGCACCGCGAGGAGGGTTTGTAAACATAAAGGAGGGATTTTGATTTTAGGCAGCCTCCGGTGCCTGACACGGACCTCGACCCGACCTCAGTCCCGCGTCAAGGGTCAAGGACCAGTAGACAAGCTTTTAGCTGTGCATGCTATCATAGAGTCAGTCTATGGATTGCCATCAGAACCCGCACCCTTTAATCTTACTCCCGCCAACGTCTCCCTTTCACAGCGAAGCGCAACAATGATCACCATTATACTGTTGTTTTCTATAACTATTTTTATTTCCTTTTTATGTTCATTGTTGGAGGCCGTGATTCTTTCCGTCACCCCGGCTTATGTCGCCGTGGCGGTCCAAAACAAAAGCCGCAGCGGGCTTCTTCTGCAGCATCTTAAAGAGAATCTCGACCGCCCCTTGTCCGCGATCCTGACTCTGAATACGATCTCCCACACCCTGGGCTCCTCGGCCATCGCCTTTAAAGTCCAGCAGCTCTTTGGCGAAGAAATGGTCACAGCGTCCAGCGTGGTTTTGACCTTTTCCATTTTGATTTTGTCAGAGGTGCTGCCAAAGAGCATCGGGGCCGCCCATTGGAAACTCCTGGCTCCCATCGGGGCCTACGTCATCCAGGCGATGATTTTTTTCCTCTATCCGCTGGTAAGCCTCTCGCAGTTTATCGGGCGCCTGGTGACTAAGTCAGAAACCCAGCAAATCACCCGCGAAGAAATGATCATGACCGCGGAAATCGGCGCCACCGAGGGCACGCTCAAGGCCAAAGAATCCACCATGATTAAAAACCTTCTGATGCTGGATCGAATTTATGTCTCTGACATCATGACCCCGCGGTCGGTCTTCTTCGCTCTGGAGGCCGATCTCACCGTCGATGAGGTGGTGAACAAGTACGTGCCTTTGCGCTTTTCACGCATTCCCGTCTACAGGGACAGTCTGGACAATATCATCGGGATCACCCACCGATATAAAATCCTTGAGGCCTCCTCCGATGACCAACACAACCGGCAGATTGCTGATTTGGTGACCCCGATTGCCTCGGTGTCCGAGCGCCTGACCGTGGCCCAAGTTCTGGACTTTTTCATTAAAGAAAAAGAGCATCTGGCTCTGGCTGTGGACGAGTACGGCGTCACAACGGGGCTTGTGACTTTGGAAGACGCCATCGAAACTCTTCTGGGAGTTGAAATCGTGGACGAGTTTGACAATATCGAGGACATGAGAAAATACGCCCTCGACCAGTGGCAAATCCGCAAAAAACAACTGCGGCGCAGTTGATCGCCGGAGGCGAAAGTGGAACCAGAGATCCGCCTTTTTTATGTCACCTGCCCGGATACGTCCGTCGCTCAGAAAATCTCCCGCCAACTTTTAGAAGAAGGTATCATCGCCTGTGCGAATATCCTCCCGGCAATGGAGTCTTTATACTGGTGGGAGGGGAAAATCACCTCCTCCCAGGAGGTGGTGCTTATTTTAAAAGCGACCACACTGCAAACCTCCCGCCTGATAGCAAGGGTGGAATCCTTGCACCCCTATAACACGCCTTGTATTCTTTCTCTGGCCGTTGAAAATGGCAGCGAATCCTATATAAGATGGCTCAAAGGAAGCCTCTTTTAATGCAAAAACAAGAACTCGCACGAAAAATTTATGAAGTGGCCCATCTGACGGGCGAATTTAAACTGCGTTCCGGGCAAATCTCCCACGAATATTTTGATAAATACCGGTTTGAGGCGCGGCCGGAGCTTTTAAGGGAAATCGCTCAGCAAATGCAAGGCCTGATTCCTCCAGGCACCCAGGCTCTCGCCGCTCTGGAAATGGGAGGCATTCCGATTGCCACAGCCCTCTCGCTGGTGACCGGAATCCCCTGCGTTTTTGTCCGCAAGGAAGCAAAAGAATACGGCACCTGTCAGTTTGCCGAGGGGCTTGAAGTCAAAGGCCTCAAGCTCTGCGTGATTGAAGACGTTGTGACCACCGGGGGCCAGGTTCTTCTGAGCACCCAGGACCTCCGCTCCCTGGGAGCCAAAGTGGAAGACGTTCTTTGTGTCATCCACCGCGGCGGCGGAGAAGAAAAACTGCGCGCGGCCGGTTTAAAACTGCATGCACTCTTTAATATGGAAGAACTCAAAGCGCATCTCAACTAAGGCTCCCACGACTAAGGTCCGTCCCCCAAAGGATTCCAGGCCTTGTGGGGGAAGTCCCTGATAAAGCATAATAAAATCAAATCAGATTTTTTGTGAAGGAGCGCCCCTATGCTTTATCAGGTGAAAAACTGCGTTTTCGTTGTTTTACTCATCCTGCCTTTCATCGCCACGGCCCAAAGCCGTTTTTTAAAAACCACCAATTTGGAATGCGTGGCCGATGGCATTGAAAACGCCACCGGGATGTATCCTTCCGAAAAATACATCGCCCTTGTGGGCTTTGCGGTGCAAAGAAACCATCGTTACTCCAAGTCCACCAGCGGCGGGGACTCCAAAGCCACTTATCTGCAAAGAGTGATTGAGATCATCCAAGCCAACGGTTTTTGCACCGCCAACAAAATTGACGGCGGCGGGCGCCTCACCAAAGAACTGGGTTATGGCACTGTGGACACCAGTGTCCGCAGCAATAAGGCGGCGCCCTTTCTCCCCTACGCCGTGGCGGGCTTGGGCGCGAGGGAGTTCGCGGATGGAACCACCCAGAGCGCTCTGGATTCCAAACAAATGAAGCAAGTGGTGAAATACTTCGGCTTTAAAAAAGAAGACGACATCACGGATATCTTTTACGCCCCGGGGTGGGCAAGCATGGACCCGGGCCAACGCCAAAACCTTTTCCGCGAGCATGTGGGCAGCACCTCCCCCACGCGCCCTGAAGAGCGCACCGTCAACAGCGGCATGTACACCTCCGATGATAATGGCGAAGGCCTCAAGGACTGCTTTAGCCAGCTAAAGCAGCTGCAAGGCCGCGACAGCTTGTTTAATTTTAAAAACGGGCGCCGCTCCGACAGCCGCAAATTCTGCGAGACAATCGCCCGCGCCTGTTATCTGGACGAACCCTCCACCTTCTGCTATCAATCGGCGGTTCCCGTGGAAGTTCGAAGCGGCGGAAAGAAAGTCCCCGACGAGTCCTCCGGCGGCCCGAGCCTCTTTGACGCTGTTCGCGGCGAGGGAGCGAAGTAAAAACAGGAGAAGTCATGGTCAAAATGTCAGGTCACTATCAGGGGCAAAAACACTGCGAAATCACTCACGGCCCTTCCGGCTCCGTGATTCAAACCGATGCTCCTAAAGACAACAATGGCCGGGGGGAGGCCTTTTCCCCCACGGATCTTTTAGGCGCGGCCATGGGGGCCTGCATGTTGACGGTGATGGGGATTGCCGCGGACAAAGATGGAGTGGAACTCAAAGGCTCCCGCTTTGAAGTGGAAAAAGAAATGGGCACCCATCCCCGCCGCGTGGTGAAACTCAACGTGACGCTGCATCTGCCAAAATCCCTTCCGCCTGATTACCGGGCAAAAATGGAAACCATTGCCAAAACCTGTCCCGTCAAGCAGAGCGTGAGCGCTGAAATGGAAATCCCGCTCACGTTTCACTATGATGTTTAACGGAATAAGGTGATGATTGCCGCGCCCCCGTCTTGTGTGATATTTGCGTGGCATGCAATTTCGGGATCTATTGCTGATAGATGATCAAAAAATACGCAGAGAAATGTTCTCGGCTACCGCTTCGATTCTCAAAAAGATGAAGCGCTTGGAACAAGATCATGAGGCTTTTTTAAATTGGGACCAGCGCCTCTATGAGAGCTGGTATCAGTTGACGTTCCATCGTGAACTTGCCGAAGCCGAAAAACTGCAACGGCGTTACCAGACGCTTTGCAACTTCCAGCTCCATCTGCAGTTTCTTGCGCAAAAATCCAATCTCAGCCCCGAGACAGCCTATGCCCTTCTCCTAGAGGAAGAGCGGCAATATCAGAACGGGGATGAAGAATGGAGATTCGTCATCGAAAAACTCCGCCAGCACCGTCTGGAATTCGCCCTGGCCGCGCAGGAGAAAAAAAATCAGAAAAAAGGGCCGGGGGACCTCCCCGTCACGGGCACCCTTTTTGATGTGGCAGGTATTCCCTCAGAACCTGAACCGGCTCCCAAAGCTCCCGGCACCGTCAACCTCTCGGGCTTGACCCGCAAAGAGCGGACGACTTACTACTATCTAAAAGAAATTTCCGAAGAGACTTTAGAAAAGCATTTTGCCAATCCCACCCTGGGGTATCCGCTTTTTAAAGATGCTTTTCATATCGCCATGAAGTGTGAGGACTGGCTTCTTTTGGCAAGACTCTGGCAAAGCCACTTCTTCGCTTACCGGCAAAGATTGTTGAAGTTCATGCCCTCTCATCTCCTTGATTTTTTAAATCAGATGATCGCAGAGGCACGCACCCAGAATGAAGACCAGCAGGAAGCCCTGGAGCGGGAACTGGCATTAAAAACGGTTTACCGCAAGCTCGTGCGTTTGCTTCACCCGGACACGCGGCCCCCCTCGGACTCTTCAGACTTATCCGGAGAAATCCAAAAACTCTGGCTGGAGGTGCAGCAGGCCTACAAGGCAAAGGACCTCAAAACCTTAAAGCGGCTTGAGCTGATGTCTTTAATTTATCTGGGGCAGTTGAACAGCCTGACCCTGGATGAAATCTATGAAAGCTCCTTGATCTTTACCGAGGAGCTGGAAAAGCTGAAACAAAGAATCAAGGCTTCGCGGAAACACCCCGCCTGGAGATTCACCTCCCGGCGCAGCTATGAAACCCTTGCCCGAAAGACCCGGGAACATCTACAGAAAAAGATAGGCCCTCTGGCGACGGATGTGGCCCATCTTGAAAGCCTGTTTCAGTCCTATGGGGCCCTCGCCGGCGAGGAAGCTCTTCACTTCTCGGCAACGATATAGGCAATCCAGCTGTCACAGGATTCGCCTTTTTCCGTTCGGGTAAAAACCCCGTTCCCGGAGCCATCCCGGGCCGTGCCCTCCCAGTAAACATGGGTCTTTTTAAAACCAACGTCGGCCATGATCTCCCGCAGTTCGGGAATGGTCCACATGCGCCAGTCGTAGGTGAACACCTTTTCGATCTTCTGGCCGCCGACCCGGAAGTGGATGTAAAACAGGGCCTCTCCGGTCACGGGATCATAACTGCTCTGATCCCAGTAGTAAGTAAAACCCTCCAGCTTATTGGTGTCTTCAATGGGACCCTGGCATTGGGAGCCGCCAAAGACATCCACGAGGAAGATCCCCTCTTTGCCCAGGCTCTTGTAGACATTGGCAAAGTAAAGCTTCATCACGTCGCGGGATTTAAAACAAAAGTAAGAAAAATTCATCGCCGCCACGATATCCGCTTTGGGCAGGTTCGGATGGAGGACGTTTCTCTCCAGAAGCTCCATGCGCTTTTGCTGATCCGGGCGCAGCTTGGAGAGGTAATGGGTCTTACCGTAGGCCATGGGCTCTGGATCCAGATCCACGCCAATGGCATTATGGGAGTCATGCAGCTTAATCCACTCCGTGGAAAGAGCGAAGGTGCCGCAGAAATCCTCTCTGAAGACCCGGGCATTTTTCCGCTTCAGCTCCTTGTAAGTGGCACGGATGAACTCCACATCATTCTCGGCGGACTGCACCGCCCGGCGGTAGAGATCGTATTTATCAAAAGAAACTCGCGCGCTTTTTTTATTCACGCGGCGGCGCACTTTTTTTGTATGAGTTGAGGCTTTTGTCATCATTACGGCACTTCCGCCATGGTTTCGCGAATTGCGGTTTCAATATCATGGATTTGAGGCACGGAGTTTTTCTCCAGGTTCGGCGCCAGGCCGATCCCCGGCAGGTGCTTTCCAGCCAAAACCCGCGGACGCGCCAGAAGATGGTAGAATAGCTCCTGCGTGGTACGATAAGCCAGGTGCTCCCCAAAGTTCGTCACCTCGGTGTCCTCGTTCACAAACAAAACCCGCCCGGTTTTTTCCACCGAGGTTTTAATCATCTGCCAGTCATAAGGATAGATGGAACGCAGATCAATCACCTCCACGGAGATTCCCTCTCCGGCCAGTCTGTCCGCCAAGTCATTGCACAGAGGCACCATGCGACTATAGGTCACTACCGTAAGATGCTCTCCGGGACGGGTGATCTTCCCCACTCCGATAGGGACGAGGTACTCTTCCAGGTCCGGCCAGCGCGGCTTCCAGCCGGCCGAGTTCTGCACGGGTTTGTCGATCATCGCTTTGAGCTCTTTTTCATCGGCTGGCTCGCCAGGAATCAGCGCATCGCCTTTATGGCGCATCAAAGCCTTTGATTTCAGGTACAACACCGGATTGGGATCCTTGATTGCTGAGAGCATCAAGCCATAGGCATCCAAAGGATTCGAAGGAATCACAATTTTCCAACCCGGCAGGCGCGACGCCCAGGCATCAAAAGAGTGCGAGTGATAAATGGAGCCAAAAATCCCCGCCCCCACGGGCGTCATCACCACCATGGGCAAGCTCACTTGCCCGTTGGTGCACCACAGGGTGTTGCCGGCGATTTTAAGCAAATCAATGGTGTTAAAAATATAGTCCCCGAACTGGATCTCAGCGACACAACGGTCCCCGGTCATGGCAATTCCCATGGCCATGCCGATGATCCCCCGCTCATCCAGGGGCGTATTCCAGGCTGTCTTTAAACCCTGAGTTGCCGTGAACACGCCTCCCAAAGGGGCTCCCACGTCCTGGCCAAAGATGTCCTTGAGTTCCAGATGTTTTTCACCATAGTGAAGTGCCATTCTGATGGCTTGAGCGATACTGGCCATTAGAATTTCCTCCAATCCGCGTTTTCATTGTTGACGTAAATATGGTCCCAGACGGATTCCGGCACCGGACTTGGTTCGGAGCGAGCCTGCATTTGTGCTGCCACGCCCTCGGCCTCGTAGCCTTCCCAGATTTTGAGGCTTTCCGCCTTGGTCAGATAACCCGCTTCGAGCAGGCGTTTTTCAAAACTTAAAACGGGATCTTCCAATTCCGTTTTGCGGTTGGCTCCGTCCGCCGACGAGTGGCCATAGAGACGGGAGACTTTGACTTCCAAAAAGGAAGGTTTTCCGGTTTTGCGGATAAAATCCATCTCCTCCTGCAAAGACAAATAGGTCTCCACAGGATCGTTGCCGTTAATGACCCGGGCCCGGATATTAAAAGCCCGCGCCCGATCCGCAATTTGGCTTTCCCCGTGTTGTCCATCGTAAGGAGTGGAGATCCCGTAGCCATTGTTCTGCACAGTGATCAGAACCGGCAGTTCCTGGCCTTTGCGGGACGCCCAAACCAGGCAGGTGGCAAAGTCCCCTTCGGCTGTGCCGGCATCACCGCCGGTCACAACACTCAGGGAGTTGTATCCAGCGCGCTTTTGCGCATGAGCCGTGCCGCAGGCCAAGGGATACTGAACCTCGATCGGCGAAGTCACGGGGGCCACATTCCATTGCGGGAAACAATAGTGACCGGCAAAGTTCCGTCCTCCCGTGGAGGGATCGGTCTTGCGGTTCATCATTAAGCGGGTCGCATCCAGCATGGGCATCCCCATCGCCACCAGGGTGGGGGTGCAGCGATAATGCAAATGCAGCCAATCATACTCAAGCCCTTGTCCCTGGCGCACCAAAAGCCCCAAGGGAACGCCAAAGGCTTCCTCTCCTGGACCGCCGATCCAGAAATAACCCTCGCCCCCCTTATAGATTTTAATCAGGCGTTCTTCCAGTACCCGGGATTTCACCATCAGGTGGTGCATTTTCAAAAGCAACTCCACGGAAAGGCCGCCAAAATCCTTTTTGTTTTTAAGGGGGGCGGATTTCACGCTTCTTTTACCAGTCTTGGATTTCGCGGTTGATTTCGCGGTTGATTTCGCGGTCGCTTTGGCCGTCTTCTTCGTCATTCTTAAGAGCCTCCAAAAGTAGGATTATCTAAGCGAAAACGGTGTTCATTGTCGCGTCTAAATTTCAAAACACGAAGAATTGACACGATCCGCCACTCCATAAAAAAAGGCCCCGGAAATCCGGAGCCTTCTGTGTCTTTTCTGAATTTAAAAGCTTTAAGTGCTGGCTTGCTTTCCAGCGGGTTTCGCCTCTTCAACCCCCATCAGATCCAACAAGACATTGGTCGCCTCGTTCACATCCGGGCGCTTCAAGTATTCTTTGTTTTTCTGCTCTTTGTTGCCATAACGGGCCACTTTCTCTTTTTCCTTTTTGGACTTGGTCTCGTTTTTGTCCTTAAGGACTTCACTCACCTTGATCAACTTTCCGCGGGTTTTGGCTTTTTTGATTTCATCTTCAATTTTTTTGAAATCCTCATTTTTCTCCACGCGAGCCTGGGATTTTTCACGGAGAGCTTTGACCCACTCAGGCTTCAGCATCGTCCAAGACCCGGGGCCGTCTTTGACGTAAGCCTCAGGAGAAATAAAGGAGGCGATTTTTTGCGGCGGAAGCGAGTAATCCAGGAACTTCTCTCCGATATCATCCACACTGTAGGGCCCTGGCAGAACCACGTCGGCCTCAACACCACGGTGTTGAGTCGAGTTTCCGCCCGGCACAAAGAACATTCCTACGGTCACTTTCAAAGCGCCTAAACCCTGAGGCATCGGCAACACGGATTGAACGCTGCCTTTTCCGAAGGTATGGTCCCCTCCCACGATCACGGCCCGCTTGTAGTCCTGAAGGGTTCCGGCCACGATTTCAGATGCCGAAGCACTGATCCGGCTGGTGAGAAGAACCAAAGGTCCCGCCCAGTCCACGGTGTCCTCAGTGTCGCTCAGGGTTTGCTCGCCACGGCTTGCATCGCGGGAAGATTGCTTCACCACATTGCCGGTCTTAAAAAACAGGCCCGCGATTTTCACGGCGTCTTCAAGGCTGCCGCCCCCGTTATTGGAGAGATCCAGAACCAGACCCTCCACTTTTTTCTCATTGGCTTCCTTAATCAGATTCTTCAAATCCGTTGCCGAGGAACGCCCGTTGCGGCGGGAGTCGGAGTAGAAGGACGGAAAGTTAATGATTCCGATTTTCTTTTTCTTCCCGTTAACTTCCTTATCCTGGTAAATAATGGAGGCCGCTTCGTCTTCAAGGTTCACCTTCTCCCGGACCAGACTGATGTCCAGGCGTTGTTTGCTTTCCCCTTTTTTGCGCAGAACCGTCAGACGGACTTTGGTTCCTTTGGGACCGCGGATCTTCTTCACCACGTCTTTTAAGTCCATATCAATCACGTTTTCCATGGCCCCTTTTTCCTGGCCCACGGCAATGATCTTATCGAGAGGTTCCAGTAAGCCGGACTTCGCCGCAGCTCCTCCGGGAACCAATTGCTCCACCACCGTGAAACCATCTTGAGAGGACAAGGTGGCGCCGATCCCTTGAAGAGACAAGCTCATTTGAATGTCAAAGTCCTCAAATCCATCGCGGGAGAAGAAGCTGGAGTGGGGATCCAGAGCCCGGGCGAAACTGTCCAGGTAATCCGAATAAAGATCATTCTTCCCCATATCCTGAAGGCGTTTGACCGCTCTTTCATAGTTTTTAATCACATTCTTCTTGGCTTCATCCATTTTCATGTCTGTGGCCTGATAGTTTGCAATCTGAAAGTTAATGTACTTTTTCAGGAAGTCGTTCGCCTCCTCGGCGTTCTTGGGATAGGCTTTCTTATCCGGATCAAAAGTGAATTCTGTTTTTGGATCAAACTTAAAACCCTTCCCTAAAAACTTTTTCGCGAAATCGGCCCGTTCCTGGGCTCTTTGCACAATCAGCTTTTGTATTTGATCAAGAAATTCACAATCCTTGTTTTTGGTTTTTTCAAACAAACCGTTCATCCATGTTTTGATTTGATCCACGTCGGAGGCCAAAAGATAAATTTTCGACGGGTCCACGCGTTTGACATACTGTTCAATGGTGTGATTTTGAAGTTCCGTATCCCGTTTCGAGTAACGCACGTGATTTGCCAGAAAGCCCCCTTCAATGGCGCTTAAGTACCGGCACTCGATCTCCTCTTTGCCTTGAGCGTGGGAAACAGGGTTAAAAAACAAAAAAGTTCCTGCCAATAAAAGACCGGAAATTCGTTTGATTGAAAGCATGTGAATCCTTCCTACATATCTGGCCAAAAATATCGATCCCCCTAGAATAGCAAATATCTCTGCGGGATCATTCAAATTATCGGCTAAACAATGAAAAAGAATAGTCGGCTACGCGTTAGGACCTATGTCGGTCCAAATCAAATAAATTAAGCTGTTTTGCAACAGAATTTTCCAGGGTTTTGGATTCCGGACCGCGTTGGGAAATCTCGTGTTTCACAAAATTCCCCTCCTGGGTGGAAATCAAGAAAAAGGACATTTCCGGATAGTCCACTTTTAAACGGGTCATCTCTTCTGCAATTAATTGGATGTTCTTGGGGTCATCATCGGACATGCCAAAACGATGGTGGGCACTGGGGCCATAGACTTCAATCGCTTTTTCCACACTGGCGCGGATGGCTTTTTGTTTTAACTCGGCCGGGCTCATTCTCAGCTCCACGTCCCCCAAAAGATGCCGGGTGGGCTTGTGACTGACCGGGAAAATACTCAGATAATTAGGCTCATGGGGTAAAAACTGACGCTCAACAAAAAGACGAATGCCCTCTTTCAAGGTTTCCGGGTGATGCCCCCGCGCCGTAATGACAGAAATCGGACGCTGGTTAAAAGTGGCGTGGTAAAAGCACTGCCATGAAGGCCCCTTCCACTGGACATCGGGATACCCCAAGGCCGCCGCAAGATCTTGCACAAAGATCTGCTGCTGGCCCTCCATCTTCTCCAATTCCACCGAATGACGGTCGCGGAAGTTCCGATAGGTTCCCGTTTCATCATCCAGGCGGACTTCATAGTCCTGATAAGGGCCGACTCGGCCGATCAGAGGATGGATCTTTGCATACTCTCCGCTGCTGAGCTTAAGCTCCTGGCCCGTGACTTTATGGAATAAAAACAAAGGGGTCGAAAGAAAGGCAATATTGTCGTCAAAATCGAAAAAGTAAAAACTCCGCCCTCCAAGATGATAATTTCTGTCTTTTTCCAGGGGCCTTTGGATTCCAAGTTCCAATTGCCCCCGATGGGAGAGCTTCGACATATGAAAACCTCAAGAGGTCGGTTTAGAACACAATACCCAATGAAACCGATGCACCCAGGCCGCTTTTATTGCCTTTTTCCATCTGATCCAGGTCGTTCTGAACCAAAGGGCCAAAGGTGCGGCGGATGTGGGGAGGTTGTACCATAATCCGGTAGCCCACATCCAGAGTGAGTGAAAAAAACTCCTGATAAATAGACCGAAAAGCCACTCTCGGGAAAAGGTACATGGAGTTCCCTTGATCATAAATGGAATCCGCCCCCGCGTTTGTAAAGGTTCTGCGGCCCCCATTGGCATAATACAAGTTAGAACCGGCCAGAATCTGGCCATGGCAGTCAAAGGCGAAAAAACAGGTGGTTTTCGGGACATTGTAAAAGAAATAACTGGCCCCGCCGGTAAAAAACCAGCCCAAGGAGTCAATGCCTGTGCCCCCATTCCATTCCCAGAGGTCATTAATGGCGTCTCGATAGGTCAGCGCACTGGTGCCGCTGGCGGAGGACATACCGGTCAGCGTGAAATCAAGCCCCTGCCAGGCCTTCACCCGGCGGTGTTTCCTCGCGTCCATTTCCGGGTCCACCCAGGCATAACTGCAACAGGCCCAAAAAAGCGAAAACGCCATAACGAGGGAAAAACTCCTTTTCATCCCAAACTCCCTTTATCTTTTTTTGCGGGTGACAACCTTTGCGACCTTTAAAAGGGCGGCTTTCGCGCTTTTCGGTCCTGTTTTTTTGGCCTTGCCCTTTCCTTTGGCTTGGCCCTCATCCTGCGCGCTGGCCTTCGCCTTGGCCTTGGCTTTGGCTTTGGCTTTGGCCTTTGGCTTGGAACTGCTGATCCCCGCTTTGTTGTTGATAAGTTCAATGGCTTGATCCAAGGTCACGGTCTCCACCGTCGTCCCTTCCGGCAAGGACACATTGGTTTTGCCAGCCTTGATGTAGGGGCCGTAAGGACCATTGAAGATCTGAATCATCTCTTCCGTCCCCGGATGAACACCAAGGTCCTTCAGGGGCGCGGCCCTTCCCCGTCCCTTCTTGGGCGTACTGAGAAGCTCGAGAGCCCGCTCCAAGGTCATTGTAAAAATACTTTCTCCTTTGGGAATAGAACGGTAGTCCCCCTCACAAACAACAAAGGGACCAAAGCGCCCCAAACCCGCTTTGATGTCTTTGCCGGTGCCGGGGTGGACGCCCAGGGTTTTGGGCAGGCTTAAAAGCTCCAGGGCGGCATCGAGGGTCACATCTTCAGGCTGCATCCCTGGCGGCAGGGAGGCTCGTTTTGGTTTATCGCTGTCGGGAGTGATTTCACCCAATTGAACATAGGGGCCATACCGGCCGTTCAGGACGTAAACGGGTTTTCCTGTCGCCGGGTCTTTCCCCAGAGCATCCGCCCCGTTGATTTTTTGGTCGATCAGCTTTTCAGCAATTTCCGGAGTGATGTCCGCCGGGGACTCATTCTCGGGTAGAGAGGCGCTCACGTCCTGACCGTCCCTTTGGCTGGTCAGGTAAGCTCCGTAACGTCCGACATGGAACTGGTACTTTTCCATCCCCTCCAGTTGAATGGTGCGGGCCTCTTCCGGATCAATCTTTTCTTCCTGCTCCTCGACCTGCTCCTTTAGACCGCGGGGGCCGAAATAAATGGACTTCAAGTATTTCAAATGTTCCAAATCCCCTTCGGCGATATCATCCAGGGATTTTTCCATCTCTGAAGTAAAACCCAGATCCACGTACTGGGGAAGATACCGGCTGAGGAGTTTGGAAACCACCATCGCCGTAAAGGTGGGGATCAAGGCCGTCCCCTGCTTTCGCACATAGCCTCTGTCGACAATGGTGCCGATAACAGAGGCGTAAGTGGAGGGACGCCCGATCCCTTCACGCTCCATGGTTTGCACAAGGCTCGCTTCCGTATAACGGGCCGGGGGTTTGGTTTCGTGAGAGGTGGGTTCCACCTTCGTGGCCTTCACCGGATCGCGGGCTTTTAAAGCCGGAAGACGCACTTCCCGCTCGGAGAGCTCCGCTTCAGGGTCATCACTGCCTTCGACGTAGGCTCTTAAAAAGCCCGGGAACTCAATGGTCATCCCTGAGGCGGTAAAAAGATTTTCTCCGACTTGAATTTTCGCAATGACTTGCTTTTGGCGCGCATCCACCATTTGGCTGGCAATGGTGCGCTTCCAAATCATGTCATAAAGGCGGAACTGGGTTCCGGTCAGTCCGGTGTCATCAGGATCGATGAACTGCTGGCCTGCCGGGCGGATAGCCTCGTGGGCTTCCTGGGCGCCTTTGACCTTTTTCGCGGCATAAAATCGCGGCTGTTCCGGCAGGAACTCTTTTCCATACTTGCCATGGATGCAATCGCGGGAGGCTTTAATCGCTTCCCCCGACAGAAAGGTGGAGTCCGTTCTCATGTAGGTGATAAACCCCTGCTCATACAGTTTCTGCGCGACCTGCATGGTTTCGCGGGAGCTTAATCCCAATTTACGGTTGGCTTCTTGTTGCAGCGTCGAAGTGATAAAGGGGGGAGCGGGCCGGCGGGTGGTGGGTTTTTCTTCCACCTCAGCCACGGTCCAAGCTCCTGATTTCACGTCAGCGACCAAGTCTTGGGCCTTCTTCTGATCCAGAACCAATACGTCTTTGCCGGCAATCAACTTTCCTGTGGTGCCATCAAAGTCCTTGCCGGTGGCGACTCTCTGATTTTTTACATTTTGCAGGCGGGCTTCGAAATCCACGCCGTCTTTTTGCAGATGGGCCAAAATCCCCCAGTAGTTGGAGGTTTTAAAACGAATGCGCTCATGCTCCCTTTCCACAATCAAGCGGACCGCCACGGACTGCACTCGGCCTGCGGAAAGACCATAAGAAACTTTTTTCCATAAAAGCGGCGAGATCGTGTAACCCACCAAACGGTCCAGGACCCGGCGGGCCTCTTGCGCTTTCACCAAATTGAAATCAATAGTCCGGGTGTCTTTCAGGGATTTTTGAATGGCCTCTTTGGTGATCTCATGAAACACCATGCGTTTGGTTGGCACCTTGGGTTTTAAAACTTCCAGCAAGTGCCAACTGATGCTCTCCCCTTCCCGGTCCTCATCCGTCGCAAGGTAAAGTTCCGACGCGTCTTCGAGTTTGTCTTTCAGATTCTTAACAACTTTCGTTTTGTCTTTTGGAACACAGTACAAAGGCTCAAAGTCTTTTTCGACGTTCACACCCAATTGCGCCCACTTTTCTTTTTTCACTTTTTCAGGGATGTCTTTGGCAGACTTTGGCAAATCCCGGATGTGGCCCATGCAGGATTCAACGACATAGTCTTTCCCTAAGAACTTACGAATGGTTTTTGCCTTGGTCGGAGATTCCACGACTACGAGTTTGATGCCATCTTCTGATTTCTTCGCCATTTTTACACCTTTTGTAGAATGCGCAGGCAGTACTAATATATAGACAAACCATGAGTTTATTTTTCAAACTGCGCAAGTACAAATTTTGACTTTGCGCTTCCTAAGAGGGCAAGTTTAGAATCAAACATGAGGACCGGATGACAAAAATTAAATTTCTACTGACGGATATTGATGACACTTTAACCGATGAAGGTCGTTTGGGACCCGAAGCCTATAGCTCCTTGTGGCGCCTGGAAAAAGCCGGCATCGGGGTGATTCCCATCACCGGACGCCCGGCCGGTTGGTGTGAAATGATCGCGCGCCAGTGGCCGGTGCAAGGTGTGGTGGGGGAAAACGGCGGGTTTTATTTTCGCTACCATAACCAAAAAATGCTACGGCATTTTTATTTTCCTGAAGAAATACAAAAAGAAAATCGCAAAAAATTGAACAAACTGGAAAAGGAAATTCTCTCGCAAGTGCCCGGCAGTGCGCTGGCCAGCGATCAGTTCTGCCGCCTCATGGACTTAGCCATTGATTTCTGCGAGGACGTTCCGGCCTTACCCAGGTCCGAAGTCCAGAGAATCGTCGACCTCTTTCACCGCCACGGGGCCCAGGCGAAGGTGAGTTCCATTCACGTCAACGGATGGTTCGGCAACTACGATAAGCTCACCATGACGTTGCGGATGCTGGAAAAGGAATTCGCTGTCAATGCGGAGGAGGCCAAAAAAATCTGCGCCTTTTCCGGAGACTCCCCGAATGATGAACCGATGTTCGGTTATTTTCCTCACTCCTATGCCGTGGCGAATATCGGAACGTTTTTAAATGAAATAAAACAAAAACCCGCCCACATCGTCCGCCAAAGGGGGGGACGGGGATTCAGTGAAATCGTGGACACTCTCCTGGCTTAGTCCACCTCATGCACAGCAAGGCCCGCTGCGATGAGCTTCTGCGCAAAAACCCCATTGCCCGGAACCACCTGGCCTTGAAAACGGCCGTCGTAAATCCGGCCCACCCCGCACATCGGGGATTTGGATTTCAGATAAGCCTCGGTTGCTCCCTGTGCTTGCGCGACCCTAAGGGCAGCCTCGGCTCCTGCCATATACTCCGCCGTCACATCAACACCTTCGCGGGTTTTTATCAATTCCCCTTGGCGCTCCGCTGGCGGGCGTGGGGTGGGAAGTCCGCCCATCTGCTCAGGGCAGACGGCCACGGCCTCCCCGTTCTCGACCCACTCGCGAATCTGACGGCGCTCTTTGGCTTGGCAATCATAGCGGCAGGGCACCCCTGCCAGACAGGCTGAAACGATTTTCATCATAAAAGAACTATAAAATAAAAAGGGCTCCCGAAGAAGCCCCCTTGTAAAAGGATCAAAACCCCCGACTTCCATCTCTGCTTAAGCGCCCGCAAAGCTCAGAGACTTAATCAGCACATCCGGACCAATCAGGGAGCCTCCGGGCTTGGCGTACTCATTGCCCAATTCCTCAATATCACGAAGCAAATCCAAAACATTGCCGGAGACCACAAACTGATCCACCGGCCCCACGTTTTTGCCATTCTCATAAAGAAAGCCCTCCGCCGGCATCGAGAAGTCCCCGGTGGACTCTTTAAAGCCCGCGTGCAAGCCTCCGGAAAACTCCGTCAAATGCACCACCCTGTCGTATTTGGATAAAAGCTCCGGTAAAGAGCAAGCCCCCTTCGCCACCACCAAGTTCGTGGCCGCAATGTCCATCTGGCTTGCCGGGCTTCGCGCAGCATGGGCCGTGTGCGGAAGATTCATCTTCCGGGCGTATTCCAGATTGGTCAGAAAGTTTTTAAGGACCCCATTTTCAAAAAGAACCGTTTTGCGGGAAGGGGCCCCTTCCGCATCAAAGGGTCGCACGGAAGTGCCGCGAATCTCAAAAGGATCATCCACCAATTGAAACTTCTCGCTGGCGATCTTCTGATGAAGCTTTCCATGAAACAGGGATTTCCCTTCTTGCACGAGTTTGGCTGAGAAGTAACCGGCAAACATCGCCATCACCGTTGAAAACTGCTCACGGTCAATGACCACGGCGTAATTCCCGGTTTTTAATTTCTTAGCCCCCAAGCGGGACAAAGCCCGGCGCACGCCCTCTTTGGCCACACTTTCAACCGCAATGTCTTTAAAGGAGCGGGCAAAAAAGGACTCCCCATCCATTTTCGAACCCTCCCCTTCTTTTGCAAGGGCATAGGCATAACCGGAATAGTAATTCTGTTTGAATTCCTGGTCCAAACCCTCGGAGTTCAGAATGCGCTTAAAGCTGGTCCCCTCACTGAACCCGGAATAGGGAACTGCCTGAATCCGGGGATCTTCCTCAAGACAAACCTCTTCCAGCTTCCGTGCCACTTCGAGTTTCTTATCCATTGAAACGGATTCAGGATTGTAAAGATCCTCCATTCTTGGCACAGCTTGGGGCTGTATCAGAGGGATTTCCTGCCCTTCCCCGGAATGCAAGGTCTTGGCGTTATTCAAAGCGTCCTGATAGGTCCGCAGCAAGGCCTCCCCGGAAAGATTTTCGGTGTACGCATAACCCTGACTGGAACCAAGAATCACGCGAAGACCCGCCATTTGGGATTGCGTGGATTCGAATTTCTGCAATTGCCGTTTGTTAAAACCCAGAGCGAGATTTTCCCCGCCCGTCAAAAGAAGCTCCACTTTAGCTCCTTCACGGCGGGCCCTTTCAGCAATTTTATTGAAATTTTCTTTTAATGCGTCCATTAGGCTCTCCCTCCCACCATGAGACTTGAAACCAGAATCTGCGGCTGACCGACGGCTGCGGGAATATTGCCGCTCACCGAACCGCACATCCCCGTGGCTAATTTTAAATCCCTGGATACTTTTGTAATCTTGCCGAGAGTGTCAATGCCTCGGCCGATCAGGCAGGCTCCTTTGACGGGTTCTTCCAGGCGCCCGTTGCGTATGATATAGGCTTCCCGCACCTGGAAATTGTAGTCCCCGGTGCCCGGGTTCACGGACCCCCCGCCCATGTTCTTGGCAAAGAGCCCATAGTCGATATCCCGGATCATTTCCTCCAAGGTATCGTTCCCGGCGGCGATAAAGGTGTTTCGCATGCGCGAGGCCGGCGCAAATTTATAGGACTGGCGGCGTCCGCTCCCTGTGGCCGCGTAGCCCGTCTGGCGGGATCCCATTTCATCCACGATGTAGGACTTTAGAACCCCGTTTTCGATCAAGACTGTGCGTTTTGTTTTGTTCCCCTCATCGTCAATGTTGAGCGATCCCCACCCATTCTCAATCGTTCCATCATCCACGGCGGTCACGCACTCAGGGGCGATCTTTTCCCCCAATTTTCCGCAAAACACCGAAGAGTTTTTTGCCACCGAAGTAGTTTCAAGACCATGGCCGCACGCCTCATGGAAGATCACCCCCCCAAAGGAGTTATCGATGATCACGGGCATTTCCCCGGCCGGCGCGTATTTTGCGGTCGTCAGCATCAAAGCGCGGTCCACATTGTCTTCCGCAATTTTTTTAAGATCCAGGCGGTCAAAAATTTCCGAAGTTCCCAGGTGCCCTTCGCGTTCCGAAAAGCTCTCCTTCACTCCCTCATTTTCCACAAAGGTCTCCACATTGACCCGGGAATAGGCCCTTTCATCGTAGGCAAGAAGCCCCAGAGAGTTGGCGATCTGGACTTTTTGGAATTTCTCCGACAGCACGGCTTCCACCTGGGTGACTTTGGAACTTCGCGCCCGCGCATGCTGATCCACGGAGTTCAACCAGCGAAATTTCTTATCACGGTCCATTTCCCAGGGTTTTTCCCCGTAAGTGTGAACGGAATCAAAGGGCGCAGGTGTCAGTGGCAGGGCTTTTTTGGCAGCTCCTTGGCCACGGCTTTGGGCCGCATTCAAGGCCGCCTTCACCAGGCCGGTTTCAGTGAGGTCATTGGTGGTCACATAAACCACTTCATGACCGAAAAACAAACGAATCCCCGCGCCGAAGAGCTGGCCCACGATGGCCGTTTCGGGCTTCGCACTCAGAAGGCCCAGTTGAGAGGAATAAGTATCCTCGATAAAGACGTCCGCAAAATCCGCCCCGGTTGATAAGGCCGCATCCAAGACCTTTTGTAAAATATGTTGAGAGACAATCATTCCCACCTCCTGCAAGGGTTTATTATAGCCGCAGAAGCGCCTATCACCAAAACTTTCCTTAGAAGAGGAAACCGGACAATTCGGTCGGAAAAATAAAAAAGACGACCTTTTTGGGGTCGTCTTTTCTGAGTTTGGCTTAAAACTAAAACTTATTTTCTAATTTTCGCCTTGGTCATTCTTTTCTTTTTGCTGAGTCGTTTTGCTTTCAACAATGATGTTTTCTTTTTCTTTTTAGCTTTAGCCACGAGGCCCCCTGTTTTTGTCATTGACGTTTAATAATGCTGCAAACGGATTGTTGAATGGACTTGCCGCGGGCTTTCCGCCGCCCCCAGTTCGAGGCTGATCACGATGACCGCGTCCTTCCCCACCCCGCGCTCCGCCGCCATCGCGACGAGGCCCTACGGTGGTTCTGGAGCCCGCTGGGCGCGGCGCCAAAGGCTGAGCCGATTTCATTTCCCGGGGAGCTTTATGCTCCGGAGCGTCGTCAAGTCTCATGGTCAACGAGATTTGGTTTTTCTCCAAGTCCACTTTCAAAACCTTCACGGTGACCTGGTCGCCGGGGTTAACCACCTTGCGAGGGTCGTCCACGAACTTACTTGATAAAGCGCTGATATGAACCAGGCCATCCTGATGGACTCCGATATCCACGAAGGCGCCAAAGTTTGTGACATTGGTCACAATTCCCGGACAAATCATGTTTTCTTTAAGGTCCTTCACTTCGAAAATATCATCGCGGAACTGGAAAACCTTAAACGGATCCCGAGGGTCACGTCCGGGCTTTTCCAACTCTTTCACGATATCATCAAAGGTGAACTCCCCGATCAGGCTTGCCCACTTCTGTTTCAGCGGAAGGAGTTTCTTCGCCCCGTCCCCAACCACGTCCGAAATCGCACACCCCAGTTCATGGGTCATATCACGCACGGCCGTGTAGCGCTCAGGATGGATTCCGGTGTTATCAAGAACCACCTTCCCACCATGAATGCGCAAAAAGCCCGCCGCCTGTTCAAACACTTTGGAGGAGAATTTAGGCACCTTCAAAAGTTCGGAGCGCTCGGTGAAAAGCCCCTTGGTTTTTCGGTGTTCAACGATATTCGTGGCCAACGCCGGCCCGATTCCTGACACATAAGAAAGCAGTGCGGTGGAGGCGGTATTCAAATCCACTCCCACATTGTTCACGCAGGATTCCACCACAGCTTCCAGGGATTTCTTCAAAGAAGGCTGGTTCACATCATGCTGGTACTGGCCCACGCCGATGGATTTAGGGTCGATTTTTACCAGTTCCGCCAAAGGATCCTGCAGACGGCGGGCAATGGAAATCGCCCCTCTTACCGTCACGTCCAGATCCGGGAACTCTTGGCGAGCCACTTCCGAAGCGGAATAAACACTGGCGCCGGACTCATTCACCATGACGACAGGAATATTGGATTGCAGATCCTTCAGAACTTTTCTCAGGAAAACTTCCGTCTCCCGGCCTGCGGTCCCGTTACCCACGGCGATGGCTTCGATTTGAATCTGTTTTAAAACTTCTTTAAAGAGAGTCTTGGCCTTCTCTTCCGCGTTGTCTCCAAGCGTGTAAAGCACCGTATGGGAGATAAAGTTCCCCCCTTTGTCAATCAAGGCGACTTTACAGCCCGTTCTTAAACCAGGGTCGACCCCCAGAATGCACTTTGGTCCGTAGGGTGAAGCCAACAAAAGTTTACGCACGTTCTCGGCAAAAACCTTAATGGCATCCTCATCCGCTTTTTCCTTCAAAACACGGTGAACTTCATTTACCACGGAAGGAACCACGTACACATTCAAGGCCAGTCGCCCGCATTGAGCCAGGAAATCCCCCACGGCATTATCTGGATTGGTGGTGGCATGGGCGACAAAGATCTTCAGAAGCTCGTCCTCATCCCCTTTTACATCCAGGGAAAGTTCCTCTTCCTGCCAACCCCGTCGCATCGCCATATAACGATGGGAGCTCTTGGTCTCCAAAAGGCTTTTCACAGGCTCCTCAAATTCCTTATACATCTCGTATTTGGAATGAGGCTTATAACCCTTAGCCGCTTTCGCCACCACGCGGCCTTTTTCCATATAGTTCTTACTGACGGTCGCACGCAGATCCGGATCATTGGCGATTTTATCCACCAAAATATCCTGAGCCCCTTTCAGAGCTTCTTCATAGGTGATGATTTTAGCCGCAGGGTTGATAAAGCCCTTGGCCTTCATCTCCATGGTCTCGGTATCTTGGATAAGACCATGCCCCAACTGCCAGATCCAGGTGGCCAGAGGCTCCAAACCCGCCTCGCGGGCGATGGTGGCTTTGGTTTTTTTCTTTTTCTTGAAGGGTTTGTAGATCTCCTCCAACTCCCCCAGGTCCCAGGAGACTTCGATGCGTTTTTTGATTTCCGCCGTGAGATTGTTTTGCTCGCCGATTTCCTTGATCAGGAAGGCCTTGCGCTTAACGATCTCATTGTAGGTCTCGTGACCTTCAATCACCGCACGGATTTGGACTTCATCCAGATTCCCGGTTTTTTCTTTACGGTAGCGGGCGATAAAGGGAACTGTCGCCCCTTCGGCCGCGAGTTCAATAACGGCAGCGGCCGATTTTGCGGGAACCGTGGGCACAATACGAGAAAGGTAACTCTGAAGAGCTTGTTCCATAATACCTCTATAGTTTTGATGAACGGATGAGGGAGATCAAATGTTTTACTTGTGACGGTACATAATAAGGCCATGGGTAGGATCATACGGAGAGACCCCAACGGTGACACGGTCGCCAACCACAACACGAATGTTGAATCGACGCATTTTTCCGCACAACTTTGCGGAGATCTCCACCGCGTTGTCCAATTGAACCTTATAGATCCCTCCAGCGAGGGCATCTATGACTTTACCATCTAATTGAGCTAAATCTTCTTTTGCCATGTCCCTCAATATGTAGGTGAGTTTTGGAAGCTAAGCAATAAATTTTTCATTAAGAGGGTTTATAGTTACTGATCAGCATTTTCACCCCTTGCTCGAATAAAACTTCCAAGCGGTCATTTTCATTCGACAAGACATAGCCCCAGCCCAGGATCTTATGCTGGATTGGTTTGTTGGCCTCAAATTGGGCAGTCATATTATAAACTTGCGGCTTCTCTGATTTGTGTTTTTGGTAAAGATCGGCCCAGCGCCCGGGTTCTTCCCCTTGGATTTTTTCAACTTTCGTTTTTTTCTCCGCTTTGGGTGCTTTTTTTTCTTTTGCTGGTGCTTGCGCAGCCTCAACGGGTTCCGGTTTTGCGGCGGGAACTTTCTCAGATTTATCCACTACTTTAGAGGTTTTTTCCGCTTTGATCCCTTTTGCGGCCGGGGCCTTGGCCGGTGTGGCAGCAACGGGCGTTTTTTTGGCTGGGGCCTTGGCCGCCACTTTCGCTGGTTTTGCCGCCGCTTTTTTCGCGGCCGTTTTCGCGCCTGGCTTTGCTTTTGCCGTTTCCGCCTTTGCAGCTTTCGGCGCTGCTTTTTTAGCTACTTTTTTAGCCATCGACGATGTCCTCCATTTTTACCAAGAAGATCTGAAAATGGTCAAAATCCCTTAATATATGAAGACTTATACTTCATCCCTACTCTTGACATCAAAAAAATAATAGGATTGTCTTGTGCATGGCATCACCAAAGGGGTGTTTATGATAACCGCAGCAAAAATTCACGAGCTTCCAGACGACATCGTTCACTACGTCCAAGGCCCACTGGGAGCGAAGGTCCTCAAGATTCTACCTCCGGAAAAGGCCAATCCCGAGGCCCTGGTTTTCGTCAGCAAGCAAGAGCAACTGGAGCAAGCTCTCAAACAAAATGCGTCCATTATTATTGCCCAAAAAAGTCTCACCCTTCCCGAAAAAGCCCATGCCTGCTTCTTCTCCACCCCCCAAGTGCAATTGGCCATGGCCACGGTTGGCGCCCTCTTTGACAAAAAGATTCAACGCTTCCACCAAACAGAAGCCCTTCACCCCAAGAGCTTTATCCACCCCACCGCGCGCTTAGGAAAGAACGTGATTGTGGGCCCCTGTGCCGTGATCGGGGAAGACGTTCAGATTGGCGATCATAGCATCATCGGCGCCAATACCGTCATTGAAAGCCATGCGCAGATTGGCCAGAATACAATTTTGCACCCTCAGGTTTTTATTGGAGCCTTTTGTGAAATTGGCTCTTCTTGCGAGGTCCATCCCCATACTACGATCGGGGCCGATGGGTTTGGCTTTGTCCCCCTGAAGAACTCTCATCCGGTCAAAATCCCCCAGATAGGGCGGGTGGTGGTGGAAGACCACGTGGAAATCGGGGCCAATTGCACGATTGACCGCGCCGCTCTGACCGAGACCCGCATCGGGGCCGGCACCAAGATCGACAATTTGTGCCATATTGCGCACAATTGCGAAATCGGCGCAAATTCCCTGATTGCCGCCGGCTTTATGGTCGCAGGCTCCAGCAAAATCGGCCGGTCCTTTATGGCGGGAGGCAACGCCGTGGTCTCAGACCACGTGGAAATCACCGACAACGTCATGATTGCCGGCCTTTCCGGAGTCACAAAAGATATTACCGAACCAGGTCAATATGGAGGCTATCCTTTACAACCCCTGAAAGATTCATTAAAAACTTTGGCAAATATGGTTCATCTCACCAGAATGCGACGGCAGCTTAGTCAAATTCTGAAACATCTGAATCTTTCAGAAGAATAGGATCCCCATGTCTCTTGAGTTCTACAAAATCCTCCATATTTCAGGCCTTATCCTTTTGTTTTTCGGTCTCAGCTCTGCTCTGACTGTAAAAATGGTCGGCGTGAACTTCACCGGATCTGTGAAGAAGATGGCCTTTATCACCCACGGGGTCGGCTTGCTTCTTCTTTTGGTCGGCGGCTTCGGGATGCTGGCCCGATTAGGGATCACCGGCGGCCTGCCCAATTGGGTTCTTGCCAAATTGGGCGTTTGGTTGCTCCTGGGCGGCGCCGTGGCCCTCGCCAAAAGAAAAGGCCAATGGGGCACCCCCCTGATGGTCCTCTTCGTGGCTTTGGGCATCCTGGCGACCTGGCTTGGGATCACCAAACCCTTCTAAGCGGTTTTTTATTACTGTTTAAACTTCCAGCCGAAGTCCTCGCAGGTTCCGGCATAAAGGACCATGTCCTTCCATTTTCCCTGAATCTGCAAACGACGGCGGCTGAGTCCTTCTTTACGAAGCCCGATCTTTTTGGCGACCTTTTGAGAAATTTTATTGTGAGGCTCGATCGCGGCCTCCACCCGATGCAGCTTGAGTTCCTTAAAAGCGATTTCAATGGCGCCAAGGCAGGCTTCCGTTGCATACCCCTGCCTCCAGTAATTATTAAAAATGCGATACCCCAGATACGCATTCTGAAAAATGGAGCGGGAAATGTCCATCAGATGAACCATTCCCAGGAGCACTCCATCGTCTTTTCGGAAAACACCAAAGCTGTAAAACTTGTCGAGTTTCCGGAGTTCTTTTTTGATCCGCAAAAGTTCGCGGAATTTCGCGTGGGTCAGTTCGCTTTCCTTCCATGGACCTTCATCCCACTCATTTTGCGGGGCGCGGAGCATGGAATAAGCCTGCTTCCAGTTTTCATAGTCAATGCGATCTAAAGGGCGAAGGATCAGTCGTTCGGTCTTGAGCATGGGCCATCATATTCCCTCTTTTTCAGGTTTGTCTAAACTTTTGACGGCCCTCCCAAGCCCCATTAGCGCTATATTCAAAACGAAGCCGGCCTCTTATTTTCTCTCAGCTTCCCCTTTAAAAATGACTCCCTCAGTCTTAAACTCACGCTTGCCTAAGGAGCCGCTCATGAAGTTATTCGCAAAACTTTTTCTACTGACCGGGACTTTTGCGTCCCTCTCCCATGCCTCGTCCCTTCGGACCGGCAACAACCCTTCTCTCTACTACACTCCGCAATTCTCCGCGACAAACCCGAGCTGCGACAGCCGAGACCTCAAACCGGTCCTGTCTCCCGACAAAAATGTCCTCGTCAGCTTATGCGCGCGGGACTACAAGAAGTGCCTCTTTGAGGGGGCCTGTTTGATAGAGACGCCCCAAGGCGGGCGCCTCGGTATTTCCTTTTACAAATACAGCGAAGCAGAGAACCAATCTTACTTCGAAAAAATCAATCTGGAAAAATGCCCCTTTGGTTATGGCGTCGGAAAGATCTCTCCCACCGAAGCCGCCAGCACCTGTCTGATTCCGTATGTCTCAGTCAGTGCGGATCCCTTGGCGCATTCCCTGGGCGAAGTGATTTACGTCCCGGCTTTAAAAGGCCTGCCGCTTCCGACCGGAGAGGTGCATGATGGGTATTTGATCATCAGTGACTCCAGTACGGATTCCATTGATACGGGCTTGGATCAATTTGCCTTCTATACCGGGGTCCATCCCAAGAAGGATCCCCAGAACGCCTTCGCGGCCACGCTTTTGGGAAATCCGGATAATGAGTACCCCTATGAGGTCATCACCGGACCCGTGGCTGAAGAAATCCGGCAAAAAAGGCACTTCACACTCGTCAAGACTTTCCCGCGAGTTTTCAAACCAAAAGCAAATGAAATGATCGGGAATTAGCCATGCACCAAAGATTCACCCCGTCACGCTCTTTCGTTCTGGCCTCCCTGCTTCTTGCCGCCTGCACCCGGCCCTCACCCTTTGAGGTGCGGCAAGACATCAACCGCGCGCTGGAGGACAATCAGAAGGCGAAAACCCAAACGGAGTGGCAAAACTCCGACAGCAATCCAGAGTCTCTTTTCCAACGCTGGAAAATGGTGAACACTGACCCCAAGGTGGTCTGCCAGGTGTTGCTGGAAAAAACGGGACAGGACCTCGCTCTCTTTGAGGAAGAAATAAAATCAAAAGACAATAAGGCCCTGGTGGCCCCCTGCCGGCAAGAGCTTGAAGCCACGCTGGAAAGGTACTGGCAGGCGGAAAAAACCAAGCTGCAACTCTCCAGCATCGTGTCTTTCTCCGCAACATCCTTTAAATTCCCTAACAATGTGCAGACCCGGGATGTCTCCGAAGGCTATAAAGCGGTCTCCGGGGATTTGCATCCCAAAGAGTTGGTTTTAACTTTTGATGATGGCCCTCATCCGCAATACACTTCCCGGATTTTAGAGGCTCTTAACGAGGTCAACGCCAAAGCGATCTTCTTCGCCCAAGGGAAGAACGTCGGACCCAACACCGCGATCCTGCGCCAGGTGGGCCAAAGCGGCCACGCCGTGGGTAGCCACTCCTGGGACCATAAATGCCTGCCGGCAAAGGGCATCTGCGCCCGAAACAATGGCCGCATGTTAAGCTATACCGAAGCCATTGCGGAAATTCGCGACGGGCATAAAGCGGTTTTAAAAGCTTTGGGGTGGGTGGATCCTTTTTTCCGTTTCCCCTACGGGGAATCTTCCACCGAACTCAAACGCTTTTTGATAGAAAATTCCACGGGAGAGTTTTACTGGAGTATTGATTCTGAAGACTGGAAAAACCGCTCGCCCGCGGACATGCTTTCTTTCACCATGAACCAAGTGGAGCGCCAGGGACGTGGGATCATTCTCATGCATGATGTGCATAGAAAAACCGCTGAAGCGTTGCCGGAACTCTTAAAGCGGCTTTATTTTAAAGGCTATTCCATCGTGCTCTTACAGTCGGCGAATCCTGAGGACCGCCTCCACAGCAAGCTTGCGAAATAGGCGTGGGAGCCTATTTCTTAGAACATCGAGTACTTCAGCCAACGGCATTCAATATTGCCGTTAAAGACGAAGTGCTTACGTGTGGACTTCAGTTTCAGATCGGCAATCAGGTCTTTATTCCCCGATAAAATCCAGCAATCCCAGCCCTTGAAGCGGTGTTTGAGAGTGTAACCCAGGTCGCGGTAAACGTCCCGGAGATTGTCCTCGTCCCCAATCCGCGCGCCATAAGGGGGGTTTGCAACAGCCAGGCCCTTTTCCACCGGAGGCGCCACTGTGGCCACAGGCTCGCGTTTAAATTCGATGACGTGATCCACCCCTGCGCGGCGGGCATTGTCCTTGGCCACCGTGATGATCCGGCGGTCGATATCGTAGCCATAAAGTTTAAAGGGAAGTTCGTCGAGTTCCTGGTCCATGGCTTCCTGAACCAATTGATTCCAAGTATTTTCATCATAGTTCAGCCAACGCTGAAACCCAAAACCCTTGCGGTGAATCCCGGGGGCGACCTTAAGAGCCATCATAGCCCCTTCAATCACGAAGGTTCCTGAGCCCACCATAAAGTCCACCAGAGGGCTCTGACGGTCCCACTCCGCCAACATCAGAAGGCCGGCCGCAAGGTTTTCTTTTAAAGGGGCCTCCCCGACTTCTTTGCGGTAACCGCGCATAAAGAGGCTGTCGCCGGAAAGATCCAGGGCGACCATAAAATGGTTTTTCATAGCCCGCACATGGATGCGCAAATCCGGATTCAGATTATCCACATCCGGACGCACCCCGAACTTTTCACGAAACTGGTCCGCCACCGCATCTTTGATTTTCATGGCGACAAAGCGCTGGTCATGCATCTTTGATTCCTTGATGGTGGCATCAATGCTGAAGGTCTGGTTGGGTTTAATGTATTTGGTGAAGTCGTGTTTTAAAATCTGATTGTAGAGTTCATCCGGCTGGTAAGCGGTAAAATCCAAGACGGGCTTTAAAATCCGGCTCGCCACACGGGAATGGAGGTTGGCCTTGTAGGCGCCCTCCCAGCTGGATTCAAAAAAACAGCCGCCGGCCGTTCTTTCTAAAACTTTGAGATTCAAGGCTTGAAGTTCTTTTTCGAGGACCTCGACGAGACCTTTGGGGGTGGATGCAAAAAATTCTGCCATAGTGAACGCTCCTGACTAGAAACGTCCACCTCATCCCGTAGTGATTACGTTTCCCGGTATTGTGGGCCGCCGCCTCCTTCGGGCGCCGTCCATTCGATATTTTCGAACGGGCACTTAATATCACAGGTCTTACAGTGAATACAATTTGTATAGTTCACTTGCAGCTCAAATTGCCCAGGGTGCTTCTGGGACGGCAACATCTCATAAACATTCGCCGGACAGAAATGATTACAAGGTGACTTATACTGGGGTTCACAAACTGTGCGGCAGATGTCCCCGTCACCGATGAGAAGATGATTTGGAGAATTTTCATCATGCATCGTGCCTGTCAGATAAACGCTGGAAAGCTTGTCAAAGAAAAGGGCGCCATCGGGTTTTGGCAGTTTGTTCTCGGACGCATTCAGGCCTTCGGGTCCCCAAATTTCAACCACTTTATGGGTGGTCTTTGCGTCCTTGGGCACCGGCATATGATCCTTCAGTCCCCGTCCGCCGGTGAGTTCCTGGAGGGCCAGAAGCGGCATGGAGGCAAAAACCCCTTTGCTTAGGGTTTGGTGAAAGTTGCGCACCCGATAAAGCTCCGCTTTCACATAACTCTCATGGATCTTCTGCTCGTAAGCAACCGTCACCGCCCGGGAGAAGTCATTCTTCAGAATCCCCTCTAAGGCCGTCTCCGCCGCCGCCATTCCGGATTTCATGGCAAGGTGAATGCCTTTGAGTTTTTGCACATCCACCATACTGGCGGAATCCCCGCAAACCATCCATCCATTCCCATGCAACTTGGGCATGGAATACCAGCCTCCGGCGGGTAGCGTTTTTCCACCGTAGGCAATCACTTTGCCGCCTTTGAGCATCTTCTGCAGAAAGGGATGGGTTTTGAGTTTTTGCAGCTCCCGGTGCGGGTCTAAGAGTGGATCTTGGGTGTCAAGATAAGCCACCAGCCCGACAATAATGCGGTCGCCGGGAAGGGTGTAAATAAAAGTCCCGCCGATGGATTTATGCAGTGGGAATCCCAAAGTGTGAATCACTTGGCCCGGCTCCACGGTGCCCGGGGGCATTTGGATGATTTCTTTCACACCCTCTTCAAAGACCTCTTCGTTTTTCCCGGCACGAAGATCGAGCTTTTTGGAGACCTTGCGGAACAAAGAGCCGCGAGTGCCTTCCGCAAAAACCACACATTTGGACTTCAGAATCAGGCCGGGCTCAAAATTCGCCTTCGGCTGGCCATTTTTATCCCGGCCTTTATCTCCGGTGCGAACCCCGACGATTTGATCCCCTTCATACAAGGCCTCGACTGCGGCAAAGCCCGGGAAGATATTGATCCCTTTGGCTTCACATTTCTCGGCCAGCCAACGGTTGAATTTAGACAGGGAAATAATGTGATGTCCGATATTGTGAAACGGGGGCGGCGTTACCGGGAGCTTGAAAGTAAAATCAGAGCCCAGGTAATAAACGGCATCCTTGGTGACCTCCGCATCCAGAGGGCAGCCTTGGGCTTTGAAATCCGGCATCAGCTCTTCGAGGGCCTTGGTATTTAAAACCGCTCCGGAAAAGCTATGGGCCCCGACTTCAGCTCCTTTTTCCAGAACAACGATCATTTGCTCAGGAATGGGGGCTCCCGGCTTTTGCCCTGCGGCCACCGCCTCGTTGTGTTTCTCAATTTGATTTTGCAGGTGCAGAGCACAGGACAGGCCTGCCGCCCCGCCGCCGATGATCAGGACATCGACCTCCATAGTTTCACGGGTCACGCCTTCGGGAAGCTGCTCATTGATCGCCATATTTTTCTCCAGATTATCAATTCAGAAATAAAGTTAAATTTAGTCGTCGGCGTGGGATTCCTGCTCAGGGGCTTGGGGAGCAATTTTCCGGGTGGGCGCGGTCAACTGGGATTGCACCGCCAGATCCCCTTCATCCGGCCCTCCAGGATAGGTGCGGCGACGGGCCTTTTGCACGACCTCGGTCTCTTTTGATTCATTGTAAACCGACCCTGCCACCACGCTCTCAGCCTGGGCTGACAAAGAAGCCAAAAAGCTGAGGGAAATCAGAATGTAGCCAACCTTAGGAATCCCTTTAGGAATCATTAGAATCCTCCAAAATCCTCGACCTGGGCTTATTTGAAAACATATTGATAAGAAAGTCACCAGGGAAGTCAGTCCTATTTTATTGAAATTCGCCGGTGTTGGGCCATGGGAATTTGCGCCCGGACCTGGGCGATTTTGGCCTTGGAGAGGGTACAGACAGAAGTCTGTTTTTCATTCTCGCTCAGGCGAGAATCAATGTGACCCCAGGGGTCCACCACCAGCGAGTTTCCATAAGTCTCACGAGAAGAGGCGCTGTGGGTGCTTTTATGCCGCCCAGCCTGGGCACTGGCGACCACATAGCACTGGCTTTCAATGGCCCGGGCTCTTAGAAGAACCTCCCAATGTGCCTCTCCGGTTTTCACCAAAAATGCCGCCGGCACCAGGATGAGGTCGACATGCTCCCGCGCGTACTGCGCATAGAGTTCCGCAAAGCGCAGATCATAACAAATGGACTGGGCGATCTTCCAACCATCCACTTCAAAAATACCTGGACCTCGGCCATGCCGGTAAACATCGGATTCACGAATGGCTTTCTGGCCTGTGAGCTGAATGTCGAATAAGTGGATTTTCTGATAGGTGCTCTCTATTTTCCCCTCATCCGTGATCACCACGGAGGAGTTGTAAAGAAAGTCGCCCATCTGCAAAGGAACCGAACCCAGGTGAAGAAAGGCTTTGCGCCGGCGGGCAATCACCGCCAGATCCGAAAAAACCTTATCCTCCAGGGTAAAAGGGGGAATCGCTTCGCCCTCCGCAATGCGCAGATAGAGGCAATTTTCCGGAAAACAAAAGAGCCGGACCCCCGAACCTTCCGCCACCTCCCCGATCAAGTTTTCAATTTGATGAAGATTCCCCTGGACACTATCGACAGCCGTCATTTGGCAAACGGCCACTTTTAATTCTTGCGACATAGTCCTCCCCGCCACTTTGATGATCTTCCCAGTTTAGGGAATTCCAGGGGGGAATGAAATGGAATTTCTAAATATTATTCCGAGAGCTTGGAGACATCGGCCTCTTTCACATCCCGACATTTCCAAATGCTGGCTTCAAGGGTTTTACGAATTCCCTCGAGAACAGAATCACAATGAGGACTGCGCTGAGAGGCCCCAACGATCTGATCCAGCCCCTGCTTTGTGTAGATTGCCTGGCAGCCCCCATTGGCGGTGCGGTCTGTCCTTAAAGTGCGAACAGATTTTTCATTCTTGCAAATAATGGTGATCCCCCAAAGAGAGGGGGCCAGAAGAACAACACCAATAAAAAACATAAAGGCTCTGATACCAGAGCCTTTATTAAGAAATGCGAAAATAAGAAACTTATCTTGTTTCAACACTGTCAATTAAGCAGTTTTAGACTTTGCTGCTTTTTTTGAAGTCTTTTTCTCTTTAGTGGGAGTTTCAAGAAGCTTTACATTGGAATAGTCAATGAAGCCTTCTTTTTTCAACAAACCATCTTTTTTATCAAAGTGAGTTTGTACTTTTACACCCTGAACTTGAATTTTCATAGCTTTAGGGTCTACGGCCAAAACGGTGCCTTTTTTACCCTTATCTGCGCCAGAAATCACTTGTACGGTAGCACCTTTTTTAATTTTCAATTTAATCACGGTCCTGCTCCTAATTATTGCTTGTTAGAGCCAATTTTCTTTTTAATTCTCAGTTTTACTGCCAAAGCACGTTTAGAGAGTTTGGCGTCATCCTGGTTCAGGATGAAGTTATCAAAACCTCCCATATGCTCCATGTCACGAATTGCACTGGTTGCAATTTGCAGTCTCACCATTTGGTTCAAAGTACGGCTAAATACGCGTTTTTTTTGAACATTTGGTTGAGCGGTCGATTTGGTCTTAATATTGGAGTGGCTCACCAAGTTCTTTACAACAGGGCCTTTTCCGGTAATTTCGCATCTGCTCATGATAAAGCTCCTTCTCAAGCTTCTAATTCTTCAGGTCAAAACAAGAATCATTCGTATATGAAAAAAGACACTTGTTGGCAACTGATTTTTGTCGTATATACATCGGCTCACTAACGAAGAGGGTAACTCATGAAAAAAGCGACAAGAAGCAAATATAGACAAGAATTCTCAGGCGATCATATCTTTGATTATAAAGATCCGTCTTCTTTAACTCGTTTTGTTAGCGATGGTGGCAAAATCACTCCATCCAGAATCTCTAAATTGAGCATTGCTCAACAAAAACAAGTTGCTGCAGCTGTTAAAAAGGCCCGTAGCCTGGCTCTTCTTCCTAACGGAATGCCTGCTTACGACACTTTCGGCAGAGCTGAAGCTGTTTCTCCCGTTCCTTTCGAGATCTAAATTTAAACTAACTGACGTCTTCGTTAAGAAAAAAGCCAAGGTTCCGACCTTGGCTTTTTGTATTTGTTACAAATCAACGAGACGGCGGCCCTGTTTTTTTCCAAAAGTAATTCCAAAGGGTTAAACCCATCATCACTAAGTAACTTCCATTGGCGTACCTATGAAGAAGGGGGCCTGGGATTCCCATAAAAGCCAGTTCATTAAAAGGCTGGTCCCAATGAAACACCCGCAATCCCAGAATCGGCAAAGCAAAGACCAGCCAAAACTGCAAAAGCCCTACAAAAAAACTCGTTCGCCGAAACCCATTCTTCTTGATCTCATAACCCCCGAGACTCGCCGGTAAAACCACAAACAAAATCCCAGCCAGAGTTGAGGCTATTTTTATATCGGGGATGACTTTAAACAACACGATAACGGTGCCGATCACCAGGGCCTGAAGGGTCAGATAGACCAAGAATCTTTTCTGTCTCATGTCTCAGACTTTAGTCCTAAGCTTAATACAAAACAAGCGCTGCCACCCCTCAAGTTGAACTATTTGAAGTTTAGCCTTTTCAAAAATGGGCATGAATTTGCAATAAGCCCTTCCAACCCGGAGGATTTATGCAAGAAACGCAGACGGTTTTAAAAAAAGAGCTCCAAAAATTCGGCCTCAACCCTGTGGAATGGACCCTGCGCCGATTGGAAGAAACCTATTATCAAATCGCCCACGTCGAAGACCAGCACTTCTACTTCCTCGGCGAAGCCCAAGAAGAGGGCCCCCAACCTAAATGGGTGCAAATCAAGCTTCTGTCGCTTTAATTAACGGAAATTTTCACAACGGACCGAGAACAGGCTCCGCGCCCAGATCTCGTTCTCGGCCATCGTATCCACAGCCTTCGGGATCCCATTCCCCAGACCCACACTTGGTGTTGTCCGTGGGGTTTCGCCGGGAAGCTCTTTATAGATATTCCCCCGCAAAGTCTTCCAGGCCTCCTCTCCAAAACTCTGGGAGTAGACGTCCTTCATCAGGCAAAAAAGACCAATCTCTGACTCCTGCAACCACCCAAAGCGCGCCATCCCCTGCTCAGGAGCCTGGCTCCCCCAAGCCATCTTTGCCATCAGGGTTGCTCCCTCCGTCAGGGCCCGGCGCACTTCGGGAATACCCGCAAGCTCGCTCATGCATTCCGAGGAAAAGTTCTTTAGATCCCGGGCGGTTTTCCGGAGAATATTAAAATACTCCAGACAAGACCCCGAGCTATTACCGAGCTGGCAAGCCTCTTGCGCGCGGTCGATGAGGGGAGGAATTTTATTTTTATTCACCGTTGCCGGAAAGAGGTCCCCTTTGAGTGCGTCTCGGAAATTGTCCGCTTGCACCTGGCAAACCGTATGGGGAGGATCATTGAGAACGAAAAAAATCAGCGCCGCCGCGATCACCAGCATTGCCAAGACAGGCTTGGGTAAGGACTTGATAAAATTTTCCATCTTTAAAGCTTAATGTGTTCTCGAAGCGGCTTCAAATATCATATTGCGTTATTTTCGATCAGTTTGACAAAGCTCCCCAAAACTCACTATTCTCCGACCTTCGTCGGGGAGTAGCGCAGTCTGGTAGCGCATCTGGTTTGGGACCAGAGGGTCGCAGGTTCGAATCCTGTCTCCCCGACCACTTCTTACCTTAAGCGAACCAAAAACCTTCCCGTCCCAAGACTTCCCTAAAGACTGATTCCCACTGAGCCGATCACCAGCCTCAATGACATTTTCTGATTTTTCTAAATTCCCTAAACCAATCCCCTGATTTCTTTTTCCATCCAACCCATCATTCAATCTGTAAACAATCTGAATTCCATCCTTCAACGTCACCAAATTCTTTATGACTCTTTTCAAAAGAATTTTCCGCAACGATGGCGCCGCCTTGGCCCATCCTTTTTCAAACTCCCTTAACCGTTCCGAAAGCGACTCACTCTGTTCCCGAATTTCTTCCTGATCAACTTTCGCTGACTCCAAATTTTCCAAGTATTCTTTCAATACCTTCTTCTCGAGTGCCAATCTGTTCAAGTCATCTGAAATGATTTGCAACGCATCCTGGGTCAACTGCCCTCGGGATTGAATTTGCCAAATCTGTGCAATCTGCTTTTCCAAATCAGACAGGGCGGTTTTCACTCTCTTGATATCGGAAGTCGCATTCGAATTTCCGCTCCTCGCAGCTTGTTTGATTCTATCATTCAAATTTGTAAAATAGCCCGCCTCTTTAAGTCCGGTAACAATATGCTTAATCACGAGATCTTCCATCTCATCAGCTTTATACCTTTGAATTGCACATTGATGATCTTTGCTATGCTGATTATGGACATAATAACGATGAACTGAAGTTCTACCGTGTGAAGTTTGCCCCATCAGCGGACGTCCGCATTCACCACAGACAAGAATTCCGGACAACAGAAACATTCTATTTGGAGACTTGGCCTTTCTTTGTCTCAAGTAATTTGCAGTTTCAGAAAGTAATATCTGAGCCCGGTCAAACGTGTCTCGATCAATAATAGCCGGCCATGTCGCTTTGACCATCTTATACTTTTGCCAAGCTTTTAATTCCCCCTGATCTTCACGCTTCCTCAAGCGATTGACTTCTTTCATTCCAATGTAGGCCGCATGACTTAAGGTGTCCCCCAAACTCTGAACCGTCCAACGGCGAGGCCTTGCATCTTGGTTCTTTTCCCTATGGGACTTCGGATATATCTGCGCTTGATACAAGAATTGTATTGTTTTTCCACGCGACCCAAACTCAAGGAATTTTTGAAAAATGATCTTCACCATTTCAGCTTCAGAATCGTTGATCTTGAAAGTCCCAGGCTCCTCCGGGTTATGTTCAAGGCCAAGAATTGCCTTGCCTCCATTTGCAAGTCCCCTCATCGCTCGCGCATGACAGTTTAGAGCCACCCTCTCGGAAGTTTGCTCTCTCTCAAACTGTGCAAGGTTAATCATATTAAATATCATCATTTTTCCGGCGGGCGTACTCGTATCAAATTGCTCTTTCATCGAAAGAAACTTAGATTTATAACCATCAAGATAAGAAAGGAGATTACTGAAGTCTTGAATGTTCCTGGACAACCGTGAAAGGTCCGTCACAAGAATTAAATTTACTTTTCCCTTTTTAATATCTGCCATCATCCTTTGATAAGCAGGACGTCGAGTGTCTTTAGCGGAATAACCATCATCTATATAAAAATCGACAATTTTTCCCCAGTCTTTCTTCTCAATGGTTCTCGCCCGAACGAATTCGGTAATACGATATTTTTGGTTGTCCAAGGAGCCCTCAACGACCTCAGCCTGCTCCTCGGTGGAAACTCGAAGATATGCTGCTATTCTAAGCGACATGCTTTTTCTCCTCCGTCTCTTTCTTGACTCGTCCCCTTTTGTGGGAAAGTAAAATCATCTGAGCTATTATCTCTTGGATTTCCTGAGACCTTTTTACAGGGTCTCCAGACTCATCCTTTTCGTAACGAACCTCAACTCTATTTCCCTGAGGTCCCACTCGGGATTCCTCATTGACATAGATTTTAGGCATCCAGATCCTTTTCAATTTTCGTAATGTGAATCTTTAAAAGTTCAATCAGCTCCTTGGACTTTCGAGGAGACAACTCATTTAAAATTTCCATAATAGCCAATGCCAATTTACTTGGATTACGAACTCCGGTTTCGATATTGCTCACGGCCTTTTTCCCTGAAAGCCCTAATACTTGTGCTATCTCCTCTTGAGTCAGTTCAAGGTTTTCGCGGATCTTTTTGAATTTTGCAGAACTCACGCTGCTTCCTCATCTTTCTGTAGTCCATCATTGATAGACTCTTTTGTCAAGGACCTCTTGGCCTTCTTGACGGAGTTGGAGGTCGTATTCACCTGCCCTATAAGAGCCGCCTTCAGCTCCGTGGGCACGCTGCCACTTTGTTTCGCCTTCTTAAGAATAGCTTCCAACAACGCAATTTCATTAAAAAAGGTGGCACGTATTTGTTGTACCTCGGCATCAGAAAAAGTCTCGATAAAACGATTTATAATCCAGCTTGCCACATCCTGTCGATTTACTCGGCCCGCCTCAAAACCTTCGTTCACCCTAGTCACGATCTGACTCACGGCCGCCTCGGCCTCCTTGGTCACCGTTATCTTGGCAATAAGCTCTTCCTTCAAATTCATACCTAAACCTCCTTTGTAATGTTTTTTGCTAGAGACCTTCAATTAGGATGCGACTCGCCGAGTGCCCTCCCTCATTCGCTTGATCAGAAATTAAAAGAGGTAGGTAGCTTCCCCTATTTTGTTTGTGATGACTGCCTTCTCGCCACCCAAAAACTCATGCTTCATTCCAAGCTTCTTCTACCTGCCTCTTTTAATTTCTTGCTCTTGTGTTTTGCTTCTCCCCTCCCCCATATCCCTTACCTATATATTTTACTTTTATATCTCAATCTTCTTCCGCCCACCCCCGTCCCCCGTTTCGTGACCACTTCCGCTCGTAGAGGGGGAGTGGTCACGAACCGAAGGAGGGGGATGGGGGTGGGCGGCCCCCGCACTTTGTTTTATCATTCTCAGCACTTGAAGCATTTTGCGCTCTTGTTTCATCAAAAAGATCATGCGGAAAGTTTCCGCAAATTTTCCGCATCCTTTGGAACTGAACTTGCCAACGACTGAAACAGGTTTCTTAAAGACAATTCCTTTCCACCGATTCGCAATAGGGCGTCCAACTTGCACTCACTGAAATCCACCAAATCGAAAAATCCCGCTTCCTTACCCAAAGCACTCATTCCCCTCTCAAAGATTTCTTTTTTCAAAGCCTCCTCAATCTTCTCTGTCGCAACTCCAAAAAGAACCAGGTCAATGTTTCGAGCACGCTGATAAGAACGCCTCATGGTTTTATACCTCCCCTGGGACTTCCGGGTCCTTTCAATCTCAAGTGCACAGCGAATGAAACCATCATCCGTTTTTATATCGAAAAGAAGATCAGGCAGCTTGCCGATGACTCCGTCCCCTAATCCTTTAAGGGCCAAAACTCGGTCCATTTTTAACTCTCCCTCCGACCAAGCTTTTTCAACAAAGTTCAAATCCTGAAGATGCAGATAAAACCGCATGACCATCTCGTCGTGAGCCAGATATGCAGAGTCCACCGCTTTGACAATGTCCTCGCCAAGAATTCGCTTTCCCTGAGAACTCAAGATTAAGTACTCAGGGACTCCCGTTCCGGTGACATAGGGGCTAAAGAGGGATGACTTGGAGAGCTCGTTCCAATTTTTATAACGGACGGATTTTCCGGCCGGACAGAAAAAATCCCAAACCACCGACTTGGGAATAAAACCGAATTTTTTAGTGAGCTTGAGGGCCTCCTCCTGCAAGGTCTTAAAACCCATCTTCTACAGCCCCTTCCCAACAGGGACCAAAACAAAGTGCCCCAACTCCAAACCTCCATTTTTGAAGTTGCTCTCAATCCACCGGTAACTCCATTGAACTTCGGAGGACTTAAATGAAAGGGACTTTGGCAAATCTAATTCGCTGCCAATAATGACCTGGCGAATTCTCACCGCGCAATTCCGTGCTGGATCCAATACCGAGCGAAATCCATCGTCGCTATTTTGGCAAAGCCGCTTCGTTGCACAACTCGAAAATATGAAGGCACTTAAAACAATATAATATCTCATTTAGCACTCCTTTCTAAGGTTCCCTGAATACGACCTTGTCTGTCTGAAGATTTGAACTCTAATTGGGCGAGAGGTCCTTTTAACACCTGCGGTAGTTTCTGAGCCCTTATCTCAGGCTGCATTTCAAACTTAAGCCTTGTGGAAAAATTACCATCGGCAAAGGGAACAACCATGACAGCGTCCCCTGTTCCCAGATCTCGTTTAAAAAGATTCGGATGATAAACAAACTCCTCCACATCCCGTATCGACCCCTCACCGGTTCTCTCCTGACCCCAGAATCCTTTCTTTTGTCGCTCAGTGGTTTTGATGCCCTCTTTGGTCCCAATAAGACGAGAAAAATATTCCGCCGTTTCAGGCTCGTTTGTTCTCATAAAGACCTTTAAGTTGGAATTGGTCTGAATGGTATTCTTCACTTCCTCCCCCAACGCTCCTAAGTCCCCTTGGGCCTGGTGGGCAAAAGTCACCCCGACATTCGCACTTCGGGACTTATTCAGAAGACTGACAAAGCTGGGAATAAGGTATTCTGTAAAGTCGTCCAGATAGACACCGAAGAAAGGGACCCTTTTATCTTGATCCAGATGACGACTTGAAACAGCACTTTGAATGCTTTGCAAGACCAGCTTCGCGGTGGCTTTCCCGAGGGTGGGGGTCTTTAGGACCGGAAGTTGGAAATAGATAATCATCCCCTCTCTCATCGCCTGTTCAATGTCGATCTGTGGTTCCTCGGCATTAAACAGCACTGCCGTTTCCCCAGAAGTAAAATGTCCTAATTGATTGACCAAGCCGCTGGTCCTCTTTTCTCTTTCATCTTTTGACAGAGCCATAAATCGCTCCACCCATTCATCCAAGAATTTATCCTTGGCTTTTTCAGACAAGATCTGAAGACGAGCGGTGTTCGTTATGGCCTGAATTAATTTGCTAAAGGTCGGAACCACCTGCGCCTTATCAAAAAGGTGCAGCGTCTGCCTCAAAACGTCGTACTGAAGATTCTTGTAGTACTCGTCTTCAAAGGTAAAGGCTGCAAATACGCGTTCCGTGACCTCATCCGGCGTTCCCCCCAATAGAGGGTTGAGACTAGAGCTGGGGCTAATATTGACCAAAGACAAAAGACGGAAGTCTTTGGAACGCTTATGTTTCACAACGTAAGCATAGAGCTTGTCCAAAAGCCCTCGATCGGACTTTCCATCAATCAAGATTAAACCACGTCCCTTCTTGATGTCTTCAATAGCCCAAGGCAATATCACGGATTCCGTTTTACCCGCATTCGTGGTTCCCACAATTTGCGCATGCATTCGTCTGGCTCCTAAAGGGATGTAAATCGGTTTTCCCGCGACTGAGGTCCCAAGAAAAATACTGTCCTCATCTTTCTTACGATGAAGGCGGGTTTCGATCTCTTTCTCCTTAGAACTTGTTTCAATCTTTTTTTTGACTTTCCAACAAATAAAAACAATCAAGGCCGAAAACACCAATGCGACGATATATCTGTATTTGATGAAAGCGCTTATCATCAGCGGAGCCATATTGTGCAAAGCCAAAGCCGTGAACAGGATGATTAATACAAAAATAGCAAACTGTTCCTTATCATGATCCTTATTCACGATTTCCTCCGTATTGAAGGTCCATGGACTCCGATAACAAGGCATCGCATTCCGTGCCGGAACGAATCTCCAGCCACTCACGCTCAGACTTAAGGCTTTCACCGTAACTCTGTGCTTTGCTGCGGGCTGTTTCAGCGACGGCACTCAGAAGACCATTTTCAAGGCCTCCTTTGGAGCGTCCGAAGACATCCGTTTGCATACTCCCTGCGGCAAGTCCTCCCACAAAGGTGGTTAAAACTTGACCAGCCGTATTCTTGGCGCCCTCCGAATACACCCGCCCCAGAACTCCTAGCTGACCATCTTTCCCCACGGCTCGCGCCGCCAGACCTTTGATTTGACCACTGGGCAGTGAGATTTGTTTAAAGACCACTGTGGCGCGTTCGGACCCTTTTTCAAAATTCGCCTCTCCATAAAACTTTGTTCCCGCCGGAAGACGCAGGCCAGAGTCCGTCATTCCATCCAGCAAAAGCTCCGCAAGCACCGGAACCGATTCCTGAGAGACCATGACTTTATCCAAAATACGAAGCGGCAATCTTGTTCCCGATCGCAGTTGAGTTTTCGCATTCCCTCCCGAAGAACCAATCAGCATCGAAGTATTATGATTCACTTCTGGTCCACCACCACCAGCGCCCCTCGGAAAATATTCGCGACGAGGAGAAGCCCAAAGTTGACTTGAGCCTGGAGTGTTTTGTTGGGCCCTGGACTTCCCTGAGGCCATGGAGGCCGGCGGCTTCGTTTCCATTTTTTCCGTGAACTGAACGGGCACCTCGGTGGGCATCAATAGGACCACACAAATGAACACGAAAATAAAAACAACCCCCATCCATTTAAAGGATGAAATCTTTAGCTCCGCCTTTTTACTGAAGGAGGTCGTTTTCACGAAACGCTCTTTGAGCCAATTCCTCATCTCGTGAATCAGACCTTTCACTTTACCGGTCCCTATTTCCATAAAAGCTCCTTGGGCAAAGTGATCCTTAGTTTTTCGCTTTGACCTTCAAAGCCGATATCCAAATCTCGATTGGAAATCTCGGCCCTTGGAATCGACATGGCCACAGGGTTGATTTGTCCTCTCTGAAGATCCGTTCGGGATAAGAAAAGACTATTCATGGTTTTAGAGATAGCTCCCTGGCGGACCCAAAAATCTGAGGGCTGCACTTTGATGCTTTCCTTAGGCGTGAGCTCTAGATCCAAAAGCAAAAAGCCGTCTTGGGTGGTGGCCAGTCTTAAGAGCTTCCAGGTGGCCCTCTTTCCACTGATGGTTTTATTAATGCTGCGCCATAAGGGGGCTCGCCCGACCTCTTGTTCTTTTATATAGACAATGTAATTGGCCCGCTCCTGGGGAACTGTTTCCAATCGCAGATTGAATCTCTTTTTTTGAGTAAAAAGATAAAGGTTCGTTTTCGCACCGAACCGCAACGGCTTGATCGTGACGGCTTTATCCACGGACTCAATGCGATAAGCTGATTGATCCCCGATGATTGCGGACTGGATGAAATCAGGCATTTGAATGATCGTTGCAATCCCCAATGCGGTCTTTATTTCCAAAATTTCATCCCCTGTTGGCGCCACTGTCTTCACATTGGCTAAAGAGAACTGGGCCAAAAGCAAGGCCGCCAGATGTATGAACACGGCCGTCTTCACTCAAGGACTCCTTCGGATTCTTTGGAAATATACACTCCCCACGGATTCACAGAAGTGCGCTCCCCGATACTAAAACTAAGAACAAGCCTCATGACCGTTGCGCCCTTAAGACTGTCAAACTCCGTGATCCGATCTGCTAAGACAGTCACCTTTTTTTCCTTTAGATTAATTTGTATGTCATAGGGGTAGATCTTCTGTTTCACCTTTTTCTCTTTGACGTACTTCTGGATCTCGATCATGGATTTCCGAAAGGATCCCACCAAGGCGGGCTCAATGAATAGCTCGGCCGCCTTTAGCTGCTGAACAATGGTGTCACCGGTCCACTGATATCTGTAAGAGATATAATTCTCCGCAGCTTCTTTGATCTGAACATCGGTGATCTTCGTTTCAATCTTGGTCACTCGGCCATGACCATCTAAGGCAATCACCAAGGGACCTCGATGAATGAAATAAACGACCAGGATCAATAAAATGAAGAGCAGGCCTAACAAGGCCCCACAAAGTGCCTTCAGATTGAAGTTCTCCGTGGCGAACTCTTGAATTAATTTTGGGTAGATTTTGATATTAAGCGATTTAGATTCCATAAAAACACCTCCTTTTGTTATTTGAATTTGGACCCGATATACCGGGTGCTGTTTGAAAGAAACTCGCGGGAAATATTTGAGACCTTCACGATCCTCGTTGGCAGGGCCACGATCGAAGCTGCGGCCACCGGACCCAAAGTCGATGCGGCCCCTTGTATCCCTTCTCCGATCAGGGACTTTACCAGCATGGGAGTGAACAAAAGCCCCAGCGCTATCACAAAGTTTAAAACCGTGAGCGTAAAATAAGAGCCTTCTGTTTTATAGATATTTCCCAAAGACAAGGCCGAAAGCATCGCCGACTGAACGGCCCAGACAATCTTCCACGAAGCCACTTCGATAAGCCCTCGATAAAGGTTCTTTGTGACTGCGGCCGTGGCCGGAAACATATAACAAAGAATCAAAATCGGAGAGAGCACCGAGAGCAGAACCCAGAAGAAATAATACAGAGCGATCGTCAGGTATCTTGCAACGTACAGAATCACAAAGCTGGCAAAACTTAAGACCGCAATAAAGAGATCATTAAATTTGAGCAGAAGGACATTGCTGGCCCCCGAATAGCTCCGGGATTTTTCCTCGGCCATCCTCATAAAGGTTTCCAGGCCCGACATGGAGTCGATTTTATTTGCCACCCCATCACAGACATCTAAAATCAGATTCGAGACCTCCGGAAAAGAGGCCAGCAATAAACCCGCAATCAAGGCCCTGCGCAAAGTATCGACGTAGTCTGGGCTGCCGCTTTTGAAAAAGCCAAAAGTCACCGAAAGAAGAATGGCCAGGGGCAAAGCCAGATAAAACAAGCTCGTTAACATTTGGTGTAGATCGCGAATCAAGGAGCCTAAAGCCTCCATATTAGGAATCATTGATTGCTCCCTTTTAAACGAGGCAGTGTCGTCTCTTTTGGAAGCTCTTTAAAGCCCTCGGAGAGGCTCTGGTAGTTCTCCTGAAATTCTTTGGTTTGAAGTTTTTCCCGCCGGTTATCCATAGCCATATTTTGCGCGAGCAGTTTCAGCATTTGGCTCTGGGTTCTCAGTAACTGGGTGGTAACTCCAATTAAGACCCCTAAAGCCTGGTTCTGAAGCTTCCCGGCCCCTTGAGGACTGACCAGTTGGGCATGAAATAAAATTCGTTCCCGCTCCCGATCAACGCTGTCGGCATAGTCATAAAGGTTTCGGTTCATGGAAATCACTTCAGCAACACTCTGATCCTGAGAATTCATCAAATCCTGATCCATGCCTTGAGGGACAGTACCGTAAATATCCTGAATAGCCCTTAAGACCGAATCCGCATTATCTAAATCGCCATAGACCCCGGGATTGAAATGAGGATTGATAATGCGAATCATATCAAGTCCTGACCGGACCCCGGCGTTGATGTCTCTCATCAAATTTAGAGAATCCTCTCCGGTGGACAAAATAGCCTTCAATTGAATCACAGTCTGGATCGTTTGAGCCAGAATCTGACTCAATAGAACCACGTCCCCGCCAAAAAGATCCGCACGTGCGGCATTTGGCGTGAACATCATCAAAACCGGGAAGATTGCTACAAGAAGTCGTTTTCTCATGCAGGCATCCCCATCTTCATGGCTTCCACTCCAAAAGGAGCGTCATTCGCAGCCTTCAGAATCGCCGCTTTCAAGTCCATTCCACCGCCAACCAGGGACTGTAAATAGACATTATCCGCAGAGTCACTTGTTGCAATCCAGTATTCCAAAGGAGAGGGCCGAATTCTCAAAACCTGACGACGGTCTCCTTTGACAAGAAAAGCTTCGCTAAACACCCCTTTTTTCCGCTCCAGGGTTTCAATGAGGCGCGTTTCCTGACTATTGAGCCGGAGAGTTTCACGAAGAACACTGGTGTCCCCTTGTTGGGCTAAAACCAATTTTGTCGCCGTATTATTCAGAATCGCCGAGCCAATGGAGCTTTGAACGATTTCCTCGACTCCTTGGGTGATAAAGGTGATGCCTGAGCCCGTTTTTCTTAAGGTTCGCGCCGCATACTCCATAAATGAACTCGCAGCCTTACTTTTTAATAACTCCCAGGCCTCATCCAATAAAACGCGCTTGGCAATCCCCTTATTGGCTTCCACCTGATCCAAAATGAAGTTGGTCAAAATAAGAGTCATGACCGATTGCAAATCAGGGTGTTGAGAGAGCCCTTTTAAGTCGAAAGCGACAACGGGACTCTCCGCTCTGATTTGCCCCTGACGGTCAATCAGTCTTCCATAGGCAGACTCTCCGATCCAAGGATACAGAAGCTTTGCGATTCTCTTTAGAGATTCTTCCTGGGATCCCTCACAGTGCTTGGCAAAGTCAGAAATCTGCGGAGACTTTTTGGGGTCTTTTTGCCGAACCTCCTCAAAAACCACCGTCAAGGCCTCCTCAATAAGAACCCTATCAAAACGAGTGAGCTTCTCCCCTTCATCAACAATCATTTGCTCAATGATGTTCACCAGGGCTTTGATTCGCTCCCCTGAGGGTGGGATGCTTGGATCTGTCTGAGCGAAGGGATTCAATGAGTAATCTTCGGAGAGATTGATCTCAAAGTACTGTCCGCCCATAAGTTCAGTGAGCTTTCGGTAGCTGCCCCCAATATCAATGATGAAAAGCTTCACTCCGCGAGCAATCTGCTGAAGCATCAGGAAGTTATTCATAAAACTCTTGCCGGTCCCGCTGGAGCCCGTCACCAACATATTATAATTGGTCAAAAGAGGATCGTAGGGATCAAGGGCAAATAAGGAGTCCATCTTCGTATGGGTTAAGATCATGGGGCGTTGGTCCCCAAAGCTTCCCCCATACAAAGGAAGAAAATCCGCGAGATTATTGGACTTCATCTTCTTTCCACGAATGAGACTTAAGGGGCTTCCCACCAATTCATTTGAAAAAATCTTCCAGGCCCCCACTGTTTCCTGAATTCCCTCAGCCCCACTCATTTTCCGAAACCGCGACAGAACTTCCTTCGTGTGCCGATTCAGCGCTTCTCGTCCTGCTTTTGAGTTCTCTTCGCGCAGTACGATCACCAGCTCCGCCACAAAAATTCTTTGACCAGTCTCAATGATTTCTCGAATAAGCTCCGTCGTCTGTTGGAGTCGGGATTCTCCCTCTAAATCACTGACTCTTCCATTTTTTTGACTTGTCAAAGAATGGGCCATTCGGCGCTTCTGCTCCAGTGAGCGCATTTCTTTGGCCTGATCTGGTACATGAAAAGAGAAGATCAGTTCGTATTTAAACCGCATATTCAAAAAAACACTCATCATCCCCGCATAGGTGATTTCTGGAAGAGTCTTCAGGGTCAAAACACGCGTCAGACTGCAATCAAGAATAAACTCCTCTTGATCCAACACCATATCCCCAAAAACCAACTGACTTCGCGGAGATTCATTTTCCAGGGACTGGCTTCTGGCCACGACAGAAGGAGGAGCTATTTCTTTGCTTCTCTTGGGATTCAAATACCGATATGCCAGAGTGATCATGTCCTCACGAGTCAATAACTCTGTAGAAAAACCTGCGGAGCCAAGGACCGTTCTTGAGCCCTCAAGGGCCTGTGATAATCCCTGCAAGGCACTGGCAAACTCTTTCCCATAGGTCCTGGCGAACCTTTGCGTCTTCTTTAAAGAAAAGGAGGAGGGCTTTTCGGGGGCCTCTGTTTTCAGGAAAAGAAAAATTCTCGGTCTAAAGACCTCTTCGTTTTGGACTTGCAGGTTTATTTTGTCGATTCTGCTGGCATCCAATTCAAGTAAGAAAGAGTTCTCTGTTGTGACCAGGGCCTGATGTTTCTCCAACAGATCCCCGAACTCCGTTTCGACCTTAAGATAAACTTGCGCAGTGATTCTCTCTGGCAACGAGTTGATGAAAGCCCGTAAGTTTAAAGTCAGGACATTGATTCGATCCGCATCCAAGCACTCAATATCTTGAGGCAAGATCTCCACCCCACTGGCAAGGGACCCATCCCACAGCACCATATGAGGCATGGAGCCCCCTTCAAACTCCCAGTACGGAAGGGACTCACAAAGAGTCGTTCTATGATTCATTTTCACCTCCTTTAATGAACGGTTGATAAGTTTCATCCGAAGCATTGGCTGAGCGAACGACCGCGGACAGCAGATATTCAAAGAAGTGCTGAATGTAGTTGTCCGGCTTTCCTCTTTTAAAGAAGAACAAAACCATCCCCAGAAGAAGGCTCGTCCCAAAGACCATGGGAATCTTTAGAGGAGTGCTGCCAAAAATCAGGTTCTGAACGGATAAGTTCAAAAGAAGAAATAAAACATCCGATAGCTCAAAGCCCATAATCTTGCTTTTCGTCTCCAAGGTTCGCGGAACACTGGAAGTCAGTAGCTCTTGCTGATCCCCCATGACTACCTCACCGTTTGGGAAATCATATCGGCGATGGATTGCGCCCCAAAACCAATGGCCGTCCCAATAATGGCGTAAATAATGTGTTTTTTAGCGTTCTCATTTCCCGTTAAAAATGAAAGACCGGCTAGCGCAATCCCAATCACTGAAAGAACCGGCAGAATAACGCGGGTTAATTTGGTTTGCACCCCCATCAGAGAAGACTCCACACTGGCTAAGGCTAAAATCGGCGCTAAAACCAGTGTGAAGATGAGAAGGAGTATATAAAGCTTCGATTTACCCTGCTGCATAGAACTCCTCGTATTGTTTTTCATCTGGAAAAAGGCACAGATAGACGTCCTCTGAAAGCAGATGGAATTTCATTTTGATATGAAGGCCCACGAACTCCCCGACACCCACTTTTTGCCAGATATTTTTTGCCTCTTGAGCCTGGGATTTGAATTCCTCAAGAGATAAAATCACATAGCTGGAGGTGCTCTCGGTTTCCCTTGTTAGAAAGTACTGATTGTGGGGGAACATCCAAAGTTTGATTCGAAAGGTCTTTGCTCCTGGTTTTAGGTAAGCAATGCCGACTTTTTCATATTCAATAAGTTCTTCATCAGCCCCCATGGTTCCGCGAACCAAAAAGAACTTGTCGGCTTTTTTAATAGGAATCACATTGCTATCAGTCGTCATTATTTTCACCCCCTTTGTTATTTTTAAAACTAAGATGCCAATTGATATTCAAGCTCATCGTCCTCCTCTTTGTAGCCATTGGCTGGATAATAATTTCCCCACTTGCAGGCGGGGCAGGTGATAAAGCCATCTTGAAAGTCCGTCGGTGAGTGACACTCAGGACAGATTTCAAGGTCTTCGTTTTCGTTTGGCCCCTCGTAGCGGCGGCGTTCGTAAGTTTTAGTCCATAAAGGTTCGAGGACTCTTTTTCTCTTGGCCTTGGACTCTTTTCGGTCTTTAAAGGTCCGGGACATTAAGAAGCCCTCTGGCCATTGCTGAATTGAGAGCGGTCACTTGGATTCATCTTCTTTTTGGCTTCAAGTTTTTCCCAGTCTTTGAGACTTATTTCCTGTGAGAAAAAGCATTTTTTAAAAATATTCCGAAGTTCATTAAATTCGATTTTCCTTAAGATCGTTGAACTGCGTTTGTTGGCTTTGATTGGATTTTTCATCTTTCCTCCTTTGTTGTGGGGTTCAGCGTGAGGAACTCTCGGTTCCTCGCGAGGACGCCCTCCCGGCGTCTGCCTGATCTCTTATGCAAAGGCATGCCAATGAATGGCGAAGATAGGCATGTGATTGGAAACATTCAGAAATATCTTTTTTGGCGAACTTAAGAGCGTGCGAAGAGTTTCAAAATTTTTGAATGTTTAATATTTCATTTGAGTGATTTCAAAGACTTAGAGACTTCAAAGATTTTGAGTGAATTTCAACTTTTTTGAAATTTGCAAATTGAATTTTTTGTGGGAGTTCGATTGGATGAAAAGAGGGTAAAATCACGGGCAATTGGAACTATGGTCAAGTTGATGGATATTTTAATCCACGGTGCTTAAAAGCCTGGACTTTTTGAACCATGAAACTTTATTCAAAAGAAAAGAAGACTGGAACTTATATTCCAGTCCATTGTAAGGAATGTAGGGTCAATTAACCAAGTTACAAACCACGGACATATTAGACAAAGTGTTTGAATAATAGAGACGACTGCCAGAAATCTCTACCAACGTATTTTTTTCATCACTCAAACTCATAAAACTGTCATCACCCGTTACTGATAAAGTTAAACCGTCTTTAGTTAATAAATTAACCCTTTTATCTGATTGTGGATTGTAAACCTTAGGTAGAACAATTGTTTGGTTAAAAGCAGTTCCTTTAATCTGACCATAGCAACTCCACTCCGCTGCAAATGATGTAGTCGAAATTAAAATTGATGTTAGAATAATATTTTTTATCATGTTAAAATCCTCCAAAATTTAAGGGCATATTACATATACTCGACAAAAACTCAATATTTTATGTTTTGTTCTTGATCCCCATTGAAAAATTTTGACACATCGTCGGGTATGTAAGGAGGGCCGAGAGTTTCTTTTTTTCAGCCCAGTCAAGGTAAGTTAAGTATTTCTCAACTGCCGTCGGCTTTCGAGTCCGGTTTTTCCTATTCACAGGCCTTTTAGGCTTTGGTATCGCCATCACCGCGTTGCCCTCGTTATCAAGATTGTATACGGCTTGATTCTGATCATTTCTGACCCACATCAGTAAAGCCAGGGCCTTCACATAGGCCTCTCTAATGACCTGGTTGGGGGTTTTACGGCCCAAGGTGCGGGTGGCTCGCTGAGAGTTCCAACGCTCACAGTAACCCCGGGTATTTAGCTCCAAGGTCTCATAACTTTTGAAGCTTCCTAGCGCATAAAACTCTCGGTCATCTTGTTTGTGGGTATTTTCTACCTTGCCGTTAAGCTCCTTCACCCCCACAGGGATCAGGCGGTGGATAATTCCCTGGGACTCACACCACTGATCCACGGGATGGCTGCCGGTCACGCCAAGACCTGAGCTAAACTTATCCGTAAAAGCCGCATCGTTATCCGTCTGGATCTCAAGGATTGCAAGAGGACAGGCCTCAATTAATTCCATCAAAAACTGCCTCACACAAAAAGTATTTTTGTTTCGATAACAGCGGATATGACGCCAACTGGAATGGTGATCAACACAACTGAGTTGGTAATACTGTTTTCCCTCTATCAAGTACGGGACATATTTAAAATCCATCTGTAAATACCCCGGCAAGGGCCTGCGATAACGCTTTAAATGCCTCTTGGTAAGACGTTCTGCGATCTTCTTTCCCACCACCTTGGCCCGGCGTAAAATCGCATACACCGTGCTTGGGGGAACTCTGGTTGCATACAGGTCCTCAAGGGTATCAGAGATCCGTTCCGGCCCCAGATAGGGCTCAACCCTGCGAACCTTGAGAACCTTCTTCTCAAGCCGGGGCTTGGTTTTGTTCGGTGACTGATAAGGCTTTCGAGACTTCGATAACAAGGCCTCTGCGCGAGGACACTTCAAGAGTCTCTTACCCCATTTGGAGTAGGCGTCTTCGGACATGCCAAAGAACCGGCAAGCCTGCGCCAGAGACTTGGGACTCTCGGTGATCTTCTTGAGCTTCATCCAGCGACTCCGGGCTTCAGAGTCTGTGATTTTGTTGGCTTCTTTGGAAAATCTGGGCAATAGTTTACGGAGCTGGTTTCTCAGCTGAGACATCTTCGAGTCCTTTCAAAGATTAAGTTTTTATTTCGTAGTAAAATTAAACCCTTGAATGCTCTAAGATGTCTCCCTTTTCTTTCAGCCAAATCCGTGCCCAAAGAATTAGCAAAATCATTCCAAGCACATACCCCAAAATATCCGCCGATGTCCCTAAGTTCTTTATTTCTTGATCCCCATTTGATGTGGACACCCAACCCAGGGGGTTCAGTTCGTTCGATATTTGAGCGTCAGAAGTCTGAAGGCCGATGAGATCTACTATTCTCAAGGGCAGAAATACGATGAAATTGGCTTCGTCGTGAAAGGCCTAGTGTATAATTTTTATACGAATGCGAAGGGTGAAGAATTTGTAAAAAACTTTGTTACAGAAGGAAATCCCGTTGCAAGTTATATGAGTGTGATTCGTGGGAATCCCGCCGCATACAGCTGTATGGCGATTGAAGATACCCTTTTAGTAACTCTCAAATATAGTGATTTAAAAAAACTCTACGAGACCTATTCTTGCTGGGAACGAATGGGAAGAGTAAATGCAGAACAATGTTATTTTGAAACTGAACAGCGCGAACAACAGCTTTTAACGATGGACGCAACAGAACGCTACGAACTTTTCATGAAACAAAATGCCAGACTCGCAAGTCGTGTCCCACAATACTTAATTGCGTCCTACATTGGTGTATCCCCAGTTACGCTGAGTCGAATTCGAAGCAAATAGAATATTTCTACGAACAAAACCCAAACTTTTTAAGCTGCCGGGCGTTCGTTTGGCCGCTGGCATATGGGTCGAACCCATTTGCTCTAATTCAGGAATGCGGCCTTTTTAATCAGGGTGGTTTTTTGCAGCTTTTAGGGGTTTTTAAGC
>Ga0255338_1000383_pt1 | contig 155871 bp, 128 predicted proteins | sample MeOH1_35cm_T4_19_FD_203715 | JGI IMG/M metagenome (GOLD analysis project Ga0255338, IMG submission 203715) | Sandy soil microbial communities from University of British Columbia, Vancouver, Canada - MeOH1_35cm_T4_195 | ecosystem: Engineered > Artificial ecosystem > Sand microcosm >...
GCTGGTGTGCTGCTACAAGGGCTTCCACGCCTCGGGCGGCGCCAAGGGCGTCGGCCAGGCGACCACCGAGGCGATGGTGGCCAGCGCGCTGTCCATCTTCATCCTCGATTTCTTCGTCGGCGTGATGTTGCACTAGCTGTTGCACGAGATCATGGCTACCGCCGCGCCAGAGCCCGCCCCCGAGCGGCCGATGATCCAGGTCATCAACCTCCACAAGATGTTCGGTGACCACAAGGTGCTCACCGGCATCAACCTCACCATTCCGGAGGGAAAGACGTGCGTCATCCTGGGCGGCTCGGGCTCCGGGAAGACGGTGCTGATGAAGCACATGATCGGCCTGCTCAAGCCGGACGAGGGCCAGGTCATCGTCGACGGGGAGGACATCGTCCCCCTGGGCGACGCGGAGATGGAGCGGGTGCGGCGCAAGTTCGGCATGGTGTTCCAGGCCGCGGCCCTCTTCGACTCGATGAACGTCTTCGAGAACGTGGCCTTCCCGCTGCGCGAGCACCGCAAGTCCATGACCGAGGAGCAGCTCCGCGCCGCCGTCCGCGCCAAGCTGGACATCATGGGCCTGCCTCCCTCGGTGGAGGCCAAGTTCCCGGCGGACCTCTCTGGCGGCATGCGCAAGCGCGTGGGCCTGGCGCGCGCCGTCGTGCTGGAGCCGAAGATCGTCCTCTATGACGAGCCCACCACGGGCCTGGATCCCATCACCACCGCCTACGTGGACGAGATGATCCTGGAGGCCCAGGCCAAGCTGAAAGTCACCAGCGTCGTCATCAGCCACGACATCGCCTCGGCCTTCAACGTGGGGGACTACATCGCCTTCTTGTCCAAGGGCCTCATCATCGAGTTTGGCCCGCCCGAGCAGCTGCGCAATTCAGAGCACCCGGTGGTCAAGAATTTCCTGCAGACATGGTTCGACAAGAACTGATCCAGGGGCTCGAAAAGGTGGCACGCGGACGGCAAACCGCTAGAGTCCCCCCGGCCGGACCCCCTCGGAGTCACCCCTGGTGAAGAAGCTCGTCACGCCGTTCCGTGTAGGACTGTTGGTGATCGCCGCCGGGGCCTTCTTCTTCGCGTTCTTCGTGTTCGCGCGGAAGGGAGGCCTGAGCGACAAGGAGTCCATCAACGTCTGGGCCTACTTCCGGGATGCCTCGGGCCTGAGCGCCAAGAGCCGCGTGCAGATCGCCGGCATCGCCGTGGGCGAGATCAGCGGCATCACCCTGGAGGGCACGCGCGCCAAGGTGTGGCTGCGCATCCGCAATGACGTGGAGCTGCGCCAGGACGCGCTCCTCACCAAGCGCTCCGAGTCCCTGCTGGGCGACTACCTGCTGGATCTCAACCCCGGCACCGAGCAGTCCCCTCCCATGGAGGAGGGCGGGCAGATCAAGCGGGTGATCGACACCCAGGGCATGGAGGCCGTCTTCCAGTCGCTCAGCCAGATCACCGCGGACATCCAGCAGGTGACGGCGGCGCTGAGGGACGTGCTGGGCGGAGAGCGCGGCGCCGGCTCGCTGCAGCGCATCGTCGAGAACCTCATCCACCTGTCCGAGTCCGTGGACAACACGGTGCGCACCAGCGGCGAGAAGCTCAACGCCATCCTCGCCAACTTCGAGGGCGTCTCCGAGGACGTGCGCGGGCTGACGGCGGAGAACGAGGCGGAAGTCACTCGCATCGTCAACAACATCGAGGGCATCACCAAGGACGTGCGCGAGGTCCTCGAGACCGTGAAGCACGTGGTGGGCACCAACGAGGGCGATCTGAAGGAGGGCGTCTCCAGCCTGAAGGACACGATCCAGAAGCTGGATCGCACGCTGGGCAACCTGGAGCAGATCACCCAGACGGTGCGCGAGGGCGAGGGCACGGTGGGCACGCTGCTGTCGGACAAGCAGCTGGGCCAGAAGCTCACGGATGCCATCTCGGACGTGACGGACTACGCCAACCGGCTCACCGGCATGCAGACGGAGGTGGGGCTGAACGCCTCCTATCTCCTGTCCCAGGGCCGCGCGAAGAACGGCATCTCCCTGCGGCTCATCCCCAAGCCGGACAAGTACTACCTGCTGGAGGTCATCGACGATCCCCGCGGCCTCGTGGAGGTGCAGGTGGTGCAGAACAACCCGCCTGCCTCCGGCCAGCCGGTGGTGCAGACGCAGAAGATCATCAAGGAGACCTACAAGATCAGCGCCCAGTTCGCGAAGCGCTACTACTTCACCACCCTGCGCTTCGGCCTGATCGAGTCCACCGGCGGCGTGGGCGCGGACGTGCACTTCCTCAAGGACGCGCTCGAGCTGAAGCTGGACGCCTTCAACTTCTCCGCCGAGGAGCTGCGCTACCCTCGGCTGCGCGCCACGCTGCGGGCCCAGGCCTTCGAGCACCTCTTCGTCATGGCGGGCATGGACGACATCCTCAACGCCCAGCAGCGCGACACGGCCACCCAGCGCCTGATCGCCGGCCGGGACTTCTTCTTCGGTGGCGGCCTCTTCTTCACGGATGACGACCTGAAGGCCCTGCTTCCGTCCGTCCCTACTCCTTGAGCCAGCCGTCTTGACCTGAGGCCGGGAACATCGTACCCCGCTGCGGCACGGGTCTTGCCCTGACGCGCCGTGCTCAGAGTCTTCAACTCCTGCCTCTCCTTCCAGGAAGCCTCATGTCTCTGCTCGTCGTCGGCTCGGTCGCGCTGGATTCGGTGGAAACCCCCTTCGGTAAGAAGGAGGAAGTGCTCGGTGGCTCGGCCACCTTCTTCTCCACCGCGGCCTCCTTCTTCAACCCGGTGCAGCTGGTGGCCGTGGTGGGGGAGGACTTCCCGGAGGCCCACGTGCAGTTCCTCCGGGCGCGCGGCATCGGCCTGGACGGCCTCACCCGTGAGAAGGGCCGCACCTTCCGCTGGAAGGGCAAGTACGGCTTCCAGCTCAACGAGGCCCAGACGCTGGATACCCAGCTCAACGTCTTCCAGGACTTCGCCCCCAAGCTGCCCGAGGCCTACCGGGACGCCCCCTACGTCTTCCTGGGCAACATCCACCCGGAGCTCCAGTTCCAGGTGCTGGATCAGGTGAAGAACGCCCGCCTCGTGGCCGCCGACACCATGAACTTCTGGATCAACGGCACCCGCGAGGCGCTCCTCAAGACGCTCAAGCGCGTCAACCTGCTCTTCGTCAACGACGCGGAGATCCGCCAGCTCTCCGGCGAGCACAACATCGTCAAGGCCGCCCGCGCCGTGCACGCCATGGGGCCCTCGCGCGTCGTCGTGAAGCGCGGCGAGTACGGCGCGCTCCTCTTCGAGCGCGAGCACATCTTCGCCTGCCCCGCCTTCCCGCTGGAGGACGTGTTCGATCCCACCGGGGCGGGGGACACCTTCGCCGGCGGCTTCATGGGCACCCTGGCCACCGCCGGCCGCTTCGAGCCCGACATCATCCGCCGCGCCATGGTCATGGGCAGCGTGATGGCCTCGTTCACCGTCGAACGCTTCAGCCTGGACCGCATGCGCGATCTCACCCAGCACGAGATCCGCCAGCGCTTCAGTGAATTCAAGCGGTTGACCCACTTCGAAGACTTGGCTGCCTTGCAAGGCTGAAAAAACGGCTCTCCCTGACTTGACGGGTGTGGGAGTGGTCCGTACTGTGCATCCCCGCTGTCTTTTTCCAAGTTCCTGGGAAGCACGCAGGAGAGACGGATGGGCGCTGCCTTGGAGGATCTCGCGTCAATGGAGAACCGGAAGTACGGACGGGTCGCCTCCCGCATGCGCTGCTGGTGCGAGGGGGACAACGTCACCCTGTACTCCCGCGTGGGCAACCTGAGCGAGGGCGGCCTCTTCCTGCGCACGAGCACGCCCCTGCAAGAGGGGACTCAGGCGACGGTCCGGCTGGGAGCGGGGGAGGAGAGCGGGCAGCAGTTCCAGACATTGGCCAAGGTCGTCTGGACGCGCCAGAATGACAAGCAGTGGCCGCCTGGAATGGGGCTGCAGTTCGAGTCGCTGGATGCTACCAGTCTGGAGCGGCTCAGGCAGATCATCTCCCACGAACGCGCGCGCTGGCCCGGGGCTTGAGGCCCGGGGGACGACTGGCCGAGGCACACGAATGCGGATCGCAGTCATCTCCGATATCCACTCCAACATCGAGGCCCTGACCGAGGTGCTCCGCACGGCGGACCGGCACAAGGTGGACCGGGTCGTCTCGCTGGGAGACATCGTCGGCTACGGCGCCTCCCCCAACGAGTGCTGCGAGCTGGTGCGCTCGGTGACGGAGGTGACGCTGCTGGGCAACCACGACGCGGCGGTGGCCGGGCGGATGGACTACTCGTACTACTACGACGCGGCCCGGCACGCGCTCGACTGGTCCGCCAGCGTGCTCGAGGAGGACAACCTCTCGTGGCTGCGCAGCCTGCCGTACACGTACCGCATTGGCGAGGTGGGCTTCTGCCACGGCTCGCCCATCGAGCCCAAGGCGTACGAGTACATCTTCGCGCTGGAGCAGGCGCGGGAGCTGACGCCCTTCGTGGCGGAGCTGCCGGAAGTCACCTTCATCGGCCACAGCCACCTGTGCAAGGCGTTCGCGATCGGCAACGGCGAGGTGAATGACGTGGTGGCCCAGAAGTTCGGCATCCGCCGGGGCTACAAGTACATCATCTCGGTGGGCAGCGTGGGGCAGCCGCGGGACTACGACAACCGGGCCTGCTTCGTGATCTGCGACACGGACGCGCGCACGGTGGAGTACACCCGCGTGGAGTACGATATTGAGACGGCGGCGCAGAAGATCTTCGACGCGGATCTGGCGCTGAACTTCGGCAAGCGCCTCTTCCTGGGCGTCTGAGCGCCCCCGGGTGCGCCCGGCCTCCGGCCCGCTGAAATGCGGCGAGGAGGCCGGAAACGTGGCATATACCGCCCTGTGCGGAACCACAGCCTGACGACCCTGAGTCGGCCCCTGGTGGGCCTTGTCTCCACCCTCCTGATCGCGCTGGCGCCCACAGGGTGCGGCAAGAAGTCGGGCCCGCCGTCCGAGGCCTACGAGCAGGCCCACAAGCGCTTCAGCAAGCTGTACGCGCAGCAGCTGGATGGCGCGTTCTCCGATCCGGAGATGGACGAGATCGAGGCGCTGCTCCAGCAGGTGCCGCCGGACAGCATGGACGCATCGTCCGCCGCCGAGCTGCAGCAGCGCATCAAGGCCGGCCGGGCGAAGGTGGAGAAGCAGCGGCAGGAGCAGGAGGCCTCCATCGCCGCGGCGCACGAGGTGGACTCGTTCCCCTCGTCGCCCACGCCGAGCGAGCCAGAGCCCACGCCGGCTCCCACCGCGCCGAAGGATGCGGGGACGGCGGCGGACGGCCCGGTGAGGGGCTCTCCGGCCTCCGAGCTCTCGGCCGGCTACCTGGGCTGCTTCCAGCGCATGAAGCAGATCGAGGTGAGGGAGCGGGGGATGAGGGACGCCTGGGAGATGTCCGACCGGGCGAGGTGCAGCCAGTCGTTCCCGGGGTTCGTCGGCCAGGTGGTGATCATCGAAGACGACAAGGTCTTCGCGGTGTTACCGAAGAGCTCCGTGACTGTCACCTTCGAACGGAAGGACGGCGGAACGACGACGGGGGACCCCGGCACGCCTCAGTAGGCCGGTCCGCTCCCGCCAGGAACCTCGAGATCCCGCGCGTATGAACGAACAGACTTTCATGAAGTTGATGCAGATCCTGCCCAAGTCCGCCCTGTCGTCGGCGGTGGGGCTGGCCACGCGGCTGCCCGCTCCGGCGCCGGTGCACCGGATGGCGATGAAGGCCTTCGCCAAGGCGTACAACGTGGACATGGACGAGGCGGAGCACTCCTTCGAGCGCTACTCCACCTTCGCGGAGTTCTTCACCCGCGGGCTGAAGCCGGGCCTGCGCCCGATCGACGCGGGCGAGAAGGTGGTGGTGTCGCCGGTGGACGGGCGGGTGTCCCAGGTGGGCTACTCGGACAACGGGCGGTGCCTGCAGGCCAAGGGCATCGAGTACACGGTGGACGAGCTGCTCGGGGACACGGAGGCGGCGAAGCCGTTCCACGGCGGGGCCTGGACGACGATCTACCTGTCGCCGAGGGACTACCACCGCATCCACGCGCCGCTGGGCGGGATGATCACGGGCTACGCGTACATCCCCGGCGAGTTCTGGCCGGTGAACCCGGCGTCGGTGAAGAACAAGCAGTCGCTGTTCTGCGTGAACGAGCGGCTGGTGACGTACCTGGACACGGTGGCGGGCAAGTGCGCCGTGGTGAAGGTGGGAGCCACGTGCGTGTCGCGCATCAAGGCGGCGTACGACGAGGTGCTCACCCACGCGGGCCAGCCGGGGAAGGTGCACACGTACTCCACGCACCTGCCGGTGGAGAAGGGCGGGGAGCTGGGCCGCTTCGAGATGGGGTCCACGGTGATCCTGCTGTTCGAGCCCAAGCGGGTGAAGTGGGACGACAGCCTGCAGCCGGAGGAAGTGGTGCGGCTGGGGCGGCGCATCGGGGAGATCGTGTGAGCCAGAAGATCAGCGGTGTGAAGGGGATGAACGATCTCCTGCCCGGCGAGCTGGGCGGGGACATGGCGCCGGTGGAGGTGTGGCAGCACGTGGAGCGCACGGCTCGCGAGCTGTTTGGCCGGTTCGGCTATGGGGAGATCCGCACGCCGATGGTGGAGGACACGGCGCTCTTCGTGCGCAGCGTGGGCGAGGAGACGGACATCGTCGGCAAGGAGATGTACACGTTCGATGACAAGGGCGGCCGCAGCCTGTCCCTGCGTCCCGAGGGCACGGCGCCGGCGGTGCGCGCGTACATCGAACACTCGGTGGCGAACCAGGAGCCGCTGACGCGCTGGTACTACATCGGCCCGATGTTCCGGTACGAGCGGATGAAGACGGGCCGCTACCGGCAGTTCTTCCAGATCGGGGCGGAGGCCATCGGCTCGCGCGAGGCGGCGCAGGATGTGGAGCTGATGGACATGGTGGTGCAGCTCCTGGAGGCGCTGGGGCTGAGGGAGGTGTCGCTCAACCTGAACTCGCTCGGGGATGACGCGTGCCGGCCGGCGTACCACCAGAAGCTGGTGGAGTACCTGACGGCGCACCGGGCGGAGCTGTGCGAGGACTGCCAGCGCCGGCTCGAGACCAACCCGATGCGGGTGCTCGACTGCAAGAACGCGAAGTGCCAGGCGATCGTCCAGGCGGCGCCGAACATCCTCCAGTTCCTGTGCGAGCCGTGCAAGGCGCACTTCGACGAGGTGAAGCGCAAGCTGGATGCGCTGGGGACGCGCTACGTGATCAACCCGCAGATCGTGCGGGGCTTGGACTACTACACGCGCACGACGTTCGAGTTCATCGCGGCGCACCCGGCGCTGGGGACGGCGAGCACGGTGGGCGGCGGGGGCCGGTACGACAAGCTGCTGAAGGGCTTGGGTGGGCCGGACATGCCGGCGGTGGGGTTCGGGCTGGGGCTGGATCGGCTGACGCTGCTGCTGAAGGAGAGCGGGCAGCAGTTCGGCACGCCTCCGGACGTGTTCATCGCGGTGGCGGACGAGGGCTCCGGGGACGCGGCGTTCGCGCTGGCGAGCAAGCTGCGGCGCGAGGGGCTGAAGGTGGAGTTCGACACGCGCGGCGGCAGCCTGAAGAGCCAGATGAAGCGGGCGGACAAGACGAAGGCGCGCTACACGCTGGTGCTCGGGCAGACGGAGCGGGAGAGCGGCAAGGCCCAGCTCAAGCGGATGGCGGACGGTCAGCAGATCCCGGTGTCACTCTCCGAGGTGGCCCAGACCGTGCGGGCCACGCCGCAGACCTAGCGAGGACTGCTTCCCGGCCGGGTTCAGGCGGCCGGGGGCCCCAGGCGAAGAGGATCCCAGACGTACTGCTCAGCGGGGATCAGCTTCATGTTCGTCAGCCCGTGGCGGGCGACGAAACCTGCAAAGCGCTCGGAGACGATGTCGGTTCCAGGAAGGCCCCGGGCGCGGAAGACATCCTCGCCCTGCCAGGTGCCGGGCTCCAGGGCGAATCCATGGACCGTGTCCAGCCCTGCAGAGCGGCATTCATCGCACGTCACCGGATCGCCATAGCGCAAACGGCTGCGCGTCACGTCCACGGTCGCGCGGCTGAAACACGGGGTCACGACAAAGTAGCGAGGCACGGTGCCGGGCTTGGGGCCCTTGCGCTTCCTGCGCACACGCACCACCTCCGCCGGGCTGAAGCCGCTCAGCCCCGTCAACCCTTCTGCCTGGAACGCCTCTGCCATCCGCTCGGAGATCAGGAAACTGTTGCCAGGGCCCGTGACGAAGTCACCAAGACTCTGGCCATACAGTTCTATCTCGACGCGGTAGGGCGGTAGCCAGGTCCGCAGTGCGAGGGCGCCATGGCATCGGGGGCACTCAGGGGCATCTCCCAGATTGACAGGCTCGACATCGTCGAATTTGGTGTCATGGGAGCCAAACATGTCGTCTTCGAGCACGAAGAAGCGCGTGGAGGCCGGCTCGTCAGAAGCCATTGGGAAACCTCTGGGCGCGAGTCTTCTCCTCGGCCTTTTCCATCCAGGAACTGGCCTGCCGCCGCCACGCGGGCCTGAGGCTGTCGGGCACCAGGCTGGAGGCCGCGTCACGCACCGCCAGCTGGCGGAAGCGGTACTCGACCTCCCCCGGGAAGCGGCCGCCCGGCTGGGGCTGCACCACCTCCAACTCCACCAACTGCCGCAGGCTCTGCGTCAGCTCCTCCTCGGAGAGGTGCTCCTCCAGTAGCGCCTTCAGCCCTCCCACCCAGAAGGTGGGGCCGAAGAGGCTGGCGGCTCGCAGCACCCGCCGAGGGTTCGGTCCCAGCCGCTGCAACGAGGACAGCAGGATCGCCTGCACCGACCCAGGCGTCTGCTCGCTGGAGCCCTCGGCCGCACTGCGGATCAGCTCCTCCAGGAACAGCGCGTTGCCCATGGACCGCTCCACCAGGAGGGCCACCTCATCTGGAGGAACTCGCGTGCCCAGCACCTCCTGCGCCAGCCGGGTGCTGGCCCTCTGGCTCAGCCCTCTCAACGGTAGCTCCTGCAGGAAGCGCGACCAGAGGCCAGGGAACAGCTCCTTCACCTCCGGCCGCCCCAGCGCCAGCACCATCAGCGGCTGCTCCGCCAGCTCACGCAGCACCTCCTCGACCAGCCGGATCGTGGCCGCATCGCTCCAGTGCAGATCCTCCAGCACCAGCAACACCGCACCCTGCGCGCACTCGGCCTTGAGGAAGGTCACCAGCGCTCGGCTCACCTGCTCACTCATCCGCCGCGGATCGCTCCGGGCGCCTCGGAGCGAGGAGCTGTCCTCCTCCGCGAAGGGAAGGGCGCACAGCTCGCCCAGAAACATCACGACTTCCTGCGCCTGATCTGCGGGCAGGTGCCGTGCCACGCGCTCGGAGAGTCGCGCCCGGCTCACCTCCAAGGCCTCTCCCTTCCCGATCCCGCACAAGCGCCGCAGCGCCTGAGCCAGCACGCCACACGAAGTCCCTACGCCGAGCGGATCCCCTCGGCCCTCGAGCACCTGCACCGGCTGCTCACGCTGCTCGACGCGGCGGCGGAACTCGTAAACCAGCCGGGACTTGCCCGCCCCTACGGACGCCGTCACCAACATGGCTCGAGCCGTGGGCTCCTCGACACACGTGGCGAGCGTGAGGTCCAACAGGGCCAGCTCCTGCTCGCGGCCCACGAAGGGAGTAGGGCGCCCCATCAGCGGGCGAGGACCGTCCCTCTCCGTCCGCTCGCCCTGGAGCAGGAAGATCCCCCGCGCAGAGCGCGAGAGCTGGAAGCCCGCGTCCAGCAGTCCGGCGGTCACGTCATCCAGCAGGGCGAAGGAGGCGGTTGCAGGCTCCTTCTCGAAGTGGCCCCGCAGCCACTCCGCCCTCTCCGGGGCAGGCCCTGTCGGCAAAGCCCCCTGAAAGACGCAGAGGCCCGTGGCGACGGCCACCCGCACTTCGGGCCACCGCTCCTTGAGGGCCAGGGCGCAACGCGCCGCCAGTGCTGACGGGTCAGCAGCCGTGCCACGCTCCAGCTCCAACACGCCCAGAAGCGAGCCGTCGGCCAGCTCCTCCTTCTGGACTCCGTATGACAAGAGCGCCGTGTGCAGCCCGTCCCGCAGGGCACGTTCCTGAGTGGGATCCGCGCTCGACTGGGTCGCGGCAGTGGGCATGAGCACCCGCACCACACTCACGAGCCGCGGCTCCGGCTCGGCGGCCCCGGGTTGAGCGGCCTCTCTCCTGGAACCCGGCAGCAGCAGATCCGGGATCGACTCGAGCGCCGAGAGCGAGGTCAGCATGCTGGTGGCATCCGGCAGCCGCCGCCGAGGATCCTTGTCCAGCATGCGATCCACCAACACCTGCAAGCCCGGAGGCAAGCCCGCGCGAAGCGTGTGGAGCGGGGCAGGGCGGCCGAACAGGAGCTTGTCCAACGCAGCAGCGAAGTTGGGAGCCGCGAAGGGAGACTGGCCGGTGAGGCACTCATACAGCACGCACCCCAGGGAGAAGATGTCCGCGCTGGGGAGGATCTCGGGCTGATTGGAGGCCTGCTCCGGGGCCATGTACCCCGGTGAGCCGATCGCGCCTTGTCTCCGCGTCACCCCCACCAGCGTGGGCATGGCATAGCGGGCGAGCCCAAAGTCCAGGACGACCACATCCTCGGCACGCCCCCCACGCAGGAAGAGGTTCGAGGGCTTGATGTCCCGGTGGATGATGCCTTGCTGGTGAGCGAACGCGAGGGCCTCGGCGATGCGGCGCACCAGGGCCACGCTCTCCGGGAGCCGAAGGGGCCTCGTCCTCAGACGCTGTGCCAGATCCTCTCCTTCGAGCCACGCCATGGCCAGGAAGGGCTGGCCCCGCCGGGTGCTGCCGTGCGCCACATACGAGACGATGGCCGGGTGGCGCAGCTCGGCGAGCAGGAGGGCCTCCCGGTTGAACCGGTAGACCGCCTCGGGCGAGGTGACGGCGTACAGCAGCTTGAGCGCGACCTGCCGTCCCGTCAGCGAGTCCTGGGCCCGGTAGACCGCCCCCATGCCCCCATGCCCCGCCAGGGCCTCCACGGTGAAGCGATCCGCGATGCGCGTGCCTGGAGCCAGCTCATTGAATCCGGCCATGGGCACCGTCCCAGTCCATGCCCCAGCGCTGCCGCACCAGCTCCCGCGTGCGGGCATTCTCGGGCACCCGGCTCAGGAAGCGCTCGAGGGCCTCCGGATCCGTGACATCCCTGGCGCGCACGGACAGGCTGTGCCGCGCCTGGCGCAGGGCCTTCTCCGCCTCCACGGTCTTCCCCTGGGCCAGGCAGGCCTCGGCGAGAGACAGCCACATCCCCACGGCGCCGGAGCCTTCTCCCCCCAGCTGCTCCAGCCCCTGGACACCCCGCTCCGCCACCGCCTGAGCCTCCTCGGCGCGCCCCTGCGCCAGCAGCGCCACGCAGAGGCTCCTGCTCGCGATCAGGTGGAAGGGAATGAGCACGGCCAGCAGCTCGCACGCCCGGCGAGCCTGGGTCTCGGCAGCGCTCAGGTCTCCCTGAAACAGAGCCACCTTCGCCAACGCCACGTGGGCGACGCCCTGGTGGAGGAGGTTGTTCTTCTCCGTCTCCAGGATCTGACGCGCCAGGAGGCCCGCCTCCTCCTGGTGCCCAGGCTCGGAGCTGCTCGACAGGACCAGCACCAGGTGCATGCGCGTGCCCGCGGCGGCATACCGGTGGCCTCCTTGCTGGCAGACCGTCAGCGCCTTGCGCAGCACCTCGATGGCGGGCACCCCCTCTCCCAGCGCCTCCAGCGCCAGGCCCATGAGTGCCTGAGCGGCCGTCTCATTGAGATCCGAGCCCGCCTCCCGGAACATCCGCTCGGATACCCGGGCATGCGTCAGGCACCGCCAGGGCCGGTTCGCCAGGAAGTGATCGAAGTAGCCCAGCGCGGACTCTGTCCACCCTTGCGCGACGCGGTTCGGCACCGCCAGGCCCGCGGTGACGGCCTGGATGCGCTCCAGGGCGAAGGCCGCCGGCGCCCTCTGGCCGCTCCAGGTATTCATGGCGGACAGGAAACAGGCGGCCTCGATGTAGAGGGGGGCTGCGTGGGCATCCGGAGTGGTGTTCAACAGGTGCTGGCCCAGGCGGGCCACCTCTCCATGCCGGCCGCTCTGGGCCCCCGCGAGCAACAAGCCGCTGATCACCCGGCTCCACGGGGCGCTGCCCGCGGCCAGGCTGGGAAGGATCTCACTGCCCGCGGCGAACGAGCGCTCGAAGTCCTCTCGCCAGAAGGCGATGGTGGCCTCCAGCGCCCGCAGCGCGAGGATGTCCGAGCCCTCCGGCCCACAGGCCAGCGCGGACTCCAGGCACTGCTGCGCGGCCTTCAGGTCATGCCGCTCGAAGAGCCGCTCTCCCGCGCGGGTGAAGAACTGCACGGCCCGCGCCCGCTCCTGGCCGAGCTGGTAGTGCCGGGCCAGGACCAGGGGCTCGGGCTCTCCGGCCTGCTCCAGCCACGTCCCCGCCAACCGGTGGCCCAGCGGCTTGAGATCATCCGGCACGAGCCCGTAGGCCGCGTCCCGTGCCAGCGCATGGCGGAAGCGGTACTCCGGCTCCTGGGGGAAGCGGCTCTCCGGCTGGGGCTGCACCACCTCGAGCACGATCAGGTGCCGCAGGCTGCGCTCCAGCTCGTCGGTGGAGAACTCTCCCTCCAGCAAGGCCTGGACTCCTCCTGTCCAGAAGGTCCGCCCGAAGATGCTGGCGGCTCGCAGCACGCGCCGCAGGCCGGGATCCAGCCGCTGCAGGCGGGACTGGAGGATCGCCAGCACCGTGCCCGGCGTCTCCTCGCCCCGTCCCTCGGCGACGCCGCGGATCAGCTCCTCCAGGAAGAGGGCGTTGCCGGCGGCCTGCTCCACCAGGCGGGACACGACGGCGTCCGGCACCTGGCGCCCCAGCACCTCGTGCGCCAGCTGGGTGCTGGCCCGCTGGCTCAGCCCCCGCAGCGGCACCTCCTGCAGGCTCTGCCCCCACAGCCCCGGGAACAGCTCCTTCACCTCCGGCCGCCCCAGCGCCAGCACCATCAACGGAGTCTCGTTCAGCTCGCGCAGCACCTCGTCCACCAGCCGGACCGTGGGCGCATCGGTCCAGTGCAGATCCTCCAGCACGAGCAGCACCGGCCCCTGCGAGGTCTCCGCCCGGAGGAACGCGACCATGGCTCGCGCCACCTGGAGGCTCATCAGCCGGGGATCCTCGCGTGCCGCGCGCAGCTTGGGGCTGTCCTCGGCGGGGAAGGGCACGCCGCACAGCTCGCCCAGGAACTCCACGGTGTCCTTGCGCTGCTCGGGCACCAGGTACCGGGCGAGCCGCTGGGCGAGCTTCTCGCGGCGGGCCTCCACGGGCTCCCGATCCATCACCCCACAGAGCTGGCGCACCGCGTGTCCCAGCAGCCCGTAGGCGGAGCCGGCGTTCATCGGGTCTCCGCGCCCGAACAGGGTGAGCACCTTCTGGCCGCGCTGCTCCATGCGGCGGAGGAACTCCGAGCGCAGGCGGGACTTGCCGGTCCCCGCCGGAGCGGTGACGAGCAGGGCGCGCGCCGCGAAGTCCTCCATGCAGGTGGCGAAGACCAGGTCCAGCAGGGACAGCTCCTGCTCGCGGCCCACGCAGCGGGTGGGCCGGCCCAGCAGCGGGCGGGACTCGTCCACGCTGAGGTGCTCGCCGCGCAGGAGGAACTTGCCCGTATCACTCTTGTCGAGCTGGAAGCGCGGGCCCAGCAGCCCGGCGGTCGTGTCGTCCAGCATCACCTGGGTCGCCGCGGGGTCCGAGCCCCCCTCGAGCTGGCGGAGGAGCTCGCCGGCCCGATCCGCCACCTCACCCACCGGCATGGGGGCGCTGCGCAGGCTCAGCCCCGTGGTGAGCGCGACCAGGCTCTCTGGCCAGCGCTCCTTCACAGAGAGGGCACAGTGGGCGGCCAGGGCGGCCTGGTCCGTGGCCGTGCCGTGCTCCAGCACGAAGGTCGCCAGCAGCGAGCCGTCCGCCAGCAGCATCGCCCGCGACTGATGGGTCCTCAGCTCCTTCTTCAGCGAGGCCAACAGCTCATGCACGTGGCCGGCCTCGTCCGGGTTCAACGTGCGCGCCTCGCGCGAGGACCCCGCGGGCGTGGCGAGCACCACGCTGACCAGGTGCTGCTCGGTGCTCGTCAGGCGCGACACCACGGGGGCCTGGCCTTGCCGTTCCGGCGGCGGCAGCTCCGGCAGCATCTCGAGCTTCTCGAGCGTCCGCAGCAGCTGCTGGCCGTCCTTGAGCCGCTGCTCCGGAGCCTTGGCCAACATCTGATCCACCAGCGCCTGGAGCGCCATGGGCAGCTCGACGCGGAAGGTGTGGAGCGGGGGAGGATCGGCGAAGAGGATCTTGGCCAGCATCGCCGCGATGTGCGGGGCGCGGAACGGAGAGTGCCCGCAGAGGCACTCGTAGAGGACGCAGCCCAGGGAGAAGATGTCCGCACTGGGGGTGAGGTCCGGGGTGCTGGAGGCCTGCTCGGGGGCCATGTACCCGGGAGTGCCCAGCACCATGGCGCTGCCCGTCAACGCCTGGGAGGCCGCCGACACGCGCGCCAGCCCGAAGTCCAGCAGCACGACATCCTCGGCGCGTCCCCCGCGCAGGAAGAGGTTCGAGGGCTTGATGTCCCGGTGGATGATGCCGCGCGCGTGGGTGACGGCGAGCACCTCGGCCACGCGGCGCAGCAGCGCCAGCGTCTCCGAGAGTGCCAGGGGCTGGCGCGCCAGCCGCCGCGCGACGTCCTCTCCCTCCAGCCACTCCATCGCGAGGTAGGGCTGGCGCTCGTCGGTCAGGCCATGGGCCACGTACGAGACGATGCCGGGGTGGTGGAGCCCGGCGAGGAACTCCGCCTCGCGCGCGAAGCGGCGGGCGGACTCGGGATCGGCGATGGTGTGCAGCAGCTTGAGCGCGACGGTGTGGCCACTCTCGGCGTCACGGGCCTGGTAGACGAGGCCGACGCCCCCCTGACCCGCCAGGCGCTGCAGGGTGAACCGGCCCGCAATGACGGTTCCTGGGGCAATCGTTTCGCTCGGGGGGGAAGCACGAACCATGGGGGGCGGGAGGGTACCGGAAAGGCCCTCGGGCACGCGAGAGGCCCTCCCCCCCCAGCGAGCAGGCAGGGCTAGGGCGTCACCGGCCCCGTGGCGAGCGGCGCATCCCCTGTGAGGGAGAGCTGCAGCTGCCCAAGCTGAGCCGCCTCGTGGAGCCGCTCGTCGCACTCCGGCACGGGGAGCACCCCGGGGAGAGCCGGCATCGGCGGGGCGCCCGGGTTCGGGATGCGCCGGTAGGCAGGGCTGAAGCAGAGGGCGCCTTCGGGGCCCCAGACGGCTTCCACCCCAGCCACGGGCGGGGCGTTCATGATCCCGTAGGCATCCTGCAAGGCGATATGGGTGCCCTCCACGGTGTAGCTCTTGTAGTCCCCGGACTGGACGAAGTAGGCGGCGCGCTTCGCCTGCAGGCAGGCCCCATAGGCAACGTCGAGCAGCTTCGCCCTCTCGGAATCCGTCTCTTCGTGAGGCCTATACCCCCAGACCATGCAGGTCGCGATGGCGCCCGTCCGGCAGGCCATGGTGAGCGCAGACTTGCCGGCGTCCTCCTTCACCTTGGCGGTCACGTCGTCGACCGTCCGCTGGGGGAGGAAGGCCACCTTCCCGACGCCATCCGCGCAGTAGGACTCCCACGTCGCCGTCGCCGCCGCGAAGTACTCGGCCTGATACAGCTCGACGCCGTTGTCCGGCCCGGAAGGCCGGATGCGCAGCGAGAACGCGGCCTGCGTCGTCGACTTGAGATCGATGATCACGCCGTTCAGATCGCTCCCCGACAGCTCCTTCTCCCCGCTGCCCGGGTTCACGACGATGACGAGCCCGTGGGAGTCGAGGGCGACGCGGAGCACGTCCACGGTCACCCCCAGCCACCGGCCTGTCGCCGCCGACAGGGTCTCTGCCGTGGCGACGGTCTCTCCCTTGGCACCGATGACCAGCCCTGTCAGCGCGGCACCGCTGCTGGTCTGGGAGAAGTACTCGGGGCAGAAGAACTGCTCGCGGCTGTAGGGGATGCAGTACCCGAAGTCCTTGGCGACATAGATCCCCTGGCCATTGGTGGGGTCCGAGCAGGTGCCGCTGGAGCAGTCCCGGATCTCCCTCTCGGCCTCCCCGTAGCTCACGGCCTCGGACTCGAGCGGCTCACCGCACCCTGCCGCCAGCGTGACCACCATCAGGCTCACCAGCACAGCCGCCCTCGGGAGCATGGGCTTCACCTGCCTGCTGTCAGTGTATGTGTTCATAGGTGCTCTCTCTGTCCGGAAGGCGAGGGAAGCGCGTTCATCGGGATTGTACGACTTTGCTGACGCTGAATGTTGAATCCAGGATCCGTGCCAACCGCGGGGGCGGTGGCGCCTCGAAGGATTCCGAGCGTTTGGCCCAGCGGGCGGGGCGGGAGGGCACAGGCACAGGCACACCGAGCTGTGCCATGTGCCACGGGTTGTGCCACGGCGCTCGGCGGCTCAGCGGGAGCCGAGCGGCGGCTGATAATGTGCGCCCATGGCGGATCCTGGTGATGCAGCGCCGGACCTCGAACCCACCCTCGTCCCAGAGAAGCCCGCTGACGCGCAACAGGATCTCCCGACGTTGCCCGGTGGGAACGGGTCCGGTACTCCCATCGCTGCTCCCCCGGCAGCAGCGGGACAGGCCTTCCCGGTCTCAGGGTGGGAGCGCTACGAGTTCCTCGAGCTGCTGGGGCGCGGGGGCATGGGCGAGGTCTACAAGGCCCTCGATCGGCGCCTGGGCCGCACCGTCGCCCTCAAGTTCATCCTCGGCTCGGATCCCGAGCTGGTCATGCGCTTCCTCCAGGAGGCGCGCGCGCAGGCCCGCATCGATCACCCCAGCATCTGCAAGGTCTACGAGGTCGGCGAGGTCCAGGGGAAGGCCTATATCGCCATGCAGTTCGTGGAGGGCCAGCGGCTGGATCGGGCCGCCGCGAGCATGTCCCAACCCGAGAAGGTGCGGGTCATGCAGGAGGTGGCCACGGCGATCCACGAGGCCCACCGGCAGGGCGTCGTCCACCGCGATCTGAAGCCCTCCAACATCATCGTCGAGCGCACCGAGGCCGGGCGCTACTTCCCGGTCGTCATGGACTTTGGCCTCGCGTACGACGCCAGCCACGGCCACGGGCTCACCCTGTCCGGCGCGCTGCTGGGCACGCCGTCGTATATGGCCCCGGAGCAGGCCCGCGGAGATCTGCCCAACATCGATCGCCGCTCGGACGTCTACAGCCTCGGCGCCACGCTCTACGAGCTGCTGGTGGGCATGGCCCCCTTCACCGCTCCCACGCTGGCGGGCACGCTGGACAAGGTGCTCAACGAGGAGCCGCCGTCCCTGCACTCGCGCATGCCCCAGATCGAGCGCGATCTGGAGATCATCGTCCTCAAGTGCCTGAGCAAGGAGCCCCACCAGCGCTACCCCTCCGCCCGCGCGCTGGCCGAGGACCTCGCGCGGTACCTCGACGGCGAGGCCATCATCGGGCGGCGCCCGAGCCTGCAGTACCGGCTGCGCCGGATCGCGCGCAAGCACCGCGCCCTGGTGGTCGTCTCGGCACTGTCCCTGGCGACCATCCTGGGGGTCGCCACCTTCGGCGTGCAGGCGTGGCTGGAGGCGCGACGCACCCAGCAGCAGTCCGAGGAGCGCGCCCGGCTGGCGGAGCGGCTCGGGCAGGAGGTGAAGGAGATCGAGTGGTTCCTGCGCCTGGCCTACGCGCTGCCGCTGCATGACACCGGCCGTGAGCAGCAGCTGGTGCGCGAGCGCATGGCGCGGATGGCGGCCCTGCAGCCGGGCCTGGGCGCCACGGGCGAAGGGCTCGTCCGCTATGCGCTGGGACGCGGCCACCTGGCGCTGCACGAGCTGGACAAGGCCCACGAGCAGCTGCTTCGCGCCCGGCAGCTCGGGCTCGACTCCGCGGAGCTGCACTACGCCCTGGGCCGGGTCCTCGGAGAGCTGTACCACCGCGCCTTGGAGCATGCGCGGCGCAGCGGCGACAAGGACTGGCTGGCCGCCCGGCAGCGGGAGCTGGAGCAGCAGTACCTCGCGCCGGCGCTCCAGTCGCTCGAGCGCAGCCAGGGCGTCGAGCTGGAGTCGCCGCGCTACCTGGAGGGGCTCATCGCCTTCTACCGCCGCCAGTATGACGTGGCGCTCCGGGCCGCGGCCCAGGCCTCCTCCGAAGCGCCCTGGATGCACGAGGCCTGGAAGCTCGCGGGGGATGTGACGCGGGTCCAGGCCGTGGAGCAGACCGGGCTCGGCTACGAGGCGGCAGGCGCCGGGCTCCAGGAGGCGGCGCGGCTCTACGAGAAGGCCCTCACGCTGGGTGGCAGTGCCCCCGTGAACTACGAGGCCCTGGCCGAGGTGTGGCTGCGGCAGTCCGAGCTCGACGAGAAGCAGGGCAGGCCGCAGGAGCAGTCCCTGGAGCGGGCGCTGGCGGCCAGCGAGAAGAGCATCCACGCGGCGCCGCTGCGCTCGGTGGGGTACACCCAGAAGGCCTACGTCCTCATGCGCCAGTACTGGGTGAGCGTCCATCAGCCCCAGGGCCAGGATGCCAGCGCCCTGCTCGAGGAGTGGATCACCACGGGTCGGCGCGCCGTGGAGCTGGATCCCCAGGACGTGTCCGCCTACGACGCGCTGGGCATCGGCTACCTCAAGCGCGGGGGGTACGAGGCTCGCATTGGCCGGGATCCCGTCGCCTCGTTCCGCGAGGCCATCGTCCAGCTCTCCCGGGCGCTCGAGCTCCAGCCCAACCACCCCTGGGCGCTCAATGATCTGGGGACGACCTACCTGGCGCAGGGGCGCTACCAGCGCGAGCACGGTCAGGATCCGCACGCCTCCTACCAGGAGGCCATCCACCGCTTCGAGCAGGCGGCGAAGGCCGATCCGAAGTACCTCTTCCCGCTGGCCAACCTGACCACCGCGCACAGCGAGCTGGCGGGGTACTCGCTCTTGCGAGGCCTCAGCCCCGAGGCCGAGGTCCAAAAGGCCCTGGCTGCCGCGGAGCGGGGCCTCGCGGTGGATCCCGGCTACTACTGGACGCTGAACTCCGCCGCTGCGGCGGAGCTGTCACTCGCGCGCTACCTCCTCCAGGTGGGCCAGGATCCGCGCCCGGCGCTCGACGGGGCGCAACGGCGCCTCGAGCACTCCTCGAGCATCAACCCGTCCCACGCCCGGACGCTCCTCTACCAGGCCGAGTCCTTCGCCCTGGTGGCCCAGCATGCGCTCCAGGAGGGGCGGGATCCGCGCGCCGCGATCGGCTCGGGGCGGCAGGCCGTGGAGCGCGCGCTCGGGTATGACGCGGTGTGCGGCGAGTGCTTGATCGCGGCAGCGCGCATTGGCCTGGTGGAGGCGGCGTGGGAGCAGCAGCGGGGCAGCTCCGGCACAGCCCCTCTTCAGCGAGCGCTCACCGAGGCGCAGCGCGCCGTGGAGCTGCTCCCCGCCTATTACCAGACCCACCTGGAGCTGGCCGGCGTCCACTGGCGGCTGGCCGAGACCCAGGCCCCTGGCGCGGCGCGCACCCACGTGGCGGAAGGACTGAAGCACGTGGAGCGGGTGCTCCAGCTCGATCCGGCCATGGCGCAGGCCTACGCCCTGCGTGGGGGACTGCTCCTGGCTCAGGCGCGGCGGGCAGGGGAGGTGGCGGAGCGCCGCGAGCTGCTGCTCCAGGCCCGGGCGGCGCTCGCGCGGGCCATCGAGCTCAACCCGCTGCTGCGCGGGGAGTACGAGGCGCCCCTCCGAGAAGCGCAGGAGCCGCTCGCCCGGGAGTCCCCCTGAGGCGCTTGCGCCAGTCCCGTTGCGACCGCCTAGAATGAGTGGGTATGGGAGAGGACCGGTCCACCCTGCGCCCGAGCGGGCTCGCCAGCGGGGGGAACACCTCCGAGGGGGAGCGCGTCCCGGGCTTGCTGCGGGTGTTCTCCGGCGAGGCGCCGATGGCGCAGGCCCTGCCGCTGAGCGGTGAGGCCCTGGAGCTGGGGCGCGGAGCCATCCTGGGCGAGGTGCAGGATCCGCGCATGTCTCGCCGCCACGCGCGCGTCCAGTTCGACGGGCGGAGCTTCCTCGTCACGGATCTGGGCAGCCAGAACGGCACCTTCGTGGACGGTGAGCAGGTGCCCGCGGGCACGCCTCGCGAGGCGCGGCGGGTCATCCGCATGGGGGACACGCTGTTCGTGCCCTGCGCGGACGTGAGCCCCGTGGCGAAGCATGGCGTCGTGCTCGTCGAGGGCTTCGTGCGGGGCCCGGCGCTCCAGCAGCTGCTCGCGGAGGTGTCTCGCGCGGCGAAGCTCGGCTTCTCCCTCCACATCCACGGAGAGAGCGGCGCGGGCAAGGAGGGCGTGGCGCGCACGTTCCACCAGCACGGCCCCCAGAGCGAGGGGCCCTTCGTGGCCGTCAACTGCGCGGCCATCCCCCAGGGGCTCGCCGAGCGGCTCCTGTTCGGTGCCAAGCGCGGCGCCTACTCGGGGGCGGATGACGCGGACGGCTACCTGCAGACGGCCCATGGCGGCACGCTGTTCCTCGACGAGGTGGTGGAGCTCGATCTGTCGGTCCAGGCCAAGCTGCTGCGAGCGCTCGAGACCCGTGAGGTGCTCCCGCTGGGAGGCTCGAAGCCGAGGAAGGTCGACATCCTGGTCTGCTCGGCAAGCAACCGGGATCTGCGGGCGCTGGTCTCCGCGGGGAAGCTGCGAGAGGACCTGTACTTCCGCATCGGCCGTCCCCAGGTGACGCTGCCCCCGCTGCGGCAGCGGCCCGAGGAGCTTCCCCAACTGCTCCAGCGCGCCGTGCAGCCGATCTCCCCGGGGTTGGGGCTGCATGTCTCGCTGGTGGAGGCCTGTCTGCTGCGGCCGTGGCCGGGCAACGTCCGCGAGCTGCTGGTCGAGGCGCGCAGCGCGGCCCAGGCGGCCCTGATGCAAGGCGCTCCGCGCATCGAGGCCCGTCACCTGAGCGCGAGTGCTGGCACGGCCTTCGGGCCCGGAGCCCCTGCGCCCAAGGCAATGGCTTCGGAGCGCCAGGCGCCCCCCGAGGAGTCCTCGCGCGCCAAGTCCGTGGGCGCGGAGGAGCGGGCCCGCATCGAGGAGGCCTTGCGGCAGCACGGCGGCAATGTGACGGCCACGGCGCGCACGCTCGGGATGCACCGCACGCAGCTGCGGCGGCTGCTGGAGCGCCACGCGATCTCCGCGCCCGCCGCGAGCAGTGAGCGCGACGAGGACTGAGCACACGTGTGATCGCCGGCCCCGAGTCCACGCCAGTGGGGTTGCGATGGATCGAGAGAAGTGAGAGGGGTAGACCCTCCTCACGTCTCTCCCGGAGCCACTGCGTCCCGTGAAGCCGCTGCTCACCGTCATCACTGGCCCGACGGCCTCGGGCAAGACGGGCATCGCCATCGAGCTCGCCCGCCGCGCGGGTGGGGAGATCGTGAACGCGGACTCGCAGCAGGTGTACCGCCTCTTCGACATCGGCACAGCCAAGCCGTCTCCCGAGGAGCTGGCCGCCGTGCCGCACCACCTCATCTCCGTGGTGGATCCGCTCGAGCCTTTCTCAGCGGCGGAGTATCAGCGCCGGGCGGACGCGGTGATCGCGGACCTCGCCTCGCGGGGGCGGCCCGTGTTCGTCGTGGGCGGCACGGGCCTCTACCTGCGCATCCTGCTGCACGGAGTGGTGGAGGCCCCGGGAGCGGATCCCACGCTCAGGGCCTCGCTGGAGGCGGTGGCAGCCGCGGAAGGCCGGGAGGCCGTGCACCGCAAGCTCGCCGAGGTGGACCCGGAGACGGCGGCGAAGCTGCCCACGCAGGACCTGGTCCGCGTCATCCGAGCGCTGGAGATCCACGCTCAGACGGGCATTCCCGCCTCCCAGTGGCGCCGGGAGCACGGCTTCGCGCCGGACCGGTACCCGTTCCGGATGTTCGTACTGGAGCCTCCTCGGGAGCAGCTCTACGCCACGATCAACGCGCGCACGGAGGCCATGTTCGCGCGAGGGCTCGTGGAGGAGACGCGGGAGCTCCTGGCGCGCGGCTATGCGGACGCCGCGCCCATGCGGAGCGTGGGGTACGTGCAGGCGCGCGCCGTCGTCGAAGGGCGGATGACTCAGGAGGAGGCCATCCAGGACACGGCACAGGAGACGCGCCGCTACGCCAAGCGGCAGCTCACGTGGTTCCGCAAGGAGCCCGGTGCGGTGCACCTGGCCCCGCCCTACGACGCGCTGCGAAACCTGGGAACGTGAAGCCCCCGGTTCGTGCCATGCGTCAGGAGGCGTAGCGGCCGGACTCCGCGTCCGCCGCGCCCTCCGAGACATGAACCGGTGGCGACGCCGGCACCTCGAGGCCATGGCCCATCAGCAGCCGCAGCAGGCGCTCCGGATCCACCGGCTTGGGCAGGAAGGCCTCCGCGCCCGCCTCCAGCGCCCGCTGCCGGACGTGCGGCCGGTTCAGCCCGCTCATCACCACCACCCGCGTGTTCCGCGTCAGCGGGTGCTGCTTGAGGCCCTCGCACAGCCGCAGCCCGTCCACCCAGTGCAGCACCACATCCAGCAGGATGGCCGTGGGCGGTCGCCGCGCCACCGCGCAGAACAGCGCCAGCTCGTCCGAGAAGGACACCACCGTCGCGCCCGTGGACTCCAGCAGCTGCGTCATCGCCTCCCGGGCGTCCGGATCGTCATCCACCACGTAATAGAGGTCCGGCTCCAGCGAGGGGACCGACGTGGGCACCGGATCCACCGCCATCCGCAGCCACGAGCTCACCACCTCGCGCAGGCCCGCCCAGCGCGCCGAGGCCAGCAGCGCCAGCGGGGTAGGGGCCGCCAGCCCGAGCACCCCACCGCTGTAGACGCCACCCACCGAGCCCCGGCGCCGAGCCGCCAGGAACGCCTCGGGAGCCCGCCGGCCGGCACGCCGCAGCCACGAGATCGAGCGGGCCCCGGCCGCCGCGTCCTCCATCAGCTCCGAGAGGCCCTCGCGGACGTACCGGCGCTCCAGCGCCGAGGCGTCCAGCCCGCCATCCAGCAGCCCCACCGCGGCGCGGCTGCACGTGGCCAGCGTCTCCGACAACCCGATCTGCAGCGGGTGCCCGAGCGCCGCAGGCCCCACGACGATCTGCCCCGGCGCCACCAGCGAGCGCCCCGGCCCGAACGGCAGCCGCGTCGTCTCCAGGGCCGACAGCTCGAAGCCTTCCTCCACGAGCCCATCCCGGGCCGCCATCATCAGCGCCTGGCACAGGTCCGCCGGAGTCACCGCCGGCCCGAACACGAGCGCATACACGGAATGCGCCCCCGGCAGCAGGAACAGCCCATCCACCGTGGGCAGGGGAGAGAGCCACAGCCGGGCCAGCGGAGAGAGCGACAGCCGCGACGAGCCCTGGCGCAGCCGCGCCTGCACCGCCGCCACCGTGGGCGCCGGCTGGAAGCCCGGGAAGAACGCGTCCCCGAGCGAGCCTCTCGCCCCCGCGGCCAGCGCCACCGCGTGGAAGCGATCGCCGCTGCCCTGGGCGCGGACCACCAGCGGGCCGCTGTTGCGCACCGCCTCGGGCGCATCGGGAGCCGGAGGCTGGCGCTCCACGCGATCGACATGACGGTCGAGGAACCGGGCACCCTGGGCCGTGGCAGCGGTGACAAGCGCCTCACGCACCACCTCGAGCCCGGCCGGCCCCTGCGGCCAGCCATCCACCACCCACAGCCCTCCGGGAGGCGCCGGCAGCAGCTCGCGCCGGCCGTGGGCCAGGATCTCCACGCCCCGGAGCTCGTGCACGCGCCACTCCATCGGGACGCGGCAGCCCAGCGCCGCGAGGCGCGAGCGGCACTCAGGGGTCAGCACCACGGGGGGCGTCACGCTGTCGGGCTCCGCGTGCGAATACACCCTCACATCCAGTGAAATGCCCCGAGCCCGCCCATTGAACAAGAGCGAAGCAGCCAGCCCCGCGCCGGTGATGCCACCGCCGACGATCGCCACCCTCGAACCCGCCACCAGCCTGCTTCCACTCATCCGCGCCCTCGCTCGCCCTCGGTGCCTCAGCTACCGGTGAAACCGTCTCAGTGCCGCTGCGCCACCACCGGAGGCGCCCCCATCGAGGCGCCGTACACCACCACCCGATCGCGCCCCTCGCGCTTGGCCACATAGAGCGCCGCGTCCGCCGCCTTCAGCAGCGCCTCGGTGTTCTCCCGCGGCGTGGCCTGCGAGTGATCGGCGATGCCAACGCTCACGCTCAGCCCGAAGGGAGCAGGGCGCCCGTCGCTGCGCTGCACCGTGACATTGCGCAGCCCGGCGCGGATGCGCTCGGCGAAGGCCGCGGCCTCGACCGCCGTCTGGTGCGGGAGCAGGGCGACGAACTCATCCCCGCCGAAGCGCGCCGCGAAGTCCGACTCGCGCAGGTTGTTCTTCAGGTGGGCGGCCAGCGCCAGGATCGCCCGGTTGCCCACATCATGGCCCATCCCGTCATTGATGGCCTTGAGGTGGTCCAAGTCGATCACCACCACGGCGAGCGGGTACTGGTAGCGGCCCGCGCGCCGGAACTCCTCCTCCATGCGCAGGGTGAGCGCCCGGAAGTTGGCCAGGCCCGTGAGCGCGTCCGTCTGGGCCAACACCCGGAGGCGGTGCTGCTGCTCGCTCTGGCGCAGCGCCCGGTCAATGCGCGCCAGCAGCTCGCGAGCGCTCGCCGGCTTGTGGATGAAGTCCACCGCCCCCCGCTCCAGGCACTTCTCCAGGGTGGCCTCGTCCGCGTCCCCCGTGAGGAAGATGACAGGCACCGCGTCCGTGCGGACGTCCCCCTGCAGGGTCTCCAGCACGGACAGCCCGTCGCCGCTGGGGAGGAACCGATCCAGCAGGATCAGATCCGGGTGATGCTCTCGAGCCAGCTCCACGCCGACACCCGCGTCGGCGGCGGTGACCACCTCGAACTTCGACACCAGCAGGTCCGAGAGGCTGTCTCGAACGCCTGCATCGTCCTCGATGATGAGGATCAGGGCCCGCTCACTGCCACGGCCGCGCCGTTCCATGCAACGCTCCGTTGCGCATGCCTGCCCCGAAATGGCAGGCCGAAGATCTCGAGCGCCACGCCCCGCTGAGTGCCCACCACGCCCTCGCGCCCCTCGCGCCCGCCGCCGCCGCCCCGTGCTCCGGGCACTCGCTTTCCTCCGCAACCTTCACCCGAGACCTCCGGCTGCCAAGTCCGTCCGTCTCTTTTCTGCTTCACCCCTCGCTGGAGGCGTGGTGGACGTGGGAGCAAGCCCCATGCCCCGGACGGAAACGGGCAGCCGGATGTTTTTTCAGGCGGTTGCGCCGCCCTCTACCTGTCACGAGTCTGACCGATCCGTAAGACGTACCAGCAAGGGAAGTCGTGAGCGGTAGGAATTCCCGTGCTCCGGAGAACGGATGGCTCGTCGAAGGTACGAGCCTAGCGTCGATTAATGAACTGCACGCGGCGGCCGCCGCCTCCGCCGCCGCCCATCGTCGGCATGGGCGGGGCCTCCAGGCCGAACTGCCACCAGGTGGGCTCGTAGGGCTTCATCTTCAGCCGCTTGTCGTTCTGCAGCTGGGTGAGGCTGGACTTGAGCTTCTCATCGGAGGGGTTGGTCTCCACGGCGCGGGCGAGCACGCGCAGGGCCTTGTCCTTCTCCTTGTTCTGCACGAGGCACCAGGCGTAGGCGGCCCAGATGACGGACTCCTTCTTGCCGGTCTTCACGGCGGCCTCGAAGGCGGCCTCCATGGCAGTGAAGTTCTTGCGCTGGTAGTGAAGGGCGCCCTCCATGGCCTTGGCCATGTAGTTGCGAGGGCCCGCCTTGGCGAAGTGGGCCTGGGCGCCGTCCAGATCCTTCACCATGTACTTGAGCATGCCGATCTGGGCGTGGAGCTCCGGGCCGACCATGATCTGCCACTTGTCGTAGACCAGGCCCTGCTCCAGGGTCTTCACGGCGCGCTCCACCTTCTGCTGGGCCTCCTTCTGGTTGGTGGCCTGGGTGGCGAACTCCTTCTGGACAGAGTCCATGAGGGCCTGGATGCGCTTGGCCACCCGGCGGGCCAGGAGGATGAAGGTGAAGGCGAAGGCGAGGGTGCCGGGGATGAGGCCGGCCCACAGGGAGAAGCCCGCCTGCTTGATGCCGAGGGCGATGGCGATCCCCACGCCCAGGGAGATGAGAAGGTTGTACATGCGCGGACCCTCTAGTCATTTGGGCGCAACACCGCAATCTCCGGGTGCATGAGAGCGTTGGCCGCGCTATACGTCTGCCCGATTGGCGGTGGCAGATAGGGCCCTCTGTCGAAATTGGTAGACGAGGCGGACTCAAAATCCGCTGCGGCTGACCCCGCGTCCCGGTTCGAGTCCGGGGAGGGCCACTACGAACGGTGGGAAGTGCGCATCGCGCGGCCCTCTGGGGCGCGTCCTGGGGGGGGAAGGGTAGGGCGTCCCCGGCGGGAGGAACCCGATGAAGGTGCTGCTGGTCGAGGACGACGCGAGCCTGCGCGAGGGGATGAGCGACATCATCTCCGAGCTGGCCGAGGTGCGCTCGGCTGGCCTGGTGGACTCGGCCCTGGAGGCGCTCCGGCAGGAGCGGTTCGAGCTGGTGCTCACCGATCTGCGCATCTCCGGGACGGGGCAGGGAGGACGGACCATCCTGGAGATGGCCCGGCGCCTGCTGCAGCCCGTGGTCCTCGTCAGCGCTGCGTCGGAGGAGGAGCTCCAGCGGGCGCTCAAGCCCTTCGAGCCGGACGCCACCCTCATCAAGCCCTTCCAGCTCGACGACATGACGGCGCTGGTGGAGCGCTTCCTCGCGCTGCGGGGGGAGCTGGAGCGGTGGGCCCAGGAGCGCCCCCCCGAGGCGGGCTGGACGGAGGAGGCCACCGGCGTGCACGTCCTGAGGTCCCCAGGAGCGGCGGCCGATCAAGCCCTGACCTGGATCCGCCTGCAGCCTGGGGCGAGCTACGCGTGGACGCACCACCGCGGACGCGCAGGCGTGCTGGTGGTGGAGGGGGACCTCGAGGTGGACGGCGCGCGGCAACCCGCACCGCACTACCTCTTCCTCTCCACGAGCCCGCTGCCGGCAACCCGGACCGAGAAGGGCTGCCTGGCAGTCTCACTCGCGCTGAAGGGTTGAGGACTCTGGGAGACGTCCCCCCGTGAACACGCTCTGGCCTACTCCTCACGACCCTGAACAGCTGGGCCGCCCCTCGCGGCGAGCGGCCACGGCCGCCATCGAGGCCCACATCGCGGTGCTGCGGGGGGAGCCGCTCAAGGCCTCGCTCGCCACGGCGCTGCGCGAGGCAGGCGGGCTGGGCGGCCAGGAGCGGCGCTTCACGGCCTTCGCGGTGCGGGAGCTCTCCCGGCACCAGCGCCTGCTGGATCTGGCGGCACGGCTGCTCGGCCACCCGCCGGGGAAGGTGGGGCTCACCGAGGACCAGGCCCTGGTCCGCTATGCGATCTGGCGGCGCCTCTTCTGCGGGGAGAAGTGGGCCCGGATCGGCCCCGAGGTGAAGCTGCCCGGCCCCGTGCGGCCTCGAACCATCAAGGATGATCTGCTCGCCCAGGTGGTGGAGGGCCCTCTGCCAGAGGCGTCCATGCCAGAGGCGGCCACCGATCGCCTGGCGACGCGCTACTCGTTCCCCACGTGGCTCGTGGAGCGGCTGGCCGGGCTGCACCCGGAGCCGGTGCTGGAGGCCCTGCTCGCCGCGCTCGATGAGGAGCCGCCGCTGTACTTCCGCGTCCGTCCCACGGGGACGCGTGCGGAGGTGCTCGCCCTCCTGCAGGAGGAGGGGGTGGCCGCCGAGCCGGTGGATCTTGCCCCGGACGCGCTGCGGATCGCCGATGCCAGCCACCGCGTCTTCGAGACGAAGGTAATGAAGACGGGCCGCCTCCAGGTCCAGGATGTAGGCAGCCAGCTGATCGCCGAGGTGTGCCGCCCGCCGGGGGGCACGCTGGAGGGCCTCACGGTGGCGGATGTCTGCGCCGGGGCGGGGGGCAAGACGCTGGCACTGGCGGATGGGGTAGGGTCCTCGGGCCGGGTGCTGGCGGGGGACCGCTCGCGCCGGCGGCTGGCCCAGGCCCGCGAGCGGGTGAAGGATCTGTCCGTGCGCAATGTGTCGTTCCCCCACCCACTGCCCCTGGGAGGGGCGGACGTGCTGCTGGTGGACGCGCCGTGCAGTGGGACAGGCTCCCTGGGGCGCGAGCCGGACCAGAAGTGGAAGCTCACCCCCAAGGCGATCACGGACTTCCAGGCCACCCAGCTCGCGCTCCTGGAGGAGGTGGGGCGGGAGGCCCGGCCCGGGGCGCTCATCGTCTACGCCACCTGCTCCCTGCTGCCCGAGGAGAATGACGTGGTGGTGCGCGGCTTCCTGGAGAAGCAGCCCGGCTTCACGCTGGAGCCGGTGGCGCCGGTGCTCGGGCCGGAGCGGGCGGCGGCGCTCTGCGACGGGCCCTTCCTGCGGCCCATCCCCCCTCGAGTCCCCGGCGGCGGCTTCTTCGCGGCACGGCTGCGCAAGATCCAGGGTTGACAGTGCCCGACGCCCCACGCTACGGACAACCTGGTCAGCTCTCCCGGGGGTCGCCCGTCTTGGCAGACGCAAAGCCGTCACAGTCCGACGTGATGAAGCAGATTCAGCAGGCGTTCCAGGCCGCGCAGGCGCAGCTGGCGCAGCTGCGCGAGCAGGTGCGTCACACCGAGGAGCTGGCTCGGCTGAACTCGCAGGGCAACTACCTGCAGATGGAGAAGGACAAGGCGCTCCGGGCGCTGGGCGAGGCGGTGTGGCGGATGGTGCAGAAGGGCAAGCTGGAGCTTCCCTCCTCGCTTGCTCCTTCGATGAAGGCGGTGGAAGCAGCCGAGCAGAGGGCGGCGGCGCACGCCTCGCAGATCACCGACATTCTCCAGGAAGGAGAGGCCCTGGCGGCGCGGTTGAAGGGGAAAAACGACGGCAGGCCGCAAACAGCGCTGGCGTCGAAGCCCAAGAAGAAGTAGAAGGGCGCCGCTTTCGAAGTCACCCGCTCCCCAGAGCGGCGGCAGAACAGAGTTTCGGGGCTATAGCTCAGCTGGGAGAGCGCTTGAATGGCATTCAAGAGGTCACCGGTTCGATCCCGGTTAGCTCCACATAGAAGCCCTCCGAGGAGAAATCCTCGGGGGGCTTCGGCTTTTGCGGGCCCTGGCACGCGCAGGCCTTCAGGGGCCAGGCGCCGAAATGGAAACGGCCGGGCCCCTGGAGAGGAGCACCGGCCGTTCGGGAGCAGGGACGCTCGGCTCGGGACTACTTCCCGGCGAAGATGTTCATCACGTCCTTGAGCAGCTTGACGGACTCGCCATGCGGGCGCTGGAAGGCGTTGCGGCCCATGATGGAGCCGAAGCCGCCGCCCTGGTGGATCTGCCGGATCTCCTCCAGCAGGGCCGGGGTGTCCTTGGCCTCGCCGCCCGAGAAGATGACGATGCGCTTGCCGTTGAACGCCGAGCGCACCACCTCGCGCACGCGGTCGGCCATCGTCTTCGTGGCGATGCCCGCCTTCTCGAAGGCCTTCTTGGCCTCGGGCTGCTCGAGGTGATCCTGCGGCGGCTTCACCTTGATGACATGGGCGCCCAGCTGCGCGCTGATCTGCGCCGCGTACGCCACCACGTCGATGGCCGTCTCACCCTCCTTGGACATGTTGCCGCGGGGGTAGGCCCAGAGCACGGTGGGCAGGCCGTAGGTCTTGGCCTCGGCGATGATGTCCCGCAGGTCCTGATACTGCTCGTTGCGGGCACCCGAGCCCGGGTAGATGGTGTAGCCCACGGCCGCGCAGCCCAGCCGCACCGCGTCCTTCACGGAGGACGTCACCGCGGACATGGGGTTGGGCACCTTGGCCAGCGAGTCCGAGTTGTTCACCTTGAGGATGAGGGGAATCTCCCCCATGTACTTGCCGGCGACAGCCTCCAGGAAGCCGAGCGGCGCCGCGTACGCGTTGCACCCCGCGTCGATGGCGAGCTGGATGTGGTAGTCCGGATCGTACCCGGCCGGGTTGGGCCCGAAGGAGCGCGCCGGGCCGTGCTCGAAGCCCTGGTCCACCGGAAGGATGACCAGCTTGCCCGTCCCCGCCAGCGTGCCGGTGTTCAGCAGGCGCGCCAGGTTGGTGAGGGTGCCCGGGCTGTCGGACGGGTACCACGACAGGATCTGCTTCACTCGATCGGTGTAGGCCATAAGGCTCCTGAGTCTCGGGGCCGCGGCCATGGGGCCGGGCCGGTCGAAGAACGGCGCGGATTGTGCTTCCCGCTTCGCGGAGCGCAAGGAGTTCGCGCGAAAAAGTGTCAGCACCCGTACGCCACGGGCCCAGGACGTCCATAAGACTCTGGGAGGGCCCCCAGCAAACGTTAAAGAAGCGGTGACGGAGCCTCCTTGAAGGGGGATGCTGCGCCGGCCGCGGTCCGGGCTGGCAGTGCGGGCCGCGAACGAGGCCATCGGTGAAACGGACAGTTCTCGGACATCTCGTGGGAATAGGGCTGGCGCTTGCCGCTGGCACTGCGACGGCGCAGAGCACCTCCGCTCCAACTCCGGGAGGGCCGGGCACGGCCTCCCCCGTGACGGGAGCCCCCGCGACGCTCCCCGGACAGCCTACGCCGGGGGAGGGTGCCCCGAGCGCGACGCCCCAGGCCCAGGATCAGGCGGTCCAGGACGCGACACGATCCACGGAGCAGCAGGCCCCTGGGGCGGCAGCGGGTGCGCCCCGGAGCACGCCGCTCACGCTCGAGGAGCTCGTGCAGCGCGCACGCCGCACGGACGCCCGCGTCGAGGAGGCCGAGGCGGAGCTGCGCCGGCTGCAGGCGCTCCAGCGTCAGGCCCACTGGGCGTGGTTCCCCAAGTTCGAGACCGTGGTGGGCTTCGGCGGCCCTCTGCCCGAGGCGCGCAATGACGGGCTCGGGGGACCGCCCACGACGGAGGCCTCGCTGCAGGGGGACTGGAACTTCGGCCAGCTGGGCGTGACGGTCCGCGCGGAGGTCAACGCCCTGCTGCCCCTCTACACGTTCGGCAAGCTCACGGCGCTGGAGAAGGCGGGAGATCAGGGGCCCATCATCGGCGCGGCGCTGCGGGAGCGGGCGCGCGCCGAGGCCGGCTTCCAGGCCGCGCAGGCGTTCTATGGGTACCAGCTCGCGAACTCCGGCCTCGTCCAGCTCGAGGATACGGCGAAGCGGCTGGACGACGCCGGCAAGCGCATCCAGGAGCTGCTCTCCGAGGAGTCCCAGCAGGTGTCCAAGATGGACACGTACAAGGTGAACTTCTTCCGGCAGATGGTGGCGGCCCGCCGCAGCGACGCCCTCCAGGGGCGGGCCCTGGCGCTGGAGGCCATCCGCCTGCTGTCGGGCACCAAGCCCGGCGAGCCCGTGGAAGTGGTGAGTGTGGACCTGCCGCTGGAGGAGGAGTTCTCTCCCCCGCCCCTGGAGCAGACGCTCGCGCTCGCCGAGCAGCGCCGACCCGAGCTGACGGCCATCCAGGCGGGCATCACCGCGCGCGAGCAGGAAGTCCTGATCCGCGAGCGCGCCTACTACCCGGACCTCGGGCTCATCGGCTTCGCGAAGTTCGCGTACACCAGCAACGCCACCCCGCAGCGCACGCCCTTCGCCTACGATCCCTATAACGACAGCTCCGCGGGCATCGGCCTCGCCGCGCGCGGCACCTTCGACATCCCCATGAAGAACGCGCAGCTCGACCAGTCCCGCGCGGAGCTGGACAAGCTCAAGGCGCAGCAGCGGCTGCTCCAGTCCGCCATCCGCCTGGAGGTGACACAGGTGCATGGCGCGCTGACGACCGCGCTCGCCAAGGCCCGGACCATGACCGAGGCGGAGAAGAACGCCCGCCGCTGGGCGACCGCCGCCTATGCCGCCTTCGATCTCGGCACGGGAGACACCCGCGAGCTGGTGGACGCCTTCACCGCGCTTGCTCAGGCGTCGGCCGACAAGGCCAAGAGCTGGCACGACGTCCGTGTGGGAATAGCGGCGCTGAACCGGGTAACCGGCACGGCGCCTGCAGGGCAGTGAATAACGGGCCCGCTCCTCCTGTCGTCACTTCCGACATCCATCCCGGAGACTCGAAAACGATGCTTGCACCTCTGATCGCTGCAACGCTGCTCGCCGCCGCGCCCGCCACCCCGCTCGATGTCGTCAAGACGGGCAACGCGGACGTCCAGAAGGCCGCCAACGCGCCTGGGGCGACCGTGGAGCAGCTGGCCACCGTCGTGGAGAAGTTCGTCGACTTCGAGGAGCTCGCGAAGCGGGCGCTCGGGAAGACGTGGGACACCCTCAAGCCCGAGCAGCGCAAGGACTTCGCGGACACCATGAAGGGGCTGCTGCGCGCCTCCTACGCCCAGAAGGCCATCGGCCAGGCCAAAGCGGACGTGAAGTACGGCAAGGAGACCATCAGCGGCGACGAGGCCACCGTCAACACCACCCTCACGGTGAAGAAGGACCAGATCCCCGTCGACTACAAGCTCTACAAGGGCACGGGGAAGGGCGCGGGCTGGCGCATCTACGACGTCGTCACCGACGAGGTGTCCCTCGTGGAGACGTACGCCGGCCAGTTCCGCAAGCTGATCGCCGACAAGGGCTTCGACGGCCTGCTCACCACGCTGAAGAACAAGCGGACGCAGCTCGAGAAGTCTGCGGCCACCACCAAGGCCGCGGAAGTGCCCGCTGGCGCCAATGGCGCCGCCGAGAAGAAGGCCCCGGCCGGCAAGTAGTTCAGCCCCTCCAGAGTGCTGACCGGTCAGCAGCGTCAGCACCCTTCAGAGTGCTGGCTGGTCAGCAGCGCCAGCACCCCTCAGAGTGCTGACCGGTCAGCACTCCCAGCGCCCTTCAGGAGTGCTGACTGGTCAGCACTCCCAGCGCCCTTCAGAGTGCTGACCGGTCAGCACAGCAGAACCCCTCGGGTGTGCTGACTGGTCAGCACAGCAGAACCCCGCGAAAGTACTGACTGATCAGCACGGCAACCACCATCATGAGTGCTGACCGGTCAGCACTCCCAGCGCCCTTCATGAGTGCTGACCGGTCAGCACTCCCAGCGCCCTTCATGAGTGCTGACCGGTCAGCACTCCCAGCGCCCTTCATGAGTGCTGACTGGTCAGCACAGGGAATGCCGGCCCGCGGTCACTGCGGACCCACCCGTTAGCGCCGTTAGCGCCCTCGGGCCCCAGCCTCCGAACCCAGAGCGCTGACGAGCCCCTGCGCGAGCGAGATCGCGGGCGTGAAGCCCAGCTCCTTCGTCGCCCGCTCCACCGAGCAGGTCCACGCGGGGCAAGCCATCTCCCGGACCTTGTCCCGGTTGAGGATGGGGATGGTGCCCCTCACGCGCGCCGCCAGCTCCGAGCCCAGCCCCACCACATAGCTGACCGTCTCGGGGACCGGCACCACCGTCGGCTTCGCGCGGCCCATGGCGTGCGCGAGCGCCATGCAGAAGTCCTCCCAGCGGTGCTCCGCGCCATCCGACACCATGTAGACGCCGGCTGTCGGATCGTCCGCGCGCATCGTCTGGCCGCGCTCGGCCGCCGCGAGCAGCGCGGTGCACAGGTCATCCACGTGGATGAGGGAGTAGTGCTTGGGGCCGAAGCCGCTCTTGAGCATCACGCCCATCCGCGCCATCGGCAGCATGGACGGCAGGAACTCCTGATCCCCCGGCCCGTACACAATGGGCGGACGGATGATGACGGAGGGCACACGGTCGGCAAACTCCCGCACCGCCTGCTCGCCGCCCAGCTTGCTGCGGCCATAGAGAGAGACCGGAGCGGGAGTCTCTTCCTCGCGCCGGGGGTGCCCGGGAATCGAGGGCCCCGCCGCCGCCAGCGACGAGCAGTACACGAGCCGGGGCGGGGTGGGGAGCTCCGCCATGGCCTTCACCAGCCGCCGAGTGCCCTCGGCGTTGCCCTGGAAGTAGCCCTCCTCATCCCGGGCCTTGGTGACGCCGGCCAGGTGCAGCACGCAGTCCACGCCCTTCACGGCCTCGGCGAGCCCCTCGCCCGTGAGGAGATCCCCCACCGCGAAGCGCACCCCCAGCGACTCCAGCACGCCCCGCTTGGAGGTGCGCCGTACGAGCGCCGTCAGGGTGTCACCCCGCTCGACGATGCGCCGCGCGAGCCGCTGGCCGATGAACCCTGTGCTGCCGGTGAGGAGGATGTTCAAGATGGATCTCCGAGGGAGTTCACAGCGCGCGCTCGAAGACCCGGTGGGTCTTCGAGCGCTTGCCGCCCATGGACTCGATCGCCCGGTTCACGAGGTGGTTGTCCTCGAGCGTCCAGGAGATCTCCCCGCCCTCGTACCCCAGCTGATGAGCGGTGCGCAGCGTGTCCAGGTACAGGATGGCGTCCAGGCCGCGGCGGCGGTAGCCCTCCTTGATGCCGAGGGTGACGAGCCGCAGCCGCCGGATCTTCTTCGAGGCCAGCAGCAGCTTCACCAACCCAATGGGCAGCCCGAAAGTCGTCAGACGCCCGTTGGCCACCTTGAGGGCCTCGTTGGCGTCCGGGATCGTCATGGAGAAGGCCACCGGCTCGCCCTTCACCTCCGCGATCAGCACCAGCTCCGGCCGGACGATCTGCTTCATCTCCCGCGCCAAGTGATCGAACTCGCGATCCGTCATGGGGACGAAGCCCCAGTTCTTCTCCCAGGCCGCGTTGTAGATGTCCTTGATGAGGCGCACCTCGGCCTCGAAGTTCTTCAGGTTCACCGAGCGGACGGTGATGCCCTCGCGCTGGCGGATCTTCTCCGCGATGCGCGCCACCTTCTCCGGCGGCTGCACCGAGGACGACAGCTCGAAGGACCACAGATCCTTGGCCTTGGTGAAGCCGTTCGCCTCGATCAGCGTGGCGTAATAAGGCGGGTTGTACGTCGTCATGATCGCTGGCGGCCGATCGAATCCCTCCACCAGCAACCCCACCTCCTGGTTGGTGGAGAAGTTCATCGGCCCCAGGATCTTCACGAAGCCGTGGGCGCGCAGCCACTGCGCCGCGGTGTCGAACAGGGCGCGGGCCACACCGGCGTCGTTGACACACTCGAACAGGCCGAAGAAGCCCTCGTTGGTGCCGTGAAACTCGTTGTAGTGCGGGTCCTTCACCGCGGCGATGCGGCCCACCACCTGGCCGTTGCGCCGCGCCAGGAACAGCTCCACCTCGCCGAAGTCGAAGAAGGGGTTCTTCTTCCGATCGAGGAAGTCCTTGCGCTCCATCTCCAGCGGCGGGACCCAGTTCGGGTCCCCCTGGTACAGCGGATAGACCATGCGGAGGAAGGCGGTCTTGTCCGCGCTGCTCCGCACGGGCGTCACCGTCACGTCCGAGGGCACTGGGGGGAGGGAAGCGGCGGCGGACGACTCGGCGGGGAGGGCCATGGGCGCCTAGTTCCTTTCAGCCTGGCTGCTGCTGTTGTTCTGGTCGTGACCGTTCTTCATGAAGAAGTGGGCCCCCTTCTCTAGCAGCAGCCCCGTCAGCTCGCCGCGCTTCTCCCACAGCCGCTTGGAGGCGCCGCCCAGCTTGCGCAGATCCGCAGGCTGCAGGTTGGCCGCCCGCCAGGTGAGCTGCTCCACCGCGTCGAAGAGCTTCCCGGCCACCTCGCGCGAGGACATGCGCGAGAGCTGCTCCAGCGTGAGGCCACCCTTGTCCGCCAGCTGGCCGTCGGCGGCCGCCGCCCACCGCTCCGAGGCCTTGTTGGAGCGCACGCCCGTGCCCGGCCGGGCGATCTTCACCGGCTCGTACACCGAGGGCCTCGTCTGGGGAATCACCTCCATGCGCCGGCCGATCTTCTCGAAGGTGTCCAGCACGCGATCCAGCTGCGCGTCCGTGTGCGTGGCCATGAAGCTGGTGCGGATCAGCGCGTGGCCCGCCTCCACCGCCGGGGGGATGACGGGGTTGGCGAAGACGCCCCCCTCGTGCAGCGCCTTCCAGAACCGGAAGCACTTCACCTGATCGCCGATGTGCACCGGCACCACCGGCGTCACCGACACGCCCGTGTCGAAGCCCATGGCGCGGAAGCCGTTGTGCATCTTCTCCGCGATGTCCAGGAGCCGCGCGCGCCGCTGCGGCTCCGCCTCGATGATCTCCAGCGACTTGAGCACCGCCGCGATCGAGGCCGGCGTCATGGACGCCGAGAAGATCACCGGGCGCGCCTTGTGGCGGATGTAGTTGATGACGTCGAAGGGGCCGGCCAGCACGCCTCCCAGCGACGCGAAGCTCTTGGAGAACGTCCCCATCGTCAGGTCCGTGTCCGCCTCCAGACCGAAGTACTCCGGCACGCCGCGGCCCTTCTCGCCCAGCACGCCCATGGAGTGCGCGTCATCCGTCATCACCCGGGCGTTGTACTTCTTCGCCAGCTCCACGATCCGGGGCAGGTTGCAGAGATCGCCCTCCATGGAGAACACGCCGTCGGTGACGATGATCTTGCCCGCGCCCGGCTCGGCGGCCGCCAGCAGCTGCTCCAGGTGCTCCATGTCGTTGTGGCGGAACTTCCGCTCCGTGGCGAAGCCCAGGCGGATGCCGTCCACCAGCGAGGCGTGGTTCTGCCGATCGCTGAAGACGATGTCGTGCCGGCCGAGGATGGCGGACAGCGCCAGGTTCGTCTGGAAGCCGGTGGAGATGACCAGCGCCGCCTCGCGGTTGAGGAACTTCGCCAGCCTCGCCTCCAGCTCCTCGTGCAGCGCCAGGGTGCCGTTGAGCAGGCGCGAGCCGGAGCACGTGGTGCCGAACTTCTCCACCGCCTTGATCGCCGCCTCCTTCACTCGCGGATCCGCCGACAGCCCCAGGTAGTTGTTCGAGCCCACCATGATGACGCGGCGGCCTTCGATCTCGACCTCCGTGGCTCCGTGGGAAGCCTCGATGGAGCGGAAGTACGGGTAGAGGCCGGTGGCCTTCGCGATGCGGTAATCCTTCCAGTTACTGCACTTGTCGAAGACGTCACTCATGATGGTCTTTCTGTCTGCGTCGGGGGATCCTGGAGCGGAACTCGGAGCACGCGTGTTCCAGGGGGTGTACCGGCCCGACACACCCTGGTTCAGCGTGCGACCTCCTTTGGGGCGACGCGGGGGCGGTGAATAAAGAGGCTTCCCTGGACTGTCAAGGTGCCAACTACCGGTGCTATGGCAGCGGTGTCAGGGTGATTTGCAACCCCCTGGAAGTCCTCCGCCTCGGGAGGTGTTGCTTGGGGCCCAGACGGAATGGGTCGGCCGGAAGTTTGCTTTCGTCAGCGTGACGAGGTGGAGCCAGGTGCAGAATCTGCGTCAGCGGTGGTTCGAGCGTTTCCTCCAGACAGCCGTGGCGCGGCCCCTGTGGATGGTGGCGCTCTTTGCCGTGTTGGGGCTGGGAGGGGCGCTGCTGGCCTCTCGGCTGGAGTTCCGCGGCTCGTTCGTGGAGCTGCTGCCCCAGGGTGCGCGCGAGGTGCAGGATCTGACGCGCGTGTCGCAGAAGGCGGGCGGGGATGGGTACCTGGTGCTGCGGGCCCAGGGAGCTGCTCCCGACACGCTGCGGGCCTACGCCCAGGAGCTGCAGGGCCGGCTGGAGAAGCTGCCCCAGGTCCGCTACGTGGAGCACCACTTCGACGTGGGCTTCTTCCTGCGCAACGGGCTGCTGTTGATGCCAGCCGAGCGCCTGCGGGCGCTGCACGACGAGCTCGAGGCCCGGGTGAGCTACGAGCGGAGGCACCTCAACCCGTTCTACGTGGAGCTGGTGAAGAAGAAGCCGCCTCTCACCTTCGAGGAGCTCCAGCGCAAGTACCTGCCCGAGTCGCCGGTGAAGGAGGATCTTGCGTCGGCGGACGGCAAGGAGGTGTACCTCTTCATCAAGCCGGCCGGGACGGCCGCGGATCTGGGCTTCGCGCGCCAGTTCGTGGACGAGGCGAAGGCCGTCGCCGCGGAGGTAGCGAAGGGCTACCCGGGCGTGGCGGTGGACGCGACGGGCAACTTCCAGAGCCGCATCGAGGAGGACACGGTGATGCGGGGGGATCTGGCCAACGCCGGGCTCCTGTCCGCGCTGCTGGCGGTGGGCATCATCCTGTTGGCCACGCGGCGCGTGTCGGCGCTGGCGGTGGTGGGCGTGCCGGTGCTGGTGAGCGTGCTGCTCACGTTCGGCTTCGCGCAGCTGGCCATCGGCCACCTGAACGTGGTGACGGGCTTCCTGGTGGCCATCCTCATCGGCCTGGGCATCGAGTACGGCGTCCACCTGGGCATGCGCTACTGGGAGGAGCGGCAGCACCTGGAGGCACGCGAGGCGCTCTCGGCGGCGGTGCGCGGCACCTTCTCCGGCGCGCTCACCTCGGCCTTCACCAACGCGGCGGCCTTCCTGGTGCTGCTGCTGGCGCAGTTCCACGCCTTCCAGCAGTTCGGCCTGCTGGCCGGCATGGGGGTGATGCTGGCGGTGCTCGCCACGTACGGGCTGGGGCCGTCGCTGCTGTCCATCGCCGAGCGCATCCGCCCCTTCCGCCCCAAGGCCGCTGCCTCTGAGCTCCGGGTGGAGCGCGCTCCGGTGAGTGGGGGGAAGCGCTGGCCCACGTCCGCGGTGGTGGGCCTTGCGCTGACGGTGATGACGTTCGCGGGCTTCTCGGCGTACATGGCGCCCCGGCTCGGCTTCGAGACGGACATGCGCAAGCTGAAGGGGGACTCGCCCTCCTCGCGCCTGGATGACCACATCACCGAGCAGCTCGGCAGCCCGCTGAACCCGGCCATCCTGCTCGTGGACGATCTGGAGCAGGCCCGGAAGGTACGGCAGCTCATCTCCGAGGTGCAGGCCCGGCACGGCGCGGACTCCGTGTTCCTGCGCTCCGCCTCGCTGGCCGATCTGATCCCCGAGGACGTGGAGCACCGCCAGGCGGAGCTCACCCGCATCCGGGAGCTGGTGTCCCGGCTGCCCGAGCCCTTCCTGGAGGATCCGCGCGTGAAGGGCTTCCAGGCCATGCTGGGTGCCAGCCCCTACGGTATCGAGCAACTGCCGGTGGAGGCGCGCCGGCGCTTCGAGGCGCTGGATGGCAAGGGGCTGTTCCTGCTGCTGTTCCCCTCGGTGTCCAACTACGACACGCGGGAGCTCCACCGCTGGGCCGCGCAGCTCGACGAGGTGGTGGAGGGGGCTCGGGCCCAGGGGATCGATCTCTCGGTGCTGGACAGCAACCGCATCGCCTCGCGCATCTTCGCGATGGTGCGTGGGGATGGGCCGTTCATCCTGGGCGCGGCGGCCCTGGTGGTGTTCCTCGCCATCTTTGCGAGCCTGCGCAGCCTGAAGCGCGCGCTGCTCATAGCGGGGCCGCTGTTCCTCGGCATGGTGTGCCTGGCCGGGGGCATGTACCTGTTCGACGTGCAGCTCAACTTCATCAACGCGGTGGTGCTGCCCAACCTGCTGGCGATCGCGGTGGACAACTCCGTGCACCTCTTCCACCGCTATGAGGAGGAGGGGCCCGGCTCGCTGGGACATGTGGTGCGGCACACGGGGCTGGCCGCGGTGGCTGCCACGCTGTCCAACGCCGCTGGCTATGGGGCCCTGCTGGTGGCCAGCCACCAGGGGCTGCGCTCCATTGGACAGATTGCGCTCCTGGGGGTCGTGTGCACCTTCCTGGGAACAACAGTGTTCTTCCCCGCGTTGCTGGCGCTGCTGGAACGCTGGAAGTTCCACCGGGAGGAGAGGGCAGGGGAGGGTGCGGTGGTTCGGAGCCTGAACATCAGCACGGAGGGCGAGCAGCCCGCCTCTCCGTCCGAGGAGCGGAAGTCGGCATGAGCCCCTGGACCCACCAGAGCCTGCGGTTGCTCGCTCGCCATGGGAAGGTGCGCTTCAAGCCTGTCGACTGCGTCCTCATCTCCGTCTGCTCGCTCGCCGCCCTGGCGCTCGTGGGGCCGTACCGCTGGGCGCCCGGGTCCCTGCGCTCCGCCCTGGGCTTCGCCGCGTTCGCGCTGGGGCTGCTGCTGCTCCGCACGCTGCAGGCGGCGTGGCCCCGGGTGCGGCTGCTGCGCTGGGCGGCCGACTTCTGGCTGCTGCCCGTGGCGGGGCTGGGCCACGAGCTGCTCAACCCGCTCGTGGATGCCCTCACCCCCGTCCTCCGAGACGCGCAGCTCGCCGCCATCGAGGAGCGGCTGTTCGGCTTCCAGGCCTCGGTGCTGCTCTCGAACGCGGTGCCGCCGTGGCTCCTGGACGTGCTGATGGTCTGCTACTACGGCCACTTCGTCTGGGGCGTGGTGCTGGGCGTCACGCTGTACCTCCACAAGCGGGTCGCCGCCTTCGACGAGTTCGTCTTCGCGCTGGGTCTCTTCTTCGCCGTGGGCTACTCGGCCTACATCGCCGTGCCAGCGATCGGGCCGCGGCTCTTCCTCGCGAGCGCGTTCCCGGGGCCGCTCCAGGGGGTGATCGTGACGCCGTTCCTGGACTCGCTGATGCGCACCCCCGCGTTCATCCGGGACTGCTTCCCCTCGGGCCACACCGGGGCCACGCTCCTGGTCCTCTTCTACGCGTTCCGGTTCTCGCGGCGCGTCTTCTGGACGATGCTCCTGCCCGGGATCGGCCTCATCGTGGCGACGGTGGCGGGGCGCTTCCACTACGCCACGGATCTGTTGGCGGTGCTGCCCGTGGTGGTGCTGGTGGTGGGGGCCTCCATGGCCCTCTTCCGATCGAACGGCCGCCGGAGCTACTCGTCCGAGCGTTCCCTGCCCGTGGACGCTATCGTGCGCCCCTAGCGCGCCGGCCTCCCCCGAACCGCCGGCCGTCACAGGAGCCTCACGATGAGCCGGCCACACGCCGCGGAACGCGTCTCCCGCTTTGGCACCACGGTCTTCTCCGAGTTCAGCGCGCTCGCCCAGAAGCACGGCGCGGTGAACCTGGGGCAGGGCTTCCCGGACTTCGACGGGCCCGAGGCGGTGAAGGAGGCCGCCCAGCGCGCCATCCGCGACGGCGTCAACCAGTACGCCATGGGCATGGGCTCCAAGGAGCTCCGCCAGGCCATCGCCGAGCACGCGGCGCGCTTCTACGGCCAGCAGGTGGACCCGGACACCATGATCACCGTCACCAGCGGGGCCACCGAGGCCATCCTGGACGTCATCCTGGGCCTGGTGGATCCGGGAGACGAGGTGGTGGCGTTCGAGCCCTTCTACGACTCGTACGACGCGAACATCACCTTTGTCGGGGCCAAGGCGCGCTACGTGCCGCTCCGCGCCCCGGATGCGCAGCACCCCCAGTGGTGGATCGACTGGGCCGAGCTGGAGGCGGCCTTCAGCCCTCGGACGCGGCTGCTCATCCTCAACAGCCCGCAGAACCCGACGGGCAAGGTGTTCACTCGCGAGGAGCTCGAGCGCCTTGGCGCACTGTGCGTGAAGTACGACGTGAAGGTGCTCTCGGACGAGGTGTACGAGCACATCGTCTTCGCGCCGGCCCGGCACGTGCGCCCCGCCACCGTGCCCTCGCTGGCGGACCGGACCGTCACCGTGAGCAGCATGGGGAAGACCTTCAGCCTCACTGGCTGGAAGATCGGCTGGGTGATTGCCCCACCGCCGCTGCGTGACGCGGTGCAGCGGGCCCACCAGTTCGTCACGTTCGCCACTGCCTCGCCGTTGCAGGCAGCCACCGCCGCGGCGCTGCGGCTGCCGGACAGCTACTTCCAGGAGCTGGCGGCGAGCTACCTGGCGCGGAGGGAGAAGCTGCTGCGCGGCATCAGGGAGGCGGGCCTGCCCGCGCACGCTCCCGAGGGGAGCTACTTCATCCTGGCGGATATCTCCCACCTGGGCTTCCCGGATGACGTGGCCTTCTGTCGGCATCTGGTGACGCAGGTGGGCGTGGCGGCCATTCCCCCCAGTGTCTTCTACTCGCCAGAGCACAAGCACCTGGGCCAGGGCTTCGCGCGCTTCGCCTTCTGCAAGACGGACGGGGTGCTGGACGAGGGGGCTCGCCGGCTGCGTGAGGGGCTCGCCAAGCAGCGCTGACACCCGGTTTCCACTCGGCTTGCGACCCCTGGATCCGGGTGCTACATCCCCGCGCCATGCCTGCGCGTAATGCTCCGAAGACCGTCGCTCGCTCCGCCTCCTCCCAGTCCTCGAAGAGAGCCGCTGTCAGCCTGAAGGGCGGCAAGCCCTCGAAGCTGGCCAAGGCCGCCCGGAAGGTGGCCCAGGTCGCCAAGAAGGCCGGCAAGGCCAGCAAGGCCGCGGTGAAGAAGGCGGCCCCGAAGAAGAAGGCCGCCGCGCTGAAGAGCTACGACGCCGCGACGGTGAAGGCCGCGGCGAAGCGGGCGGAGAAGTGGGTGAAGGACGATCTCTCCCAGGTGACGGCGAGGATGCCGCTGCGGCGCAAGCAGTTCGTCACGGACTCGGGCATCCCCATCCCGGACGTGATGACGCTGGCGGATCGCAAGGACGAGCAGGCCGACCGCATCGGGCTGCCGGGGCAGTTCCCCTTCACGCGCGGCCCCCAGCCCACCATGTACCGGGGCCGGCTCTGGACGATGCGCCAGTTCGCGGGCTTCGGCACGCCGGCGGACACGAACAAGCGCTTCAAGTACCTCATCAGCCACGGCATGACGGGCCTGTCCACGGCCTTCGATATGCCGGCGCTCATGGGCTACGACGCGGACCACCCCATGAGCCGCGGCGAGGTGGGCAAGGAGGGCGTGGCCATCTCCTCACTGCGCGACTTCGAGATCCTCTTCGACGGGATCCAGCTGGACAAGGTCACCACCTCGATGACGATCAACGCGAGCGCGATCGTGGCGCTCTGCATGTACATCGCGGTGGGCGAGCAGCAGGGCGTTCCGATGGCGAAGCTCGCGGGCACCATCCAGAACGACATGCTGAAGGAGTACATCGCGCAGAAGGAGTGGATCGTCGCGCCGCGGCCCGCCGTGCGGATCGTGACGGACATGATCGAGTTCTGCACTCAGCACATGCCCAAGTGGTACCCGGTGTCGATCAGCGGCTACCACATCCGCGAGGCCGGAGCGACGGCCGTCCAGGAGCTGGCCTTCACGCTGGCGGACGGCATCGGCTACGTCGAGGAGTGCGTGAAGCGCGGGCTGGACGTGGACGCGTTCGCGCCGCAGCTGAGCTTCTTCTGGGACGTGCACAACGACTTCTTCGAGGAGATCGCCAAGTTCCGCGCCGCGCGCCGCATCTGGGCGAACGTGATGCGCTACCGGTTCGGGGCGAAGAACCCCCGCTCGTGGCAGCTGAAGACGCACGCGCAGACGGCGGGCGTGTCACTGACGGCGCAGCAGCCGTACAACAACGTGGTGCGCACGGCGCTGCAGGCCATGGCCGCGGTGCTGGGCGGCACCCAGTCGCTGCACACGAACTCGCTGGACGAGACGTACGCGCTGCCCACGGAGGAGTCGGTGACGATCGCGCTGCGCACGCAGCAGCTGATCGCCCACGAGTCCGGGGCAGACCGGGTGGTGGATCCGCTCGCGGGCAGCTACTACGTGGAGTACCTCACCGACGAGATGGAGAAGCGGGCGCTGGAGTACATCCGCCGCATCGACGAGATGGGCGGCATCATCCGCGCGGTGGAGGAGCAGTACCCGCAGAAGGAGATCGGCGAGAGCGCCTACCGCTTCCAGCGCGAGGTGGAGCAGGGGGATCGGCTGATCGTGGGCGTAAACGCGTTCAAGGCGGACACGGCCGCGCCGATCGGGCTGCTCCACATCGACGACCAGGTGGCGGCGGATCAGCAGTCGCGGCTGGCCCAGGTGAAGGCCGAGCGCAACAACGAGGCGGTGCGGACGGCGCTGGCCAAGGTGGAGGCGGCGGCGCGCGGCACGGAGAACATGATGCCGCCGGTGCTCGAGGCGGTGAAGGCCTACGCCACCCTGGGCGAGATCTGCGACGTGTTCCGCAAGGTCTGGGGCGCGTACCGCGAGGGCGGCGCGTTCTAACCCGCTTCGAGGCCACCCCTCGGGCGCGCGCTGGACGAACCTGTCTACTTGTCAGACAGGTTTTGGCCGAGCCCGCGGGGTACCGCGCGGGGCCCCGGTTCTCACCCGAGGCGGGTGCTGAAGATCCTGCCCAGCTCGGCCAGGGCGCGCTGCTCCACGCTGCGCAGCCAGCCCCATGAAGCCAGCCAGCCCCCGGAGGCCTGCGCCACCTGGCGGCCCAGCTTCAGCAGGCACGCCCGGAAGTGCTCGGCCTCCTCCGGACCCAGCTTCCCACTCACGAGGCCGTACGCCTCGGACAGCTGGTCGCGCTCGAAGGTGTCGGTGACGAAGATCTCCGTCAGCTTGTCGCGCCGGCGGTAGAGCTCGCGGCACACCGCGCGGAACAGCTCGCAGGGGGAGCGCTTGCCCTCCTCGAGCGCGCTCACCAGGGCCCGCCGCTCGCCCGGAAGCACCGTGCCGTCCGCGCCCGCCACGATCAGGAAGCCGGCCAGGGGCGCGTTGCGCACGAACCGCCACTCGTCAGGCGTCAGGTCGAAGAGGCATGCCCCCTCCGCCCGGGGATCCGTCGTCTCCTCGTCCCCCTCGACAGCGGGAGGGAGCCGGGTGCCCTCATCCTGCGGGGCCTCCCCAACGCCGGGGAAGAGCCCCATCGAGGTGCCGGGGAAGGGCAGCTCCTCCGAAGCCCTGCTCATGCGTGGCTGCGTCCGAAGCTCAAACTCTTGAGACTGCTGCGTGGAATGCGCCATGAATCCGCCCCTCGTGTGTTTGGCTTGATTCGATGGGACGTCAGATCATGGCTGCTGCGAATCCGCGTTGCGCGACTCCATCGAAGCGGCGCGTACCCAAACACATTCATGCCTCAAATGTAAAGATTCCGCCCACGAATCGTGCTGCTGCCCGACGTGTAGCGTCATGAGACTTGCAACTCTTTGCAAAGCGGCAAGTCCCGAGATCACGTCTTTCAATGAGAGGGATCAGACATGGACTTGTCCTCCCGGGCGCTGTACCCAAGCCCTCGTGAGCTTCTTTGGCGAGCTGTACCTGCGCAGCACGCGGCCCTTCCTGTCGCCGGAGATCACGGCCAAGGAGGTGGCCTACCTGGAGCGCTGCTTCACCGGCCTGTCGCTGCCCGGACCGGTAGTGGACCTGGGCTGCGGCCATGGGCGCCATGCCGCCCCGCTCAACATCTCGGGGCCCCTGAAGGGCAGGGTGGTGGGCCTCGAGCTGGACCCATACTCCCTGTCTCAGCGCGCCCCCGGCTTCCCCGCTGTGCGCGGAGATCTCCGGGCCCTCCCGTTTCAGAGCGGCTCCCTGGCAGGGGCGTACGCGTGGTACTCGACACTGTTCGCCTTCTCCGAGACGGAGCACCGCGTCATTCTCCAGGAGACAGCCCGGTGCCTGCAGCCAGGGGCGCTCCTGGTCTTCCAGACGGTGCCCTACGAGCGCCTGAGCGAGCAGCCAGGCGCGGCCTTCCAGCGCACCCTCCCGGACGGCAGCATCCTGGAGGAGGAGAGCCACTTCGATCCCGACTCCGGCATGGACCACGGGCGCAGGCGACTCACCCTGCCAGACGGGCGAGTTCTTTCAGGGGTCTACACCATTCGTTACTATCCTCTTGCGGAACTGCGCCAACTGTTGGAATCGACAGGCCTCTCGACGAAGTGGGTGCACGGCAGCCTGGACGGCGAGCCGCTCTCTTCCGCTTCGACGGACCTCATCGTGGGAGCTGAGAAGCGACATGGCTGAGAGGAAGCTTCGAATTCTGGTGGCCAAGCCCGGCCTGGATGGGCACGACCGCGGTGCGAAGATCATCGCGCGGGCCTTGCGCGATGCGGGCATGGAGGTCATCTACACGGGGCTGCATCAGACGCCCGAGATGATCGTCAACGCCGCCATTCAGGAAGACGTCGATGCGATCGGCATGTCCATCATGTCCGGCGCGCACATGACGCTCTTTCCCGCCGTCATCGATCTGCTGAAACAGAGCAAGGCCGAGGACATCCGACTGTTTGGCGGCGGAATCATCCCGGACGACGACATTCCGAAACTCAAGGGCATGGGAGTGACGGAGATCTTCACCCCCGGGAGCTCAACGCAGGACATCGTCCAGTGGATTCGAACCAACATCCCAACACGCGCGTAGGTGGCTGGCTCGGGAGCCTGCCCCGGCGGGTCGACGTGTACGAGGTCGGCCCGCGGGATGGCCTGCAGAACGAGCTGCGCACCCTCCCCACGAAGGACAAGGCCCGCCTCATCGAGGCGCTGGTGGCCTCCGGTGAGAAGCGGATCGAGGTGACGTCGTTCGTGTCACCGAAGTGGATCCCCCAGCTCGCCGACGCCGAGGAGGTGCTGCGTCTGGTGGGGAAGAAGCCGGGCGTGACGTTCTCCGCGCTGGTGCCCAACATCAAGGGCCTGGTCCGGGCGCGCGAGGCGGGGCTCGAGGAGGCGGCCGTCTTCATCTCGGCCTCCGAGGCCCACTCGAAGAAGAACATCAACAAGACGATCGCCGAGGCGCTCGAAACTTCGCGCGAAGTCACGGCGGCGGCCACGCAGGCGGGGATGCGCGTGCGCGGCTACCTGTCCACCGTGTGGGGCTGTCCCTACGAGGGGCACGTGCCGGTGGAGCGGGTGGTGGACATCTGCCGCAGGCTGGTGGACATGGGCCTGTACCAGCTCAGCCTGGGGGACACGATCGGCGTGGGCACGCCGCGGCAGACCGAGGAGATCCTCGAGGCCCTCATGAAGTACATCCCCGTGGAGCAGCTGGCGCTGCACCTGCACGACACGCGCGGCACCGCGCTGGCCAACGCGCTGGTGGGGCTGTCGGCGGGGGTGACGACCTTCGACGCCAGCATCGGCGGGCTGGGCGGGTGTCCCTACGCGCCCGGCGCCGCGGGCAACCTCGCCACCGAGGATGCCGTCTTCATGTTCCATGGCATGGGCGTGGAGACGGGCATCAACATGGACAAGCTCGTGGAGGCGGGGGAGCTGGCGCAGCAGCTCATCGGCCGCAAGCTCGCGGGCAAGTTCCTGCAGGCGGCGCTCGGCGAGCGCGAGAAGCGGGCCTCGCGGCGGGAGAGGGTCTGAGCCCTGGAGGAGCGGCTCGTCCCCGGAGCCGCCCGGCTGGGCTAGGCTGACGGGCACGGAACCTCTCGGGGTTCCTCGGAGTGCTCGATGCGGCGTGGGTTGCAACTCGCGGTAGGTCTGGCGGTCCTGGGAGCCCTGGCATGGCTTCTGTTCCCGGTGCGGCCTGGCTCCGAAGCGCCCTCCCCAACGCCCTCCCGTGCCGCGGACTCGCCGGCCCGCTCGGTGCGCCAGAGGGTGCGCCCGGGAGTCACCCCCGCCAGCGCCTCCACGGAGGCCCTCCTCGACATCCGCGGCACCGTGCTGGGCCCGAGGGGGCCGAGCTCCGGAGCACGGGTCCTCGCCTCCGCGGTGGTGCCGGGGGACTCGCTCTCGACGCTGCCCTGCGGGAGCTTCTCGGATCGGACGCTGCTCGACTGTTTCTATGGCGAGCACCTGGTGCACATCGCCGCGCTCGTCTCGGAGCGGCGCGGTGAGGCGATCGTGCGCGCCCAGAGCCTCACCGGGGCGGATGGCTCCTTCGTCCTGTCCGGCCTGGAGGAGGGCACCTACGCGGTGTGGGTGGAGAGCCCCGAGGGCGTCGCATTCCGGCCTTCCGTGGCCGCGGGTGCGGAGCCGGTGGAGCTGCGGCTCGGGACAGGAAGGCGGCTGTCCGGCACGGTCACCGATGACGCGAAGGTCCCCGTCGCAGGGGCGCTCATCACCGCCATCTTCTCCTCCCACAGCCGCTTCTTCGAGACCCTGACCGACGCCGAGGGGCACTACCAGCTCGGACCTCTCCCGCCCGGCCTGGTCATCGCCGTCATCGCGAAGCAGAGCCTGCTCACCGCGGTGGAGCCGGCCTGGACCTACACCCCCGAGACGACGCGGGACTTCGTGCTCTCCCGCCCCAAGACGATCAGGGGCCGCGTCCTGCGCGCGAAGGCCCCGGTGGCCGGGGTGGAGGTCCACGCCACCGGCGACGGGACGGAGACCCGCACCGCGCTCACGGATGCAGCCGGGCGCTTCTCTTTTGAAGGGCTGTCCCCGGTCCTCTACTCGCTGAGCGTCGAGCAGGCGGGGACTGGCGCCTCCACGACGATCTACCTGAGTGAGGGGAGCGAGGACGAGGAGCTCACGCTGGAGCTGAAGCCCATCGTCTTCATCGAAGGCGTGGTGCGGGATGAGGACCAGAATCCCCTGGCCGATGCCGAGATCTCCGCCTTCTGGGAGGCAGGGATCGAAGGGGATGGAGAGGCCCAGGAGTCCCCGGACCTGATCTCCGCGGCCACGGACGAAGCAGGGCGATACCGCCTGGGGCCGATGCCACCGGGCTGGTACTCCCTCTCCGCCAGGGCGGCCACGCACCAGGAGGCCACCGAAGAGTCGCGGGAGTACACGCAGCAGGGGACGACCCAGGACTTCACGCTGAAGCGGGCGTGGGTCGTGGAGGGGCTTCTGGTGGACGCCCAGGGCCTCCCCGTGGAGGGCGAGGGCGTGGATCTGCGATCGCTCTCGCCTGCCTCGTCGGGGGATACGGCGCAGACGGACTCGGAGGGCCGCTTCTCCCTGGCTGCCGCCGTGGAGGGGGAGTACGAGCTGAAGGTGGACGGCAGGCGCGTCAGAGCCCAGAAGCTGACCGTCACGGTGCCCTCGAAGCCCCTTCGCATCGTGGGAGAGGCGCTGCTGCACATCGTGGGCGAGGTGGTGGACGAGACGGGGACGCCCCTCCCAGGCGTCGAGGTGGCCATCTGGCCCGAGCAGGCCGCCGCGAAAGACAGGCCGCTCGACTCCGACGACACGAACGGAGAGGGCCAGTTCTCGCTCCGGGTCGCCAGCGCGGGCCGCTATGTGGTGATGGCCGAGCTGTTCTCCAGGAGCTTCCTCCGCGCGGCCTCGCAGACCGTCGCGGTGGAGGGCGGAAGCGAGGCACGGGTCCAGCTGCGCTTCGACGAAGGCCACCGCTTCTCGGGCAGGGTGGTGGACTGGCGAGGCCACCCCTTGCCGGAGCTCCCCGTGCAGCTTCAGCCCGCGCCGAGGCCTGTCCTCTTGAGAAGAGGCGACCTGCCGGACGTGAGCGTGAAGACGGATGCCGAGGGCCGCTTCAGCCTCCAGCAGGTCTCGGGCGAGGCGTTCGACGCCTGCATCCGGGGAGAGGTCTACTCGCCACTGGCGGCCGTTCACGGCAACGCGCGCTGCGTCCGCGTGAAGAACGATGGCCAGGAGGTCCGCATCGTGGTCGGGCGGGACGTCTTCGTCACCGGCCGCCTGGTGTACCCGGATGGCTCGCCGGTGACGCACTACCGCGTGAACGGGCGCGAGATCCGGCGCGAGGACGGGGAGCTCTCCCTCCTCATCCATCAGCCCGGAGTGGAGCGGATCGAGCTGTCCGCCCCCGGGCTCCAGCCGGTGTTGCGCACGGCGCCCGAGTTTCCGGAAGGCGTCCAGGTCCAGGACCTGGGCACCCTCGTGCTGAGCCCCTGAGGCTACCGCGGCGGCCCTGCCTCCAGGAGGGGGAACAGGCGCTCCATGTCCAGGGGCTTCTCGACACAGGGGTTGGGCGTCGCCGCCAGGAAGTCCCGCGCCTCGGAGGTAAAGGCGCCTCCCGTCATGAAGGTGACGCGCTGCGCCTGCTCCGGAGCCAGCCGCCGCAGCGCCTCATGGAACTGAGGGCCCGTCATCTCCGGCATCATCAGATCGCAGAGGATGGCATCGAAGCGGCGGCCCGAGGCGATGAGCTCCAGCGCCGCCCTGGCCCGATCCAGGGCGATCACCTCGTAGCGCCGGCTCAGGTTGCGCTTGATGGCCTTGGCCACGGGCACGTCATCATCCACCACGAGCACGTGAAGGCCTCCCTTGGGGCGCTCCACCCGCAACACCGGCGCCTGCACTGCCTCCACGGCCTCGCGCAGGGAGAGCCGGAACGTGCTGCCCTGGCCCGGCCCGCTCTCCACGCGGATGCTGCCTCCCATCTCCGTGACGAGGCGGCGGCAGATGAACAGGCCCAGCCCGGTGCCCACGCCCTCCGGCTTGGTGGTGAAGAACGGCTCGAAGATGCGCTCGTGCAGCTCCGGAGGGATGCCCGTCCCCGTGTCGCGGATCTCCACGCGGACGCCTCCCCCTGGCTCGCGCGACGTCCCCACGCGGATCTCGTGCTCGGCGCGGTGCCCCTCGGGGATGGCCTGGGCCGCGTTGATGACGAGGTTGAGGAAGATCTGCCCCAGCCGCGCCTCGCTGCCGTGGACCCGCGGGATGTCCTGGTAGTCCTTGACGAGCCGGGCCCGGTGGAAGATGTGGTTCCTCGCCATGCGCAGCGACGAGTCGAGCACCCGGTGCAGATCCGTCGGCCCAGGGGACTGCTCGTCCGGCCGGGAGAAGACCTTGATGTCCTGGATGATGTCCCGGATGCGCTCGGAGCACTCGACGGCCTCGCGCAGCACCTGCATCCCGTCCTCGGCCGTGGCCTGCCCCCGTAGGATCTCCTGCGCGAAGCTCAGGTTCATCATCAGCGAGGCCAGCGGGTTGTTGATCTCATGGGCCACGCTGGCGGCCAGCATCCCCAGCGAGGAGAGCCGCTCCGACAGCATCAGCTGCTCCTGCATCCTGCGCCGCTCGGCGCGGCCCTGGGCCTCGCGCAGCTCGCGCGCCACCGCCGGAGCCAGCCGCGCCAGCCGATCCTTGAGCAGGAAGTCGTGGACGCCGGCCTTCATCGCGGCCACGGCGGTGTCCTCGCCAATCGCCCCGGACACGATGAGGAACGGCACGTCCAGCCCCCGCCTCTGCACCCGGGAGAACGCCGCCAGGCCGTCGAAGCGGGGCAGCGAGTAGTCGGCGATGATGACGTCCCAGGGCCCCCCCTCCAGCGCCTGCTCGAGCTCCTCGGCGGTCTGGACGCGGGTGTGGACCACGGTGTAGCCCCCGCGCCGCAGCTCCAGCAGCAGGAGCGCTGCGTCCTCCTCGGAGTCCTCGATGAGGAGCAGGCGAAGCGACGAGCCGCTCATGGTGACCTCGCCCCGCCGCGGGTGGAGGTCTCGTTGAGCACCAGCCAGTACATGCCCAGCTGTCGCACCGCCTCGAAGAAGGAGGTGACGTCCACCGGCTTGCGCACGTAGCTGTTGACGCCGAGCTGGTAGCTGCCGGTGAGATCGCGCTCCTCGTTGGAGGAGGTGAGCATCACCACGGGCAGCAGCCGCGTGCGCTCGTCCTCGCGGATGTGCCGCAGCACCTCCAGCCCATCCAGCTTCGGCAGGTGGACGTCCAGCAGGACGACCTGGGGCTGGAGGCTCACGTCCCGGCCCTCATAGGCACCCCGGCCGAAGAGGTAGTCCAGCGCCTCGGCCCCGTCACGCGCGACGACCACGGGGTTGCGGATGTTGATCTTCCGGAAGGCGCGCAGGGTCAGCACCTCGTCATCCGGGTTGTCCTCTACGAGCAGGATGGTGCGTTGGTCGAAGTCGCTCATGGGCTCATTTCCTGTCGGTGAGGGAGGCCGAAGTCCCAGGGGGTAGCGGGAACTCGTTCAAGGTGAAGAAGAAGGTGGCACCGTGGCCCGGCTGGCCTTCCGCCCAGATGCGGCCTCCGTGGCGGCGGATGATGCGCTGCACGGCGGCCAGGCCCACGCCGTTGCCTTCGAACTCCTGCTGGGTGTGCAGCCGCTGGAAGACGCCGAAGAGCTTGTCGCGGTAGGCCATGTCGAAGCCCGCCCCGTTGTCGCGCACCACATAGGTGCGCACGCCCTGGGCGTCGCGGGTGGCGCTGAACTCGATCTCGGCCACCGGGCAGTTCCGGGTGAACTTCCAGGCGTTGCCCAGCAGGTTCTCGAACACGGCGCGCAGGAGCTGAGGATCGCCTTGCTCCACCAGCCCCTCCTGGAGGCTCACCCGCACGGAGCGCTCGGGCTGCAGCGTCTGGAGCTGCTCGAGGGCGACGCGCGCCATGGCGGACAGATCGCATGGCCGGGTCGCCAGCGCCGTGCTGTTGACGCGGGAGAGCGCGAGGATGCCGTCGATGAGCTCGGCCATGCGCCGGGCGCCCCCGACGATGCGGCGCAGGTAGTCCTGGCCCACCTCGTCGATCTGGCTTCCGCAGTCCTCCACCAGGGCATCGCTGAAGCTGGCGATGCTGCGCAGGGGGCTGCGCAGATCATGGGCCACGGTGTAGGCGAAGGCCTCCAGCTCGCGGTTGGAGAACTCGAGCTGCGCGGTGCGCTCGGCGATGCGGCGCTCCAGCTCCTCGTTGAGCTGGCGCACCTGCGCCTCCGCCGCGCGGCGCTGGGTGATGTCGGTGACCATGGCCAGCGAGCCGGTGTAGCGGCCTTGCTCGTCGAAGAGCGGAGCGGTGGCGATGCTCGTCCAGACAGTGCTCCCGTCCTTGCGCAGCAAGGGGAAGTCCTTGATCTCGCCCGGGGGCGCCTGGCCTTCCCGATCCAGATCCCGGAGGGCCTCCTGCTGGGCCTCTTCACCCATGAAGGAGAACAGGTGCGTGCCCACCATCTCGTCGACGCTGTAGCCCAGCAGGGTGGCCATGTAGCGGTTGACGTAGGTGGTGCGGAACTCGGTGTCGATGGTCCAGACTCCCTCCTGGGCCGTCTCCACGATCAGCCGGAAGCGCTGCTCGGAGCGCTGCTTCTCGGCTTCGGTCTGGCGCTGCTTGTCGATATCCTGGGTGAGCGCCATGGCCCCCAGGAGCTGGCCCTGCTCGTCGAACAGGGGAATGCAGGTGCAGCGGATGTGGAGCCCCCGCGGGGTGTTCGCGTTCCGGATGACCATGCCGACGTCCCGGACCTCCCGGCCCTTGAGGGCCTGCCAGATGGGCAGATCCTCGACAGGGAAGAGCGTCTGCCCATCGGCGCGGAAGATGCCGAACCGGGAGGTCCACTCGTGGGAGGGGACATCGGGGTGCTCCGCGCTGCTGTAGATCCGCTGGGAGAAGGCGCTGGAGTAGATGAAGTTCCCCGAGGGATCCGCGATGGAGACGCCCTCGGAGATGTTGTCGATGATGGCACGGAGCAGGGCGTGGTGCCGGACGTGGAAGAGCTCCTCGCCCAGCCGATCTGGCGAGGCAGCAGGAGCAACAGTGGCATTCATGAGCGGACTCCCCCCAGGCACGGGAGGCTCAACGCCCGTGCTCCCCGGATCTTCCGGGTCGCTGTCCCTCATCGAACATCGCCCCCGGGTGCGACTCGCTGTCAACTAGACGACGTTGGCCTGCTCTCCGCGGAGCATGGACTCGAGCTGCGGGAGGAGGTCCAGGTGCCCGGCGGCGGCCTCCAGCATCCGGCGCTCCTTGCGGTCCACGCGGCCATCCACGAGCGCCATCCGCACGAGGTGACGCAGGAAGACGGCGGCCTCGGGGCTGCCCCGGGGGAGGAGCTTGCCGAAGAGCGGCTCCCCGGAGCTGAGCGCCATCTCCACGTTCTTCCAGGGGATGCTCCAGCGCGTGGCGCACAGCTTGAGCAGCTTGCGCTCCGAGGTGTCCACCGCCCCGTCCGCCGCGGCGATGGCCGCCATCATATAGAGGAGCCGCTCGCGCTCCTGGACGTCCATGATGGCATCCGTCCCCGCGCCCTCCAGTGGGGCCTCGGACTCGGACTCGGGCCGCACCGGGACAGCCTCCCACGTCTCCAGAAGCGCGGTCGATACCAGCACCCAGTCCTGCTCGCCCGTCCCCAGCCGTGCCCCGCAGAACTCGCAGGTGCTGGCGCCGCTGCTCGTCAGAGGGGCGTTGCACTGCGGGCAGCGATCGGTGGCCATGCCGTTGGAGGTGTTCGTCTTCGCCCCATGCTTCCGCGACAGCGTGAAGACCCAGCGCTGGGGCACGGTGGGCAGCTGCGGCGGTCGCTGCCCGGCGGGCCCTATGCCCATGCGCGCGCTCCAGCGAATCTCCACGTGGGCCAGATCGTCGCCGTCCGGGTGGACATCGAAGGCCCGGGTGGTGACGGCGCCCACGGCGCACTCCAGAATGACGCGGCGCCGGCCCTGCTTGCCAAGCATCGCCAGCTCCGTCCCGAGCTGCGACACCATGTCCTGGCGGGCCACCTGGGCCAGCCGGTTCGCCTCCCCGCGGCTCTGCGCGTCGATCCACTTCCAGAACAGGAGCGAGGCCCGATCCTCGAGGATCTCCAGGTTGAGGGCCGGATCCGCCTGGCGGGCCTTGCGCAGCCCGCGCACCTGAGGAGCGTGGGGGTTGAACTCGACGCCCTGGGTGATCTCCGAGAGCGTCCAGTCGTAGTTGCCCGAGTTGACCACCGCGCCGCAGTACTCGCAGACGTTCGTGGCGCCTCCTTTATAGGGCGCGCCGCAGTGGGGGCACTTGCCCTGGTAGAGATCCTGGCCCACCCGCGTCTGAGCCCCGGGCTTGCGCACGAAGGTCCACACCTCCGTGAAGGCCTCGCGGGGGGCACTCTGGGCCGCGGCGAGGGCCTTCTCGTCCGAGAAGCTCGCGGGCACATCCGTGTCGCGCATCTCCGCGCGCACCCGCACGTGGATGCTGTCGAACCACTGGCTCTGCTGGAGGCCGATGAGCTGCACCTCCAGCAAGCGCACCTCCGCGATGGCATCGCGCACGTCCTGGGAGGCCATGAGCTGGAGCTGCACGTGGAAGCGCTGGTAGGTGGCGTCCGAGAGGAACGGGCGGATGGGCGTGAGCTCCCGCTTGAACCAGGCCTCCTGCAGGGTGGGGAAGAGCTGGCGCACCTTGCCGAGCACCGCCTGGAGCTCGAACTGCGGATCCTGGCTCTTCAGCGCCTGGACCCAGCCCTGGACGTCCTGCTCGGAGACCCGGGTGCGGAACTCGGCCTCCCGGCGCTCGAGGGCCCGCTGGGTGGCGCCCGTGGGGTGCAGGTTCCGCTTATAGAAGTAATAGAAGAGGCAGGCGCCGATGAGCAGCGGCACGCCCACCTTCGGGTAGAGGAAGACCAGCTCGAGCAGCCGGAAGAGGATGTAGAAGATGGCGTCGCCGCCTCCACCCCCTCCGTCGTCATTCCCGCGGCTGTAGCTCTCCCCACCGCCCCCCCGGGCCAGGGCCACGAGCGGGATCAGGGCCACAACGGGCAACAGCCAGGGGGCCAGCGGGAGCAGGCGTCTCGACGCAGTGCGCATACCCCGTCAATGTAACCGCTTCAGCCTTGCCAGACCCGTCTCAACGCCGCAGGCTGCCCCGCGCAGCGGCGGCCCGACGCAGGGCCCGGAAGGGGAGCGCACATGCCGGAATTCAAGGTCGACGCACGGGGAGCCATCGAGATCTGGACCATCGACGGGGCGGACCGTCGCAACGCGATCAGCCGGGCCATGCTCCGGGAGCTGGGAGAGCTGGTGGGGCGCGTCTCCACCGGGCGGCAGGTCCGGGCCGTCATCATCACCGGCGCTGGGGACAAGGCCTTCTGCGCGGGTGCGGATCTCAAGGAGCGCGCCACCATGAGCGAGCCGGAGGTGCGCGGCTTCCTCGACGGGCTGCGCCAGACGTTCCGCGCCATCGAGAAGAGCGACTGCACGTTCATCGCCGCCATCAACGGGGCGGCCTTCGGCGGCGGCACGGAGCTGGCGCTGGCGTGCGATCTCCGGGCCGCGGCGCCGGCGGCGGAGCTGGGGCTGACCGAGGTGAAGCTCGGCATCATCCCCGGCGGTGGCGGGACCCAGCGGCTCAGCCGGCTCATCGGGCCGGGCCGGGCGAAGGATCTCATCCTCACCGGGCGGCGCATCAACGCGGCCGAGGCGTTCAGCGTGGGGCTGGTGAACCGGCTGGCGCCGGAGGGCCACCTGCTGGAGACGGCGTTCTCGCTGGCGGAGGCGATTGTCGACAACGCGCCCATCGCCGTGTCCACCGCCAAGCACGCCATCAACGAGGGCCTGGGGCTGGAGCTGGAGGCCGCGCTGGCACTGGAGCTGCGCAAGTACGAGGAGATCCTCAAGACCGAGGACCGGCTCGAGGGGCTGCGCGCCTTCGCGGAGAAGCGTCCGCCCGTCTACAAGGGCCGCTGAGCGAACATTGGGCGTGCCCCGGCTTGGCGGGGGCACCAGGTTTAGTGCGGGAGAACCCAGGGGGTAGGGCTTTCCCCGTAGGACATAGTGTGATTGAAGGCGGGCATGAGCACCGGCCCGACGACGAAGTCCCCTAAACAGGGCGCCCTGCTGGAAGTGCCCTCCACCGAGCAGTCCCAGCCAGAGGCCCTACACGGCGCGACAGTCGGCCCGTGGCTCATCCTCGATCGCCTCGACTCGGGCACCTTCGGGGTGGTGTACCGGGCCCGCCGCGCGGGCCACCCTGAGTCACCGCCCGTGGCGCTGAAGATGGCCAGGCAGCCCGGAGACCCTCGCTTCGACCGGGAGACCGAGGTGCTCCAGGGCAGCCACCACCCCTCCATTCCTCGCTACGAGGACCGGGGCCTGTGGACGGGGCCGCACCGCAGGCGCTACCCCTACCTCGTGATGGAGTTGGTGCAGGGCTACCGCCTCTACGACTGGTTCCAGGCCGCGCCTCGCTCCAACCTGGAGGTGTTGCAGGTGGTGGTGCAGCTCGCCGGGGCCCTGGCTTCCGCGCACGCCCGCGGCATCGTCCACCGCGACGTCAAGGGCGACAACCTCCGCGTCACCCCCGAAGGCCGCGCGGTGCTCCTGGACTGGGGGAGTTGCTGGCTGCCGGATGGCCGCCGGCTCACCGACTCGCCGGCGCCCCCCGGCACCAGTGCCTACCGCCCGCCCGAGCAGCGCGGCTTCATGTATACCTTCCGCAAGGACGATGAGGCGCGGTGGGAGTCCCACCCTTCGGACGATATGTATGCCCTCGGCGTCACCCTCTACCGGCTGGTCACCGGCACCTACCTGCCTCCCTGCACGGATGGCGACGGCCTTGTTGATCGCGAGGTGCCGAGACCCTCGGACAAGGCCACGGTGAGCCCGGCGCTCGAAGCCATGATCTTGCGCCTCATCTCCGATGATCGCTCGGCCCGGGGCACGGCGGAGCAACTCGTGCGCGAGGCCCTGGCGTTGGCACAGGCAGGCGGGCCTGCCGTGGAGCAGATGCTCGGCCCCACGCCCAGCGCGCTTCCCACCGAGAGCGGCCAGGGCCCCTCCTCAGAGGGCGAGGAAGAGGAAGAGGTCCTCTCCGACACCGATACTGCGCGCCGCGCTCGTCCCTCTTCCGCGAGTTCCTCGCGGGAGGAGCGCCAGCCCCCCGAAACCGTCCCCGTCTGGCTCACCTGGGCCGCCTCCTCGGCCCTTGGAGCTGCTGTTGTGGCCCTCCTGGTGCGGCCCGTTCCTCCGCGGGAGCCGGAGCGCGCCGCGCCATGGCTCGCCACGCCGGAGGAAATCGCCCAGTTCGCCCCTGATGCGGGGGTGGCGGATGAGGCCCTGGCGAGCGTCCAAGATGTCCCGAGAGCCGTGATCCCGCTCGTGCTCACGGTTGGAGCGCCGATGCCCAAAAAGCCACAGGAGGGCCAGAAGAAGCCACCTTGCGGTCCTGGACAAGTCTCCGTCAACGGCGCCTGTTGGGCAGGACCGATCGAGGGCCAAGCAGCCCCATGTCAACAAGGGATGTATGACTACGAGGGCAAGTGCTACTTCGCAATCTACGACGCCCCTCGCCGACCCACGTCGGAGCAGCCATGATCGTGCGATTCATCCTCATCATCGCCACGCTCGCCGTGGGCCTGGACGAACCGCCTGGACGCTGACCCCGCAAACAGCCAGAGCCGCCAGGGCCCCCACCCCGACGGCTCCGTCTGCTCCTTCTACTTCCAAGCGCTCGAAACTAGGCGCTCGCCGTCTTCTCCTGGCCGATGCCCAGGTTCTGCTTGTTCAGGTAGCCCATGGCCTTGTCCTTGACCTGGGTACGCAGCTCGGTGCCCGGGGTGGGCGCCAGCATCAGCGCCACGATGCTGCCCACGGCCGCGCCGATCACGAACACGCCCAGGGTGCCGATGCCCGCCTTCGCCGGCTTGTAGGTGGTGAGCCCCACCATGTGCAGCAGCTCATCCGGGTCGAAGTCCTCCCACTTGTCCTTGGCGACTCGCGGGATGTCGCTCAGGAATTTCTGCGCCAGCCACTTCCGATACAGGCCGCTCTTCGCCGCCCACTTTGCCTTCGTCGCGAACATGGTTCCCTCCTGGGCCGATGGTTCCGGGAGCACCGCGCCCCAACGGTTTTTGTCCCCCGTTGCAGACTCAAGGTAGGCAGGGGGGCGCCTCGCGGCATCCCTGGGAAAAATCTTTCCCAGTTGCCCACCGGTCGGTCGGTCGGTCCAACGGTCGACGGCTCGCTCTCCAAACGGTCCATAGAGAGCAGCCAGCCGAGCACCTTTCTGGTATGTGGCCCCGGCCATGTCCTACGACCAGAAGCTGCTCCAGAAGATCGCCGAAGTAGAGAAGGGGGGCGCCGAGAAGTATCACGTGAAGAACAAGGAGGCGGGCAAGCTCTTCGCTCGTGAGCGCATCCGCCTGCTCGTGGACGCGGACTCCTTCATCGAGGACGCCAAGCTGGCCAACAACGGAGAGGCCGAGCTGCCCTCGGACGGCGTCATCATCGGCCTGGGCAAGGTGGCCGGCCGCACCGTCGCCATCATGGCCAATGACTCCACCGTGAAGGCCGGCAGTTGGGGCGCCCGGACGGTGGAGAAGATCCTCCGCATCCAGGAGACGGCCCGCACGCTGCGCTGTCCGCTGTTCTACCTGGTGGACTCGGCGGGTGCCCGCATCACCGATCAGGTGGAGATGTTCCCCGGCCGGCGCGGCGCGGGCCGCATCTTCTACAACGAGGTGCACCTGTCCGGTTTCGTGCCGCAGATCTGCCTGTTGTTCGGGCCCTCTGCGGCCGGCGGCGCGTACATCCCCGCGTTCTGTGATCTGGTCATCATGGTGGACGGCAACGCCTCCATGTACCTGGGCAGCCCGCGCATGGCGGAGATGGTGATTGGCGAGAAGGTGACGCTCGAGGAGATGGGCGGCGCGAAGATGCACTGCTCCATCTCGGGCTGCGGCGATGTGCTGGTGAAGACGGAGCCGGAGGCCATCGAGGTGGCCAAGCACTACCTCAGCTTCTTCCCGGAGAACTTCAGCCAGCCGCCGCCAGCCGCCGCGCCCAAGGGCCCCAAGGCCAGCGGCAAGCGCTTGGACGAGATCATCCCCGCGGACCAGAACAAGCCGTTCGACATGCACGCCCTCATCAGCGAGCTGATCGACGAGGGCAGCTGGTGCGAGGTGAAGAAGCTCTTCGCCCAGGAGCTCATCACCGGCCTGGCGCGCATCAACGGGCGCCCGGTGGGCATCGTCGCCAACCAGCCCAAGTACAAGGGTGGCGTGCTCTTCGTGGACTCGGCGGACAAGGCCGCGCGCTTCATCTGGCTGTGTGACGCCTTCAACATCCCGCTGCTCTACCTGGCGGACGTGCCGGGCTTCATGATCGGCACCAAGGTGGAGCGCGCGGGCATCATCCGGGCCGGCGCGAAGATGATCTCGGCCGTCTCCGAGGCCAGCGTGCCCCGCATCTGCGTGGTGGTCCGCAAGGCCTACGGCGCGGGCCTCTACGCCATGTCCGGCCCCGGCTTCGCCCCGGACTGCACCCTGGCGCTGCCCCAGGCCATGATCGCCGTCATGGGCCCCGAGGCCGCCGTCAACGCCGTCTACTTCAACAAGATCCAGGAGAAGCCCGAGGCCGAGCGCGCCGCCTACGTCCAGCAGCTGCGCGACGAGTACCGGGCGGACGTGGACATCTACAAGCTGGCCAGCGAGCTGGTGGTGGACGAGATCATCCCCGGTGACAGGCTGCGTCATGAGCTGACGCAGCGCTTCGAGGCCTACTCGCGCCGCTACCAGCCCCGCCCGGAGAAGAAGCACGGCGTACTCCCGGTGTGAGGCCGGCCGAGCGTCCACCGCCGGACGCTTCCGCTACCCACTTCCCCCCTCAGAGATTAGATACTTCGACCACCATGGACTTCGAACTTCCAGAAAGCCACCGCGCCCTCAAGGCCTCCCTCAAGGACTTCTGCGAGCGCAAGGTCAAATCCCAGGCTCGCGAGTGGGACAAGGACGAGAAGTTCCCGATGGAGGTGGTGCGGGAGCTGGGCCAGCTCGGCGTGCTGGGCATGCTGGTCTCCGAGGAGTACGGCGGGGCGGCGATGGACAGCCTGGCCGTGGCGGTGGCGGTGGAGGAGATCGCCCGCTACGACGGCTCGCTGGCCCTCACCGTGGCCTCGCACAACGGCCTGGGCACCAGCCACATCCGCGTCTTCGGCAACGACGCCCAGAAGAAGAAGTACCTGCCCAAGCTCGCCTCCGGTGAGTTCCTGGGCGCCTGGGGCCTCACCGAGCCCGGCTCCGGCTCGGACGCCTCCGGCCTGAAGACCACCGCCGTCCGCAAGGGCGACAAGTGGATCCTCAACGGCGCGAAGATGTTCATCACCCAGGGCACCGTGGGCCACGTCTTCGTGATCCTGGCGCTCACCAGCCCCGAGAAGCGCCAGAAGGGCATCACCGCCTTCATCGTGGAGAAGGGCACCCCCGGCTTCAGCCAGCGCCCCATCCACGGCAAGCTGGGCATGCGCTCCTCGGACACCGCGGAGCTCATCCTGGAGGCCGTGGAGGTGCCGGACTCGCAGCGGCTGGGCGAGGTGGACCACGGCTTCATCGACACGCTGCAGATCCTCGACAAGGGCCGCATCACCATCGGCGCGCTGGCCGTGGGGCTGGGCCGGGGCGCGCTGGAGGAGTCCCTGCGCTACGCCCGCGAGCGCACCGCCTTCGGCCAGCCGATCGCCGAGTTCCAGGGCCTGCGCTGGATGTTCGCGGACATGAAGACGGAGATGGACGCGGCGCGCCTGCTCGTCTACCGCGCGGCGTGGATGGCGGACGCCGGCCAGCCGTACACGCAGGCCGCCTCTCAGGCCAAGCTGTTCGCCTCCGAGGCCGCCATGCGCGCCTGCAACAAGGCCGTGCAGATCCACGGCGGCTACGGCTACACCCGCGAGTTCCCGGTGGAGCGCTACCTGCGCGACGCCAAGCTGTGCGAGATCGGCGAGGGTACCAGCGAGATCCAGCGCGGCATCATCGCCCGCGAAGTCTTCAAGGGCTGACGCATGGACACCGCCCGGATCGAGCAGCTCGGCCTGCGCGTCGAACAAGGCCCCCAGGGTCCCCTGGCCACGCTGGAGCTGGGCGAGAGCTCGGCCCTGACAAACCCCGTCACCGGACAGCCCTTCACGGCCATCACGTTCCAGATCGAGCGCGATCGGCTGATCCCCTCCGCCCCTCCGGCGGTGGTGGGGCTGACGCCCGTCATCCTCAACGCCGTGGCGTCCCGCGAGGACATCTCGCTGCTCCTCACCGGCGCCTTCGACGACTACCTCTTCCACATCGAGCGCCGCTCCGCGCAGCTGCACTCGATGGGGCTCCACCCGAACCTGGATCCGGAGTCGCTGGTGCTGTCCTCGGAGCTGGAGGCCGGGCCGCTCTCCCTCACCCTGGTGGCCGACCGGCATGGCCAGTTCCAGGTGGGGAGGGTGCGGCGCGAGGGGAAGGAGCTGACCGGCCTGCCCTCGTTCCGCTTCGAGCTGTTCGAGTTCCGGGATCGCGGGGCGCTCGCCGACTACCTGAGCGCGCTCATCGAGGAGCGCCTGGCCCGTCCCCCGGGCGCAGCCGTCGGGCCGGGCGCCCGGGTCCGCTACGAGGAGATCGCTCAGGCCTTCGGGCCACAAGCGGTGGTCCCCCCTCGCAGCTCGCTGGATGTTCTCGTGCAGCTGCGCGTGAATGGCGCGCTCTACCGCTTCGCCGCGAGCCGGGTGATGGGCCGCACCTTCCGCGGCCTGCTGGCCGGCGCGAAGGGCAAGGTCTGGTCGGATCGCTTTGAACTCGATGGCTTCCCGGGCATCGTCCAGCTTGTGGCGGACCTCCTCAAGGTTCCCCCCTCGGCCGTGCAGGTCATCGGCCCGGACTCGCCCCAGGAGTAGGCATTGGCAACAGCGACTCAACTCTCTCAGCGGGTGCTCGCGGGCGACGTGCGCGCCGCCTCGCGCTTGATGCGCCACATCGATGACGGTGAGGAGAGCGCCACCGCGGACCTCCAGGCCCTGTTCCCCAAGACGGGCAAGGCCTACATCATCGGCATCACTGGCTCGCCGGGCGCGGGCAAGTCCACGCTGACGGACAGGCTGATCGCCCGGTTCCGCAAGCAGGGCAAGCGGGTGGGTGTCCTCGCTGTGGATCCCACCAGTCCCTTCACCGGCGGCGCGATCCTGGGCGATCGCATCCGCATGCAGGATCACGCCACGGACCCGGGCGTCTTCATCCGCTCGCTGGCCACCCGCGGCAACCTGGGCGGCCTGTCCCGCGCCACCGGGGACTGCATCCGCGTCATGGACGCCATGGGCCAGGACCTCATCCTGGTGGAGACGGTGGGCGTGGGGCAGGACGAGATCGACATCGCCCAGCTGGCGCACACCACCGTGGTGGTGACGGTGCCCGGCATGGGCGACGACGTGCAGGCCATCAAGGCTGGCATCCTCGAGGTGGCGGACATCTTCGCGGTGAACAAGTCCGATCTGGACGGGGCGGACCGCATGGTGCGCGAGCTGCGGATGATGCTGGAGCTGCGCCACGCGGTGAAGGCGCCAGCCATGGATCACGACGCGCACCACCGCATGGTCCGCGCCAAGGCGGAGGGGCGCCACGTGGAGGAGGCCCCGGGCCCGCGCGAGTGGGAGCCCCCCATCCTCAAGGTGGTGGCCGCCAAGGACCAGGGCGTGGACGAGCTGGTGCAGGCGGTGGAGCAGCACCGGGCCTTCCTGGACGAGACGGGGCTGCGCAAGGAGAAGGAGCGCACCCGCGCCGCCATGCAGTTCGTGGCCCTGCTGCGCGAGCGGCTGCTGCGCGGCGCGCTGGCCCGGCTCGAGCGGGAGCGCGGCCGGCTGGACGAGGTGGCCAGCCGCATCGCCGATCGGCAGGCGGATCCGTACGCGCTCGCCGAGGAGCTGGCGAGCCAGCTGGCGGAGTAGGCGCGTGGAAAAGCGGACCCTTCAAGAGCGCGTCCAGGCGCTGGAGACTCGACTGGGGGTGGCCCTGGCCCGGAGAGATCTGGGCCTGGCGGCGCTCACCCACAAGAGCTACTTCAACGAGCACCGCGAGGCCGGGCTCCAGGACAACGAGCGGCTGGAGTTCCTCGGGGACGCGGTGGTGGATCTGGCCATCAGCCACCGGTTGATGGAGCGCTTCCCCAACGCCCCCGAGGGCGAGCTGTCCAAGCTGCGCGCGCTCATCGTCAACGAGGAGGGGCTGGCGCGCATCGCCCGCGCCCTGAGCCTGGGCGAGCTGCTGCTGCTGGGCCGCGGCGAGGAGATGACGGGCGGCCGGGAGAAGAGCTCCGTGCTCGCGGACGCCATGGAGGCGGTGATCGGCGCGGTGTACCTGGGCTCGGGCATGGAGTCCGTCATGGCGCTGGTGGACCGGCACTTCATGGAGGCCCTGCAGGGGGTGGCCGAGGGCCGCAGCGGCCTGGACTACAAGACGAAGCTCCAGGAGGACGTGCAGAACCGGCTCAAGGTGTCGCCGCGCTACCGGGTGGTGGCCGAGGTGGGCCCGGACCACGAGAAGACGTTCGAGGTGGAGGTGTCCATCGGCTCGGAGCTGTACGCACGCGCCACCGGCCGCAGCAAGAAGGAGGCGGAGCAGGCCGCCGCCCGCGCCACCCTGGACATGCTTCGGAAGGTTGACACCTCGAAGTGAAACCCCTTGGATGGGGGGAGGGTGCCGAATAAGGTCGCCCGCCATGTTCCGACTGCTCGCGACCGCCCTGGTCCTGGCCGCCACCGTCGCCGGTGCGCAGCCCACCCCCGGCCCGTGGATGAAGAAGGCCCAGGAGGGCAAGGATCTCTACGCCACCCTGAAGACGAGCCAGGGCGACATCGTCGTCCGCCTCTTCTCCAAGGATGCCCCGAAGACGGTGGAGAACTTCGTGGGGCTGGCCGCCGGCGAGAAGGAGTGGACGGACCCGAAGACGCACCAGAAGACGAAGAAGCCCCTCTATGAAGGGACGATCTTCCACCGCGTCATCCCCAACTTCATGGTCCAGGGCGGCGATCCCCTGGGCACCGGCATGGGCGACGGGGGCTACAGCTTCGAGGACGAGTTCCAGAGCGGCCGCAAGTTCGACAAGAAGGGCCTGCTGGCCATGGCCAACGCGGGCCCCAACACCAACGGCAGCCAGTTCTTCATCACCACCTCCACGCCGGCCCACCTCAACAACCACCACACCATCTTCGGCGAGGTGGTGAAGGGCTATGACGTGGTGGAGAAGATCTCCAAGCTCCCCCGGGATCCCGAGGATCGGCCGAACCCCACCGTCACGCTCACCCAGATCGAGCTGAGCGACACGGCGCCCAAGGGCGTCCCCGCCGCCGCTGGGGCTGCCAAGGGTGCCGCGAAGAAGGCGATGGGGAAGAAGGCCAGGTAGGGCAGGCAACCAACCACTCACGCGGGCCCATCCCACGAGGAGGGCCCCCAACGCAGCGGGAGACGCAGATGGGCATGATGGACGAGGCGCGCGCGGGCAACGATCTGTACGCCACCTTCGACACCACGGAGGGGAAGATCGTGGTGAAGCTGTTCCCGAAGGATGCCCCGAAGACGGTGGAGAACTTCGTCGGGCTGGCCACCGGCGAGAAGGAGTGGACCCACCCCCAGACGAGCGAGCGGATGGCTGGCAAGCCGCTCTACGACGGGACGATCTTCCACCGCTGCATCGGCCAGTTCATGATCCAGGGCGGCGATCCGCTCGGCCGGGGAACGGGCGGCCCGGGCTACCGCTTCGAGGATGAGTTCAAGAGCGGCAAGCGTTTTGACAAGCCGGGCCTGCTCGCCATGGCCAACGCGGGGCCGAACACCAACGGCAGCCAGTTCTTCATCACCGTGGTGCCTACCCCGCACCTCAATAACCGTCACACCATCTTCGGCGAGGTGGTACAGGGCTATGAGGTCGCTGACCGCATCGCCAACCAGCTGCCCAAGGACCGGAACGACCGGCCCACGACGGACGTTCGTATCAACAAGCTGACCATCTCGACGACCGCGCCGTAGCCCTCGACCCGCCAGGCAGGCGGGCAGGGGAGTACCGGCAGGCCGTGCAGTCCCACGGGGCCTCCTCTTCGGAGGGGGCTTTCAGATCACCTTCTCAACGATGGCCTCGAAGAACTACCGCAGCGGCTTCGCCGCGCTCATTGGCCGGCCCAATGTGGGCAAGAGCACCCTGCTCAACGAGCTGACCGGCGAGAAGATCGCCATCGTCTCGCCCAAGCCGCAGACCACCCGCAACCGCATCCTGGGCGTGGTGACGCGCCCGGAGGGCCAGGTGGCCTTCATCGACACCCCCGGCATCCACCAGGCCAAGGGAGAGCTCAACCGCTACATGGTGGAGACAGCCCTCCAGGCGGCCGAGGAGGTGGACCTGGTCCTCTTCATCATCGAGCCGCCCGGCGGGGAGAAGCCCGAGGTGGGCCCCGGCAACCGGATGATCCTCGAGCGGCTGCAGAAGATCGGCAAGCCCACCTTCCTCGTCATCAACAAGATCGACAGCATCCCCAAGTCCAAGCTGCTGCCGCTGATCGATCTGTTCCGCAACGAGTTCCCCTTCGCCGAGGTGATGCCCGTCTCCGCACGCGAGGGGGACGGGGTGGACCGGCTCTTCCAGGTGGTGCTCCAGCACCTGCCCGAGGGCGAGCCGATCTTCGACGAGGGGATGCTCACCGACCAGCAGGAGCGCACGCTGGTGGCCGAGTACATCCGCGAGCAGGTGCTGCGCCACTGCCGGCAGGAGATCCCATACTCCGCCGCGGTGCTGGTGGAGGTGTTCGACGAGTCCGAGCGCGAGCCCCTGCCGGGCACGCCGCCGGGGCAGCTCGCCGGCCTCATCCGCATCGCCGCCTCCATCTACGTGGAGCGCGACAGCCAGAAGGCCATCATCATCGGCAAGCAGGGACAGATGTTGAAGACCATCGGGACGGACGCGCGCAAGGCCATCCAGCGGCTGCTGGGGACGCACGTGTACCTCTCGCTCCGGGTCCGCGTGGAGCCGCGCTGGAGCGAGCGCCGCGAGGGCCTCAAGAAGCTGGGGTACGAGTAAATGAAACCGCTGGTCGCCATTGTCGGACGCCCCAACGTGGGCAAGTCCACGCTCTTCAACCGCCTCATCCGCCGCCGCGCCGCGCTCGTGGAGGACGTGCCCGGCGTCACCCGGGATCGCCACTACGCGGACGCCACCTGGGGAGACCGCACCTTCACGGTGATCGACACGGGCGGCTTCGTCCCCGGCGAGAAGGATCTGCTGCTCAAGGAGGTGCGCGAGCAGGCCCAGCTGGCCGTGGAGGAGTGTGACGTCATCCTCTTCGTCACGGACGGGCGCGCCGGGCTCACCTCCGCGGATGACGCCGTGGCCCAGCTGCTGCGCCGCAGCGGCAAGCCGGTGATCGTCGCCGCCAACAAGCTGGACAGCCCCACGGGGGCCATGCAGGCGCTCTCCGCCGAGTTCTTCCGGCTGGGCCTGGGCGAGGTGTTCTCGGTGTCGGCCGAGCACGGCCTGGGCATCGAACAGCTCGCGGAGATGCTGCTGGACAAGCTCCCCCCGAAGCAGGAGGGCGAGGACGCCGAGGAGCGGCCTGACGACGGCTCCATCCACCTGGCCATCATCGGCCGGCCCAACGTGGGCAAGAGTACCCTGGTGAACGCGCTCCTCAAGGAGAAGCGCCTGGTGGCCAGCGAGGTGCCGGGCACCACGCGCGATCCCATCGACTCGACGCTCACCTACAAGGGCAAGAAGGTCATCCTCACGGACACCGCTGGCATCCGCCGCAAGCGCTCCATCGCCCACCGGGTGGAGAAGTACTCCGTGATGGCCGCCCTCAAGGTGATGGATCGCAGCGACGTGGCCGTGCTCCTCATGGACGCCACCGAGCCGGCGGTGGATCAGGACGCCAAGCTGGCCAGCCTCGCCGAGGAGAAGGGCCGCGCCCTCGTCATCGTGGTGAACAAGTGGGATCTCATCGGCACGGACCAGCGCCGCCAGGAGGCCTACCGCGAGGCGCTCAAGTACTCGCTGAAGTTCGTGGGGTACGCCCCCATCGTCTTCACCTCCGCGCTCACCGGCGCCAAGGTGGAGAAGGTGGTGGACATCGCCGTGGAGCTCGCCGAGCAGTTCCGCTACCGGGCGCCTACACCCCAGCTCAACCGGCTGCTCGAGCACATGGTGGACAACAACCCGGCCCCCATCGTCAACGGCAAGCCCCTGCGCCTGTACTACATCGCCCAGGTCGGCACGGCGCCCCCCACCTTCGCCCTCACGTGTAACCACCCGCAGGGGGTGCCGGAGATGTACAAGCGCTACATCACCAACCAGCTCCGGAAGACCTTCGATCTGAGGGTCCCCCTCCGGCTGCTCTTCAAGGAGCGGCCGGGCCAGGCCAAGCGGGAGGCCCGCAAGCGCCCCCACCTGATGAAGAAGAAGGCCCCCAGCCGGCGCTGAGCGTCTTCGCGTTGACACCCCGGGCTGGCGCTCCGTAGATTGCGCCGCCTTTTGCACCCCCAGAAGAAAAGAAGAGGACCAGCGACGTGGCCAAGTCCGAGAAGATGACTCAGCGGGAGCTCAAGCAGCCCGACGCCTTTCAGCGAGTGGGCGGCGAGGCGCGGGACTGGTTGGCCGCGCGCCAGACGCTCGTCATCCTTGCCGTGGGTGTGGTGCTGGTGGGCGGCCTGATCGTGGCGCTGTTCAGCTATTTCTCCCACCGGAGCGAGGCCAAGGCCGCCAAGGAGCTGGGCGCGACGCTCGAGATCCTCGAGCGTCCGGTGGTGCCCACCCCCGCGGGCACCGAGCCCAAGCCGGTGGCCGAGGGCGAGAAGGCGCCGTTCAAGACTCCCCAGGAGCAGGACCAGGCGCTGGTGAAGGCGCTGACGGACTTCCGCACCGCCCATAAGGGCACCCCGTCCGCGACGACGGCGGCCCTGCCGCTGGGCAAGGCCGAGTACCGGCTGGGCAACGCGGACGGCGCGCTGGCCGCCTTCGCCGAGTACCTCAAGGACGCCCCGCAGAACGACCCGATGCGCGCGGCGGCGCTCGAGGGCCAGGGCTACGCCTACGAGACCCAGCAGAAGTACGACCAGGCGCTCACCTCGTTCGATGAGATGTCCAAGGTGGACGCGGGCGGTTACCTGGAGGGGATGGGCCAGTACCACCGCGCCCGCATCCTCATCCTCCAGGGGAAGAAGGATGACGCGGCCTCCGTCCTCGTGAAGCTCCCGGTCGATCACCCGAACTCGGCCGCGGCCCGGCTGGCCACCGAGCGGACGTCCCTGCTGGCGGCCGAGGGCGTGAAGATCCCGCCTCCGCCGGAGCCCGCCAGCGCTTCGAAGGACGGGGGGGCATGAAGCGCCGCGCATGGAAGCAGTGGGTGGCGGGGATCGGGGCGGCGGGGCTTCTCGGCGCGTGCAACTCCGTCCCGCTCCACGGCAACCCCGTCAGCTCCGATCTCCGGCAGCCCCCGGCCGAGTTCTTCGAGGTGGGCTGGTGGACGCCGCTCGTCGAGCCGACCCAGTGGGAGTACGCCCCCCGCGAGTTCGCCGCCCCCGCGGTGGACCCGGACTCCGGACGCGTCATTACCCTCACCCGGGACGGCTTCGTGCGGAGCGTGGCCCCCGGCGGCAAGGTGGAGTGGGCCTTCAAGACGGGCGCCCGCTTCTCGGCCGGCGCCCTGGTGCACGAGGGGATCGCCTACGTGCCGGGCGGGGATGGCTTCCTGTACGCGCTGGACGTGCGCAAGGGCGAGCTGAAGTGGAAGTACGAGGCCGGTGAGTCGCTCGCGACGGTGCCGGTGCTGGTCGGTGGGCGAGTGCTGGTGGCCTCCGAGAGCGACACGCTCTTCGCGGTGGAGCGCGAGACGGGCAAGTGGGCCTGGCAGTACCGGCGGGATCCGCCCAGCGGCTTCACCATCCACGGCGTCGCGGCGCCGCTGGTGAAGGACGGCACGGTGTATGTGGGCTTTGCCGACGGCTACGTGGTGGCGCTGGATGCCGAGGGTGGCACCGCGAAGTGGGAGAAGTCCCTGGCGGGCGGGGCCACCGAGTTCCTCGATGTGGACACGTCTCCGGTGGCGGACGATGCGGGGCGGCTGTACGTGGCCTCGTACCAGGGCGGGCTGTACGCCCTGAGCGCCGAGAGCGGGGACGTGGAGTGGACCTCCACGGTGGCGGGGCTCACGTCGCTGCTGGCGCGCGGGGAGATCATCTTCGCCGTCGGGGATGGCCGGGTGGATGCGTACCTGGGCGCGACGGGCCGGCTCCTCTGGTCTCACAGCCTGGGGGAGCGGGCGGGCAGGGCGCCTGTGTTGGCCCGGGGCCTGCTGCTGGTGCCCAACCAGCGCGCGCTGCTCTTCATGGATCCCAAGACGGGGCAGTCCCGGCTGGCGTGGAACCCGGGCGAGGGCATCAGCGCCGCGCCGCTCGTGCAGGGCTCCACCGCGTACGTCCTGTCGAACAACGGCTACCTGTACGCCCTGCACCTGCGCGGGGGCGGCGGTTGACGGGTAGGGCGCCGAGGACGGTCCGGGTGGTGGCAGCGTTGATCCCCCAGCCCGGCGATGGCTCGCGGTACCTGGTGCAGCAGCGGTTGCCGGGCGGGAGCCGGGCGCTGCTCTGGGAGTTCCCCGGCGGCAAGGTGGAGGCCGGGGAGACGGACGAGGCCGCGCTGGCCCGCGAGTGCCGCGAGGAGCTGGACGTGGAGCTCGAGGTGGGCCGGCGGCTCTGGGAGGGCCGGCACACGTACCCGGATCTGACGGTGGAGCTGGTGCTGTATGCGGCTCGGCTGGTGTCGGGTGAGCCCAAGGCGCTGGGGGCCCATGCGCTGCGGTTCCTGACGCCGCCGGAGATGACGGCGCTGCCGTTCTGCGAGGCGGACATCCCTCTCTTGGATGACCTGGTGGCGGGAAGGATGGAGCTGTCGCGGTGATGTTGCAGCGGACGTTCCAGCACATTCCGGGCGTGGGGCCGTTTCGGGAGAAGGATCTGTGGGCGCAGGGCATCCGCACGTGGGATGACTTCCCGGCGGCCGGCACCGGCGCGGCGGCCATCAGCAAGAAGGGCGATGACCTGGCCCGCGAGTACATCGCCAAGGCCCGGGAGGCGCTGGCGCGGCGGGATCTGCGCGCGCTGGCGGAGCTGGTGCCATCGCGGGAGCACTGGCGGATGTACCCGGACTTCGCCGAGGACGCGCTGTTCTTCGACATCGAGACGGATGGGAAAGAGCAGCAGGTGCCCACGGTGGTGAGCCTGTACGACAGTGCGGGCCTGCACGTGTTCCTGCACGGCCGGAACATGGACGCGCTGCCGGAGGCGATGGCGGCGCGGCGGCTGTGGGTATCGTTCAACGGGACGTGCTTCGACGCACCGGTGCTGCGGGACTACTTTGGCGAGGGCCGGTTTCCGAAGCCGGACGCGCACATCGATCTGCGCTTCGTGACGAAGCGGCTGGGGATGAGCGGCGGGCTGAAGGAGATCGAGGACAGCCTGGGCATCGGCCGGCCGCTGCACCTGCGGGGCGTCAACGGGTGGGACGCGGTGCTGCTGTGGCGCGCGTACAAGGCGCGGGGGGACGTGGAGGCCCTGCGGTTCCTGGTGGAGTACAACCTCTATGACTCGTTCCAGCTCCGGACGTTGATGGACGTGGCGTACAACCGGGGCGCGGACGATCTGAACCAGGACGTGCCCCGCCTGCCGGTGTTCCACCGGGGAGACGTGCTGTACGACGTGAGCAAGCTCATCCTGGAGCTGGGGCCCACGGAGCGGGACATGGAGACGATCGCCCGGGTGCGCAGCCAGGATCGGGATCTGCGCGAGCTCTGAGCGGGCTACCGGCGCTTCTTCTTCACGGTCTTCTTGGGCGGGGGCGCTGGGGCGTCCTTCTCCTTCTCGCCGGCGACCTGGAACTCGAACCGGAGATCCTGGATCTCGCGGCCCAGGGCATCGGTCATGGCCGAGCCGGTCTGCGCATCCAGGACGACCGTGTACTTGTGGCCGGACTTGAGGGGGGTGGGCAGGGAGATCCGGTAGGTGACGCCGTTCGGGGTCTCCTCGGCGGAGTCATCGGAGACCATGGCGCGTTCGACCTCATCAAAGAGCCGGATCCGGTAGTTGCGCAGGCCGATGGAGCTTTGGAGCTCGATCACGGACGTGGACTCGACGGTGGGCCGCTCGTCGACGGCGAGGGGCATGGCCTCCATGCCGCCATCATTGAGCTGGTACCGGACCGTGAAGGCTGCGGGAGGCGGTGCGGCAGTGCCTGCATCCTGGGGGGCCTCGGCGGCGCCGCCGTCCGTGGGAGCGGCGGGCTGCTTGTCCGGGCATCCGGCCAGGAGGGTCGACAGGCAGAGGGCCATGAGGCTGCGGCGGAGGAGACGCATAGGCCGGACACGGTATGTCCCGCGGGTAGCAGGGTGAAGTCCGAAGTACGAAACCCATGGGAGTGGGTGCGTTCGACTCTACCTGTGCGGTAGGGTTGGGTTCAGCTCGCAGACAGTTGCGGAGAAGAACCCATGAGCGAGGAAGTAACAGCCCAGGCCATTGGTCCCGGAAGCACCATCGGGCCCTGGAAGGTGTTGCATCGCCTGGATTCGGGCTCTTATGGCGTAGTGTTCCTGGTCGAACGAGCCGGCCATCCCGAGGCCGGGCTCTTCGCCTTGAAGCTCGCCAAACAGCCCTGGGATGAGCGCTTTGAGCGCGAGGCTCAGCTGCTCCAGCGCTGCCAGCACCCGAGCATTCCGCGCTACGAGGACATGGGCGTGTGGACGGGGCCGAAGAACCGCCGGTACCCTTATATCGTGATGGAGTGCGTGGAGGGCTTCACCCTCTACGACTGGGCCCGGGAGGAGCAGCGCTCCAACCTGGAAGTGCTACAGGTGCTCGTGCAGCTCGTCGGCGCCCTGGCTTCTGCCCACGCCCGCGGCATCGTCCACCGCGACGTCAAGGGCGACAACATCCGCGTCACCCCTGAAGGCCGCGCGGTGCTCCTGGACTGGGGCAGTTGCTGGATGCCCTCTGCCCGGCCTCTCACCGATTCGCCGGCGCCCCCGGGCACCAGTGCATACCGGCCGCCTGAGCAGAGGGACTTCATCTATCGCTTCCGCAAGGACACGGAGGCTCGTTGGGAGTCCCGTCCCTCGGATGACCTGTACGCCCTCGGCGTCACCCTCTACCGGCTCGTCACCGGCACCTACCTCCCACCGTGCACAGATGGAGACGGCCTGGTGGAACGCGAGGTGCCCAGGCCCTCGGAGAGGGCGACGGTGAGCCCGGCGCTCGAGTCCATCATCATGCGACTGATCTCCGATGCCCACGCGGCCCGGGGCACGGCTGAGCAGCTCGTGCGCGAGGCCATGGCGCTGGTACAGGCGGGCGAGCCTGACGCGGAGAAGCTGATCGTCCCGACCGAGAGTGCGCTGCCCACGGAGAGCGGCCCGGGGGGGCGGAACAGCTCTGCCTCCCTTTCTTCGGATGGCCAGGACGATGAGCCGGTGAGCGGGGAATCCGACACCGAGCTCTCCCGCCATGCCTCCTCGTGGGAGGCACGCCAGCCCCCCGAGGCCGTCCCCGCCTGGCTCGCCTGGGCCGGTGCTTCCATGATGGGCGGGCTAGTGATGGCGCTGGTGGTGCTCCTGGTGCGGCCCACCTCGCAAGAACCAGCGCGGCAGCCCAATCCCTGGATCGCCACGCCCAAGGAGATCGCCCAGTTCGCCCCTGATGCTGGGGTGGGGGATGAGGCCCTCGCAAGCGTGCAGACGGTGCCGAGTGCAGCGGTGCCCTTGCATGTCATGGCTCTGCCCATGCCGAAGGGCCCTCTTCCGGGTCAGAGGCGGCCACCCTGTGACCCGGACTCCGAGCTGGTGGCGCTCGGAGTGTGCTGGACCATCCTGGTGAAGAAGCCGCCCTGCGGGAACTCTGGCTACGAGATCGACAGCCGATGCGTCATCGCGAGCGTTCCAGAGCCCCGCCAGCCCACCTCAGGGGAGCCCTGACCATGTGCCTCATCGTCCTCATCGCCGCTTCTCTACGAAACCCATGGGAGTGGGTGCGTTCGACTCTACCTGTGCGGTAGGGTTGGGTTCACCAGGGAGATCTCACCATGCCCAAGCAGCCCAAGACGTCGTCGCACAGCATCCAGCTTCCTGAAGACGAGGAGCGTGAGCTCATCGAGGAGATCAAAGCCACGGGCCGAAGCGCCAAGGCGATCGTGATCGAGAGCCTCCGGCTCCGCAGGGTGGTGCTCGAAGCCCTCGGAGTGGAGACAGCGGGCACGGAGCCCGGCGCCGTGGCCCAGACCGCCAAGAGGGCGATTGAGGCGGGTCAGCGCTTCCTGAAAAAGCCCAAGAAGTAAATCTCTCGAAGGCGCCATGCATCTCAATGCCCCCGACGTAGGCTCGACAGTAGGCCCCTGGCTCATCCTCGAGTGCCTGGACTCCGGAAGCTTCGGCATCGTCTACCGGGCCCAGCGCGCTGGACATCCTGACTCCCCGCCCGTGGCCGTGAAGATGGCACGCAACCCGAACGATCCGCGCTTCCAGCGCGAGGCGGAGCTCCTCCAGCGCTGCATCCACCCGAGCATCCCGCACTTCGAGGATATGGGCCTGTGGACGGGCCCGAACCACCGGCGCTACCCCTACCTTGCGATGGAGTGGGTGGAAGGCCTCACCCTCTATGACTGGCTCCAGGCCGCCCCACGCACCAGCCGGGAGGTCCTCCAGGTGGTGCTGCAGCTCGCCAGCGCGCTCGCCAGCGCCCATGCCCGCGGCGCCTTTCACCGGGACGTGAAGGGGGACAACATCCGCGTCCGCACTGACGGGCGCGCCGTGCTGGTGGACTGGGGCTCCGGGTGGTTCGCCGGCGCCCACCCGCTCACGGACACCACCGCGCCCCCAGGCACCACCGCGTACCGGCCACCGGAGCAGCGCGCGTTCCAGTGGCAGTTCCGCAAGGACATGGAGGCCCGCTGGAGCAGCTCCGCCTCGGATGACCTCTACTCTCTGGGCGTCACCCTCTACCGGCTGGTGACGGGCGTGTACCTGCCCCCGTGCACGGACGGCGGGGAGCCCGTGGAGCGGGAGGTGCTCGGGCCCTCGGCCATGGCCACCGTGTGCCTGGAGCTGGAGACGCTCATCCTCCGGCTGATCTCCGATGACCGGGCGGCCCGGGGCTCCGCGGAGCAGCTCGCCCGGGAGTGCACGGTGCTGGTGCAGGCGGCCGGGCCCGAGGCGGACAGGCCCATCCTCCCCACCGCCAGCGCGGTGAAGACCGAGAGCGGCCGCGCTTTCTCGGGCAGCCAGGACGACCGGCCCGCCAGCGGCGAGTCCAACACGGAGCCTGCTCGGCGCCCGCCTTCCTCGAGCCCGTCGACGCGGGAGGAGCGGAGGCGCCGCGAGCCTGTTCCCACCTGGCTCAGCTGGGCCGCCTCCTCCGCGCTCGGAGCTGGGGCCGTGGCTCTGCTGGTGGTGCTCCTCCTCCGGCCTTCGACGCCTCCAGCGGCTACCCCCACGCCCTGGCTCGCCACGCCCGAGGAGGTGGCCCAGTTCGCCCCTGACGCCGGGGTGGGAGAGGAAGCCCTGACGAGCGCGCAGGACGTCCCCAAGGTCATGCTCCCCGCGCTCCTTTCCTTCGGCAGGCCCATGCCCTCGAAGCCTTACCCGAATCAGCGTCGGCCACCGTGTGAGCCTCGCGTGGAGCGGGAGATCAACGGGGCATGCTGGGTTGTCGTCGGAACCGAGAGGCCCCCCTGTGGAGATCGGATGTTTGACTGGGAGGACCGCTGTTATCTCGCCTCCTACAACGAGGGCCAACAGCCCACCTCGGAGCAGCCGTGATCATGCGCTACTTCATCTGTCGGTGGAGCCTAACTACCCCTGCTTTCCTTCGGGCGGCTCCGGCGTCTCGGCGCTACCCTCCTCGTCCGCCAGGGCTTTGGCCACGAGGCGCTCAAGCAACTTGTGAGGAGCGGGGTGCTTGCGGATGATCTCAATGAGGCGTCGCATCTCAGGCGTATCATTAAGGCTATCGTAGTTGCCGCCGTCGTCCTGGGTTGTCGCCATGAGGAGCTATCTCACAGGTCCTTTGTCTCTCTGGCAAGGACCGAACGCAGCCGCTCCAACAGGCGCCCCTGTTCTGGGGTGAGCGGTGCCTTGCACGCTTCGCTGGCGAAGTCATCGGCGGCCGTCTGGAGGGCGATCCTGAGTCGCCGCGTATGGAGTACCGGCACGCCCTGCTTTTTGGCGCCGTCGTCCAGCTCCGCGAAGTAACGAGCGCAGTCCTTGAACATCCAGGCCACCAAGCACCGCCGCGCACGTGAAGGAAGGGCGCGTGCATCCCTGGCCAACTCCGTATCAGGGAGCGCTGGGCCCCAGAGAGCCACGCATACGCGCGCGGGGCCATGGTCCGGCGTTCCATCGGGGCCTAGCGGGAGCGGCAACTCCACCCCCAGAAGCTCCGGCGGGGAGGGCTTGCGCGAGCGGCTTGCCCGCGGTTCGTCTCCAGCCCAGAGCCCCGGCTCTGCGGAGGGTGGTAGCGGCCGTGTGTGCGGGCTTCGGGGGTACTCCTGCGGCTGCTGAGCGCCAGGCTGCCCCACCACGGGCGCCCCAGCCCCGGGCGACGTGAAGGGAGGGGCAGGGAAGGCAGGCCCGGGAGCGGCCTGGGAGTACGTGCTGTGGGCTGGGGCTGCACAGCCAGCAGCGAGCGTGAGCAGGATGGCCGGGAACGGGTAGTTCATGCCCGGGCAGCTTTGGGTCTGATAATGAGCGTTATGTAAACTAAGTGGGCGGCCACTTTGGGACCCTCCTGCCCGGCTTTCCGGCCATCCCCGGGGCCACCCGCTGGCCGCTCCCTGGCCCCTCTTCTGCGGTTCCAGGCGCTGCCTCCATCCACGGCCTCATCCAAATTGACGGGCCAGGACCGGACGGCTAAACGCTCGTGTCCCATCAGCCGTCGGAGGCGCCCATCAAGACGATTCTCACCGGCGATCGCCCTACCGGTCCCCTGCATCTCGGGCACTACGTCGGCTCGCTCAAGAACCGCGTCCAGCTCCAGCACCAGTACCGCACCTTCGTCCTGGTGGCGGACATGCAGGCGCTGACTGACAACGCCGACAACCCGGCCAAGGTGCGCCAGAACGTCACCGAGGTCGTCCTCGACTACCTGGCCGTCGGGCTCGATCCCAAGGTCTCCACGTTCTGCGTGCAGTCCATGCTGCCCGAGCTTGCCGAGCTCGCCATGTACTACCTGAACCTGGTCACCGTCGCCCGGCTGCAGCGCAACCCCACGGTCAAGGAAGAGATGCGCCAGAAGGACTTCGAGGCGCAGGTTCCCGCCGGGTTTCTCTGCTACCCGGTGAGCCAGGCCGCGGACATCACCGCCTTCAAGGCCCACCTCGTCCCGGTTGGCGAGGACCAGAAGCCGATGATCGAGCAGACCGTCGAGATCGTCCGCAGCTTCAACCGCATCTACGGCGAAGTCCTCGTGGAGCCCGAGGCCCTCATCCCGCAGATCGCCCGGCTGCCCGGCACGGACGGCCAGAGCAAGATGGGCAAGTCGCTGGGCAATGCCATCTACCTCTCGGACCCGGCGGACGTCGTCGCCAAGAAGGTCCGCGGGATGTTCACAGACCCCAAGCACCTGCGTGTCGAGGATCCCGGCACCGTCGAGGGCAACCCCGTCTTCACCTACCTGGATGCCTTCGATCCGGACACGGAGAAGGTCCAGGGGCTCAAGGAGCACTACCAGCGCGGCGGCTTGGGAGACACCGTGGTGAAGCGCCGGCTCGCCGAGGTGCTCGAGGCGTTCCTCGGCCCCATCCGCAAGCGCCGCGAGGACTACGCCAAGGATCCCGCCGAGGTCATGCGCCTGCTCAAGGAAGGCACCAACCAGGCGCGCCAGGTGACTTCGAGCACCCTCGCGCAGGTCCGCAAAGCGATGCACCTGGACTACTGGCCGTAAGTGCCTCGCTTCACTCCGAGAGTCCCTGAGGCGCACAGCTGGCCTGGGGAACCGCTGGCATGCCAGGCAGTGGGCAGCGTTAAATGTCCCGGTGCCCAAGCCAGAAGCCCTTGCCCGGGAAGCCATCGATGAAGCCCTGCTGCTCGCTGGGTGGCTCATCCAGGACGCGAAGGAAGCCAACGTCGACGCCGGCCCGGGGGTCGCCGTCCGCGAGTTCCCGCTCGGACGCGACTTCGCGGACTACCTGCTGTACGTGAACGGCAAGGCCGCGGGCGTCATCGAGGCCAAGAAGGCCGGCACCCCGCTCACGGGCGTGGAGATCCAGACCGGGCGCTACAGCCAGGGGCTTCCCCGCACCCTCCCAGCCCACCTGCGGCCCCTGCCGTTCCTCTACCAGAGCACCGGGGTCGAGACGCGCTTCACCAACCTGCTGGATCCGGAGGCGCGGAGCCGCTCCGTCTTCCACTTCCACCGCCCGGAGACCCTGGCGGAGTGGCTCTCGGCCGAGCCCCTCCTGCTCCCGCTCAAGGACGGGAAGCCAGATCCCCGCAGCGAGTGGCCTTCCACCCTCCGCAGCCGCTTGCAACACCTGCCGGCCCTGAACACCGAGGGGCTCTGGCCCGCCCAGGTGAGAGCCATCCGCAACCTGGAGCTGTCCCTGGCCGCGGGCCGTCCCCGCGCCCTCATCCAGATGGCCACCGGCAGCGGAAAGACCTACACCGCCGTCAACTCCATCTACCGGCTGATCGAGTCCGGCCGCGCCAAACGGGTCCTATTTCTCGTGGACCGCGCCAACCTGGGCGAACAGGCGCTCAAAGAGTTCCAGCAGTTCGACGTGCCCGGGCGAAACTACAAGTTCACCCAGGAGTACAACGTCCAGCTGCTCCAATCGAACAAGGTGGACACCGTCGCGCGGGTCTGCATCACCACCATCCAGCGCCTGTACTCCATGCTCCAGGGAGAACCGGAGCTGGCGCCCGAGGCCGAAGAGTCCTCCCTCTTCGACTCCGCCCTCCCCGCCGCCCACGAGCCGGTCCCTGCCCGCTACAACCGCTCGCTGCCCATCGAGACGTTCGACGTCATCTTCACCGACGAGTGCCACCGCTCCATCTACAACCTGTGGCGCCAGGTGCTGGAGTACTTCGACGCGTTCCTCATCGGCCTCACCGCCACGCCCTCCAAGCAGACGCTGGGCTTCTTCCAGCAGAACCTCGTGATGGAGTACGGGCACGAGGCCGCCGTCGCCGATGGCGTGAACGTGGACTTCGACGTGTACCGGATCCTCACCGAGATCACCGCGAAGGGCTCCCGGGTGGACGCGGGCCTGTTCGTGGACAAGCGGGACCGGCTTACGCGCAGCCGGCGCTGGGAGCAGCTCGAAGATGATCTCGTCTACGACGCGCCGGTGCTCGACCGGGATGTGGTGGCCGAGGACCAGATCCGCACGGTGCTGCGCACCTTCCGGGACCGGCTCTTCACAGAGATCTTCCCCGGGCGCCGGGAGGTGCCGAAGACGATCATCTTCGCCAAGGATGACAGCCACGCGGACGACATCGTCCGCATCGCCCGAGACGAGTTCGGCCGGGGGAACGAGTTCATCCAGAAGATCACGTACCGCACGACGGGGAAGAAACCGCAGGACCTGATCGCCGAGTTCCGCACTGGGTACCACCCGCGCATCGCCGTCACGGTGGACATGATCGCCACCGGCACGGACATCAAGCCGGTGGAGATCGTGATGTTCATGCGCTCGGTGCGAAGCCGGCTGCTCTTCGAACAGATGAAGGGCCGCGGCGTCCGGGTCATCAGCAAGGACGATCTCCAGGCGGTGACGAGCGACGCGGGAGCCAAGGACCGCTACGTGATCGTGGACTGCGTGGGGCTGTGCGCGAGCAGCCTGGTGGAGACGCACTCGCTGGAGCAGCACCCCACCATGTCGATGAAGAGCGTCATGGACGCGGTGGGGTTTGGAAGCACGGACTCGGGGATCATCTCGACCCTGGCGGGCCGGCTGGCGCGGCTGGCGCGGAGGTTGGACGGGCCACAGCTGGAGCGCTTCCGGGAGATGGCGGGAGTGTCCCTGCCCGAGCTGGTGGCGGGAATGGTGGATGCGCTGGACCCGGACCGGCAGCTCGAGGCGGCCCGGAACGCGGAGGGCCTGCCGGAAGACGCCCTGCCCTCCCCCGCCCAGCTGAAGAAGGCGGCGGAGCGGATGCTGAAGGCGGCCGTGGCGCCGCTGGCACGGAACCCGGCCCTGCGAGAGGAGATCCTCACGCTCAAGCAGCGCTCGGAGCAGACCATTGACACGGTCAGCCAGGATCGAGTGCTGGAGGCGGGCTTCTCCGAGGAGGCGAAGGAGAAGGCAAAGGCGGTGGTGGAGTCCTTCGAGCAGTTCCTGAAGGAGCACAAGGACGAGATCACGGCGCTGCAGGTGATGTACTCGAAGCCCTGGGCGAAGCGGCTGAAGTACAAGGACATCAAGGACCTGGCGAAAGCGATCGAAGCCCCACCCCGGGCCTGGACGCCGGAGAAGCTGTGGCGGGCCTATGAGACGCTGGACCGGGGCAAGGTGAAGGGAGCGGCGTCGCGGACGCTGACGAACATCGTCTCGCTGGTGCGCTACGCGCTCCACCAGGAGAACGAGCTGGTGCCCTTCCCGGAGCGGGTGGAGGCCCGGTTCGCCAACTGGATGGCGCAGCAGGAGAACCGGGGACGGAAGTTCACGGAAGAGCAGATTGAGTGGCTGCGGCTCATCAAGGAGCACGTGGCCACCAGCCTCAAGATCGAGCAGGACGACTTCGGCGACGTGCCGTTCAACCAGAAAGGCGGGCTGGGCAAGGTGTCCAAGGTGTTCGGGAAGGAACTGGAGGGGCTGTTGGACGAACTGAATGAGGTTCTGGTGGCATGAGGAAGCAGTTCAAGGAAGCAATCCCTGACTCTTGGACATGGGTACGTCTGTCAGACCTTGGCACGTGGCGTGGCGGAGGAACCCCCAGCAAAGCTCGTCCAGAGTTTTGGACCAATGGAACCATTCCTTGGGTGTCGCCCAAGGATATGAAGATAGACCGCATCAAGGATGCTGAGGACCATATTACCGAAGAGGCGGTTGCTTCTTCTGCGACAAATCTTATCGATGCTGGCGCCGTCTTGGTTGTGACGCGAAGCGGTATCCTTGAAAGAACGCTTCCCGTTGCTGTGACAGAGGTTGCTATTGCCTTAAACCAGGATCTCAAGGCCCTGAGCCCACATAAGGGCATTGCGCCTGGATACTTAGCCGCCGCACTTCACAGATTTGAAAAAGAGATTCTTCATTCGTGTTCGAAGTCAGGAACAACCGTCGCAAGCATAGAGTTTCCTAGCTTGCTGGGATTCGAACTTCCGATTGCACCGACGGCGGAACAGAAGCGCATCGTTGCAGAAATCGAAAAGCAATCTTCCGATTTGGAAGCCGGTGTTGCTGCCCTCAAAAGAGTGCAAGCCAATCTGAAGCGCTACCGCGCCTCCGTCCTCAAGGCCGCTTGCGAAGGTCGCCTCGTCCCGACCGAGGCCGAGTTGGCCCGAACCGAGGGACGCGACTATGAGCCCGCCGACAAGCTGCTCGAACGCATCCTCAAGGAGCGCCGGACGAAGTGGGAGACGCAACAACTGGCGAAGATGAACTCGCCAGGGAAATCCATAAAAGGTGATGCCTGGAAATCTGGGTACGAAGGCCCCACCCCAACTGACCCGTCCGTCCTGCCACCACTACCTCCGGGATGGACGTGGGCCACCGTTCATCAGGTCTCTGCCGCAGAACCCAACGCGATCACAGACGGGCCGTTTGGATCCAATCTAAAAACGGAGCACTATACTGCCGCCGGACCAAGAGTCGTAAGGCTCCAAAACATTGGGGATGGCATCTTCGTAGACGAGAAAGCGCACATCGCGCCGGAGCACTTCGACAGACTCTCCAAGCATCGCCTCTTCAAAGACGATGTCGTGATCGCTGCACTGGGAGAAGTGCTGCCTCGAGCATGCATGGTGCCCGAGTCGCTCGGCCCAGCCATCGTGAAGGCAGATTGCATCCGCGTGAAGCCTGATCAGAGATTGTGCCTTCCACAGTACCTGATGATGGCCCTTAATTCAGAACCCACTCGGCGCAGAACCGCCAAGATCGTCCATGGAGTCGGGAGACCGCGGATGAATCTTGGAGAGATCAAAGCCATCGCAGTTCCGCTCCCACCGCTGGCCGAGCAGATTCGCATTTCCGCCGAGGTGGAGCGTCGATTTTCTTTGATCGGAGAGGTTGAGAAACTCGCGCGCACCAACTTGCTTCGTGCCACAAACCTTCGCCACGCGATCTTGAGGCAAGCATTCGACGGCCGCCTCCTTCCCCAAGATCCCACAGACGAACCCGCCAGTACGCTGATCGAACGGATCCGCCTGCAGCACTCCCCCCCTGCCCCAGTTCAGTCCGCTCCGGAGCAACTGCCTCTGAACCTGGAGAAGCCCAAGAAGTCCAGGATTCCCCGTCGCCGCTCCTCCTCCTCATGACCAACCGGCCTACCCCCTTCACGAGCAGGCCGTGGGAGGTTCTTCGCAAGGCCCTCCTCCTGGTGCTTTCCCTGGCCTCAGGCTTATTCGGCTGTAGAGACTGCGCATCCGGGTCCGCCTCCAGCGTGGAAGAACAGGCGAAAGCGACGCTCCCAGCCGTGGAGGAAGTCCCATCCATCCTCGTTGAAGACGGCTGGCAAGGACTGAGGCCGAATGAAGCGCGGAGCTCCTCCCCCCAACGGAAGTACTGGCGCATCCCAGGGATCGATCCCCCTGTGCTGGAGTATCTGCCCGAGCAGAGGGACCTGTTCTTGTTGGCAGGCGCCACCGACTTCCATAACCAGCACCCTGCCTCCGTCATGGTGACGACTCGCGATCCCTGGGAGGGAGCCAAATGCAGCGCGGTCCTCCTCTCCCCTCGGCTTGCGCTCACGGCAGCCCACTGCGTTTGCGAGCGAAAGACGTCGAGCGCTTCAGGTGAGCGGGGCAGGACTCTCATGGATGCTTCGGCCTGCGCGAATCACACGTACGTGACCACGGCCTTCTACGGGAAGATCCATGGTGAACTCCTCGCCGACAAGGAACTTCAAACCTACGCGGGGGAGGTTCTTCCTCATCCGGAGTTCCAGCTCGTCTTGGACAAGAAAGGCAACGTGCTGTCGGGCCACGCGGACCTCGCGCTCATCGCACTGCAAACGCCCGTCGAGCGCAAACTCCCCCCGGTGCGTCTGGCGCCCAACGAAGTGGAGGCCCACGAGGTCCTCATCATGAGCGGCTTTGGCGGTGATGATCGATTCGATCAGCGAGTCGGAATCCGCTATTTCCGGAAGAACAAGGTCACCCACATCTCAGGCGGCGACAGGGTCCTTTACGAGCAACAGGGTACGTATCTTTATGATGGCTTCAACGGTGGCCCTTGCTTTCGCGAGGATCAGCATGGCAAGTGGCTCGTTGGCATCTCGAGCATCGGCACGGAGAAGGAGCTCGCCTTCACGAGCACATTCTTTCATCGGGAATGGATACAATCCGAGAGCACCCGCCTCCTGAAGAAGACAGGCCGTTCCACTCCCCCTTGAGGGCTCCACGAAGTTCTTGCGTCCAAGAGGCGCACATGTCCGCCTACACCAGAATTCTTGCCGCAATCCCGCCAGTTCTCGCGATGCTCATCTTTCTTGGGGGATGTGCTGGCTCCCCCCCTCCGAGTGGGTTCCGGCTGAATTACCTGATTGCGGGGGGGGAGCACGATGTCGAAGACAGCTACTCATCCGTCGTTCAAATCGTTGTTCCCGGCAGAGGTTCATGCAGTGGAGTCCTTGTCACTCCAAACCTTGTCTTGACAGCAGCCCATTGTTTCTGCTTTCCGGCACCTCATACGCTCATAGCAAATAACCTGTATTCTGTCGCACATACCCACCGTGCGAAGGGAATTGGCTTGAAGTGTAGCCAGACCGCTGAAATCAACGGCACTCTGTACTCGCATGAACTCCCAGCCATGCTGCAGAGCCCTGAAATCCAGACCGCACGCACAGGTTCCTCGGCTTCTGGACGGTCCATTCGCTTTGATGGGCCAGTCCGCGTCCAAGTTCATGAAGGATACACGTTTAGAACGGATGAGGACGCGGATGTCACCGGTTCGGAGATGGATCTGGCTGCAGTGCACCTCGGTGGCGCGCTTGAAGGCGCGAGGGCAGATGGCACGCTCTCTGAGCGTGAAGTCCAAGCGGCCGAGTTGCTCGTCGCCGTGGGATATGGCCGTACGAGCCACGGGAAATCAGGTGAGCGCTATTTCGGCACCGTCAAGGTCCTGGAACTCAATGTCCCGAGCGGTGCGGACAAGCTCTTTGCTTTTGGGAGAGCAGAAGTGCCTTTCCGAAGTGTGTATGCACTCACGGGGGACAGCGGTGGACCTTGCTTCCGCGAGGCTACGGATGGCCGTCGGTGGCTCATTGGAATCATGAGCCACAGCGCGGAGAGCAAAGAACTGGAGAACGGCCCCATTACGTTCTTTACCAGCACGTTCCATCACCGTGAATGGATCAACCGCCAGAAACTCTTGAGCGCTCAGTTCGCGGGGTCTCAATGACACCGCGTTGCCTTCAAGTGAAGAAGCAGACACGAGAAATCCATGAGCAACCCCAGCCAACAAATCGTCCAGCGGCTCTGGAACTACTGCAACGTCCTGCGGGATGACGGCCTGTCCTACGGCGACTACGTGGAGCAGCTCACCTACCTGCTCTTCCTGAAGATGGCCCACGAGCAGACGCGGCCTCCCTATAACCGCGAGTCCCTCGTCCCCAAGGGCTATGACTGGCCCAGCCTCATGGCCCGGGACGGAGACGCCCTGGAGACGCACTACCGCCACATCCTCGAGACGCTGGGCAAGAAGAAGGGAATGCTCGGCCTCATCTTCCGCAAGGCCCAGAACAAGATCCAGGACCCCGCCAAGCTGCGCCGGCTCATCGTGGACCTCCTGGACCGCGAGGAGTGGATGACGCTCGACGCGGACGTGAAGGGCGACGCCTACGAAGGCCTCCTGGAGAAGAACGCCCAGGACACCAAGAGCGGCGCCGGGCAGTACTTCACCCCTCGCCCGCTCATCCAGGCCATGGTCGAGGTGGTGGCTCCCCAACCCGAGGAGACGATCTGCGACCCGGCCTGCGGCACCGGCGGCTTCCTCCTCGCCGCGCACGACTTCGTTGCCCGGAACAAACTGGACCGCGATCAGAAGAAGCACCTCAAGAAGGACGCGCTCCGCGGCTGGGAGATCGTCGACGCGACGGCCCGCCTGTGCGCCATGAACCTCCTGCTGCACGGCATTGGTGACGACGATCACCCGCCCATTCGCGTGGAGGACTCGCTCAAGGGTGATCCGGGAGATCGCTTCCACGTCATCCTCACCAACCCGCCCTTCGGCAAGAAGTCGAGCGTCACCGTGGTCAACGAGGAGGGTGAGCAGGAGCGCGAGGCGCTCACCATCGTCCGGGATGACTTCTGGGCCACCACGAGCAACAAGCAGCTCAACTTCGTGCAGCATGTGACGGCGCTGCTGAAGATGAACGGCCGGGCGGCGGTGGTGGTGCCGGACAACGTCCTCTTCGAGGGCGGCGCGGGCGAGACCATCCGCCGCCGGCTGTTGCACGACTGTGACGTGCACACGCTGCTGCGGCTGCCCACTGGCATCTTCTATGCCCAGGGCGTCAAGGCGAACGTCCTCTTCTTCGAGCGCAAGCCCGCCAACGAGAAGCCCTGGACGCAGAAGCTCTGGATCTACGATCTGCGGACGAACCACCACTTCACGCTGAAGACCAACCCGCTCAAGCGCGAGCACCTGGATGAGTTCGTGGCCTGCTACAAGCCAGGCGAGCGGCAGGCGCGCAAGGCCACCTGGTCCGAGAAGAACCCCACGGGCCGCTGGCGGGCATACCCCTACGAGGAGCTGCTCCAGCGGGACAAGGTCAGCCTGGACATCTTCTGGCTCAAGGACGAGAGCCTGGAGGACTCGGCCAACCTCCCGGATCCGGACATCATCGCTGGGGAGATCGTCGACGATCTGCGCACGGCCCTGGAGCAGTTCGAGGCCATCCAGACGGACCTGACCCGCCGCTGACCCCCTCCCCTGCCGCCCAGCCTCCCAGCCCTCCCCCTTCCACCCGAAGTGCACGTCACAGTGCGTCATGTCCCTTCCCCCGAATTCCATGGGTTGGGTGCGGGTTCCAAAGAATCTGCAGGGCCCGGAAATCAAACGCCTGCCGGATCGTTCAGGGGCCGGGAATTTTTTCCCTGCTTGACCGAGACCGGGGGTTCCCGCAGAACGCGCGGCACTCCTGGCTCCCGGAAAGGAACCTTTCAATGAAGCGTCTGGTCGTCGTGGCCGCCCTGGTAGGTGCGCTCCCCGCGCTCGCCGATGAAGGCATGTGGACCTACAACAACTTCCCCTCCGCCAAGGTGAAGGCCAAGTACGGCTTCGAGCCCTCGCAGCAGTGGCTCGACAACGTGCGCCTGTCCTCGGCCCGCCTCGCGGGCGGCTGCTCGGCGAGCTTCGTCTCGCCCAATGGCCTGGTGATGACCAACCACCACTGCGCCCGCGGCTGCATCGAGCAGCTCTCCACCGCCGAGAAGGACTACATCGCCAACGGCTTCTCCGCCAAGGCCGAGGCCGAGGAGCTCAAGTGCCCGGCCATGGAGATCAACCAGCTCAGCGAGATCGTCGATGTCACCGACTCGCTCAACAAGGCCACCCAGGGGCTCACCGGCAAGCAGTACTCCGACACCCTGAAGGCGGAGATGTCGAAGATCGAGAAGGAGTGCGCCACCAGCGACCAGGTCCGCTGTGACGTGGTGACGCTGTACCAGGGCGGCAAGTACAACCTCTACAAGTACCGCCGCTTCCAGGACGTGCGCCTGGTGTTCGCCCCCGAGCACGCCATCGCCTTCTTCGGCGGCGACCCGGACAACTTCGAGTTCCCCCGGTACGATCTGGACGTCTCCTTCGTGCGCGTCTACCAGGACGGCAAGCCGGCGCAGATCGCCAACTACTTCAAGTGGTCCAAGGGCGGCGCCAAGGAGGGCGAGCTCACCTTCGTCTCCGGGCACCCGGGCCGCACCTCGCGCGGGCTCACCGTGGCGGAGCTGGAGTACCAGCGGGACGTGGCCATGCCCAAGATGCTGCTGACGCTGGCCGAGGTCCGCGGGATGATCAACGAGTTCCAGAAGCGCGGCCACGAGCAGCAGCGCATCTCCAACAACATGAAGTTCGGCGTGGAGAACGGGCTCAAGGCCATCAAGGGCCGCCAGGAGGCGCTGGTGGACAAGAAGTTCTTCGCCAGCAAGGTCGCCGCCGAGCAGGAGCTGCGCCAGAAGGTGGACGCCAACCCCGAGCTGAAGAAGAAGTACGGCGCGGCGTGGGACGAGATCGCCAAGGCGCAGGAGCAGCTCAAGGGCATCCGCAAGGAGCTCGGCTACATCGAGCAGGGCCAGGGCTTCGGCTCGCAGCTCTACAACATCGCCAAGGCGCTGGTGCGCGCCGCGGACGAGCTGCCCAAGGAGAATGGCCAGCGCCTGCGCGAGTTCACCGATGCGGGCCTGCCGGCCTTCAAGGCCCAGGTGCTCAGCCCCGCTCCCATCTACCCGGAGCTGGAGATCGCCCGGCTGGAGTTCACCCTCACCAAGCTGCGTGAGGAGCTCGGCCCGGATCACCCCTTCGTGAAGAAGGTGCTGGGCAAGGAGTCCCCGCTGGGGCTCGCCACCCGCGTGGTGAACGGCTCCCAGCTGCGCGACGTGAAGGCGCGCCAGCAGCTGCTCGAGGGTGGCAAGAAGGCCATCACCGCCTCGCAGGACCCGATGATCAAGCTGGCCGCGCTGGTGGATCCGGACGGCCGCGCCCTCCGGAAGAACTTCGAGGAGAACATCGAGTCGGTCATCAAGAAGAACAGCGAGCTGGTGGCCAAGGCGAAGTTCGAGGTCTACGGCACCAACGTGTACCCGGACGCCACCTTCTCCCTGCGCCTGTCCTACGGCTCCGTGCAGGGCTACATGGAGGACGGCAAGAAGGTGGCCCCCATCACCCAGATGGCTGGCGCCTACGAGCGCCACACGGGCGAGGAGCCCTTCGCCCTGCCCAAGAGCTGGCTGGACTCCAAGAGCAAGCTCAAGCTCACCACCCCGATGAACTTCGTGACCACCAACGACATCATCGGCGGCAACTCCGGCTCGCCCATGATCAACAAGGATGGGGAGATCATCGGCCTGGTGTTCGACGGCAACATCCAGTCGCTGGGCGGGGACTTCGGCTTCGACGAGAGCGTCAACCGCGCCGTCGCGGTGCACAGCGACGCCATCATCGAGGCCCTGGCGAAGATCTACGGCGCCAACCGGGTGCTCGAGGAGCTGCGCCCGGGCAAGCAGCCCCCGGTGAAGGCCAAGCCGGCGGGGTGAGCCCCACCCTCGTAACCCCTTGAAGTCAGAGAGGCTGTCTGGGTCCACCCAGGCAGCCTCTTCTCTTTGTAGGATGGCGGCTGAAATGAACTGTCCAGCCTGTAGCTCCAAGACCGTCGAGCAGGGATTCGAGGGGTCGCGCGGCGCCAAAGTCCTGTTGGACGTGTGCCCCACCTGCCACGGCCTGTGGTTCGACGCCCAAGAGAGCCTCCAACTCTCCTCGAACGGTGTCCTCCGGATCTTCCGCCAGATGCATGGCCGGAAGGACGGGCACTCCCGGCTGAAGGAGCCGCTGGCGTGCCCCCGGTGCCGGGCGGCGTTGGCGAGGACGCAGGACCTGGCCCGCGGCAACCGCTTCCAGTACTTCCGGTGCCCCAACGAGCACGGGCACTTCATCACCTTCTTCCAGTTCCTGCGGGAGAAGGGGATCGTCCGCGGCCTCAACCCCAAGGAGATCACGGAGCTGAAGAAGCACGTCCAGCACCTCCAGTGCTCGGACTGTGGGGATCCCATCTCGCTGGAGAGCGACTCGGCCTGCCCCCACTGCCATGCTCCCCTGTGCATCCTGGATCCCAAGGCCCTCGGGTCCACGCTCGCGGGACTGAAGCCCGCGGCGATCGCGGCGGGCGCCGTGGTGGCGCCGGCGGTGGCGGCCCAGATCCTCATGGATCAGATGCAGATCGACGGCTTCTTCCGGAAGATCGACTCCCAGGTGCAGGCGGCGGCCACGTCCGCCGGCACCACGCCAGTCGTCGAGTCCGGCGGCTCCAGCGGCCTGGACACCGCCATGGACGTAGTGGACGTGGTGGAGGCGGGCAGCGATGTCATCGATCTCCTCGACGTCGGTATCGACTTCTTCTTCGACATCGCCAGCGGCATCGGCGACCTGTTCTGAGTGCCCATGCCCTCGATCCTGGACAGCCTGCCGGCCCTGTACCGAAGCGTCTTCCCCTCCTTCTTCCAGAGTTCCATCCCGCCCGAGACCAAGGCCACGTGCTCCGCGTGCGCCATGTGCGAGGCCTCCAACCCCCTTCACATCGACTCCGTAGACGGGGTGAACCGGCTCTTCCGACCGGACACCAAGTGCTGCACCTACCACCCTCGCCTGCCGAACTACCTGGTGGGGGCGATCCTCTCGGATGAGGACGCCGGCATGGCCGAGGGCCGGCGGCGCATCCAGCAGAAGATCTCCCGGGGCGTCGCCGTGAACCCGCAGTGGATCAAGGCCCCCTCCCGCTACAACCTCCTCTATGCGAACGCGCGGCAGGCGTTCGGCAGGTCCGAGTCGCTGCGCTGTCCCTACTACGAGCCGCAGGGCGGCCTGTGCACCATCTGGCGCTACCGCGAGGCGGTGTGCTCGACGTACTTCTGCAAGTACGTGGCGGGCGCGGACGGCCGGAAGTTCTGGATGACCCTGAAGACGTGGCTCACGCTGGCCGAGATCCAGCTGTCGCGCTACGCCCTGCTCCAGCTGCTGCCGGACTACGTGCTGCTCGGCAAGGACAAGGCCGACAACTCGGGCGGCCCGCTGACGGTCGAGGATCTGGACGACCAGCGCCTGCCCGAGAAGGACTACACCGAGCTCTGGCACCCCTGGGTAGGCCGCGAGGAGGAGTTCTACCGGCGCTGCCATGAGAGCGTCCGGGCCCTGTCCTCGGAAGAGTTCGAGAGCCTGCTCGGGATCGACGGGATCGTCGAGCTGTCCATCCTCAAGCGGCTCCACGGGGCGGCCGTCACCGCGAACCTGCCGAAGACGCTCAAGCTCAACCCCAGCGCCACCATCCAGTGGCTGCCGGACGGGAGCGTCGCCCTGGCGTCGTACAGCGAGTTCGACGCGGTGGCCCTCCCCGGAGCCGCCTACGCGCTGCTGGTGGAGTTCACCGGAAAGGAGCCCGTGGAGAGGGTGCGCCAGCGGCTCCGCGAGGAGAAGCAGGCGGATCTGCACGATGACATCCTGGTCGAGCTCTACCGGCACCGCATCCTGATCGACGCCGCGAAGCCCCAGCAGTGAGGCAGCCCCGGGAAGGAGGGATATGAGCGACGCCGCCAGAAACTCCCCTCCCAAGCCGGAGGGGGCCGCACCCGAGCCGAGCTCCGCGGGGGATACGTCTCCCACGGTGGATCTCGCGGGGACGCTCATCTCCTCAGGGGACCTGAGGCCGCGGCTGCCCTCCCCTCCCCCCACGGGAGCCGAGCACCTGCCGGTGGTGGACCGGCGGACCTATGCCATCGAGGGCGTGTTCGCCCGGGGCGGGATTGGCCGCATCCTGCGCGCGAGAGACGTGCGCCTGGGCCGGCCCGTGGCCCTCAAGGAGCTGCTGGATCCCCAGGGGCCGGACGAGAGCCGCTTCCTCAACGAAGCGCTGGTGACGGCCCGGCTCCAGCACCCCGGCATCGTCCCGATCTACGAGGCGGGGCGCTGGTCCAACGGCGAGCCCTTCTATGCGATGCGGCTCGTCTCCGGCCGCTCCCTGGATGAGCGGCTCGCGGAGACGAAGACCTTCGGGGAGCGGCTGGCCCTGCTGCCCCATGTCCTCGCGGTGGCGGAGGCGATCGCCTACGCCCACAGCCAGCGGATCATCCACCGCGATCTCAAGCCCGCCAACGTGCTGGTGGGAGAGTTCGGCGAGACGGTGGTCATCGACTGGGGCCTGGCCAAGCAGCTCTCCCAGGAAGGGGCTGTCCCCGCCGAACCTCAGGTGCCTGCCTTCTCGCTGGACTCCGCGACGCCGAGCTCCAATGGAAATCCGAACCACACCCTGGCGGGGATCGTGCTGGGGACGCCGGCGTACATGCCACCCGAGCAGGCCGCGGGGCGGCCCGTGGACGAGCGCGCGGATGTGTATGCGCTCGGCGCCATCCTCTACCACCTGCTGGTGGGTGCCCGTCCCTATGGCAGTGGCAGCGCCACCGAGGTGTTGGATCGGGTGATCGCCAGCTCCCCTGCTCCTCTGGAGCGGCTGCAGAAGGGGGTCCCGGAGGAGCTGCTGGCCATCGTCACCCAGGCCATGGCGCGAGAACCGGCGCAGCGCTACCCGACGGCGCGGGCGCTGGCGGAGGATCTGCGGCGCTACCTGACGGGGCAGCTCGTCGGAGCGCACCACTACTCGCGGCTGGATCTGGTGAAGCGCTTCGTCCGCCGTAACCGGAAGGTGCTCGCGGTGGCGACCGTCGCGCTCGCGGCCTGGGGCACGACCGGAGCGCTCAGTGTGCGGCGCGTCCTCCACGAGAGAGATCGGGCCGAGCACAAGCAGCTCGAGGCCGAGGCGGCCTCGCGCGAGGCGACGGTTCGCGCCGATCAGCTGACCCTGGTGGAGGCCCGCGCCGCGGTGGAGCGCTTCCCCAACAAGGCGCTCGAGTGGCTCGGCACCCTGTCACCCACGTTCACCCAGTGGGGCTCGGCGCGCGTCATCGCCGCGGACGCCCAGGCGCGTGGGCTGGCCACGCTGCTGCGCGGCCACACCCAGGGCGTGAACTTCGTCACCTTCTCCCCGGACGGCCGCTGGCTGGCCACGGTGAGTGACGATCGGACGGTGCGCCTGTGGAATGCCCAGAGCGGCGCCATGCGCTTGCTGGGTTCGCACGGCGACGAGGTGTGGCGTGCTGCCTTCTCACCCGACGGCCAGTGGCTGGCCACCACGGGGAAGGATCGGACGCTGCGCCTGTGGAACGTGCAGAGCGGTGACGGACAGGTGCTCCAGGGCCATGTCGCCCCCATCTTCGGGGTGGTCTTCTCCCCGGACAATCAGCGCGTGTTCACCTCGAGCCTGGACGGAGAGGTGTGGCGCTGGGATCTGCCCGGGGGCAAGGGCCAGCGCCTCGGCAAGCACGAGGGGTGGGTCGCGAGCCTGGACAGCTCGCCGGACTCACGGCGGCTGGTGACGGTGGGCAAGGATGACAAGACGGTGCGGCTGTGGGACGTGGAGACCGGCGAGAGCCAGAGCCTCGGCACGCACCCGGCCCAGCCCTACCAGGTCACCTTCTCTCCCGATGGAAGGCTCATCGCCACGGGCTGCGCGGACGGGAAGGTCCGGCTCTGGGAGACGGCCACGGGCAAGCTGCGCGTATTCGAGGGCCACACCGGCCGCGTCCAGTCCGTGGCCTTCTCGCCGGATGGGACGAAGCTCGCCTCGCGCTCGCACGACGGCACCGTGCGGCTGTGGGAGCTGGCCACGGGCACCGCGCGCGTCTTCGAGGGCTCCAAGGAGCCCCCAGCGCCGCTCGCCTTCTCGAAGGACGGGCGCTGGGTGGCCACGGGCGGGAGGGATCGCCTGGCGTGGCTGTGGGATGTGAACACCGGGCAGGGCCGCGTGCTCCGAGGCGCCGAGGACGCGGTGACGTCGCTGTCGTTCGCTCCGGACGGACAGCGGCTCGCGGTGGCCAGCGTGGACGGCGTCACCCGGCTGTACCCGGTGGGGGCCAACCCGTTCCAGCTCATGGGACAGCACGCGGGGCCGGTCCTGTCGCTGCGGTTCTCCCGGGATGGGCAGACGCTGCTGTCCTCGGGGGCGGATGGGCTCGCGCGCCGGTGGAGCCTCGCGGGCGGTAGCACCGTGGAGATGCGAGGCCACCGGAGCGAAGTTCCTCTCGCGCGGCTGTCTCCGGACGGCGAGCGGGTCGTCACCGGGGGCGCGGATGGCACGGTGCGCCTGTGGGATCGCTCGGGCCGGGAGCTGCAGGCCCTCCCCTTCTCCGCGCACCCCATCCGAGCGTTGGAGTTCTCCCCCAACGGCACGTGGGTGGCCGTGGGGAGCGCTGACGGCATGGTGCGCCTGTGGAATCCCGCCACGGGCAAGGAGCGGACGCTGGGGCAGCACCCCAACGGCGGAGTCCTCTGCCTGGCCTTCTCTCCGGGCGAGAAGTTCATCGCCTCGGGCGGCGAGGACAACGCGCTGCGGCTGTGGGATCTGGAGTCCGGACAAGGCCGCGCCGTGCACACGAGCGATGACGTGGTGGTCGCGCTGGCCTTCTCGCACGATGGCCGGTGGCTGGTGTCCGGGAGCAAGGACCACACGCTCTGGCTCCAGGAGCTGCCGTCCGGCCAGGGGCGGCGGCTCGACGTGGGCGGTATCGGCGTGCTCGCGGTGGGCTTCGCTCCGGACGGGCGGCGGCTGGTGAGCTCGAGCCAGGGCGACAACTCCCTGCGCCTGTGGGACGTGGAGACAGGGGCGGCCCGCGGAGTGCTGCGCGGCCACCTGAACCAGGTGAACCACTTCGCCTGGTCGCCCGAGGGCCGGCGCATGGTCACCGCGAGCGAGGATCGGACAGTGCGCGTCTGGGACGTGGAGAGCGGCGAGAGCCGGGCGCTCCTGGGCCACAGCGACGGCGTGGTCCAGGTGGCGTTCTCTCCGGACGGGAAGACGGTGGCCTCGGCCAGCAAGGACGGCACCGTGCGGCTGTGGCCCGATGAGCTGCCTCTGGCCCCCACCGCACTCCGGACTTGGCTTCGAGAGACCCTCGCGGCGGAGGATGCCGGGGCTACGCCGCGTGCGCCATAGGACGGCGTACGGAGGCTACTGGCGCGTCACGACCTGAGCCACCTTCTGCTGTTGGTCCACGATCAGGAAGACGGGCGCCCCCTTGCCCCCATTGGGGAACATGGGACGAAACGCCTGCTCCTGGGTCGCATCCAGCACATTGCCAGCCGCCTTTCGCACCAGGACGGAGAGGCTGGCCGCCGAGTTCCCCTTCTCCCAGGCCACCCAGGGTGAGCCCTCCGCGTCGAAGCCGAGCGAGGGCCACCGGGCGTCCGGGCCGTCCACCTTCTGAGGGCTGGACCAGCCCGCATCCGCATACCGGGAGAGGTACACGTCCGCGGAGGCGGGCGCCCCTGGAGTGGAGAGCTCGAACGCCAGAGCCGGCTTGTTCTGCGCATCCAGCGCGAGAGAGGTCCGTTGCACCGTGGCATCCGCGCTCGCCGAGGCCGGACGAAGGCCCGAGCCCAGCTGCTCCCAGGCCGCGCCGTTCAACCGCCACACGGCCGCCGCGCTGATGGAGGCCGAGCCCTGCTCGGTCACGGCGACGACGGGCCGGCCCTCGCCATCAATGACCATCGAGGGATAGAGCGCATTCGCGGTGCTGGTGCGCGCCTCGATGGGGCTCGCCACCGGGTTCCAGCTCGCTCCATTCCAGCGATAGACGTACACGCGGGCCTTCTGGGTCGCGTCCACCTCCGTCCACGCCACGGCGGGCAGATCCGTGTTCCCGGTGGCCAGCGTCAGCTCCTTCGCAGGGGCCGAGGTGATGGGGTTGGGAACGCCTGCCAGCGCCTCCCAGCTCGTCCCGTTCCAGCGGCGCACGAAGACCTGCAGCTCGCCCGAGGCCTTCTCGGTCCAGGCCACCACGGGCCGGTTCGACCCATCCACAGCCACCTGCACCTCCTCTGCCCAGCTGTCGCCGCCGGTGACCGCGCTGAGGGGTCCTCCGAGCAGCGGGGATCCGGTCTCTCCGGAGCGGTGGACGTACACATCCGCCGCGCCGCTGGCCTGCGTGTACTCGAACCAGGCGACCACGGAGCGCCCGGAGCGATCCCGGGCGAACGCGGGGCGATTCAGCGAGGAGAGGCCCTCTCCATACTTCGGGAGCGTCCAGGTGTGGAGGAGCGCGGGGACGGTCCAGGACCACTGCCGGGTGGCATCGGCCGCGAGCGGATTGCCCCCGAGATCCTGGAAGAACTCCGGATGCAGGAAGAGAACGAAGGACTGGGGAGGGGTGATCGGCTCTTGGGGCGTCACCGTGAGGACCTTCTGATCCTGGGACCAGGACACGGCGGTCGTCGCGGTGACGAGGCTGAGGCTGCTCGAGCCCGCCTGACGCATGGGCTCGGAGAACGTGATGCGGATGGGAGCGTCCTTGGCGATCTCGGTATCGGTCGCCAGGAAGGGCCCGGAGACGACGGTAGGCCGGCTGCGATCGACCACGATCTGCTTGGCCGGACTGGTGAAGGTGTTCCCCGAGTTGTGGGCTCGGAAGGAGATCGCGTACGAGCGCTCCGGCCTGGCGGCGCAGTCGAACGAGTACTGGTAGGGGGCCGTGAGCCATGCCGCGGTCTCTCCGTCCACGAGCACCTCGACGGCGCTCGGGGCTCCTCCCGAGACGGAGGCGCTGACAGCCACCGGAGCGTTGGTGCAGTAGACCGTGTCCGAGTTGTCGATGGCCACGGTCAGCACGGGCGGCTCTGGCGGGGGCGGCTCCTTTCCCCCGCAAGCCGAGACCACGACACCCAGGAGCAGCGACGCAAGGCAGGAGCGCGGAGTTGCCATGCCCGAAGCTGTAACAGCTTTTCCCGGCGGGAGGCGAGCCTCCCCGTCACTCCTCGCGGAAGGTGGCCACCACCGCGTGGTGGTCGGAGGCCTCCCCCACGTCTACCACCTCGGCCGAGATGAGCCGCTCGGCCATCCGGGGCGAGGCGAGGATGTAGTCCGTGCGGTAGTCGATCCGCACGCCGTTGTTCTGGCGCCGCGCCGTCACCCACTCGGAGGGCGGCCCCCGGTGATAGAGCGTGTCGATCCAGCCGAAAGACTCCAGGGTGTCCAGCACCGAGAACCGCGGCGGGTGGCCATACTTGTCCGTCCCCGCGGCCAGGAGCTTCTCGGCGAGATCCGCGGGATAGGGATCCCGGCGCGACAGGGAGTTGAGATCACCGGCCAGCAGGTAGAGGCCCTCGCGGAAGGTGACCGGGTCGAGCAGATCGCACAGGTACCGGGCCTCCACGAGCCGGGGGTCCTCATGGTGCGCGTCGTAGTGCGTGCCAAAGAAGGTCACCGGGTCGCTGAGATCGAGCCGGCACTGGACCAGGCAGTGGCCAATCTGGCGCGGGTCGTTGTGGATCTGGATCTCCCGCAGGGGACGGCGGCTGGCGAGCGCCACGTGGTAGCGCCGGCCACTGCCGCGCGGACGCGAGGTGCCCAGGTGGATGTGGGAGGCATCAGCTGGCACGCCCAGGGCCCCGGCGACCTGCTGCAAGCGGTCGCCTGTCTCCCACCAGAGGCACTCCTGGAGCACCAGCACGTCCGGCTGCACGCGTCTCAGCACTTCGAGGATGGCCTCGAACCGGTCCTGGCCCCCGAAGAGCACGTTGAATGTCATCACCTTCAAGGTCACGAGCGCCTCCTGGCCTCGACGCGCTGACCCGTGGTGAAGAAGACGCCGCTCGACAGGTGATGCACCGTGCGGTGGTCGTCCTGGGTGAAGCGCCACTCGCCGTCGATGAAAACTTCATCATCCGCCCAGGCGGCGACGATCTCGGCGACGAAGAGATCATAGCGCTGCTGGGGGCCCGGCTCAGAGAGGACGCGGCACTCGAGCCACCCCACGCACCCCTCCACGAGCGGCGCGCGCACGATCGAGCCCGGTGCCGTCTGGATCCCGTAGGTGGCGAACTTGTCCACGTCCCGGCCGGAGCAGTCGCCCACGGCATAGGTGGTGTCGAGCATCGCCAGCGAGGGGAGGCACACCACGAACTCGCCCGAGGCGTCGACGAGCTCGCGGGTGAACGTCCCCTCGGCGATGACGGCGGCGAGCTTGGGAGGCGCAAAGTCCAGCGCCATCACCCAGGCCGCGGCCATGACGTTGGTGCGCCCGCCAGCAGCGGAGGTGATGAGGGTGGTGGGGCCGTGGTTGATGAGCCGGGGGCTCCGGCGCAGCTCAACGGGAACGCGCATGGAGCCTGCTTACCGCTAGTGAAGGCCCGCGCGACAGAAAGGATTGAAGCCCATTTTTCAGGGAATCAGGTACACCCCGCTCATGAGCCATGACGTGCAACTGGAGACGCGCGGCCCTCTCGGGCTGGTGACGCTGGAGCGGGCCAAGGCGCTCAACGCGCTCGATCTGGGGATGATTCGCGCCATCCATCCGCAGCTGGACGCCTGGGCGAGGGATCCCCAGGTGAAGGCGGTGGTGATTCGCGGGGCGGGCGGGAAGGCCTTCTGCGCCGGAGGGGACGTGCGCGCGGTAGCCCTCTCGATGGGCAAGCCGCTGCCCGAGGGCGAGGAGCCCCTGTCCCGCGCGTACTTCCGCGAGGAGTACGCCCTCAACCATCGCATCCACCACTACGAGAAGCCGTTCATCGCGCTCGTGGATGGCATCAGCATGGGCGGAGGGCTGGGGCTCTCCATCCACGGTTCCCACCGCGTGGTCACCGAGCGGCTCGTGTTCTCCATGCCGGAGACAGCCATCGGCCTGTTCCCGGATGTGGGCGGCGGATGGTTCCTCCCGCGCTTCCCCGGCGAGGTGGGGACTTATATGGCCCTCACGGGCGCGCGAGGCACTGCCGCGGACGCGATGTGGGTGGGCTACGGGACGCAGCACGTGGAGCACACGCGGCTCGACGCGCTGCTGGAGGCGCTGGTGAAGGCGGATTGGAGTGCGGAGGCTCCGCGAGAGGTGGCGACCCGGGTCCTCTCCTCCTTCGCCACAGAGGCCGGGCCCGCGCCGCTCCGGGGGCTCCAGGAGGCCATCGACCGGTGCTTCGGGGTGGATCGGGTGGAGAGCATCCTCGAAGCCCTCGCGGCCGAGGGCAGCGAGTGGGCCGAGACGACCCGGGCCACGTTGGCGCGCATGTCCCCGAGCAGCCTGAAGGTGACGCTGCGCCAGCTGCGGCGATGCCGCTCCCTTCCTTATACGGAGGTCGCCGCCCTCGAGTACCGGCTTAGCCAGCACGTCACCGCCCTGCCGGACTTCCGGGAGGGCATTCGGGCTGTTCTGGTGGACAAGGACCAGCGCCCTCGCTGGAACCCCGCCACCCTGGCCGAGGTCCGTGACGAAGTCGTGGAGGCGTGCTTCGCCCCGCTGGGAGACGCGGAGTGGAGGCCCTGAGCAGCCCTACTTCGCCTTCTTGGACGCGGGAGCTCCGGGGACCGGGAAGCCGCGCTTGCGCATCAGCGCGTCGATGCCGGCGTCCTTGCCCCGGAAGGCCCGATAGCCCTCAGCTGGATCGATCGTGTTGCCCACCGAGAAGACATGCTTCCGCAGCCGGTCGGCCACGGCGCGATCGTAGGCCCCCTTCCCTTCCGTGAAGGCCTCGTAGGCATCAGCCGTGAGGGTGTCGGACCAGAGGTAGCTGTAGTAGCCCGCCGAGTAGCCGTCCCCCGCGAACACATGGCTGAACTGCGGAGTGCGGTGCCGCATGACGATCTCCTCCGGCATGCCGAGCGCCTTCAGCGTGTCACGCTCGAACGCATCCGCCTCGATCGGCCGATCGCCCGAGAGGTGCAGCTTCATGTCCACCAGGGCGCTGGCCAGGTACTCCACCGTGGCGAAGCCCTGGTTGAAGGTGGACGCCTTGGTGATGCGCGCCACCAGCTCCGGCGGGACGGGCTTCCCCGTCTCGGCGTGCAGGGCGAACCGGTTCAGCACCTCGGGCGTGGGGAGCCAGTGCTCCAGCAGCTGCGACGGGAACTCCACGTAGTCACGCGCGACGGCCGTACCGGAGAGCGTGGCATAGGTCACCTGGGAGTTCAGCCCGTGCAGCGCGTGGCCGAACTCGTGGAACAGCGTCGAGGCATCCTCCCAGCTGATGAGGACCGGCTCGCCCGGCTTGCCCTTCAAGAAGTTGGCGTTGTTGGAGACGATCGTCGTCACGTCCCCCTTGAACCGCTCCTGCGAGCGGTAGGCGTTCATCCACGCCCCGGACCGCTTCCCCTGCCGCGCATAGGGGTCGAAGTACCAGAGGCCAATGTGCCGGCCGCTGGCCTTGTCCTTCACCTCCCAGACGCGGACGTCGGGGTGGTAAACGGGCACGCCGTCCACCGGCTCGAACGAGAAGCCGAACAGCTCCCCCGCGACCCAGAACATGCCCTCGCGCAGCTTCTCGAGCTGCAGGTACGGCTTCACCTCGTTCTGGTCGAGGTCGTACTTCGCCTTGCGGACCTTCTCCGCGTAGTAGCGGTAGTCCCAGGGAGCGATCTTCAGCTTCGCGCCCTCCTTGTTGGCGATCGCCTGCATGTCGGCGACCTCCTCACGGACCCGGGCGACCGCCGGAGTCCAGACCGCCTCCATCAGCTCCATGGCACGCTCGGGCGTCTTGGCCATGGTGTTCTCGAGCCGCCAGTGCGCGTGGGTCGAGTAGCCCAACAGCTTCGCTCGCTCGGCGCGCAGCTTGAGGACCTCGGAGATGATCGCGTTGTTGTCGCGCGCGTCACCGTTGTCGCCCCGGTTGACGTAGTAGCGCCACACCTTCTCGCGCAGCTCGCGCCGGGCCGAGTAGGTCAGGAACGGCTCCATGGCGGAGCGCGTGTTGGTGATCGCCCACTTGCCCTTCAGCCCGCGAGCCTCGGCCGCGGCCGCCGCACCCGCGCGGACAGACTCGGGCAGACCGGCCAGCTCCGCCTCCGACTCGAGGATGACGGCGTACTGCTCCTCGTCGGCCAGGATGTTCTGGCTGAAGGTGGTGTAGAGCGAGGCGAGGCGCTGGTTGATCTCGACCATGCGCTTCTTCGCGGCCGCGTCGAGCTTCGCCCCGGCGCGGACGAAGTTCGTGTAGCGGACCCAGCTCAGGCGCTGCTGCTCGGCGGTCAGCTTCGCCTTCTCGGGCGAGGTGTAGACCGCCTCGATGCGCCGGAAGAGCTTCTCGTTCTGGGTGATCTCGTCCGCGAAGGCGGCGAGCTTGGGCGCCATCTCGCGCTCGATGGCCTGGAACTCCGGCCCATTCATGGACGAGGACCAGATGCCGTAGATCGTCCTCACGTCGTTCAACGTCCGCGCCGCGTCTTCCATCGCGGCGAGGGTGTTCTCGAACGTCGGCGCGGCCGGGCTGTCCGCGATCGCGGCGATCTCCCGGCGGGTCTGCTCCATGGCCGCCTCCAGGGCGGGCTTGAAGTGCTCGACCTTGACCTGGTCGAAGGCGGGGACCCCGCCGTACGGACCGGACCACCTGGCCAGCACCGGGTTCTCGGGCTGGGTACTCGGGGGTGTTGAGCTGGCTTGCATGGTGCTGCTGCCCTCCTGGGCCGGGGTGCTGCTGCCCTCCTGGGCGGCGGTGGGGGTGGTCGCACAGGCGCCAGACAAGAGGGCAGTGCCCACCGTGGCAACGAGGAGCTTGCGAATCAACGGAGACCTCTCACTTTCTACTCCCACTCGATGGTGGCCGGCGGCTTCGAGGAGATGTCATAGACGACGCGGTTGATGCCGCGCACTTCGTTCGTAATCCGCGTGGAGATGCGCTCCAGCACCTCGAACGGCAGCCGCGCCCACTCCGCCGTCATCCCGTCCACGCTCGTCACCGCGCGCAGCACGCAGGTGGACTCGTACGTCCGCTCGTCGCCCATCACCCCCACACTCTGCACCGGCAGCAGCACCGCGAACGCCTGCCACACCTCCGTGTAGAGCCCCGCCTGGCGGATCTCCTCCTGGACAATGGCATCCGCCCGCCGCACCAACTCCAGCCGCGCCTCCGTCACCTCGCCCAGCACGCGGATCGCCAGCCCAGGCCCCGGGAACGGCTGCCGCCCCACCATCTCCTCGGGCAGCCCCAGCTCCCGGCCCAGCAAGCGCACCTCGTCCTTGAACAGCTCCCGCAGCGGCTCCACCAGCTTGAGCTTCATCTGCTCGGGCAGCCCGCCCACATTGTGGTGGCTCTTGATGGTGACGGACGGACCCTTGTAGGACACGGACTCGATCACGTCCGGGTAGAGCGTCCCCTGCGCCAGGAACTCAGCGTCATGCACCTCGCGCGCCGCCTCCTCGAACACCGCGATGAACTCGCGGCCGATGATCTTCCGCTTCTTCTCCGGATCCGTCACGCCGGCCAGCTTCTCCAGGAACCGCGCCCGCGCATCCACCGTCTTCAGCGGCACGTGGAAGCGATCCACGAAGAGCGCCTCGACCTGGGCCCGCTCGCCCTGCCGCAGCAGCCCATTGTCCACGAAGATGCACTGCAGCCGCGGCCCGAGCGCCCGGTGCAGCAGCAGCGCCGCCACCGAGCTGTCCACGCCACCGGACAGCCCGCAGATGACCCGCCCGTGCTCCCCCACCTTCTGGCGGATCGCCTCCTCGGCCTCGTGGATGAACCCCTTCATCGTCCAGGAGCCGCTCACCTTGCAGTCGCCGAACAGGAAGGCCCGGAGCATCTCCTTGCCCCGCGGGGTGTGCACCACCTCCGGGTGGAACTGGAGCCCGTACACCGGCTTCGAGGTGTGCGCCGCCGCCGCGAACGGCGAGTTGCCGCTGCGCCCAATGGCCTCGAACCCCGGCGGGAGCGCCTCCACCCGATCCCCGTGGCTCATCAACACCTTCACCCGATCCCCGGGGGTGAACTCGGTGAAGGGCCCGCGCGAGGACAGCACCTCCACCTCCGCGGGGCCGTACTCCCGGTGCGCCGACCGGTCCACCTTGCCTCCCAGCAGCTTGGCCAGCAGCTGGAGCCCGTAGCAGATGCCGAGCACCGGCACGGCCGCCTGGAAGACGTACGGATCGCACCGGGGCGAGCCCTCCGCCTCCACCGAGGCCGGTCCTCCGGAGAGGATGATGCCGCGCGGAGCGAAGCGGCGGATGTGCTCCTCGGGCAGGTCTGGGCGGTGGATCTCGCAGTACACCCCCAGCTCCCGGACGCGCCGGGCGATGAGCTGGGTGTACTGGCTGCCGAAGTCGAGGATCAGGATCTTCTCAGCATGGATATCCACGAGGTACTCCCCGGGCGTCGTTGACGGAGGGCGGCCCATACCGCTACAAACTTTGGGAGATCAACCGTTAAAACCCCACCTGTCCGTTCCGCCCCTATTTCGAGGTCCAGGATGCGCTGCTTGCCTGCCGCTGCCACTGTTCTCTTCTTGTCCGTCACCGGGTGTGCGGGAAAGGAGCTCTCCTCGGATGAGCGGCTCGACCGGGAGACCGCCAGCCTGACGGTGAAGGACACCCCCAAGGCGGGCGAGCTGGAGAAGCTCAACTGCGAGAACACCGCCGAGGAGCTCAACAAGGCGCGCAACGTCAACCGGCCCGAGACGGACCGGCTGTCGGACTACATCGCCCTCTATGACTCGCTCCGCAAGCGCATCCAGACCTTCGACGACGCCATGAGCCGCAACCCGGACCTGCAGTACCGGGAGGGCGCGGCGAACATCGTCAACGCCCGCGAGGTCTGCATCCAGCAGACCGCCGACGTGCGGGGCGAGTTCGAGACCTACATCCGCGAGCTGGTCGACGTGCCCACCGTCCAGGAGATCAAGGGCGGCAACACCGTCACCATCGCCCGCCTGGACTTCAACACCCTGCGGCAGGCCATCGAGACGCTGGCCCCGGATGACAAGGACGCGCTCCTCAACCGGGTGAGCAACGCGGAGAAGAAGGTGTCGGCCTCGGCGGAGCCTGCCGCGGAGACCGGCAACACCGGCAGCGGCAAGCGCCGCGGCGGCAAGTAGCCCCCGTCCCCCGGCACGAGGGGGAAGCAGCCCCCTCCTCCCCAGGCGCCCTACTCCACCCGGTAGTTGGGAGCCTCCTCGGTGATGATCACGTCGTGCACGTGGCTCTCCTTGAGCCCGGCCGAGGTGATGCGCACGAACTGGGCCTTGTGGCGCAGCTCCTCGATGGTGGAGCAGCCCACGTACCCCATGCCGCTGCGGATGCCGCCCAGCATCTGGTGGACGTTCATCGCCAGGGTGCCCTTGTAGGGCACGCGGCCCTCGATGCCCTCGGGCACCAGCTTCACCGCGTCCACGTCCGACTGGAAGTAGCGGTCCTTGGCGCCCTGCTTCATGGCGCCCAGCGAGCCCATGCCCCGGTAGCTCTTGTAGCTGCGGCCCTGGTACAGGATGACGTCGCCCGGCGCCTCCTCGGTGCCCGCGAAGAGCGAGCCGATCATCACCGAGCTCGCCCCGGCGGCCAGCGCCTTGACGATATCACCCGAGTACTTGATGCCCCCGTCCGAGATGATGGGGATGCCGAACTTGTCCGCCTCGCGCGCGCAGTCATCCACGGCGGTGATCTGCGGCACGCCCACGCCCGCCACCACGCGGGTGGTGCAGATGGAGCCCGGGCCGATGCCCACCTTCACCGCGTCCACGCCCGCCTCGATCAGCGCGCGGGTGCCCTCGGCGGTGGCCACGTTGCCGGCGACCAGCTCGAAGCCCTTGAAGTTCTTGCGTGTGTCCCGCACCCCCTCGAGCACTCCCCGGGAGTGCCCGTGCGCCGTGTCCACGACGATGACGTCCACGCCGGACTTCAGCAGCGCGTCGATGCGGGCCTCGCGATCCGCGGAGACGCCCACCGCGGCGGCGCACAGCAGGCGCCCCTTGGCATCCTTGGCCGCGTTGGGGTGCGTGCGCCGCTTCTCGATGTCCTTGATGGTGATGAGCCCCTTGAGCTCGAACTCCTCGTTGACGATGAGGAGCTTCTCGATGCGGTGCCGGTGAAGCAGCTCCTGGGCCTCGGCCTGGGTGATGCCCTCTCGGCCGGTGATGAGCTTGCGCGTCATCATCTGGTCGATCTTCTGGGAGAGGTTCGTCTCGAAGCGCACGTCGCGGCTGGTGACGATGCCCACCAGCTTCTTGCCCTTCGTCACCGGGATGCCGGAGATGCCGTGCTGGCGCATCAGCTCCAGGGCGCGGGCCAGGGGGGCCTCGGGCTCGATGGTGACGGGATCCACCACCATGCCGCTCTCGAACTTCTTGACCTTGAGCACCTCGAGCGCCTGCTGCTCGGGCGTCATGTTCTTGTGGATGACGCCGATGCCGCCCTCCTGCGCCATCGCGATGGCCGTGCGGGCCTCCGTGACGGTGTCCATGGCCGCCGACAGCAGCGGCATGTTCAGGCGCAGGTTGCGCGTCAGCCGTGTAGACAACTCGACATCCCGGGGGATGACCGAGCTCTCGGCAGGCTGCAGCAGCACGTCATCGAAGGTGAGCGCGAGCCGGACATCGGGGTTCAGCATGAGGGCTCCCAGCAGCGCCGCAGGGCCTCATCGCCCGGCGGGGCCGCTTCCATACGCGCCTGGGAGCGGGCTCGCAACGGTCCCGAGCACCCGCCAGCCGGCTGTTTTGATGCCCGTTCCCCCTGGGTTCAGGCGATACTCCCCCCTACCCCTCACAGGTCGGGATGAGGCTTTGACGGATTCCAATCAGGGGCCGATCGGGCTGGCGGTCAAGCTGCCCTTCGCCACCCCGGAAGAGTTCCTCGCGAAGTACGGCGCCAACGTCACCCGGGGCGGCATCTACCTGCGCTCCAAGACGGTGAAGCCGCCGGGTACAGCTGTCACCCTGGACCTGAAGCTCTCCACCGGGGCCCGCATCATCTACGCCTCGGCCGTCGTCCACTTCGTCACGGGGCAGCAGGGCCAGGGCATCCCCGGCATGGGGTTGCGCTTCCTCACGCTCGATCCTGAGACGAAGCGCTTCCTGGACTCGGCCCTCGCCCACCTGCCCCACGCCCAGTCGTCGGAGCCCCCCGTCCCTCTGGGCGTCGGAGCGCCTGATTACACCGTCCTACCTCAGCTTGCATCAGTCCCCTCGGGAGCTTCCCCTGGCGAGGCTCTTGCCCCCGAGCCCTGGGCCGCAGGCCCGACACCTGTGCCTCCGCGCACCGTTACCCCTGCTCCCATCCCTCAGGCCCCTGCCCCACCGCCCGCGCCCCCGCGCACCGTTACCCCCGCTCCCCTCCCCCAGGCAGCAGTCCCGCCGCCTGCCCCCCCGCGTACCGTTACTCCCGCTCCCGTCCCCCAGGTCCCCGCCCCACAGCCAGCTCCCGCTCCTGCCTCAGCACCGCCTGCGCTGCCCGCCGAGGCCTCTCCCACGGCAGGGCCCCAGGAGCCCGTCGCGCCCCCGGCGGCTGCACCGCCCACGCCCCCAGAGCAGGCAGCTCCGCCTCCCGCTCCGGCCAGCCAGACCCCCACGCGCCCCTCGGGCAGCTTCGTGCCGGTCGTCTCGGCCACCGCGTCCGGGGTACCCAACGCCCCGCCCTTCGAGCCGCCCAAGGAGGAGCCCAAGCGCGAGGGCCCTGTCATCGGCATCGATCTGGGCACGACGAACTCGTGCGCGGCCTACGTGCGCAACGGCAAGCCCGAGGTGCTGCGCAGCCGCGAGGGCCACAACACGGTGCCCTCCATCCTCGCGCTCAACACGCGCGGGAAGATGGTGATCGGCCACCCGGCCAAGGGGCAGATGCTCACCAACCCGCGGCAGACGGTGTACGGCGCCAAGCGCCTGGTGGGCCGCGCGTACGAATCGCCGATCGTCCAGCACATCAAGGATCGGTTCCACTACGAGGTCGCCCCGGGAGACAGCGGCGAGGCGGCGGTGAAGCTGGGCAACCGCGTCTTCTCGCTGCAGCAGATCTCCGCGCTGATCCTGCGCGAGGTGCGGGAGGTGGCACAGAACCAGCTCGCCCAGCCCGTGTCGCGGGCGGTGATCACGGTGCCCGCCTACTACAACGACAACCAGCGCCAGGCGGTGCGCGAGGCCGGGCAGCTGGCCGGGCTCTACGTGGAGCGCATCCTCAATGAGCCCACCGCGGCGGCGCTCGCGTACGGCTACGGGCGCAAGCTCAAGCAGCGCATCCTCGTCTACGATCTGGGCGGCGGCACCTTCGACGCGTCCGTGCTGGAGCTCCACGACACCGTCTACGAGGTGATCTCCACCGGCGGCGACACGTTCCTGGGCGGCATCGACTTCGACAACGCCATCGTCGAGTACCTACTGGAGGAGTTCCAGAAGCAGACGGGCAAGGCCTTCCAGGGGGATCGGGTGGCCATGCAGCGCATCCACGACGCGGCCGAGCGCGCCAAGTGCGCACTGTCGGAGCGCACGGACATGCGCATCCACGTGGCGTTCGTGACGATGATCGACAACACGCCGTACGATCTGGACGTCACGCTCACGCGCAAGAAGCTGACCGAGCTGACCGAGAAGCTGGTGGACCGCACGATCGAGGTCTGCGGCGAGGTGCTCGAGGCCAAGGGGCTGACGCCGAAGGACATCCAGGAGGTGGTGCTGGTGGGAGGCCAGAGCCGCTTCCCGCTGGTGCACGAGAAGATCACCAAGTACTTCGGCAAGCCGCCCACGAAGAACGTGCACCCGGACGAGGCGGTGGCGCTGGGCGCGGCGCTGCTGGCGCACAGCCTGGGTCAGAAGGAGGGCGTCACCCTCATCGACGTGCTGCCCATGGCCATCGGCGTGGGGCTGCCGGGCGGGCGCTTCAAGGCGGTCATGGAGCGCAATGCGGCGCTGCCGGCGAGCAAGGCGTACACGCTGACCACGCACCGGGACAACCAGGCGGAGCTCGAGGTGAGCATCTTCCAGGGCGAGTCGAACCGGGTGGCGGAGAACGAGTTCCTGGGGACGCTGAAGCTGAGCGGCCTGCCCCACCGTCCACGCGGCGAGGTGCAGGTGACGATCACCTTCGAGGTGAACAACGAGTCGCTGCTGAAGGTGACGGCGAAGGAGAACTCGACGGGGCGGGAGATCTCCAGCACCTTCTCCACGCGTGACACGCCAGAGGCCGTGAGTGCCCGGCTGGCCCAGGAGAAGGAGCCACGGTCCTCGGGAGCGCTGGCCGCCGCGGCCAAGGGCGCACCCGGCGCCGCACCCCCAGGCGAAGCCGCGCCCCCGCCCGCGAAGAAGACGGGCATGGTGGGCTGGCTCAAGGGGCTCTTCGGGCGCCGCTGAGCCTCGAGGTGCTCGAGGCCCGCGCTACTTCTGCAGCTCGGAGGTGCGGGAGCGGCCCGCGACGGCCTGCTTCTCCGGAGCGTCCATGAAGGACGTGGAGCGGGAGTCGCTCGGGGCCGCCTCCTGCGGAATGACAGGCACCACGGCGGCACGCTGCAGGACCAGCTCGGCCGCCTCGCGCGCGATCGCCGCCTTGCGCCGCTGCCACAGGAACCAGCCCAGGCCCAGGAGCGCCAGGCCTCCCATCACCACGAACTGGCCGTCCTTGATCTTGTCGATGACGAAGTCCAGCTCGCTGCCGAAGTGGAAGCCGAGGAACACGAACAGCGGCGCGGACAGGAGCGCGGCCAGGCCGTCCCACAGGATGAAGCGCCAGTAGGACATGCCCACCGAGCCCGCGGTGAAGTACGTCACCGCGCGCACGCCCGGCATGAAGCGGGCGATCATGACGACCTTGTGCCCGTGCTTCTCGAAGAGGCCCTCCACCTTGGCGCGCTTCTCGGGCGTGATGATGCGCGCGAAGAAGCCGCCGGGTTTCCGGCCCACCTTCGAGCCCAGCTTGCGGCCGAAGTGGAAGATCAGGCTGTCACCCGCGAGGATGCCCGCGAAGCCGACCACCATCATCACCGGCAGGCTCGCGGCGCCCTTGTGCGCCAGGAAGCCGCCCAGGATGAGCGAGATGTCCTCGGGCAGCGGGACGCCGAGCCCGCAGGCCAGGAGGATCAGGAAGACGGCCGCGTAAGCAATAACGCCCTGGGTGTTGCTCAGCAGACTGGTGAGTAACTCTTCCACGCTTCGTCCTTGCCTCTCGTTCACTTCCGGGAGGGACGCCCGGCAGCCACCCGAGCCAGCCCCTCCAGCACCCAGCCATCAACCGGGCGCGGGTCCTCAAAACTTCCCGCCAGCACCTTGAGCCCGAAGTAGCCCTCCCGACTGGCCGCCTCGTAGGCCGAGTCCGGGGCTCCCACCGCCGCCAGCGCCAGCGCACGGCTCACGAGCGCCACCGCGTACTCCCCCACCGTCGCCTCCCGTGCTCCCAGGGCCTGGGCCTCTCTCAAGAGCGCCGGCCCCGCCGCCCACTGTGCCTGCGCCTGCTCGCTCACCCGCGGAGGGAGCATCAGCCGAGCATATTCCCACACCACCCGCTCCACCTCGGGATTCCTACCCGGACCTACCACCACCGCCACGCCCTGGGCCAGGCGAAAGCCCCGTCCCCCTCCCTCCGCACCGAGCAGATTAACCACCACTCGAAGGCCCGGCCTGCTTTCCGGCTGGCGCAGGAGGCGCTGAGCACGTTGGAGCGGGGCATCCAGCACGGCAAGGTAGGAGCGCATCACCGATCGGTAGTCATCGAAGATCTCGGACCTGAGGACAGGGAGGGGCCACTTCGCCTCGACGAGATCGAGGAGCGGCTCGAGCCCCTCCAGCTCCCGGAGCTCCGGAGGCACCTCGGGCCCGTCCTCCATGCGGACGGCGAGGGCCAGGTAGCGCTCCAGCGGCAGCGGGTGGGCGTCGAAGAAGGCCTGGGCGCGCTGAAGCACCGCGGGGTCCGCGCTGGCCAGGGCCTCACGGACCCGGACGCGGGCGGGCGAGTACCGGTAGGCCGGCACGGGGTGCTCGCGGCGCAGCGGGCCCGCGTCGTAGCCCGCGCGGTTGAGGAGGGCGAACAGCGCGAAGACGCGCGCGTCGGCCCGGAGCTCGATGCCCGCTGGCGTGTCGATGCGGGAGAACCAGTCCGTCTCGGCGTGCGCCACCGGGGCCCCGAGGGCCAGGAGCACAGCCAGAGCGGGAGCGCACGCACGCATAAACGCCGTGCAGGCTAGCACGCGCGGCTCAGGCGGCAGGCGCCTTTCCGACGAGCGTGCGGAGCATCTCGCGGTTGTCGCGGGCCTTCTGGCCGAAGTACACGACGATGCCCATCAGCAGCTTCACGCAGGCCTGGGGCTTCTGGATGAGGAGCTTCTGGAAGTCGGCGTGGCGGATCTCCAGCGCGGAGACATCCGTCATGGCGGTGGCGGTGCACAGCCGATCGCCCGTCTGCACCAGCGCCAGCTCCCCCAGAGGCTCGCCGGAGGTGACGTCCCCGAGGGAGATCTCCTCGCCGGCCTGGTTCTTCGCACTCAGCCGCACCGTGCCCTCGCCGACGATGAGGCAGGACTCCCCCTTCTTTCCCTCGGCAAAGAGCTGGGTGCCCTTGGGGAAGGCGCGCGGGACGGCAACGCTGACAAAGATGGCGATGCCAGTGTCGGTGAACCCCTTGAAGATGGGGCACGCCTTCAGCACGGTCTCGGGCACGATGGCCATACGTGTGCTCCTACCACGCCCCACCCCCCTCCGTCAGCGTTTCGACCAGGGATGGGGGGCGAAATGCCCCGCCCTTACGCCACGACAAGAGGAAATCGGTCTGGCTGCACACCGGCCAGGGCCTCGGCCGGCGGGGGCATGACGGTAGGAGGCAGGACTACCGCCGTCTGACGGCCCATGAGCTGGTTGGGGGTGGCCTTCTCGATGAGGACCTTCACCAGGGCCCCGGCGGGGGCATCCCCGTCGAAGTTCACGGTGCGGTTCTCGGGGGTGCGGCCGAAGCGCTTGGCAGCGTCGTACTTGGAGTGGCCCTCGACGAGCACCTCCACCTCGGCGGCCACCTGGGTGGCGACGATCTCGCCGCAGATCTTCCGCTGGAGCTTCTGCAGGCGCTCCAGGCGGGCGATCTTCACCTCGTGGGGCACGGGGCCCCAGTCCTTCTCGCGCAGGGCGGCGCCCGTCTTGGGGCGAGGGCTGTAGATGAAGGAGAACTGGCTCTCGTAGCGGACCTGCTCGGTGAGCTTCAGGGTCAGCTCGAACTCCTCGTCCGTCTCGCCGGGGAAGCCCACGATGATGTCGGTGGTGACGGCGATGCCGGGCCGGGCGGCGCGCAGCTTCTCGAGCCGCTCCAGGTACTGCACCACGGTGTAGTCGCGGCGCATCATCTTGAGGATGCGGTCCGAGCCGCTCTGCACGGGCAGGTGGAAGTGCGGGGCGATCTTCGGCTGGGTGCGGAAGGCGTCGATCAGCTCGTCGGAGAGATCGTGCGGGTGGCTGGTGGTGAAGCGCACGCGCTCGATGCCGGGCACCTCGGCGGTGCGCAGCAGGAGCTGGGCGAAGGTGATGCCGCCCTTGTACGAGTTGACGTTCTGGCCGATCAGCGTGACTTCCCGCAGGCCCACGCTGGCGAGCTCGGCGACCTCGGTGAGGACGTCCGGGAAGGCACGGCTGACCTCGCGGCCGCGGGTGTGGGGCACGACGCAGAAGGAGCAGACGTTGTCGCAGCCCTTCATGACGGTGACGAACTCGGTCACCTTGCCGCGGGAGGTCTCCGCGCTGGCGCGGGGGAAGACGTACTCCTCGGAGTCGACGAAGGCGGTCTCGACGACGCGCTCGCGCTCCTGCTCCACGCGGGTGATGATCTCCGGCAGCTTGCCGATGTTGTCCGGGCCGAAGACGAAGTCCACGTAGGGGACCTTCTTGATGAGGCGGTCCTTCTCCTGCTGGGCCACGCAGCCGCCCACACCGATGAGGGCGCCGCGACTGACCTTGACGGGCCGGTAGCGCCCGAGCGCGGACAGCATCTTGTCCTCGGCCTTCTCACGGATGGCGCAGGTGTTGAGGATGATGAGGTCCGCGTCATCCGGAGTGGGCGTCGGCTGGTAGGACAGCTTCGCCAGCACCTCGCTCATGCGGAGCGAGTCGTTGACGTTCATCTGGCAGCCGAAGGTGTGGATGAAGTAGCGCTTCATGAGCTTTTCCCGTTGAAAAACGGATTCTTATGCGACGCCGGACGCCGGAATGCAACCGGCGTGGGAGCGATTCCAGCAGCCCCTCGCCCCTTCGCTCCCCTACCTTAAGGCCCTCCGCCACCATCAACCTGAGCCGCCGGAACAGCACTGCCCCCGTCCCCCGCCCCCACTCCCCCGTCCTGGGTCTCCTGCGTCGTGGCCCGTGGCGGCTTGTTCCAGATGGAGTCGTAGGCGGGGGTAACGCCAGGCCTGGAGGGAACTTTCCGGGAACCTGCGTCCGTGGCCTCGACGCCCCAGGCCCCCTCATCAGGGTGGCCGTCCAGGACACGCCGAAGGATGCGCCCATCCGTGCTGATCGCGTACTTCGCACCCGAATCCAGCGCCAGAGACGAACCGCCGCAGTACGCCTCATTCTCGTAGACGTAGACAAAGATGATGTTGCCTTGGCGGATCACCCGATACGATTGAGCCTCTTGCCTGTTGGGGCAGGACGGATTCTTGGCTCCCGGGGGCAAGAAGTCATTGGCGGCAATCATGACGGCCCGGAGCATCACGCCATCCACTTCATACAACTCTCCCTCCATGCCGACCGGCCCCACAGCCCGATCAAAGAACTGAGGGAACACAACCGTTCTGTCATCTTCCACTGGCACGGTGGGAGGCGAAGGGGCCCGTAGACAACTGACGAGCAGCAGGGCAAGCGCCAGGGACATTTTTCTCATATGCGTGCAACTCTCTTGGGCAAAACACTCATGTTTACTCCGCTATTTTGACCGATAGAGTTTCCCATTGAGCTTGTAACTCTTCTCATCGACCCAAGTGACGCGCCCAATATCCTCCCGAAACCACTCTCCTTGCGTTTGGGTAAATTTGACCAACTCGCGGGTTTCCGGGGTGTACTGGTAGAAGCCATCGCACCGGGCGTTCTCAGATCCTGTGTTTGAGAAGAACGCCACCATGGCCAGGGGAACTTTCCCATCCTTCGTATCCACGACCCACTCATGGGTGTTTGCAAAGGCGATGATCCGTTTCAGGTCAGCCAGTGAGAGAGGCCCCCCGAACGGGTGGTTATGAAGAGCGAAAACGTACTTGATGCTCCACGAAGGGAAGCGCGGGTCATCCACAAACGCTGGAAGCCTGCACGTTTTCTTGCGCGTCAGCGCCTCGTCTCCATCTGACTGATTTGTCAGCATGCTCATGTGGTACTTCTCATCTGACGCGTAATAAAGCCATGCGCAATATTCGTCCGCGACCCGCAGAGCCAATTCGGGATCCCGAATATCAACAACGCTCGCATGCGGTTTCGAGAGGATTACATCGCAGGCCTTGTCCAACGCATCCGTGAAGGACTCGAAACGGCCAAAGTCCTCCATAGGAGGCAGGCTCTCCAGGAAACCATGGCTCGGCTTGGCGATGACATCCTTGATGGGCACCGGAGCACAACTCGCACCTACCAGTGCAGCAACCCCAAGGCGCTTCACCCACTCTCTCGCTGAAGACATGCGCCTCATTCTTGCTTATGAAAGAGTTGCTCCAACTCAGCCTCGCTTGGGCGGCGATTTGTGGCGTTTGCCCTGAACCAAACGCTATTGTCGCGCACATCCATGTAGGGCTTTTCGCCACCAGAACCAACAACCAAGACCAGAATGGGCGACGATTCCTTAAACTCCACATGCACAGGAAGCGCCAAGGAGCGATTCACACGTTTCTGTATGAAGTCACGTAACCTCACGCCATACGCAGCAACTGCTTTTTCAAGGTCCTCCCTTCGTCCTGGCGTCGGCAGCGCCTCACCCTGTCCTTTCCGAGCACGCCCAACAATCGCCTTCCAAGCATCTGGATTGAACTGAGGAACCCCCTGATCATTCACACCGAGAAGAACATACCCCCCTTGAGCATTAGCCATTGCCAGAACAGTTTCGAGGATTTCTTCTCGCTTTGCCTCTCCCTCCTCCAAACTGACAAAAGGCTTATACTCGACTGTGGCGCTTTCTCCATGGCGGAGGCACTTATCAATCAATTCTGCCGTTGACTGCATTTTATCGGTGCCTCTTTGAACCAGCGCATCAAGATCGTGGCGAACCAAATCCACAATCTCATCATCTTCCGCAACCAATGCGGCTTCAACCCTCAGAGGCTGTTCTTGAAGCGGAAGGTCCAATCGTTGGTGCGCGGGATAGCGGAACTGCTTCTCCCAATCGTAGCCTAACACCCGCCCGCTCACCTGAAATCTCTCAAGGAGTCGGCCCTCCACACTGATCTGTAGTTTGCTGTCCTGAAAGTCCAAGGCGGAAAACCGGCCTCGATATTTCCAAATAATCAAATGGAGATTTCGGCGCCGAGCATCTCGATTAAAGTAGAAAGTGCCAAAGCCGGCAATCGCCTGAACAAGTTCATACACATTGTCGCAATACGGGAAGCCGCGTGCTGAAACGAAAGGCCCTTTCGTAGCATCTATCGCCTGAGTCTCCATCTGCAATTCGGCATGTACACAAGGCCATGACGCGTATTCGTTATCCGACCAGAACTCCTTAACTTCCCACCTTCCGGTTGGAAGCGGGCCAAGTGGCACGCCATCAATAAGGCAAGGAGGATCTCCCGAGAACAACCCTCCAAAATACTTCAAAAAGTCTTTCCCAGGAATTTTAAAAGCCAGTGTTCTCGCCTGGAGATAATCGTAGCGAGGGCCTTCGTCCATGTCGCCGTCGCGGCATAAATCGATCCGGCCAAAACCCAGAACCCATCGACCATCATAGTCCCGAACTATTAGGAAGCGGAGATAGGCAACCATCGCTTCGTCGGCTAGGGCATCCTGGACTTGCCGCGTAACACTATCTAGGACTTGAGGCTCACGAGCATTGTGCTGAGGCATGATGCCATCTCCACATTGCGACAGGTTCTATAGAGTAAAGCAGGTCTTCAATGTTCCGTATGAGCCCTGCTCACTCCTATTGAGCGCATCAGCCCCGGCTGAGCACCCGGGTCATCCGGGTGTGGAGCCCGAGCAGCGTCTCCTCGTGCTTCTGGAGGAGCGCGACAGACTCCTCCCCGTAACGCCGAACGAAGGCCTCGGTCCGCTCCAGACGCGCCAGCACGCCCCGGATGCGGGCGCGCAGCTCGTCCGCCTCGGGGCCCTGAGCCTCGAGTTGCTTCAGCTTGTCCCGGAGTTTGCTCACCCCCCAGCGCTGACCGCAAAAGGAGCGGAGGAGCGCTAGGCCCTGCTCCATGTGCTTGAAATCGCTGAGGCCGGACGCCTTCAAGGCCTCGGAGTGGGCCCGAGCGAGCACCTCGTGCCCTGGGGAGGCCTCGGCGATCGCCAGGAAGGTCTCCTGGTACCGGATCAGTGCGGCGAGTTCCTGCTCGGTGAGCAGGTGCGAGGCAAGCCGGAGCGTCCTGTCATCCGCCGCCTCCATGCCCGGTTCGGCGGTTCCATTCGTATCGTCAAAGAAGGAAGGCATGGGGGTTCTCCGTCAAGCGGGGATGAGCTGGTCGGCGATGCGCGCCAAATCGTTCACCGAGTTGACTACCACGGCCTGGTGGCAGTGCTTCTCGTAGGTGAGCATCTCGCTGTCGCCGATGCCCCAGTTGCCCCGGTCCTCGGGGCAGATCCAGAGCACGCGCTTGGCCTTGCGCTGGAGGTCCTTCAGCGCCCAGGCGTTGTTCGGGTTGTAGTTGTTCCGGCCGTCTCCAATGATCATCACCGTGGTGCGCCGGGTGATGCTGCCCAGGTGATCGCGGACGAACTCCGCCAGCGCCCGGCCATAGTTCGAGTTGGCGCTCAGGGACACGGCCTTGCCCGCGGTGGCCAGATCGATGGCCTGATCCACGTCCAGGTCCTTGAAGTACGACGTCACCTCGCCCACGTCCGAGACGAAGACGAAGGAGCGCACGCGCACGAACAGCTCCTGCAGCGTGTACGTGAAGAGCAGCATCATCCGCGCCGCGGTGCGCACCGAGTCCGAGACATCGCAGAGGACCACCACCTCGGGGCGCTCGGGGCGGCGCCTGCGGAACTGGGGCACCATGGGCACCCCACCCCATGGGAGGTTACGGCGCAGCGTGCGGCGCACGTTGAGCGCCCCACGCCGGTGCGAGCGCTGCTTGCGGATGAGCCGGCTCTTGAGCTTCTCGGCCAGGGTGCGCACGGCGGACTGCATCTGGTCCACCTCTGCCTGGGTGAGCAGGTGCAGCGGCTTCTCCGTCACCGAGTCCGTGCGACGGCGGATGCGCGCCTCGGCCTGGCGCTTCACCTCTTGACGCGCCGCGTCTTCAATCTTCCGCATGGCGTCCGCGACATAGCGGGAGACGATCTCCACGCCATCGGCGGACAGGCCCCGGGCGACGAGCTCGGCCTCCAGGGACTTCAGATCCGAGCGCGCCCGCTCCATGCCGGCGCCCGCGAGCAGCCGCCGGGAGAAGAACCCCGCCTGGAGGCCGCTCTCCATCCGGGACAGATCGAGCTGGAGCATGGCGGAGCGGAAGATCTGCGCCATCCGCGCCCGGTCTCCCTCGACGATGGCCTTGGCCAGCGGAGACATCTCCGGGAACAGCAGGTTCATCTGGTACAGCACCATCTTCAGCTCGTCGCCCTGGAGGTAGCCCTCCTCCTCGATCTGCTTCGCGAGCGACTTGTCGAGCGCCTCGAACGTCTTCGCCGCGCCAGAGAAGTAGAAGTCGAAGGCGCGGTTGAACACGTCCACGTCCAGCTCGCGCTTGACGAGCGTGGTGCGCAGCACGGCCCGGAACACGGCGCGCTCCTTCAAGCCCACCTCGGAGCTGGCGCGCAGGGCGTCCTGGACCTCGGACGTGCTCACGCGCACGCCGTTCTGGCGCAGCACCTCGGCGAACTCGACGATGCGGGCGTCCACGCGTCCTCCTTCAGCGCTCGAACGACATGACGGCTTCCACGTGGTGGGTCTGCGGGAACATGTCCACCACCTGCAGCGCCAAGGGCTTGTAACCCTCCTCCACCAACCCTGCCGCATCCCGGGCGAGCGACGCCGGGTCGCATGCCACATACACCACTCTTTTGACTCCCAGAGCTGATACCTGGCGTGCGAGTCCGGGAGCCCCTGTGCGCGGTGGGTCCGCCAGGCAGAGGTCGAAGCGCTGCCCCTCTCCCTTGAGCCCCTCGCACACCTTGCGAGCGTCTCCCTGGATGAAGCGCACGTTGGCCACCCCACCCTCCCGGGCGCTGCGCTGGGCCAGCTCCACGCCCACTGGAGAGGACTCCACCCCCAGCACCGACGCAGCCGAGGCCGCGATCGGGAAGGTGAAGTTGCCGTTCCCCGAGTACAGCTCGAGGACGGAGTCGGTCTCCCGAGGGGCCAGCTCGTAGAGGGCCGCCGTGACGAGGCCCACGTTGGCCTCGGCATGCGCCTGGGCGAAGGAGTCTGGCCGCAGGTACATCGGCACCTCCGACCGCAGCGGCGACAGCGAGCGCAGCGCGGGCTTGCCGACGATCCGAGGCGAGCCCTCCTTCGGCACCAGCACAGCGCCCTCCAGCCTCAAGGCGCGCACCGCGGCCTCCGTGGCCTCCACGTGCCGCGCCGTCACCGTGCCCGTCAGCATCACCGCGAACGCCGCCTTGGCGCCTTCAGCCAGCAGGTGCACCTCCTCCGCGTCCTTGGAGAGAGGCTTGAGCAGCGGCGCCAGCTTCCCCGGAAGCATGGCGAGGACCGGGGTGAGCGCGCCGCACTCGGACACCGGCACCTTGTCGTGACTCCGGCGCCCGAAGTAGGCCAGCGAGCCCTTGGCGAAGTGCAGCACCGCCCGCCGCCGGTACCCGAAGTCCCTCGGCGCCACGAGCAGCGGGCGCACGGTGAACCGGTCCCTCGGCAGGTGGCCCAGGTGCTCCAGGGTCGAGAGGACGATCTCCTGCTTCGCGGCGCGCTGGGAAGGCTCTGCCAGCTCCAGCCAGTCGCACCCACCGCACTCGGCGCTCCGGGCACACGGGGACGGGCGCCGATCCTTCCCAGGCGTCACCACCTGCCGGAGGAGCCCTCGAACCACCTTCCCCTGCTGCTCCAACTGGACGCTCACCACATCGCCCGGGAAGGCCCCCGGCACGAAGACAGTGCGCCCCTGCCAGGAGGCCACGCCTTCGCCCAGCTGCCCAAGGCGCTCGATAGACAGCTCGACAGGATTTTCAGGCAGGGAGGGCATGGCACTCCCAAGCTAACTCAGAGCGAGAGGCTTTCCGTCCCAAACCCGCAGGCTCAGTCCCGCTCGTCCGGGGGGAGCGCCTTGCGCAGGCGCTCCACGAACTCCTCGAGGCGGATCCGCTTCTCCTCGTCCACGTCGACGAACTCGATGGCCATCCCCGGCACCTGGTTGGGGGCCACATGGGTCTCGTTGACGCGTGTCACCCGGCCCGTCAGATCGAACGGGAACTCCGTGCCCGGCAGCGACACGATGAGCTTCACGTGCGTACCCACGGGCAGGGGCTTCTGCGTGTTGATGAAGAGCCCCCCTCTCGAGATGTTGACGGCCCAGTCCGTGACGAAGCCGGACACGGTGCGGTAGGCCACCGGCAGTTCATACTCGAGCCGAGGAGGGCGGGGCGCGACGTGGGGCTTGGGGGATTGATCGGCCATGAGCGCTCCGCTGCGAAACGGGGTGTAGGATGCTCGCAGCGGAGCGGCGATGCGTCAACCCTTCAGACCTTCATCTCCCGCACGTCCGGGGCCACCTTGAACTTCGGCTCGGTGAGCTTCTGCAGCTGCTCCACCGTGACTCCGGGTGCCAGCTCTCGCAGCACCAGCCCCTCGGGGGTGACATCCAGGAAGGCGTGGTCCGTGACAATGTGGTGCACGCACTTGAGCCCGGTGATGGGCAGGGAGCACGTCTTGAGGATCTTCGGCTGCCCCTTGTTGTTGACGTGCTCCATGGCCACGTAGATGCGCTTGGCGCCCACCGCCAGATCCATGGCGCCGCCCGGCCCCTTCACCATCTTCCCGGGGATCATCCAGTTGGCCAGATCCCCCTGCTCGCTCACCTCCATGGCGCCCAGCACCGCCATGTCGATGTGGCCGCCGCGGATCATCCCGAAGGACAGCGCCGAGTCGAAGTAGGCCGAGCCCTTCAGCGCCGTCACCGTCTCCTTGCCGGCGTTGATGAGGTCCGGGTCCTCCTCGCCCTCCATGGGCCAGGGGCCGATGCCCAGCAGCCCGTTCTCCGACTGGAGGACGATGTCGACGCCCGGCGGGACGTAGTTGGCCACCAGGGTGGGCATGCCGATACCCAGGTTGACGTAGAAGCCGTCCTTCAGCTCCTGGGCGATGCGCTGCGCGATCTGTTCACGAGTCAGTGGCATGGGGTTCCTCACGCCTGCTTGCGGACGGTGCGCCGCTCGATCCACTTCTTGAGGTTCTTCGACTGGATGATGCGCTTCACGAAGATGCTGGGCACGTGGATGAGATCGCCGTCGAGCTCGCCCGGCTCCACGATGTGCTCCGCCTCGACGATCGTCACCTTCGCCGCCATGCACATCATCGGCGAGAAGTTCCGGGCCGTCTTGCGGAACACCAGGTTGCCCCAGCGGTCCGCCTTCCAGGCCCGCACGATCGCGAAGTCCGCCTTGAGGGGCGTCTCCAGCACGTGCAGGCGTCCGTCGATCATGCGCGTCTCCTTGCCCTCGGTGAGCAGGGTGCCCGCGCCGGTGGGGGTGAAGAAGCCGCCGATGCCGCAGCCGCCCGCGCGGATGCGCTCGGCCAGCGTGCCCTGCGGGTTGAGCTCCACCTCCAGCTCCTTGGAGATGAACTGGCGCTCGAACTCCTTGTTCTCTCCCACGTAGCTGGAGACCATCTTCTTCACCTGCTTGTTCGCCAGCAGGATCCCGAGGCCCTTGTCGTCGGTGCCGCAGTTGTTGGAGATGATGGTGAGGTTCTTCACGCCCTTGTCGTGAAGGGCCTGGATCAGGTTCTCCGGGTTGCCACACAGCCCGAAGCCGCCGCTCATCAGCGTGCTGCCATCCGGGATGTCGGCGATCGCCTCTTCCGCGCTCGCGTAGATCTTGTTCATCCGCCCTCCCGCTACATGGAACGGGGGTGAGGGAGCCACTCCCCCACCCCCTCTCCTCTCCCCTTCAGGAGAGGAAGCTCAGCGCTCCACCATCAGCGCGATGCCCTCGCCGCCGCCGATGCACAGCGACGCCACACCGCGCTTCTTGTCCTGATCCTTCATCGTGTGCAGCAGCGTCACCAGCACGCGCGCGCCCGAGGCGCCGATCGGGTGCCCGAGCACCACCGCGCCGCCGCGCACGTTCACCTTGGACGGGTCCAGCTTCAGCAGCCGGTTGTTGGCGATGGACACCACCGCGAACGCCTCGTTGATCTCCCAGAGATCCACCGCGTCCACCTTCAGGCTCTTCTTCTCCAGCAGCTTGTTGATGGCGTCCGCCGGGGCGATGGTGAACTCCACCGGCTTGCGCGCCGCCTGGGCGTAGCCGGTGATCCGGCCGAGGATCGTGCGGCCCTCCGCCTTGGCGCGCTCCTCGCTCATCAGCACCAGCGCCGCGGCGCCGTCGTTGATGGAGGAGGCGTTGGCCGCCGTCACCGTGCCGTCCTTCTTGAAGACGGGCTTGAGGCCCGGGATCTTCTCGGGCTTGGCGTTCCGGGGGCCCTCGTCCTCGGCGACGATGGTGGTGTCCTCGGGCTTCTTGCCGGGCACCGGCACCGGGACGATCTCCGCGGTGAACAGGCCCTCCTTCTGGGCCTTGATGGCGCGGTGCGTGGACTCCATCGCGTACTCGTCCTGCTGCGAGCGGCTCACGCCCTGCGAGGTGGCGCACTCCTCGGCGCAGACGCCCATGTGGACGTTGTCGTAGGGATCCCACAGGCCGTCGAGGATCATCGCGTCCTTGAACTCGACGTTGCCCATGCGAGCGCCGTTGCGCATGGTGTGGCTCACGTAGGGGGCGTTGGACATGGACTCCATGCCGCCCACCACCACCACGTCATAGTCACCCAGCGCGATCGCCTGGGCGCCGGCGATGACGGCCTTGAGGCCCGAGCCGCACACCTTGTTCAAGGTGGTGGCCGGCACGGTGTCCGGGATTCCCGCGGCCCGCATGGCCTGGCGCGCGGGGGCCTGGCCCACGCCTGCCTGGAGCACGCAGCCCATGAGCACCTCCTGCACGGCCTCCGGCTTCACGCCCGCCCGCTCCAGCGCCGCCTTGATGGCGATGGCGCCGAGCTGCGGCGCAGTGAGCTTGGAGAGAGAGCCCTGGAAGGCCCCGATGGGAGTACGGGCCGCGCCCACGATGACGACTTCACGAGCCATGAAAACTTCCTCCTTGGGAACCGGGGATACGAACAAGGGAGCCCTTATCACCGCCCCTTCAGGGGGGGTCAAGCGCTCCCACCACTGGGGCGGACAATGGATAACAACCCCGCCCCTGGCCGGCATTACCCACATGAATGCTGATTCATGTGGAGCCGGACCTACCGACTGGTCGGCTCGTAAAGGCTCAGTCCGCCCCCTTCCGGATCGCGGATGATCGCGATGCGCGCCACCCGGGCAACCGAGAAGACCGCCTCGACCTCTCCGCCCAGCTCGCTCACCCGATCCATCAGCGGCCCCATCTTCTCCACGCGGACGTGGGGAATCCAGGCCGGCGAAAACTGCTTGCTCTCAAGGACGTCGGCGACGTGTCCCTGCGCGCCGCCATTCGTGGAGAACCGGGCGACGACGCCCTCCGGGCCCTTCGCCGTCTTCCAGCCGAAGAGCTTCCCGTAGAAGTCCTTGGCCCGCTCCACATTCGGCGTGCCCACGCTCTCCCAGCAGAACTCGCCGACCCTGGGTGGCTCCAGCGCGGGCTCCTCCTGGGACTCCTGGACCGCAGCGATCAGTGCCCCCGCGAAGTCCTGCATCACCACGCAGCGTCCAAAGTTCTGGATGTCCATGGGGCCACGCACCAGCTTGCCCCCTTGCGCCACGGCGAGCTTCGCCACCCCTTCGACGTCCGGCACCGAGACGTAGCTCAGCCAGCGCGGGGGCGTGGTCTTGTCCAGGCCCAGTTGCCGCATCCCCCCCACCAACTCCCCCTCAAGCGTGAACAGCGTGTAGTGCTCGCCAGGCGCGAGGTCGGTCTCCTCGTACGTCCAGCCCAGGAGCGCGCCGTAGAACGCGCGCGCCCGCGCCTCATCCCGGATCATCAGCTCGCGCCACACCACCCGGCCATGCCTGTGCGGATTCATGCTCGTGATCCCCTCCCCGCAAAAAGCAGACGGCCGGGCCCCGTGAGGGAACCCGGCCGCCAGACTGTACTCCCGGTGGGAGGAGCGAGGGCTACTTCTTCAGCTTGCTCGCCATCACGTCGCCGAGGCGCGCCTTGCTGCCCTCGGCCTGCTTGCGCAGGTACTCGCGGTAGTCATCCGAGCCCTCACCGATCAGGGCCTTGATGGACAGCGCCACCTTCCGGTCCTGGGTGTTGATGTCGATGATCTTCACATCGACCTCCTGGGCCTCCTGCACCACGTCGCGGGGGTTCTCCACGCGCTCCTCACGCAGCTCGGACACGTGCACCAGACCCTCGATGCCCGGCTCGATCTCCACGAAGGCGCCGAAGTCGGTGACCTTGGTGACCTTGCCCTTCACGCGGCTGCCCACCGGGGTGCGCTCGGAGAGCGTCTCCCAGGGATCCGGCGTGAGCTGCTTGATGCCGAGGCTGAAGCGCTCGTTCTCGACGTCGATGTTGAGCACCACCGCCTCAACCTCGTCGCCCTTCTTGTAGAGCTCGCCCGGGTGCTTGATGCGCTGGGTCCACGAGATATCGGACACGTGCACCAGGCCGTCCACGCCCTCCTCGACGCCGACGAACACGCCGAAGTCGGTGACGTTGCGGATCTGACCCTTGATGACGGAGCCGATCGGGTACTTGTCCTCGAGCAGCGTCCAGGGGTTCTGCTCGATCTGCTTCATGCCCAGCGCGATGCGCTTGGCCTTCGGATCGATGTCGAGGACGACGGCCTCCACCTCCTGGCCGACCTCCAGGATCTTGGACGGGTGCTTGAGGCGCTTGGTCCAGGACATCTCGGACACGTGCACCAGGCCCTCCACGCCCTGCTCGATCTCGATGAAGGCGCCGTAGTCGGTGATCGACACGACCTTGCCCTTGACGCGCGTGCCGACCGGGTACTTCTCGTCGGCGCGGTGCCACGGGTCCTCCTGGATCTGCTTGAGGCCCAGGCTGACGCGCTCCTGCGTGGGGTCGAACTTGAGGACCACGACGCGGACCTCGTCGCCCACATTGAACATCTCGCTCGGGTGGCCGATGCGGCCCCAGGACATGTCCGTGATGTGGAGCAGGCCGTCGATGCCGCCCAGGTCGATGAAGGCGCCGTAGTCGGTGAGGTTCTTGACCACGCCCTTGAGGACCGCACCCTCCTTGAGGTTCTTGAGGGTCTCCTTCTTCATCTCCTCGCGCTGCTTCTCCAGCAGCACGCGGCGGCTCAGCACGATGTTGCCGCGCTTCTTGTTGAACTTGATGACCTTGAACTCGAACTCCTTCGAGATGTACTGGTCCAAGTTCCGAACGGGGCGGATGTCCACCTGAGAGCCGGGGAGGAACGCCTTCACGCCGATGTCGACGGAGAGGCCACCCTTCACGCGGCCAACGATGGTGCCCTTGACGATCTCATCGCGCTCGCAGGCGGCGCTGATCTCGTCCCAGATGCGCATCTTGTCGGCCTTCTCCTTGGAGAGGACGACCATGCCGGTGTCGTTCTCGCGGCTCTCCAGGAGCACTTCCACGGCGTCACCGGCCTTGACGGTGAGCTCGCCGCGCGGGCTGGTGAACTCGGCGATCGGAACCTGGCCCTCGGACTTGTAGCCGATGTCGACGATCGCGAAGTCCTTCGTCACCTGAACGACGGTGCCCTTGACGATCTCACCCTCCTTGAGGATGCCGTCACCACCGCGCTCCTTGAGCGACGCCTCGAACATCGCGGCAAAATCCTCGTCGCCTGCCTCCGGTCCGATCTGCTGGTTCACGTTCTGCTGCATGAATGGAAAGTCCTTTGAAACGGATACGTCAGCCCCTGTTTTTGCCGAGAGCTGCCCGCGGGGCGCGGCGGGCACTTCGGGTGTCCCCACCTCGGGGACATAGAAGGCGCGCACCCTAGACACCGGTTATTCCGGCAGTCAAGCGAGCACGCGGTTCATGTGATGAAAGGCCGAAAGGGCGCGCCCGGGCCAGGCTTGGCTCCCGAGGTGCCCGTGGGCCGCCCCTGGCGGACCGGACGCCCTTCCCGGCCCGCGCTTGGGGGTTCTCCTCCTGTTTATGAACGGCTACCCCCCGGCGCAACGTCCGGGGGGCGGAGCGGGCCAGGAGGCATGGAAGCCTGCCCGCTCCAGAGGCATCCGGACGGCTAGAACCACCACTCGGCGCGGGCGCCCAGGTAGTGACCGAACGTCCGGGGGCCGAAGTCGCGCATGTACGGAGACACCAGCGCACCGGAGGTGGCCGCCTCGCGGGCGCCCTTGCTGTAGTACGCCAGGGTGTAGATGAGGCGCAGGTGCGGCCGCGCCCACACCGAGCGCTCACCCGAGGGCACGAGCGTCGGGACGATGGAGAACTTCACGGCGTAGGGCAGCGGCGGCGTCTCCACGCCCTCCGGCAGGCCGAGGGCAACACCCTGGTAGGTCAGCTCGTTGATCAGGTGGAACTGGTCATGCAGGTACAGGAAGGTGCGCGCGCCGAGGGCGAAGTTGGTCGCCTTGTCCGTCGACTCGCCGCTGGCGCCCTGGCTCCGCTGGAGGATGCCGTACGCGTTGACGGAGAACAGCGGGTTCACGTTGTAGAGGAAGTGATCGACGATCTCGAGGCCCATGGCGCCGCCGAACTTGCCGTCCTCGTTGGCCGAGCCGTAGGTGCCCCACGTGGGCGAGCCAGCGAAGGCGCCGTTGGCGATGCCGCCACCGTAGCGAACGGCCGTCTCGTTGAAGCTGCCGTTGCCCAGGTCCGCGCGGAACTTGGCGCCCGCCACGTAGCCCACGTCGCCCGGGGCAATGGGCTCGCCGCCGATCTGCGCGCGGTTGGCCGGCAGCAGGTGGAACTCGCCCAGGAAGGCCACGGAGTGCTTCTCCATCACCGGCAGCACGTACTGGCCGACGAGCACCGTGCGCTGGCGCTGGAACGAGGGATCCGAGGTGTCGGGGTCGCCGTCATTCAGCGTGGAGGAGTACAGCCCCGAGCCGCCGGAGGTCTGCAGTAGCACGGCGACATCCAGGGCCTTGTACTTGACGCCGAAGCCCTGCGAGTTGAGCTGGTTGAAGAAGAAGTAGTCCGCGATGTGGACGTCGCTGCCGCGGTAGAAGCGCTGGCCGGCCCAGATCTTCAGATCCGGGAGGAGGACGTTGCCGGCCTCCAGGTAGGCCTGGAACAGCTCGATGCGCAGCTGCGCCGAGAAGTTGTTGGCGAAGGCGCCCAGGAAGGAGCCGTTGTTGGAGAACATCGACGGCGTGAGGACCACATGGAAATAGGGCTTGGTGTTGTCCTCGGCGGTGGGCTTGACGATGTTCAGCTTGATGGTGGGCTCGAGGTAGTCCCCCTCCTCGAGGCGGCCGCCGATCGCGTTGCCCAGCAGGTTCATGTACTTGCCGTGGACGTACCGGCCGTTCTGGGGATTCCAGGCGGCGCCAACGCGGCCGTACATGCCGATCTCGATCGGGCCTGCCTCGAGCCCCGCGCGAGCGGTAGAGGGCACCGCGAGGAGCGCCAGCACAGCCACAAATGACGTGACACAGGTACGCAGTCTTCGAGCAAGAAGCACGATACAGCCCCCAGTTGAGGAGAAGAGTGAGCCGAGGAGAGCCGGTCCCCCTCGGCAGGCCAGACAAGCCGCGACCCTCATAGAGCCTGATACTTCACACAATCAAGCCTCCTGCTTGCTGAGGAAACGTGATACGGGAAGCGCGCTCACGAGCGTTGTGCGGCATGGGTTGGCTTTAACGAAGCGCGTCAAACATTGGCGTCCGTCCGTGACTGCTTGCGTCAAGTGACACTGCTCGTGGGAACGCGCCTCAACCCCGGGGCGCTCCAGGGAGGGAATCACGCATGAAGAAGGTACTGGCAGGGCTCGTAGCCGTGGTGGCACTCGTCACCCCAGGACTTGCTCGGGCGGAGAAGCTCGTCATCGCCTGTGGCTCCGTGGGGAAAGAGGCGGATCTCTGCAAGCAGGGCGCGGAGGCCTGGGCGAAGAAGGCCGGGCACACCGTGGAGCTCATGAGCGTGCCGCAGGATGCGGGGCAGCAGCTGGCGCAGTTCCAGCAACTGCTGGCGGCCGGCTCGTCGGACGTGGACGTGATCCGCATCGACGTGGTGTGGCCGGGCCTGGTGGCCAACCACTTCGTGGATCTGAAGCCCTTCTTCCCGGAGGACGTGCTCAAGCAGCACTTCCAGCCGATCGTCCAGAACAACACCGTGAATGGCAAGCTGATCGCCATTCCGTGGTTCACGGATGCGGGCCTGCTCTACTACCGCACGGATCTGCTGGAGAAGTACGGGCAGAAGCCGCCCACCACGTGGCAGGAGCTGGCGGCCTCGGCCAAGGCGGTGCTGGAGGGTGAGAAGAAGGCGGGCAACACCAAGCTGGTGGGCTTCGTCTTCCAGGGCAAGGCGTACGAGGGCCTGACGTGCAACGCGCTGGAGTGGATCGACTCCTTCAAGGGCGGGACGATCGTGGACTCCACGGGCCAGGTCACCGTGAACAACCCCAAGGCGGCGGAGGCGATCGACTTCTTCGCGGGGCTGATGGGCAACGTGGTGCCCAAGGGCGTGCTGAACTACCAGGAGGAGGAGGCGCGCAACGCCTTCCAGGCGGGCAACGCGGTGTTCATGCGCAACTGGCCGTACGCCTGGTCGCTGGCCAACGGCAAGGACAGCCCGGTGGCGGGCAAGGTGGGCGTGATGGCGCTGCCCAAGGGTGGCGCGGACGGCAAGGCGACGGGCACGCTCGGTGGCTGGCAGCTCGGCGTGTCCAAGTACTCGAAGCACCAGCAGCTGGCCGCGGAGCTGGTGAAGTACCTCACCGGCCCCGAGGAGCAGAAGCGCCGCGCGATCGAGGGCTCGTTCAACCCGACGATCATGAGCCTCTACAAGGACGCGGACCTGCTGAAGGCCAACCCCTTCATGGGCAACCTGTATGAGACGTTCGTGAACGCGGTGCCTCGGCCGACGATCACCGGCGCCAAGTACAACCAGGTGAGCACCGAGTTCCGCAACGCGGTCTACTCCACGCTCAGCGGCAAGGGGAAGGCGGCCGACAACCTGAAGAAGGTCGAGGCCAAGCTGAAGAACCTGGGCAAGGGCGGTAAGTGGTGAGGGAGCGTTAGCTCATGACCAGCCCCACGATGCCGATCGCCGCCAGCGCGGCCACGGGAGCCACGGAGCTCCCTCCCTCGGCGCTCGTGCGCCAGCGCACCCGCGCAGCCTGGCTGTTCCTGCTGCCCACCCTGCTCGCCATGGGGTTGGTGGCTGGCTGGCCGCTGGGGCGCACGTTCTGGTTCGCGTTCACGGACGCGAACCTGACGGACATGGGGGCGTCGCAGTTCGTGGGGCTGGCCAGTCTCCAGAGCGTGCTCGAGGATCCGGACTGGTGGACCACGGTGTGGACCACCTTCCGGTTCGCCCTCGTGTCGGTATCCCTGGAGACGGTGCTGGGGCTGATCATCGCCCTGGCGCTCAACGCGAAGTTCCCGGGCCGGGCGCTGCTGCGCGCCTCGGTGCTGGTGCCGTGGGCCATCCCCACCGTGGTCTCCGCGAGGATGTGGGCGTGGATGTTCAATGACAGCTACGGCGTCATCAACGCGATGTTCCTGAAGGTGGGGCTCATCTCCGAGGCGATGGCGTGGACGGCGGAGCCAGGGCTGTCGTTCGCGGCGGTCGTCGCGGTGGACGTGTGGAAGACGACGCCCTTCATGGCGCTGCTCATCCTGGCGGCGCTGCAGATGCTGCCGGGAGATATCTACGAGGCGGCGAAGATCGACGGAGCGGGGCCGATCCGGGTCTTCTTCCAGGTGACGCTGCCGCTGCTGAAGGCGCCGCTGATGGTGGCCATCATCTTCCGCATGCTGGACGCGCTGCGCGTGTTCGACATCTTCTTCGTGCTGACCGGCGGCAGCACTGAGACCATGCCCATGGCGGGCTACGCGCGGCAGCGGATGTTCGAGTACCAGGAGATAGGCGTGGGCTCCGCGTCAGCGGCGCTGCTGTTCGTGATCATCGCCCTGTTCACCGCCGTCTACATGGTGGTGGGCCGGGTGAAGCTGGGCGGGGAGACCTGACGATGCGCTGGGTGAAGAAGGCGGCGTTCTGGCTCCTGCTGGCGGTGATCACGGTCTACACGCTGTTCCCGTTCTACTGGGCGATCGTGTCGTCGCTGAAGACGGACAGCGAGCTGTTCGAGGTGGATCCCTGGCCGAAGCACCCCGCGTGGACCAACTACGTGGACGTGTTCACGGCGCAGCCCTTCGGGCAGAACATCTTCAACTCGGTCATTGTCGCCACGGCCGTCGTCATCCTGTCGCTGATCCTGGGGCTGACGGCCTCGTTCGCGCTGGCGCGGATCGAGTTCCGTGGGCGCAAGCTGCTGCTGCTGTCGGTGCTCGCCGTGTCCATGTTCCCGCAGATCGCGGTGCTGTCGGGCATGTTCGAGCTGGTCCGGTGGCTCGGGGTCTACAACAAGCTGCCGGCGCTGATTATCTCCAACCTGATCCTCACCCTGCCCTTCACGGTGTGGGTGCTGACCACGTTCATGCGCGAGCTGCCCAACGAGCTCGAGGAGGCGGCGATCGTGGACGGGGCCACGCCGTGGGTGATCGTCACCCGGGTGTTCCTGCCGCTGCTGGGCCCCGCAATGGCGACCACCGGGCTGCTGGCGTTCATCGCCGCGTGGAACGAGTTCCTCTTCGCGCTCACCTTCACCCAGTCCGACAACGTGCGGACGGTGCCGGTGGCGATTGCCCTGTTCAGCGGCGGCAGCGCTTTCGAGACGCCGTGGGGCCTCATCATGGCCGCCTCGGTGATCGTCACGGTGCCCCTGGTGGTGCTCGTGCTGATCTTCCAGCGGAAGATCATCTCCGGACTCACCGCCGGCGCGGTGAAGGGGTAGGCCCCGCTCAGGAGAGCAGCTTGAAGGTCTCCCGGGCGATCACCATCCGCTGCACCTCGCTGGTACCCTCGTAGATGGTCTGCACGCGCGCGTCCCGGAAGTAGCGCTCCACCGGGAACTCGTCGATGTAGCCGTAGCCGCCGTGCAGCTGCACCGCCTTGTCACACACGCGGTTGGCCATCTCGCTGGCGTACAGTTTCGCCATCGAGGCCTCGCGGGTGAACGGCTTGCCCGCCTCCTTGAGGGCAGCGGCCCGGAAGGTCAGCAGCTCGGCCGCCGAGAGCTGCACCTTCATGTCCGCCATCATGAAGCGCGGCGCCTGGAACTCCGAGATGGGCTGGTTGAACGCCTTGCGGTCCTTCGTGTACCGCACCGAGGCCTCCAGCGCCGCCCGCGCCACCCCGCACGCCTGCGAGGCGATGCCGATGCGCCCACCGTCCAGCGCCACCATCGCCAGCTTGAAGCCCTCCCCTTCCTTCCCCAGGAGGTTCTCCGCCGGGATCTCACAGTCCTCGAACGTGAGGCCCACGGTGTTCGAGGAGCGCAGCCCCATCTTGTCCTCGTGCTTGCCGATGATGAGGCCCTTCGTCCCGCCCTCCACGATGAAGCAGGACAGGCCCTTGTTGCCCGCCGGGGCCGTGCGCGCCCACACCACCATCACCCCCGCATGCGCGCCCGAGGTGATCCACTGCTTGCTGCCGTTGATCACCCACTTGTCGCCCTTGCGCACCGCCGAGGTGTTCATCGCCCCCGGATCCGAGCCCGCGTGCGGCTCGGACAGCGCGAACGAGCCCACCACCGCCTCGCCCGAGGTCAGCTTCGTGACGAACTTCTCCCGCTGCGCGTCCGTGCCGAACGTGTGGATCAGCTCCGCGCACATGTTCGTCACCGACATGGCCACCGAGGTGGAGGCGTCCGCCGCGGCGATCTCCATCATCGCCAGCGCGTAGGCCACCACGCCGGCCTCGGCGCCGCCGTAGCGCGAGGGGAGGTTCACTCCCATCAGCCCCAGCTCGGCCAGCTCGCGGAAGAGCGCCGTGGGGAAGATCTCCTCGCGATCGAAGGTGCGCGCCTGCGGAGCTACCTTGTCCTTGGCGAACTTGCGCGCGGTGTCGCGGATCAGCGTCTGGGTCTCGGTCAGCTCGAGGTTCACGGGTGGATTCCTACTCGACGGCCTTGAGGTTGAACGGGTACTCGATGGGCTGGTCCTTGCCGTCCGGCGGCTTGGGGAAGCTCATCGACATCAGCACCGACACCACGCAGTCGTGCAGCCCCTTGTCCTTCAGCGTCGTGCCCTTCTTCAGCACCTTCGCGTCCTTCACCAGCCCGCGGCCGGTGATCGTGAAGGACGTCATCAGCTTGCCCTCCACCTTCTTCGACTTCGTCGCGAGGTGATCCTCGTAGCACTCCTGGATCTGCGCCCGGTGGTAGAGGATCACCTGCTGGACCGAGTCCTGCGAGAAGGGCATCCGGCTGACATCCAGCTCCTCCGGGGCCTGCGTCTGCCCGGCCGGAGCCTTGCCCGCCTTGGCCCCCGACTCGCCCTGGGCGAGAGCCACCGAGGAGGCCACCAGCATCACCGCAACGAGGGAGCGCTTCATGGCTAGTCCTTGAGCAGGTTGGCGGAGATGACGATGCGCTGGATCTCGCTCGTCCCTTCGTAGATCTCGGTGATGCGCGCGTCGCGCACGTGGCGCTCGGCGTCCATCTCCTTGCTGTAGCCCATGCCGCCGTGCACCTGCAGGGCCTTGTTCGCCACGCGGCTGGCCATCTCGCTGGCGTACAGCTTCGCCATGGCGCTCTCCTGGCTGTGGCGCACGCCCTTGTCCTTCAGCAGCGCCGCCTGGAGCACCAGCAGCCGCGCCGCGTCGATCTCCGTGGCCATGTCCGCCAGCATGAACTGGATGGCCTGGTGATCCCGGATGGGCTTGCCGAACGTCTTGCGCTCGCCCGAGTACCGCACCGCCTCCTCGAAGGCCGCCCGGGCAATGCCCAGCGCCTGCGCCGCGATGCCGATGCGCCCACCGTCCAGCGTGCTCATGGCGACCTTGAAGCCGTCGCCCTCCTTGCCGAGGATGTTCTTGGCCGGCACGCGCATGTCCTCGAAGAACATGGAGCAGGAGTGCGCCGCGCTGATGCCCATCTTCTTGTCCGGCTCGGCGCGGATGAAGCCCGGCGTGTTCGTGGGGACCAGGAACGCGGTGATGCCCTTGTTGCCCGCCTCCTTGTTCGTCATCGTGAACAGGACGATGGCTTCCGCCTTGGGGCCCACCGTGATCCAGTTCTTCGAGCCGTTGATCACGTACTCGTCGCCCCGGCGCACGGCGACCGTCTTCTGCGCCGCCGCGTCGCTGCCGGCCTCGGGCTCGGTGAGGCCGAAGCAGCCCAGCTTCTCGCCGCGCGCGAACGGCACCAGGAACTGCTGCTTCTGCTCCTCGGTGCCGAACTTCATCACCGGATCGCAGTAGAGCGAGTTGTTCACGCTCATGATGACGCCCGTGGAGGCACAGCCGCGGCTGATCTCCTCCATGGCGATGGCGTAGCAGACGTTGTCCAGCCCGGCGCCGCCGTACTGCTCCGGCACCGCCACGCCCAACAGCGCCAGCTCCGCCAGCTTCTTCACGGCCTCGGTGGGCCACGCATGGGTCTCGTCCCACTTGCGGGCGTTCGGGATGAGCTCTTTGGCGGCGAACTCACGGCACATCCGCTGGATGTCACGCTGGATGTCGGTCAGCTCGAAGTTCATGGCACTCCAGGGGGTAGGGACTCGGACTCCATATAATGGGGCGCGGCGCTGGGGAATACCGCTCGTCAGCGGGCGCCCCCGAGTCCAGGTTGCCGCGCCCATGAGAAACCGACCGGTCGGAAGGCTCCCCGGGCCCACGGCGTGCCCTGGCGAACATTCCAAGCAGTCCGCTGGGCTGTGGGTAGATGCCTACTTGCCCGTGAAGGAGGCGGGGCGCTTCTCGAGGAACGCCTTCATGCCCTCGCGCTGGTCCTCCGAGCCGAAGAGGACGGCGAAGCCCTGGCGCTCCAGCTCGTTGGCCGCGCGCAGGTCCTGGTCCGCGCCGAACTCGATGACGCGCTTGGCCTGCGAGATGGCCAGCGGGCCGTTCTTGAGCATCTTCGCGGCCACTCCCTGGCAGTGCTCCATGAGCTTCTCCGGGGGCAGCACGTCCAGGACCAGGCCGTACTCCTTGGCCTGCGCCGCGTTCACATGGCCGCCGGTGAAGATGAGCTCCTTGGCCCGCATCTTCCCGACGAGCCGAGTGAGCCGCTGCGTCCCGCCGAAGCCGGGGATGACGCCGAGGGACACCTCGGGCAGCCCGATCTTGGCCTTCTCCGAGGCGTAGATGAGATCGCACGCCAGGGCCAGCTCGCAGCCGCCACCCAGGGCGAAGCCGTTCACCGCCGCGATGGTGGGGCACGGCAGCGACTCCAGCGTCATGAGCACGCGGTGGCCGAGGGCGGCGAACTCACGCGCCTGGGCCGCGCTGATCGAGGACATCTCCGCGATGTCCGCACCGGCCACGAAGGCCTTCTCCCCTGCTCCGGTGACGATGAGCACGCGCGTGTCCGGGCCCAGGGTCTGCAGCGCGGACTCGATCTCCTGGAGCGTCTTGCTGTTGAGCGCGTTGAGCGCCTTGGGCCGGTCGATCGTCAGCGTGCTGATGGGGCCCTGCGTCTCCAGCTTGATGTTCTCGTAGGCCATGTGAAGTCCTTGGGTGAGAAAGCAAGAACGGGAGGTTCCGTCCGGGCGTTCATAGCACTCCTGGGAGGCGCACCAAGCGTCGTTCACCGGGCGCTCGTACGAGAAAGCAGGGCGGAGCCCGCACGAAGGACTACAGTTGCCTGTAGGAGGACTTGAGCGTGCACCGGTATCAGTGGAGTGCGGACATCGAAGCCCGGCTTCAGCGGGCAACCGAGCGGATGCACCGACTCCGGCAGGCCACGCTGCCCGCCGCCGCTGTGCAGAGCCTGCGGCAGTGGTTCCGTGTCCACCACACGTACCATTCCAATGCCATCGAGGGGAACCGGCTCACCCTCCCAGAGACGCGCGCCGTGCTGGAGGACGGAATCACCATCCACGGCAAGTCGCTCAAGGATCACCTGGAGGCGGTCAACCTCGCGCATGCGCTCGACTTCATCGAGTCGCTCGCCAAGGCGGAGGCCCCCTTCGGTGAGCGGGACGTGCGCGAGATCCACACCATCGTTCTCCGTGGGATCGAACCGGAGAATGCGGGTGTCTACCGGCGCATCAACGTCCGCATCAGTGGTACCGACCACGTGCCCCCGGAGGCCCTCCATGTCCCCGAGCGCATGCGCGAATTCGGGCAGTGGCTGGCCAGCGACAAGCCGGAGCACCCCATCGTCGTCTCCGCCATCGCGCATGCCTGGTTCGAGACCATCCACCCCTTTGTGGATGGAAACGGCCGGACGGGACGGCTGCTAGCCAATGTCCTCCTCATGCGCCAGGGGTATCCGGCCATAGTGCTGCGTGTCGAGGAACGAGCGCGGTACTACTCGGCGCTCGACGTATCCCACTCGGGCGATCTCACACCCATGGTGGAGCTCACACTCGACTGTGTGGAGCAGAGCCTTACCGAGTATGAGCGGGCCGCCCGTGAAGCCGGACCGCCCGTCACCTGAAGGCCCTCTTGCCGTGCGGCCGCAGCGGTCCGCTCAGTACTTGTAGAAGCCGCGGCCGCTCTTCTTGCCGTACCAGCCGGCGTCCACGTACTGCCGCAGCAGCGGGCACGGGCGGTACTTGCTGTCGCCCAGCCCCTTGTGGAGCACCTCTGCGATGTAGAGGCACGTGTCCAGGCCGATGAAGTCCGCCAGCTGCAGCGGGCCCATGGGCTGGTTCGTCCCCAGCTTCATCGCCGTGTCGATGTCCTCCGCCGTCCCCAGCCCCTCCATCAGCGCGAAGCACGCCTCGTTCAGCATCGGAATGAGGATGCGGTTCACGATGAAGCCCGGCATGTCCTTGGACACCACCGTCGTCTTCCCCATCTTCTCCGCCAGCGCCCGCGTCTTCTGGTACGTCTCGTCCGACGTCGCCGCGCCCCGGATCAGCTCCACCAGTTGCATCACCGGCACCGGGTTCATGAAGTGCATCCCGATCACCGCCTCGGGCCGCTTCGTCCCCGCCGCGATCCGCGTAATCGGGATGGAGGACGTGTTCGTCGCCAGCACGCCCCCGGGCTTCACCACCGCGTCCAGGTCCTGGAAGATGCGGCGCTTGAGGTCCTCGTTCTCCGTCACCGCCTCGACGGCGAAGTCCACGTCCTTCACCTCGGTGGGGCTGGTCGCCGTGGCCAGGTTCGCCTCGGCCGCCTTGCGCTTCGCGTCGTCCAGCTTGCCCTTCTCCACCAGCTTCGCCAGACCGGCCCGGATCCGGTCCGCGCCCTTGGCGAGCCCCTCCTTCGAGACGTCCACCAGCGTGACGCGCAGCCCTGCCTGCAGCGACACCTGCGCGATACCCGCCCCCATCTGCCCTGCCCCGACGACGATGATGTGCTCCGTTGCCATGGCGTCTCCTGCTCCGGCCAAGAGTGAAGTGCGGGCGCTATAGCCCTCGCCTCCCAACCGGTCAACGGCTCGCCGACAGCCTCAGCGTCCGGAGCACGTACTGCTCCGAGCCGATCGTCAGGGACTCCACCAACGGAGGCCGCGTGGGGCGGCCCTCCTCCTTCACGAAGATGAGCGCGCGGTAGGAGCCCTCCGGCAGCGCCACCTTCAGCGTCACCTCGTACGGAGGCCCCCCGGGGAAGAACCGCTCCTCCCTCTTGAGGATCTTTCCGTCCGGCGCCGTCACCTGGAAGTCCAGCGCCCGCACCGCGCTCCAGCCCGAGCCGTCCAGCTGCCACACCAGCTCGCGCTCCGGCGCGCCCGTCGTCTGCCACAGCCACACGCCCAGCGCCGCCATCACCAGCAGCGGCAGGCGCTTCATCAACGGGTGGCTTCGCCAGCCCGGCCGCGCTTCAGCCCCCAACGTCACTCCTTCTTCGTCCGCTTGCCGCGGCGCGCGTTCACCTCGGAGACGACCACCTTCGGCGTCGAGGTGGAGCCGGTACCCTCCTCGGACTCGCCTGCCTTCTTCTCCTCGTCGGCAGGCACCAGACGGATCTGCGCCCGCACGTCCAAGGTCATCCCCGACATCAACTTCACGAACTCCTCGCGCAGCTTCTCTGACTGCAGGAAGCGGCGCACCTCCTCCGCCAACACCCGGCCGACCTCGTCCTTCGTCTTCTCCGCCTGAGAGAGGACGAACCCGAGCATCTCCTTGGGCAGCTTGAGCTGCCCAGCGAGGTTGCGGATGCCCTCCTCCGTCATGAAGATGGCGCCCAGCCCCGCCACCGCCACCTTGCGCACGAAGTCGGGCACGAAGCCCGCCCGCCCCTCGCGGCCAGAGTGCGGCTGCTCGTAGTCATCGTCGAGCGGATCCGGCGGAAAGTCGTCGCTGTCACCAGCCATGAGGGACCTCCGGGACTTCGGGACTCAGCGCGCCTGCATCACCGGCAGCCGGACCGCCCGCGCGCTCTCCGCGGACACCCGGCCCGCCACGTTGCGGGCGATCTCCATGAACGCCTTCGACTCGAGGCTGTCGGGCGCGCCCGCCACCACCGGCACTCCCGAGTCGCCCGACTCGCGCACCTTCAGATCCAGGGGGATCTCGCCCAGGAACGCGATGTTGAACATCTCCGCCGCCTTGCGGCCTCCGCCCTTGTTGAAGATGTGCGTCGTGTGCGAGCAGTTCGGGCAGACGAACTGGCTCATGTTCTCCACGATCCCCAGCACCGGGATGTGGACCTTGTCGAACATCTGCTTGGCGCGGACCACGTCCGCCAGCGCCACGTCCTGCGGCGTCGTCACGAGCACCGCCCCCGCGGCCCGCACGCTCTGCGACAGCGTGAGCGCCACGTCGCCCGTGCCCGGCGGCAGATCCAAAATCAGGTAGTCCAGCTCGCCCCAGTTCACGTCCCGCACCAGCTGCATCAGCGCCCCGTGCAGCATGGGCCCACGCCAGATGAGCGCCTGGTCCGCCTCCACCAGGAAGCCGATCGACATGACCTTCAGCCCGTGCTTGTTCATCGGGTTGAGCGTCTTGCCGTCCGGGCTCACCGGTCGCTCCGTGATGCCCGTCATCAGCGGGATGGACGGGCCGTAGAAGTCCGCGTCCAGCAGGCCCACCTTGGCCCCGTGCTGCGACAGCGCCACGGCCAGGTTCACCGCCACCGTGCTCTTGCCCACGCCGCCCTTGCCCGCGCCCACCAGGACGATGTTCTTCACGCCCGGCAGCAGCGCCTGGCCCTGCCCCGGCGCCGCGCCACCCGTGGCCCGCACCTGCGCGCCCCACTCGATGTCGAAGGACTTCAGCCCCGGCACCGCCTTGAGCGCCGCCTCCGCGTCCGCCTGGATCTTCCCCTTGAGCGGGCAGGCCGGCGTCGTCAGCTCGATCTTCAGCTTCACCGCGTCACCCGTCAGGCGGATGTCCTTCACCATCCCCGCCTTCACCAGATCCACGTGCAGCTCGGGATCCATCACCTTGGACATTGCCGCGAGGATGTCGCGCTCGGAAACGCTCATCGGAACACCTGAAACCTTTTGGAAATCGGGCAGTTGCGAGCCCCGGAAGGGCGCGGAGGATGGCCAGCACCCCCCGGGCTGTCAACGACGTTTAACGGACCTTCCCCCTCACTGCACGCTCCGGGCCTCCGCCCGCCTGCATGCTCCCGTTCATGCAGCTCACTCGATGGCGGCCACCCGGTACTCGCCCTCCTCCTGCACCAGCCTCACCATCCGGTCCGCCCCCAGCGCAATCGTGGCGTCGGTGTTCGTCACCTTCACGTTGCCCCGGAGCGCCAGCCGGGCCTTGCGCACGCGCTCCTTCGCCAGGGGCTCGCGCAGGAAGTCATCGCGGAACCGATCAGGCGTGTAGCGGGAGCGCAGCGGCGCGCTCAGCAGGCTCCACGCCTTCTCCCAGTCCCGGGCGTCCACCGCGTTGAGGAAGCGCGTCAACACCGCCTTCGCCTCGTCCGCCGGCCGCGTCTCCACCACGCGCCAGGTGTTCTCCCGGTGCTCCACGATCAGGTTCGGAGCCCGCGCCTCGAGCTGGCCCACCACGGCCCGCACGGACGCGGCCCGTTCGCGGCGCGCGGCGACCTCCGCATAGCGCTCCCGGAAGCCCTGCTCTCCCTCGGGCAGCCCGGTGGTGAGGGCATAGGCGTCCGCGAGCCGATCCTCCTCGAGCGCTTTCGCGTAGGCCTCGGCGGCGGCAGAGGGCCCCTTCGGCGTCGTGGCGCACCCCACGCACAGGGCCAGGAGCAGGAGCAGGCAGCGAGTGGGCTTCATGGCGTGCGGCAGCGTAGCACCGGGCGTGCGGCAGGAGGGGTTCAAGAGCGGTGGAGTGCTCGCTCGTCCCAGGGTCAGGCGGTTGTCCCGGCCGTCGAGGCAGGGGCACTGGACATATTCCGCATCGAGCCAAACCTTCGCGCAACCCCCAAGAGGAGAGAGCGGACATGCTGGCGTGGCGTGTTGGGTTGGTGATGTGTGGGTTGGCGATCGGGTGTGGTGGAGCGCTGCCAGACGAGAGCGCATGGGACGAAGGCCGGGCGGCCGAGGCAGCCTCCGAGTGGTGCGCCCCCGTGGGTGACGCCCAGCGCGTCAAGACCATCTTCCCACCGAGCCAGTTCGGGGCTCGGTATGCGGCGATGCCGGAGAGCCTGGTGGAGTTCCGCGGCCAGCTCTACTTCGCCGTCAACTTCGAGGATGGCCGCACGGCGCTGTGGAAGAGCGGCGGAACCGAGGCCAGCACCACGGAGGTACGGGCGTTCCCGGCCCAGCCGCCCTGGAGCGGTCCCCGGGTGGGCGCGCTCGCCCCTGCCGGAGACACCCTCTTCTTCCTGGCGGCCGAACCCGCCACCGGCAATGAGCTGTGGGTGACGGATGGCACGTCCGGCGGGACGAGGCTGGTGAGGGAGCTCACGCCCGGCCCCGAGGGCTCGTGGCTGAGCCACCTCACGGGCCTGGGCCGCACGCTCGTCTTCGTCCGTTTTATCCCCGCCTCGCCGACGAGCCCGGAGAGCATGGAGCTGTGGCGCTCCGACGGCAGCGCCGCGGGCACGGAGCGGCTGGTGGAGCTGGGCCCGGGGGCATCCGTGAGCTGGCAGGAGCTGCGGCTGGACAGCGCCGCCCTCTTCATCGTCACTCACCCGAGCCGCGGCACCGAGCTGTGGAGGACCGATGGCACGGCGGCAGGCACGAGCCTCGTCCGGCACCTCGACAGTGGGCAGGTGAACGTGCTCGACGTGCGCACCGAGGGCCGCAGAGCCTTCTTCACCCTGAGCGATGAGGGCAACACCGAGGTATGGCAGACGGACGGAACGCCGGGTGGCACCCTCCGCCTGTACACCTTCGGGCCTGGCTCCCTGCCGCGGCTGCTCGGCTCCATCGGAGAGCACCTGTACCTCACGCTGTCGGACCTCGAGCAGCAGTGGCTGCGCGTGTACCGGCTGCGCACGGGTGGCACCTCCAGCCGCGAGTACGTGGCGAGCGTGCCCAACCCCTACGCCAGCCAGCCCGACGCGTTCCCTGGCCTGAGCGACGTCGCGCGCACCGAGGGGAAGATCTTCTTCTCCATCGCCATTGGCAGCGCGGGCCCGGCTCCCCGCGATACCCAGCTCTGGGTGACCGATGGGACGAAGGCGGGGACGAAGCTCCTGCGCCGGCCGCTGAGCCTCTCGGACGAGTACTCCTCACCGATCTACGCCGTGAGCAGCGAGCTCGTCTTCTTCAGCGCCTTCGAGCAGGCGGCTGGCATCGAGCCCTGGGTGAGCGATGGGACGGTGTCGGGCACGCGGCGGCTGCGGGACATTGCGCCTGGCGCGGAGAGCTCCTACCCGCGCTCCTTCCTGCGCACGGGCGACCGCGTCTACTTCGGCGCCTATGACGACACCCAGGCCGGGCAGCTCTGGTCCGTGCCGCTGCGGAGCACGTGTCTCTCCGGAGAGCGCTGAGCTTCCGTTCGCAGAGCTGGGGTTGGGCGGACCCATCCGGTGGGAAATCCGCCTACCCCTCCAGATACACGGACAAACACTGCCCTGTGACGCGGGGGATGCCTAGAGTGCGGCACCCTCCTGGCCTGTCACAGGGGAAACACCATGAAGATGACGCTCCAGTATGACGCGGCCCACGATCTCTACGTGCTGACGTGTGTCGAGGTTCGCATCGACAACGTGGCGTCGCTCCAGGAGTGGGCGACGCAGCTGCGTGAGCTGCTCGATCCCATCGGGCGGCGCATCTACCTCCTCATCGATATCGCGAACTTCCACCTGTCCGCCCAGATGGCGCCCGCGTACGGCCCCATCGCCAAGGAAGTGCTGCAACGCTACGCGCAGGGGTGTGTCCGCTACGGCTCGACGGAGAACACGACCCGCGCCGCCATCCGGCTCCAGGCCAGCCTCAACCAGTACCCGTCCAACATCATGCCGGACAAGGAGACCGCGCTCGCGGTCATCCAGCAGATCCGCGAGCTGTCCGGCAAGAATTGAAACCCGCCTCAGGAGCCCCCATGGATACGCCCCCGCCGGCCTCGCCGCCCGCCAACCCTGCTGCCCTGCGGCAGATGATCTTCGGCTTCTGGGCGGCGCGAGCCCTCTACGTGGCCGCGGAGCTGGGCGTGGCGGACCTGCTGGCGTCGGGGCCTCGGACTTCCGATGAGCTCGCCTCGGCCTGCGGGGCGGATGCGCCCGCGCTGTACCGGGTGCTGCGCGCCCTGGCCAGCATGGGTGTCGTGTCCGAGCTGGAGGCGCGGCGCTTCCGCCTCACTCCGCTGGGCGAGTACCTGCGCACCGATACCCCCGGCTCCCTGCGCGCCTTTGCGCGGATGATGGGCTCGGACTGGCACTGGCGCACCTTCGAAGGGGTGCTCTCCAGCGTCCGCACCGGCAAGCCGGCCATGGAAGAGATGGTCGGCCAGCCCCTCTACGACTTCCTCGCGAAGAACCCCGAACAGGAGCAGATCTTCGATCGGGCGATGACAGGCTTCTCCTCGGTGGAGCACGAGGCCATCCGGCAGGCCTGGGACTTCGGCACCTCGGGGACGCTGGTGGACGTGGGCGGCGGGCGCGGACACCTGCTGGCCGTGCTCCTGAGCGCCCATCCCGAGCTGCGCGGCATGCTGTTCGACCGGCCCACCGTCGTCGGCGGCACCCAGGACGCCATCCGGGACCAGGGGCTGGATGATCGCTGCGAGCGCGTGGGAGGTGACTTCTTCGAGTCGGTGCCCTCCGGCGGCGACACCTACCTGATCAAGTACGTCCTCCATAACTGGGACGATGACCGCGTGGGAGTGATCCTCCGGAACTGCCGGCGGGCGATGAAGCCCTCGGCGCGGCTGCTGGTGGTGGAGCAGCTCGTGCAGCCCGGCAACGCGCCGGATCCGGTGCGGCTGCTGGATCTGGAGGTGCTCGTGCTGGTGGGCGGCCGGGAGCGCACCGAGGAGGAGTTCCGCGCGATGCTGGCCGCCAGTGGCTTCTCCCTCCAGCGCGTGGTGCCCACCCGGCTGCCGCTCTCCATCCTGGAGGCCGTGCCCGTCTGATCCTCGGGGGGCAGCCGAACGCTCGAGCGGGCGACTGGCTCTCCACAGTGGGGGCAGGAGCGGCTCTCTGCCTTCGGGAGAGGCTGGCCACAGTGCGCACAAGACATGGGCGCAAGCTTAGTCATTGGCCGAGAGGAAGCGCCCCATCTATCGTGCGGGCAGTCGGATCCCCTCCATGAGCTCCATCCAGATCATCCGCGGCTTCCACTCCCCCCGGGAAGGCTTCTCGCGCACCCTGCGCATCTGCACCCCGGAGGGGTATGACCCCTCCTCGGGCCGGCGCTACCCCGTCCTCTACATGCATGACGGGCAGAACGTCTTCGCGCATCCCGAGTCGGCCATCTACGACACCTGGTGTGCCAACCAGGTGCTCGACTCCATGGTGCACGCGGGCCACGCGGAGCCGTGGATCATCGTCGCCGTGGACTCCGGGGCCCACCGCCTCTCCGAGTACTCCCCGTGGGACGAGCCGCGCAGCCACATCTCCGCTCGCGGAGAGCCCTACGTCCGGTTCATGGTGGAGACGCTGAAGCCCTTCGTGGACAGCCACTGGCCCACGCGCCAGGGCCCCGAGTGGACAGCGGTCATGGGCTCGTCCATGGGCGGATTGATGTCGCTCTACCTGGGCTGGAGGCACCCGGAGCTGTTCGGCCGCATCGGCGGCATGTCCCCTTCGGTGATGTGGAGCTACGGCCGGCTCTTCGAACACTGGAAGTCCCACACCCGGCGGTGGACGCGCATCTACCTGGACGCGGGCACGCACGAGAACATCGATCCCGTGGGCTGGCCGATGTTCTACGGCCAGGCCACGCGGGACTTCTACTTCCACCTCAAGAGCCTGGGGTACGCCGACCACGAGCTGGCGCTCGTGCTGGAGCCCGATGGCAACCACCACGAGCGGGACTGGCAGCGCCGCCTGCCCAGGGCGATGCGCTGGCTGCTGAGCTGAGCCCGGAGCGCGGCGCCCCCTCAGGGGCGCGCCTGGATGAAGTGGACGGCCTCGCGCATGGCCTCCAGCTCCTGGTGCCGCGACAGATACATCTCGGTGCCCAGCGCGCTGTGGAAGACGACCGGCAGCTCCCGATGATCGATCAGCGCGCCACCGAGCCGTGACAGCACCTCCGAGTGGGCGTGCTTGTACGCGCGGCCGGCCCGGCGGGACGTGTGACACACGTGGTACTTGCGGCTGTACTGGAAGTCGCTCACCCGCTCGCCGGAGATCATCCGCGCCCACAGCCGGTACACGTCGATGTCGCAGGCGTAGTTGATCATGTCCATCACGAAGGCACCGGGTGGACGCAGGTTGGCCTCGAGCGCGGCGTAGCTCCCGTCCTCGAGGCGGAAGAACTCCAGGTGGAACCAGCGCTCACGCAGGCCGAGCGCGGCCAGCGTCCGGCGGCCCATCTCCTCGAGCGCCGGCGGCAGCTCCCTCAGGCTCCAGATGGAGATGTCGCGCTGCTCGAGCACGGACTCCATGATGCCGGTGCTGTACTCGTGGCTGAAGGAGCAGATGATCCGGCCCTCCGCGTCCACCATGCCGTCATAGGTGACGATGGTGCCCTTCACGAACTTCTGCGCCACGTAGCCGGACAGCGGCCGGGAGAACGCGGCGTCCACGTCCGCGTCACTCTTGACGGTGAAGGTGTCGGCGGCGCCCACGCCCACGTCCGGCTTGAGCACGAGCGGATAGCCCACGCGCTGGCCAAAGGCCTTCACGGTGGCGGCGTCCTGGGCGGCGATGGCGTCCGGGTGGGGAATGCCGGCCTCCTTGAAGAGATCGTGCATGCCCAGCTTCGAGCGCAGCCGGCGCACCTCCGCGGGCAGCAGGCCGGGCACGTGGAAGTCCTGGCGCAGCCACGCCTCGACCTCCAGCCACGTCTCGTTGAGCGAGTCGATGCGGTGGATGCGGCCGTGGCGCCAGGTGAAGTAGCCGACGGCGCGCAGCATGGCGCTCGCGTCATCGAGCCGGGGCGTGAAGTAGTACTCGGTCAACGCGCTGCGCAAGTCGTGCCGCAGGGTGTCATACGGCGCGTCACCGATCCCCAGCACCTGGATGCCGCGCTCTCGCAGCGCGCTGATGAAGTGCACGAAGTGAGGGGGAAACTGAGGAGAGATGAAGACGACGTTCATGGTGTGGCGGGCGCCCTCCTACCCCGAGGATAGCGGTATTGCCTCAAAGTGAACGCATCCTTTTACGCAGCGCGTCGACCTGGGGCCCGAGTGTCTGGATGGCTCCCCTACCCCTCGAATCGCCTGCCCGCTCCCCTCCCCCCGAGGGACCAGGCTGTCGGACAAAGTGCGTACAGCTGTGCGCCCGACAGGCTCAGGAGGATCTGAAGCAGGGAGCGGCTGCGATCGGCCGTGCTGTAGGTCGCCACGTCGAATTTGCCGGGAGGCACCTGGGCCAGGTTCAGCGCGTGGCGGCACGCCTCCTCGAAGCTTCCGGAGCGATCCACCAGCCCCGCGGCCAGCGCGCGCGTGCCCGAGTACACGCGTCCCTCGGCGCGCTCGTGGATCTCCTCCTTGGTTCTTCCGCGCGCCTTGGCCACATGGGCGAGGAAGGCCTGGTACGTCTCCTCCACCTCCGCCTCCAGCGCGGCGCGCTCGTGCGGGGTGAAGCCTCGGGAGGTGGAGAAGATGCCGGCGTTCTCCCCGCGGGCGATGATCGTCCTGCGCACGCCCAGGCCCTCCATCAGCCCGGAGGCCTCGAACTTCCCGGCGAAGACGCCAATGGAGCCGACGATCGCGTGCGGCGCTGACCAGATCTCCTTGGCGCCGAGCGCCGCCATGTACCCGCCGCTGGCGCACACCTGATCCACGTAGGCGATCACCGGCTTCTTGCGCGCCACGCGCTGCACCGCCTCCAGGATCAGCTCCGAGGCCAGCGCCGAACCTCCCGGGCTGTCGATGTAGAGCACCACCGCCTTGGCCCGCTTGTCGCGGCCGGCCGCGCGCAGCGCCTTCACCACGGCCTCGGAGCCCGCGATCTTCGGCCCCAGCCCGCCCCCGGAGCCCTTCCCCGGAGCGATCATCCCTGAAACCACCACCAGCCCGACCTTGGGCCGCCGCCGCAGCGGCCGCCACTTCACCGGAGGCAGCGGTCGCGCGGACAGCCAGGAGGACATCGGCTCGATCGGCTCCTCGGCCTCATCCGAGTCCTTCTCCTCACGCCTGCGCTCGTCCAGCCGCATGGGGAGATCCGCCTCGCTGCACAGCCCGTCCACGAGCCCGGACGCCACCGCGCGCTGGGCGCTGTAGGGTCCGCCGTCAATGAGCGCGCGGACCTCCTCGGGCGTGCGCTTGCGGCCCCGGGCCACCGAGTCCACGAGCTCGGCGTAGCGCTCGTCGAGGAAGGCCTCCAGCGTCTTGCGCTGGATGTCCGAGACGTGGGCGTGGGTGAACAGCTCCGGCGCGGTCTTGTAGTCGCCTCGGCGGACGAAGTGCGCCTGAATGCCCGCGCGAGAGAGCCCCTCCCCGAGCGCCGTGGCCTCCGCGGCGTAGCCCACCAGATCGAGCCGCCCTGCGGGGGCCAGCAGCACCTCGTCCGCGGCGCAGAGGATCTGGTAGCCCAGGTTGTCCACGCTCACCGCCCACCCCACCACCCGCTTGCCGGCCGCCCGGAAGTCGGTGAGCAGCTTCACCAGGGCATCCTTCTTCGCCGAGGCGAGCTCGAGCCCCTCGAGCTCCAGGAGGATGCCCTTCACGTGGGGATCCCCGGCCAGCAGCCCGAGCGCCTCCTGGAAGGCCTGCAGCGAGGTGACGGTGGCGGGCTCGGGGCGCGAGCCTGACAGCCACCGCCGGGCCCTGCGCCGCTCGCGGTAGGACAGCTCCCCGGCGAGCCGGAAGCGGACGAAGACGGGGCGATGCCGGGAGGCCAGCAGGCGGAAGGGCAGCCCGAGCAGGGTCCACACCCCCAGCAGCAGGTTGGCGAGAGCGACGAAGAGCAGGCGCATTCGCTCCGCGCCTAATGGACGGCAGGGTGGGACGCAAGCCCTGTTCCATGGACCTGTCCGGGTGACGATGGACGCCTCTGGCGATGGACGGCCCTACCCGTGGTAGGATGACCCTCCATGCGTACGCTCTCGCGACTCGTCCTCCTGTCCGCCCTGCTCACCGGGGGCGCCGTGCTGGCTGGCCGCCCCGTGCAGGATTTCCAGGCTCCCTCCGAGATGACCGAAGAGGAGAAGGCTGCCCTCAAGGCTCAGCAGCTCGGGGGCAACATCAACTCCTACAACAAGGACATCCAGATCAAGGAGACCCCCGTGCCCTGGGCCGCCATCGGTCTGGCGGGGCTCGTGTTCCTGGTCGCCACCCCCTTCGCGCTCCGCGCCTACCGCAACACGACGAAGGAGATCGCGGACACGAACACCTTCGGCACCTCGGCCGCGCACGAGCCCGAAGAAGAGTCCTGAGCGTGACCCGGCGCCGCCGGGCCTGAAGGCCTCCAGGACTTCGCGCCCTCCGCCTCAGGCCGGGCGGACCTCTACCGTTCCGCCTGGCTCCGCCGTCACCTTCACCGGCAGGAAGCGCTCGATGACGCGAGCGTGGGTCGTCAGGTGCTCCGTCACGCGGGCGGCCGTGAAGCGCGTGGTGCCCGGTGAGGCAGGGCCCAGCCGCCCCGAGGCGAGCAGCGCCGCCGGGAGCAGGATCTGATCTCCGAGGTGCTCGTCGATGGCGCCGGCGGACTCCATGAAGCGCGCCACCTCCTCGGCGGCCTCGCGTCCCACCTCCTCCGCGGGCCGTCCCCGCTCGCCCAAGGCGGTGAAGCCGGCGAAGGTGTTCTCGAACTGCGCCAGGATGAAGGTGACGGTCCCCGCCGAGCGCGTCACGGGCAGGGCCCGGTTCTGCACGAGGCTGTAGATCCCCCGCTCGCGCAGGGCGGCCTCGGCGGCACGGGACTGGCGATCGGCGATGGAGAAGGGCAGGCCGCCCACGAAGGTGCTGAGGGTGATGTCCTGCAGCATGCCGCGCGTGGGCAGATCCACGAGCCGTGGCGGCTCGGAGGGGGCAGCGATCTCCCCGTGGAACTCGCCGCCACCCTCCGGATAGAAGCCGGCGTGGGTGAGGCTGAGCGCGGCCTGGAGCCCGTAGGCGTGCATCACGGGCAGCCAGACGTTGGCGAGGTAGTGATAGCTGGGGCTGTGCGGCAGGTGCGTCCCGCCACGCAGGGTGAGACTCCCCCCTCCGGACAGGGCCAGGGGGAAGAAGAGGCACTGGAAGAGCAGCGGGGTGCTGCCGGCGGTGCCCACCTCCAGCACGTAGTCCCCGGGGCGCACCGGGCCCGGGGTGAAGGACAGCTCCGTGGCGCCCAGAGAGGCGCCCTCGCTGGTGCTGGAGCTGAGGGCCTCGGCGCCCCGCACGCAGGCCAGGTGCTGGGGGCGCAGGCCCGGAGGCTCCCGGCGCTCGCGCAGGCGGGTGATGTGGAACGCGCGGCCCGTGATGAGCGACAGGGAGAGCGCCGAGCGGAGGATCTGCCCTCCCCCTTCTCCTTCGCTGCCGTCGAGTTGCACCGGCCCCTCCTCGGGGTGGCGGGTGCCGGTCATGATGTCCCTTGCGGCGAGGCGTGAGGGGTGCAGCGTAGCAGAACCTCCTGGGGTACTGTCCGCGCTTCGTGGCTCTCGCCATCTTCCTGCTCACGTATGTCTTCATCGCCGGGGCGCGCCTTCCGTTCCTCAAGCTGGACCGGCCGGGCGGCGCGCTGCTGGGTGCCGTGCTCATGGTGGTGCTCGGCGTCGTCACCCCCGCCGAGGTCTTCAACCACAGCGAGGATCGCTCGCTCCACGCGGTGGATCTGGACACGATCGTCCTGCTGCTGGGGATGATGCTGCTGGCGGCGTACCTGGCCCAGGCGGCCTTCTTCCGGACGGCGGGGGCCTATACGGTGCGGCTGGCGCACACGCCCCGGCTGCTGCTGGCGGCGGTGACGGGGATCAGCGCGCTGCTGTCGGCGTTCCTGGTGAATGACACCGTGTGCCTGATGCTGACGCCGCTGGTGCTGGTGGTGGTGGAGGACGCGCGCCTGCCCCCGGTGCCGTACCTGCTGGCGGTGTGCATGGGCTCCAACAGCGGCTCGGTGGCCACCTTCACGGGCAACCCGCAGAACATGCTCATCCAGGGGGCCTCGGGGCTGTCCTACGCGAGCTTCGCCGCGTACATGGCCCTGCCCGCGCTCCTGGCCACGGGCATCGTCATCGCGCTGCTGCTGTACCTGTTCCGCCACGAGCTGCCCACGAAGCGGTTCGATCCGCAGCCGCCCCCGCCTCCGGTGGATCGGCCGCTGCTGGTGCTGACGGTGGCGGTGCTGGTGGTGGTGGTGGTGGCCTTCTTCGCGGGCTTCCCCATGAGCTGGAGCGCGCTGGCGGGGGCCGCCGTGGTGATGGCCGTGGCGCGCCGGGAGCCTCGCACCATCATGGAGCGGGTGGACTTCGTGCTGCTGCTGTTCTTCGCCAGCCTCTTCATCGTGGTGTACGGGGTGAACAAGTACGGCTGGACGGCGGAGCTGCGGGCGCTGTTCTCCCCGTTGATGGCGGGGCCACCGTGGCGGGAGACGCTGGGGTTCGCGGCGCTGACGCTGGTGGCCTCGAACCTCTTCAGCAACGTGCCGTTCGTGATGCTGGCACGCACGTGGGTGCCCACACTGCAGGATCCGGAGCTGGGCTGGCACGTGCTGGCGCTGTGCTCGACGCTGGCGGGCAACCTGACGTTGATTGGCAGCGTGGCCAACCTCATCGTCTTCGAGGCCGCGCGCGACAAGGTGAGGATGTCCTTCCTGGACTACCTGCGCGTGGGCGTGCCCGTGACGCTGGCGAGCTTCCTCGTAGGGCTCGCGGTGCTGCTGGCCGAGCACGCGCTGTTCTGAAGCGCCTATTTCATGGGACGTCCAGTATCCATAGTTTGCATGAACGCCTCAGCCCGTGCCCCACACGTTCGCAGACAACCTAGCAGAGTGGCCTGACGGCTGCCTACTCATCAGGTAGTCTGTGCCCGGGGTGGAGTGGACCGCCCTCTGCACGCCGAGGACACGATGACGGGCACGCGGACACCTGACTCGCTCAGGCCTGGGGAACTGGTGGGCCCCTGGCGCATCGAGGGCTATGCCGGACACGGCACCTACGGCGCGGTGTTCCGGGCCCGGCGCGCAGGTCACCCCGGCTCCCAGCCCGTGGCGCTGAAGATGGCGGTGTTCCCCAACGACCCGCGCTTCGAGCGGGAGGTGGAGCTGCTCAGCCGCACCCACCACCCGGCCGTGCCGCAGTTGGTGGACCGGGGCTGGTGGCATGCGAGCCCCGAAGTGATGCACCCCTATGTGGTGATGGAGTGGATCCGAGGCCAGCCGCTGTACGAGTGGGCGCGGGTGCACAACCCCACCTGCCGCGAGGTGCTGCGGGTGGTGGCGCAGCTGGGCTGGGGGCTGGCGGTGCTGCACCGCGGCGATTGCCTGCATCGCGACCTCAAGGGTGACAACATTCTGGTCGAGCCCGAGGGCCGAGCGGTGCTCATGGACTTCGGCTCGGGCACATGGAAGGGAGCGCCGCCGCTCACCACGCGGGTGATGCCGCCCAACACGCCCGAGTACCGCAGCCCCGAGGCCCTGCGCTTCGAGTGGCAGCACTGGGGCACGAAGGGGGCGCACTACCAGGCCAGTCCCGCGGACGACCTCTATGCTCTGGGCGTCACCTTGTATCGGCTGCTGACCCGGGTGTACCCCCCTCCAGGCACGGACCCCGAGGTGCTGAAGGCGCAAGCCCAGGAGCCCTCTCCTCGGCGGCAACCAGCGCATGAGCGCAACAAGCGAGTGCTCCGGGAGCTGTCGGTGTTGGTGGAGCGGCTGCTCTCCAAGGAACCTGAGACGCGCGGGACAGCACGCGAGTTGGCGCAGGCAGCAGAGTCCTCGGCGGAGCACCTGGGGCCCGAGGCGGATGTTCCTCACTGGGACTCGGGGAGGCACGCTGCCCAAACTCAAATCGTGCCAGCAGGGCCCTCGCGAGCGTCCGATGCGGAGTTGGCCCCTGTCAAAGCTGCTGAAGGGGAGACAGGAGCCCCCCAGGCCAAGCCGCAAGCTCGCCCCGTCCCTTGGCAGAATGTTCTTGCGCTGGCCACTCTGTCACTGGCGGTGGTGGGCCCTTGCTGGATAGCTCCCGAGTGGAGCCCGGAACAACCCCAGCTCACGCGGGCGGGAGCACCGGATGCGGGCATGGCGCCAGACGCCGGCACACGCGGGCTGGGAGACGACGCGCTCACCACGCAGATGGAGACACAGTCGATCCCCGCTGCATCCAGGTCCATCTCGTTGGACATGCCGAAGAAACCGCTCCCTGGCCAGCGCCGCCCCCCGTGCCAGCGAGACTGGGAAAAGATCATTCATGATGGCTGTTGGGTGCGCGTGGCCGACAAGAAACCGCCCTGCGGCAACGACACCTACCAGTGGCAGGAGGAATGCTACGACCCTGCTTGGGATCGGTCGCGCCCCCCCACTACACAGAATCCGCAGTCGCAGTAGCTGTTCCACCACGATCTGCCCACGAAGCGGTTCGAGCCGCACCGGTGTACTCTGCGGCCCATGGATCCCATGTTTCTGAAGGGCGTCGAGGCGCACCAGGGCACCGGCCACTACGCGGAGATGATCCGCAGGGCTCGCGAGGCGGGCAGGCCCTTCCCTCGCATCTGGCACCTCTTCGCGTTCAAGCCGAAGGTCACCGGCCCGCTGTCCGTCTTCACCGAGGCGGTGATGCGAGGGCCCTCGTCCCTGTCGGCCGGCATGCGCGAGCTGATCGCCGCGTTCACCTCCCGCGGCAACCACTGTTTGTTTTGAACCCACTCCCACGCCGCGGTCGCGGCGAAGCTGCTGGGTGACGAGAAGAAGGTCGAGACCATCCTCGAGAACCACCACACGGCCCCGATCCCCGAGGCCGAGCGGGCGCTGTTCCTCTTCATCGAGAAGGTGAACCTCTCGCCCGGGAAGATCCGCCAGGAGGACATGGACGCGGTGAAGGCCGCCGGCTGGCCGGACGAGTCCATCTACGACGCCATCAACGTCTGCGCGCTGTTCAACTTCTACAACCGGTGGATCGACGCCAACGGAGTCGGCCACCACTCGGCCGAGCTCTATGCCATGAGCGGTGAGCGCCTGGCGCAGGGCGGCTATGCCGATCCCGGCTCCAGCGGTGGCCAGAAGGGCTGACCCCCGCGCGCACGGGCAGGCTCAGGGGCGGCCCTTGAGCCTGTCGAGGCTCTTCTCGGCGGCCTTGCGCTGCTCCGGCGTTCCTCCCTCCAGCTCGAGGAAGTGCTGGTAGCGCGGTATGGCGTCCTTCGCGCGGCGGGTGTCGCGGTACACGTCTCCCAGGTGGAGCTGGATCGTGGCGCGCCCTGGGAAGGACTTCTCACAGTCGAGCAGCACCTCCTCCGCCTTCTTGAACTCCCCGCGCGCCCAGTACGCGTGCCCCAGGTTGTCGCAGACCTCGAAGAAGGACGGGCTCTGGTAGTCGGCATGCGTGTAGAGCCTCTCCCAGATGGCGATGGCCAGCTCGGGCCTGTTGGCTCTCCACAGCTCGAGCGCCTGTGCGTTCTCGTCGCTCGGCCCCTCGTCCGAGCGTGCAGGGGCGCCAGGCCCGCCGCTCCCCTCCGAGGCGTGGCCTTCCACCTCGAACTTCCCAGCCCGCCAGCGCACCACGGTAGAACAGCTCAGGTGCTCCTTCCCCGCGGAATAGTCCTGGCGGAGGGTCACGCCCTTCCCACCCTGCTGAAGCTCCACCACGGTGCCGAGCCCCTGGCACTCGTCCACCGCGCGCTGGAGCGCCACCCCGAGCTTCCGGCCCGAGGCCACGTCGATGGCCTGCCTCCGAGGCTCATAGACGAAGATGCGGGAGTCCTTCCCCTTCGCGGAGTCCCCGGCGTCCGCCTCACGCCAGGAAGGCACCCACAGGAGGACCCGCCCCGAGCCCGGCAGCGTCGCGGCCAGCAGGGCGTTGCCTGGCGCGGGGGCCTCCTTCCTCAGCTCCTGCGCCAACGCCGAGGAGTGGAAGCCCTTCCGTGCAGCCTCCAGGTCTGGCCCCTCGGGCAGCCAGCAATCCTCGGTGAGCCAGCAATCCTTCGGTGAACACCCCGAGGGCCCGCAGAAGTCACGGACACTGTCGGCCCCCTGAACCTCGATGGTCGAGCGCCGGGCATTCCAGGTGAACAGGCAGGAGCGCTCCGGCGCGGTGCTCGCCTGGAGCACCACGCCCTGGGATCCCAGGGGCATCAGCAGCGGCATCCTCCCCTCCCCCACCGCCAGGCACGCCCCGGAGGGATCGGCCTGTCCGAGCGCCGCCTGGACGGCCTGGGTCCGCTTCGCGTCGAGCCTGGCCTTGCCATCGAGCACGACGAGCTGCCTCGGGGGCGGCTCCCCGGTGCCCGCAGGCCCCTGCACATAGGCCAGGAGGAGCTTCGATGACGGGAGCTTCCACGCGTACCACAGCGGGCTGCCGACGAAGACCCGGACCTCGGAGAGCCCGAACACTCCTTCCGGGATGGGCTCCTCCTTGGGTTGAGCCAGCGCGCCAGCTCCCAGCATCAGGGAAGCCAGCAGCAGCAAGGCCCTCATGGATCCGGATCCGGCAGCTCGCCCGCGGGCAGATCCGGCTCCGGCTTCGGCGGGCGCTGCTGGTTCTCCCGGCCCGTGCGGTTCGTGCTGTCCGGCGCGCTCATATCCGGCTGCTCCTCCGGCAGCGGCGGGCCTCCCCGGCGATCCTTGGGCGTCAGCTCCTGCGCGAACTGCTCCGCCACCACATCCAACAGGGAGGACAGGGCCTGCCGGAACAGCTCCGGATCCTTGCCCACCTTGAACGGGTCCAGGTGAGGCGCTTCCATCTCGAGCTGATCCACCTCGAAGGGGCGGCGCCAGATCTCGCTGCGGCCGTCCAGCCGGAACATGCGCCCGTAGCCCTTCAGGTACGCGCCCGCATGCCCCTTCTTGCTGCGCATGCCGTAGTCCTCGATGACGAACTCCACCACCGCGTCCACCCCCAGCGGCACCAGCAGATCGTAGTCCGGCGCGTTCGCCGGCACCTCCTCCACCAGGAAGCTCTCCAGCGCCGAGGCCACCCGCGCGGGATCCACGGTGTTCGGCCACGGCCGCTCCTCGGGAAGCAGGTGGATCGTGCTGACGCGCAGGCGCTCGGAGATCTCGAAGCGCGTCACCGCCTTCGTGAGCTTCACCTGGAGGCGGCGGTCCGCCTCCTTCGGCTCGAGCTTCTTGAGCTTGTCACCGTACGCACCGTCCTCCCGGAAGACGCGGCTCTTGGGCCCCGCTTCGATTTCGATCCGGGAGATGAAGGCCGGCTGCCGCACACGGTCCAGATCCGCGCCGGAGAGCCGCGTGGAGGCACAGCCCGAGAGAAACGCCAGGACGATAAGGAACACGCATCGCGCCATTCCCCACACATACCTCAAGCTGGGGCGTCCGGCCTCTTCTCGTGGCCTGGGGTTGCAGCCCTGTGAACGACTGCTACCCTCTGGCCCGTGAGCCCCCCTGTGTCGTCTCCTCCCCCCACCCGCAAGAAGAGGCTCGGCGAGATCCTCATGGACGCCGGCCTCCTGACCGAGACCCAGCTCCGCTCTGCCCTGGCCGAGCAGCGCAAGTGGGGTGGCAAGCTGGGCCATACGCTGGTGCAGATGGGCTTCGTGGACGAGAGCTCCATGGTCCACGCCCTCTCCCGCCAGCTCCACATCCCCACAGTGGAGTTGGACGCGCTGACGCCGTCCGAGTACGTGCTCCAGCTCTTCCGCAGCGATCTGGCCGAGCGCTACGGCGTCTTCCCCGTCGCCGCGGATGTGACGCACAAGACGCTCACCCTGGCCAGCTCGGATCCCACCAACGTGGAGGCGCTCCAGGAGCTGGCCTTCCACACCGATCAGAAGATCCAGGTGGTGGTCAGCAGCGCCTCCGCCATCGAGCGCGCCATCCGCAAGCACTATTACGGGGGCACGCCCAACACCACCGCCAACCCGGAGCAGTTCGGGTTCCGCGAGCCCACCTACGAGCTCACCCCGCCGCCGTCCCCCCGGCTCTCTTCTCCCCGGGAGGCCGAGCTGCAGGAGCGCGTGGAGGCCCTCACCCAGCAGGTGGCGGATCTGCAGCAGATGGTCGCCAACCAGGCCCGCTCGCTGAGTGCGCTCATCGAGGTGCTGGAGTCCCGGGGCACCCTCTCGCGCGAGGAGTACTTCGCCAAGCTGCGCGGCGGACCGCGCTCCTAACGTTAGAAGAGCAGATCCTCCGCCCGCAGCTCGATCACGTGGCTGCCCGTGAGCGCCTCGGTCCGGCGCAGCCGCTGCTCGGAGAGCTCCGAGACGAGCACCAGGATCTGCGGGTGCGAGAGGATCAGCGCATCGAAGTCCTCGCGCGGCAGCCGCAGCAGCGAGGTGTGCCGCGTGGACATCACCGTCGCCGTGGCCGGCGTCTTCGAGAGCAGGGAGATCTCCCCGAACAGCTCTCCCTCCTTGAGGCGCGCGAGCACCTGATCGCCCTTGCGCGCCTCCACCTCGCCCGAGAGGACCACGTAGAGCCCGTCCGTCCTCTCCCCCTCGCGGACGATGATCTCGTTCCTCCTCACCTCGCGGGCTCGGAACTTCTCCACCAACGCGCGCCGATCCTTCCGGCTGAAGGGCTCGAAGAGCGGCGAGGTGCTCATCACATTCGACAGCATCCGCTCCCGGCAGAACTTCTTGAGCGCCCGCGCCAGCTGCGGGTGCTCGCGCGACAGCTCCGCGAGCACCGGCGCCGAGATCTCCAGCAACATCGTGCCATCGACCGAGCTCTCCACCGAGGCCATGCGCGCCGCCCCGGACAAGAGCGCCATCTCGCCAAAGAAGGCGCCACTGCTCAGCGTCGCGAGCTCCTTGCGTTGGCCGCCCTCGTGCCGGAAGACGCGCACGCTGCCCTCGCAGATGACGTAGAAGGCGTCCCCGTGGCTGCCCTGCTCGAAGACGCGCGCCCCCTGTGCGAAGTGGCGCAGCGGGCACCGCTCGAAGAGATCGATGAAGGCCTCTCGCGGCAGATCCGAGAAGAGCGGGATGGTCGGCAGCGCGCCCGGCGCGGGTGTCTCCTCAACCTCCTCCGTGAGGATGATCTCCTCCTCCTCCTCCTCCTCCTGAGGAGCGAAGCCGGATGCGGCGGCGCGCTGCTTCATTCCGGAGAGCGCGGCCTCCTCCACTGCGTGCAGCAGCGTGTCCTCCTCCAGCTCCAGCTCCGTGAACGCCTTGGAGGATCCAGGGCCCTGGCCGTGCGACACCACCGCCGACCGCCCCGGCGCAGGCGTCACCGACATGTCGGCCGTCCCGCCCTCCCCGCTTCGACGAGGCCGGAGCCCCGGCGGCGTGGAGCTGGAAGGAGCCGGCGCGGCCGCGGGAGAAACCACGGGGAACAGAGGCTCGCTGAGCGCGGCCCAGGAGAGCTTCTTCGTCCCTCGCCCCAGATCCAGCTCGAGGGCTGTCTCGTCGGGCGAAGCGACCGCGTTCACCTGGGCAGGGGTGGCCTCAGCAGGCTTCGAGGAAGGCGCCTGGCGCGGCGGCTCGACCGCGGGGGTGGATGCGGCCACGGGAGGACGCTGCGCAGCGGTACGGGGAGCAAGCCCCGGGGGCCCGGCAGCCACGGAAGGCGCCACAGGGGCGGCTGCACGAGGCGGCTCCACGGCCTGGGGCGCGGGCACCGCGGGAGCCGGAGGAAGTGGCTGGGCTTGGGCAGGCTCGGGCGGACGAGCCGCGGGCCCGGGGGAGACAGAGGCTGCCGGCTGAGCACGGGCCGCAGGCTCTGGCGAGGGCGGCACGGCCCCCTGCTGCGCTGGGGACGACGGCTGGGGCTGCGCCGCCACAGGAGGCACTGCGCCCGGCGCTTCGGGCAACGGGGTGAGCGGCACGCCCTGGACGACGGCGATCTCCTCCTCGTCGGGCAGCGCTTCAATGATGATCGCGCCGGTCACCACCGGCGCGGTCTCGGAGGCCTCCAGCGGCGCATGGACCGGGCGCTCCTGCTCGGGCGGCAGCTCGCGCGAGAGCTCCGGACGCTTCACCGCCGGCGGTGGTGGCGGGATGATGGCCCTCTGGACGGGCGCGGCCTCCTCCTCCTCGGGGAGCTCGAGCGGCGCCACGGCCGGCCCCATGGAGGTGGCCATGTGCTCGGTGAAGGAGGGCAGCTCCACCTGGCGAGCGGGCCTGGCCGGGCGCTGCGGCACCCCGTTGCCTCCCGCGCTCTTGCGCGCGTACAGGTCCGCGAGCATCTGCTGGACACCCTGGTGCGCCGGGTCCAGTTCCAGGATCAGCTTGCTGGCGGCGATGGCGCGCGGCAGGAACCCCTCGCGCGCAAAGCCCGTAGCGGCCAGCTGGTAGGCCGAGATGGCGCGGTCCTTCTGGCCCGCCTTGGCCCACGCGTCTCCCGTGCGCAGGCGGGCCTGGTAGTCCTTGGGCTCGCCCCTGCAGTACTCCTCGTAGAACTCCGCGGCTTTGGAGAAGCGGCCCTTGGCAAAGGCCTCGGTGGCCCTGTCCCTGAGCTTGCGCATCTCCATATCAACGAGCCCCCTCCGCCACGGTGCCGTTCTTCGCCAGCGCCGCGCCGGCCGCATCGCGGACCCGCCGATAATAGTCGCTCTTGAGGGCGTCGAGCGCCTCCACCTGCGCGGGAGTGCCGATCTTCTGCAGCGCCGAGGCCGCGGCGACCCGGACCTCCGGCAGATCGTGGTACAGGTCCCGGGCCACCACCTCCGCCGCCTGGGTGTCGCCGATCTCTCCCAGCGCCAGGAGCACCTCCCGCCGCGCCACGCTCGCGGGGTCATCCAGCGCCTTGGTGAGCGTCGGCACCGCGTCCTTGGCCTTGAGCCGGCCCAGGATGCTGGCCGCCAGCACCGCCTCCGCGCCACCCTCGTGCACCACGGCCTGCAGCGCCTCCGAGGCCGAGGCCGGCGCCCCGAATTGACTCAGCGCGTCGAGCAGCACCAGCTTCTCGCTGGAGAACTGCGGCAGCAGGGACACGAGCACGCCCTGGCCCGCCTCGCCCTGCTGCGCCAGCGCCTCGGCCAGTGCCTTCTGGAGATCGCGCTCGGACTCGAACATGCCGCCCTTGGCGGCCTCCACACCCTCCGGCCCCAGCCGCGCCAGCCCGACCAGGCCCGCGGTGCGCAGCGTCACGTTGGCGTCGCCCGCGTAGCCCTTGAGCAGCTCGAGGGCCCCGGGGGCCTTCACCGACCCGAGGGCGCGCAGCACCGCGGCGAGCGGCTGGAGGCTCAGCGGCTCCACGTCCTCATAGAGCTCCGTGGGCACGCGCGGCTGGACCACCACGCGGCCCGCATCGCGGGCGCGCTGGGCGTTGAGGGCCCGGATCCGATCGAAGAGCTGGGTCTGCTTGGAGTTGCGAGCCTCCTCCTTGTGGCCGTGCTCGTCTTGGGAGGCGGAGGGCGCAGAGGGATCGAACCCGGGGCCATAGACCTGAGGCAGCGGCGTGGGCACCCAGTCCTGGCGCGGACCCTCGATGGCCTTCAGCTCCTGCTCGTACAGCTTCTGGAGCGCCGGAGCGGCGGAGGCATCCCCGATGGCGGCCACGGCCTCCACCGCGAGCATGCGCTGCGCGGTGTCCGCGGCCGTGAGCAGTGGCAGCACCTTGGGCAGCGCATCCTTGGCCGCCGGGCCGAGGCCGATCACCGCCTGCAGCCCGCTCTCGACACTGGCGGGGCGCGAGAGGCTCTCGACGATGGGCTCCAGCGGGCACCCGCGCGTCCGCATGGCACGGGCCGCGTCGATGGACTCCCTCCGGGCGCCCTCCAGCGCGATGGTGCACAGCGCCTTCTCGGTCTCCGGCGTGCGCGGCAGGGCGGCGATGGCGTCCGTGGCCAGCGAGCTCACGGCGCTCTTCTCCACGGCCACGGCCTGGAGGCGCTGCACCGAGGAGGGATCCTGCAGCTTGCGCAGCGCGCCGATGGAGGCCTCGCGCAGCTCGGGGAAGCTCTCGTCGAGCAACAGCAAGATGGCGGGCACCGCGCGCCGATCCCCCGCATCGCCCAGGCCCCGGACGGCGGCCGCGGCCATGACGACCTGGCTGTCCCGGACCAGCGGCAGCAGCCGGTTGATGGCCTCGGGACGCCCGCTCTTGCCGAGCTCCTCGGCGGCGCCCACCCGCTCGGGGAGCGTGCCCTCGTTGAGCGCGAGCAGGTTGCGCTCCCAGATGGCCTTGGACTCGGAGGCGACGGCCGCGGCCATGGCGCCGGGCACGTTGGCCGTCTTCAGCGCCTGGACGATGACCTGGCGCGTCTTCCGGCCCCGGCGGCCATACTGGAGGGTGAGGTACGCCTTGGCCTTGTCGTTCTTGACCTTGGCGAGCGCCATGGCGGCGCGGCCCTGGACATCCTCGTCCGCGTCCTCGAGCAGCTCGCCCAGCAGATCCACGACCCGGGGATCCTGGCTCTCGCCAAGCGCCCCGGCGGCCTCACCACGGACGATGGAGGCCATGTCCTTGGCAGCGCGGGTGAAGAGGACCAGATCCTCCGCATTGCCCTGCTTGGCCAGCGACTTCACCGCCTGGGCGCGGACCTCCGGCCGGGGGCTCTGGAGGTCCGCCAGGAGTTGATCGCGGTTGCCCTGGCACCCGGCGAACAGCACGAGGGACAGGACGACGACAAGGGGGCGCACGCCGGTTCTCATCGCACTCCGAGAAGGAAACGTTGAATGGATGACCGGTTATATCAGCCCTGGCGGCAAGAACTCAGCGGAGGTGAAGAAGCCGCCCAGCGCGCCGCGTCAGCGGGGACGGCGAGGGCCGCCTGGCTTCCGAGGCCCCCGGCCTCCGCCTGGCGCCGGACGCCGCGTGTCCCAGGTGCCGCCCGGCTCACGCTGCTTGCGCTTGCGCCAGTCGACGAAGCCCCCGCCTGCCGCTCCTTCTCCCTCCGAGCGAGTGCTCCGGCGCTCGGGCCGTGCCCCTCCAGCGGATCCTCCTGGGCCTGCAGGGCGGCCGAACCGGCCGGCGCCGCGCGGGGCCGCGCCCGTGCCCTCTCCTCGGGGGCTCCAGGTCTTCCGGCCCGGGCGCTCTGCCCCCTCGCCGCGGGGCTTCCACTCGCGCTTCTCGGGACGACCAGCGCCTTCACCGCGCGGTGCCCACTCCTTGCGAGCGGGGCGTCCAGCGGTCTCGCCGCGGGGCTTCCACTCACGCTTCTCGGGACGACCCGCCCCTTCGCCACGGGGCTTCCACTCGCGCTTCTCAGGACGACCGGCACCCTCGGCACGGGGCTTCCACTCGCGCTTCTCGGGACGACCGGCACCCTCGCCACGCGGCGTCCACTCCTTGCGCGCAGGACGCTCGGCCCCTTCGCCGCGCGGCTTCCACTCGCGCTTCTCGGGACGACCGGCCCCTTCGCCACGAGGCTTCCACTCGCGCTTCTCGGGACGACCCGCCCCTTCGCCACGGGGCTTCCACTCGCGCTTCTCAGGACGACCGGCGCCCTCGGCACGGGGCTTCCACTCGCGCTTC